>Ga0068858_100008116_pt1 | contig 10102 bp, 8 predicted proteins | sample KBSSwiS12_FD_66589 | JGI IMG/M metagenome (GOLD analysis project Ga0068858, IMG submission 66589) | Switchgrass rhizosphere microbial communities from Kellogg Biological Station, Michigan, USA - KBS Switchgrass S1-2 | ecosystem: Host-associated > Plants > Roots > Rhizosphere > Soil ... | reverse complement strand
TGGGGGCTGATCGGCACCAAGCGCATTCTGACGCTGGGCATTCCGCTGCTGCTCCTGCTCAGCCGCGAAGAAGTGCTGGCCGTCGTGGCCCACGAATTCGGGCATTTTTCGAGGAAGCACAATCGCCTTGGAAACTGGGTGTACCGGGCGCGTGTCGGCTGGCTGCGCTACATCCGTCGCAAGGACGAATCGCCCGTCGCACTGGAACAAGTCGCCGCCCTGCTCGCGAGCAGGTTCGTGCCCTACTTCAGCGTGCGCAGCTTCGTGCATTCGCGGCAGTGCGAATACGACGCCGACCGGGATGCCGCCGCCATCATGGGCGGAGCGGCCTGCGCCGCCGCGCTGACCAGGACGGCGGTGCTGGGTGGGTTTTGGCAGGAAGAAGTGCAGGGCCGCATCGGCGAGCTGCAGGTCGAGTTCGCGGAGCCGATCGCGGACATCTACCAGAATCTGGCGCAATTTGCCCTGGCGCAGGCGCCTGCAAATTTCCAGGAGCGGCTGCAAGCGGAGATGGCCGCGGCCACGCAATGGGAGGACCCTCACCCGACCCTGCCCGAGCGCCTGGGCGCAATCGGGCAGGCGCCCAATTTACCTCCCCAATCCGATCAAGCCGGGGAGGCGCTGCTCGGCGAAGCGTGGCCGGCGATATTGGGTGAATTCAACGCCGACTGGGCGAGCCTGAACCGGCTTGACTGGACTTCCAGGCACTTTCGCTTGAAGCACCTCGTGATGCCGCTGGTTTCCGGCGGCGACGGCGCGCCGGTCTCCGGACCCTGTCCGGATTGGGTTCATGCACGCGCGCTGTGGGAACTGGACTCCGAGCGGGGGCTTGCTGAACTCAAGCGCCTGTACGAGACGGATCCCACGAACAAGCCGGTCCGCTTTGCCTATGCCGTGGCGCTGCTGGAACGGAACGACGATGCGGGCGCGGCCTTGCTCGAAAAGCTGGCGAGGGAGGATGCCGAGTTCTGGTACGAAGCGGTGCGCGTGGGCCGGGAATATTTCCGGCAGCAGGGCAACGCTGAACAATGGGCACGCTGGGCGACCTGGTTTGAGACCGCGAAAAACCTCTACAAGCAGCCGCTGACGGATTTCTTCATCAGACTCGATTCTGGGCAGGTCGCTCCGAGCACACTCCCGGCGCCGGAACGGGCGTTCCTGGCCGAAGTGCTGGACCGCGATCCCTGTGTCGAAAACGCGTGGCTGGTGGGCGGACACGTGGGTGTGTGGCAGCCGGAGAACAGGCCGAAATTAACTCCTGAAGTGCATCTCCTGGTGGCCGCCCTGGATGTCAAGACGGTGGAGGACAGCGGGCAGAATGTTCCTGCGATCGCGGGGCGGTATCAGGAGCTGCTGCGTGACATCGTGCCCCCCAACCAGATTGCCATCGCGCGCCTTTACTTCGAGACCGAGAAGATGCCGGTGATCTACAGGCCGGACAGCGAATACGCCCTCAACCCAGCTTGAGCGGCCCCGCAGGTGCCGGAAGGCTAGAGATGCCGAGCGATAACCGCCGGATCTTTCTTGTATTCATCCGCCTTCTTGTTGCCCGAGCGGACGAGAATATCTCCCGGCACTCCGAGTTGCACGTATGAAGGCAGCGAATCCCCCCACTCCTGGTACCCGCAGATCCTGCCGTCGCGCAGCCTGAACTGCGACACGCCCTTGAATACCACGTGCTTGCCCGTGGAATGCTTCATCAGGCTGTCGAAGCTGAAGTAGTAGTGGGCGTAGCCGATGCCGCCGGCTTCGGCGGCGTCGAACATGGTCCATTTGTAGTTCTTGGCGTCGCGCCACCACAGGTCGACCATCATGTCGCCGATGGCCTTGCCGCCGATGACCATGCCGAACACGCCGTCGTGGTACTCGGCGTCGTCGGTGAACAGCGCCGCGAAGCCCGCGCGGTCGGCGTTCTCGACCGCCGCGGTGAACCTGGCGAGCAGGGATTCGAACCCGGTTTTACCTTGGCTCATGCCCGTTACACCCCGGCTCACGCCTTGGCCGTGCCGGCGAGCTGCGCTTCCAGCGACTTCAGGTCGAAGTAGTCGCGCCAGGCCGTGATCTTGCGCTCGGCGTTGAACTCCACCACACCGGCGTAAGGCACACTGACTTTGCGGCCGTTCTTGGTGTAATTCTCGGTGCCCTCGATGAAAAGCACGTTGCCGCTCTCGATCATGGTGGTTTGCTCGTAGAACACCTCGCTCATGCCCTTGCCGAACTTTTCCATGAAGGCCAGCATGGCGGCCTTGCCGTGCACCGCGCGCATGGAGCGATTGGGGTACCACACGATGTCGTCGGCGTAGGGCGCGGCCATGCCCTGCGCGTCGCCGCGCACCCAGGCGGCCAGCGATTGCTTGTAGGTGTCGCTCATCCAGCCCATGGTTCCTCCTCGGCGTTGCGCAGTTTAGTAATCGAAAATCAGAAGGGAAGGGATTGCAGTCCGCTGCGGATGTCCTCGCCCGAGGCCCAGCAGGAGTGCGTGCCGCTCATGATCTTGTGCGGCAGCCCCAGCCGGCAGACGGGGCCGTCGGTGATGCGCTTGGCGTCGAACAACACGCATTCCGAAGTGCCCTTGGCCTCGTCGATGACGAAGCTCACGAGATACCCGTCGTCCTCGTCCTTCGCGCCCACACGCGGCGCAAACGGCGCCTCGCTGCCGTACTGGTCGGGTCCCAGCTTGTACTCCCAGGACTGGCCGGTTTGCAGGTCGTGCTTGACGTAGCCGTTGAACAGGAACCAGCCCGGCTTGGCGAGCGAACTGTAGGCGTAGCGGTATTTCCTGCCGGCATACTTCTGGTTGAACATGCCGAATTCGAGCACGCGGTCGTCCAGCCTCTGCTCCGTGGTCTGGCCGGTCTTGAGGTTGAAGCGCCAGCGGTGCAGCTTGGGCTTCATCTGGTGCTGGTCGAGGTAGGCCATCATGCGCGCGTAGCCCGCGGGCGCGTCGTCGGGCGAGGGCGGCTCGGGGTCTTCCTCGAAGTAGCCGTCCAGGACGATCTCGTCGCCTTCCTCGTAGGCGTTCAGCCAGTGCAGCACGAAGGTGGGGGCGGCGTCGAACCAGCGTACTTCCGAGGTCTTGCCGTAGCGCGGCACGATGCCGAAGCGCGACGGCAGCTCGGGATGGAAGCGCACCACGTGCAGGTTGCGCTTCAGCAGCTCCGGGTCCCAGTACAGCGGGAAGTCGTTGAGGATGGAGTAGTGCTCGGTGAAGCACATGTCGTGCGGCAGGCGCGGACCCGGCAGCGGCACCGGGATGTAGTGCGTGAGCTTGTTGTGGCGGTCCACCACGCCGTAGTGCATGTAGGGTGGGTACTTGGAATAGTTGAAGAACAGCAGCTCGCCGGTGTTCTCGTCCACCTTGCAGTGCGCCGAAATGCCGTCCAGCGGCACCCACGACTCCTGCCCGAACTGCTCCAGGCTGTAGGGGTCGAGGCGGTAGCCGTCGCCGCACTGGTAATAGGTGGACAGCACCCGCCCGGCGTGCACCACCACGTCGGTGGAGGAGGCGTCCTTGATCGAGCCGTGCGCGCCGAAGCCCGGCCGCGTGGACTTGCGCGGGTCCTCCATCAGCCCCGCCCACAGCGCGCGCCCCGCCTCGCGCTCGGCCATGAAGCCCTTGGTGCGCACGAAGCGGTTGCGGTACTCGACCTTGCCGTCGCGGAAGCTGATCTTGTGGATCATGCCGTCGGCGTCGAAGGGGTGGAAGCGCCCGATGGGCTGGTGCACGGGGTTCTGCGTGTTGCGCAGGTACACGCCGTCGAGATCCTTGGGGATGGCGCCCGAGAGCACTTCGAGCTCGGCGGCGTTCACTTCTTCCGTCAGCGGCGTGAACGGGCCGTTGAGGTAGGGATGGTCATTGGGCTGCAGGGTGGTCTGCACCTGCTCGACAACATCGACTTTCATTTTCAGCACTCCCGAAACAGGGACAGTCTCATAATGAAAGTTACCATCCGGGCCAAATTAAATCAATAGAACAACAGGAGATTTAGGGCAATTTTGGAGGGGTTTTGATGCGGTTTTTCACGAGGCCCCTCCCTCCGGGAGGGGGATTATTCGTGCCTCGGCAACCCTTCCGCCGAAGGCGGAAGCATCGTGAAAAACAGGTCTATGTGCCTAAAGCTCTGCCCAGGGAATCCCGGCCTTGGTATGTACATCCCCAAGCTTTATTTCTTTGCCGCAGGATTGGCAGACTGTCCTGGGAACCCCTGTTGCACCGCACGCCTTGTGCTTCAGGACCAACGACTCGTATCCCTTCGGGCTGAGCCAGTGGTCGCCCCAGGCCATCATGGCGATGTTCATGGCGTACTGGTCCATGCCCTTTTCCGTCAGGCGGTATTCGTAGCGCGGCGGGGACTCCTGGTAAGCCCTTCTGCCCAGAATCCCCGCGGCCGTCAGGTAGGCCAATCTGCTCGACAGAATATTAGGCGCGATGCCCAGCGCTTCCTGCATGTCCTTGAAGCGGCGCACGCCGAAAAAGGTCAGCGACACCACCAGCGCCGACCACCAGTCGCCCAGGATGTCGGCGACATTGAGCGAGGTGCCGTCCTCGGCGGTGTGCAGGCCGCGCGCCCGGCGCTGGTGGCGGCGGCGTGCCACGCCGGGGCCGTAGGCCGAGGCGGCGACGAAGGTCATGTCGCGCGGGGTGAGCATGCGGCGGCACTTGGCGCAGGCTAGCGCCGCCGACAGTTCGTGGTTGCAGGGAGTGTGCATTAGCATGGGGCCGGCCATGTCGGACCAGCGCCGCTCCCAGGCGTCGATGTGCAGGATGACGCTATACAGGTCGCGCCCGCGTTCGGTCAGGTGATACTCGCTGCGCGGCGGGTTGTGCTGGTATTGCACGCGCTTGAGGATGCGGTGCTCGATCAGCGCCATGAGGCGGTTGGTCAGGGTGTTGCGGGCGATGCCGGTGTTGCTTTGCAGGGTTTCGAAGCGCCGCGCCCCGGCGAACACCTCCTGCAGCACGCGCAGCGCCGTGCGGTCCCCGATCAGGTCGATGACGCGGGTGACCGAACTGTTCTTGACCAGCCCGCGCACCTGGCGCAGCCAGGCTTCGGGCGAGTCTTCGCGCTGGGCGATGGGTTGGGTGCTGCGGCGGCTCCGTGACGAGGCGGAGGGGGAAGAGGCCGAGCGGGACGAAGCGGAGCGGGGCACGACGTGAGGCGCTAATCGGTGCAAACGCGAATTATAGCCGCCGGCCTTCAGCCGCCCGCGGCTGGGTCGGTGTACATGCGCTCCACCAGCGCGCGGTAACGCTCGGCCACGGCCCGGCGCTTGAGCTTGAGCGTGGGCGTCATCTCCTCGTCGTCGGCCGAGAGCTCGGCGTCCAGCAGCTCGAAGCGGTGGATGCCCTCGGCGCGCGCGAAGTCGCGGTTGACGCTCTTGACTTCGTTCTGGATGAGCCGGCGCACTTCGGCCGAGCGCGCCAGGCTGGCGAAATTGGTGAAGGGCACGTCCTTTTCCTGGGCGAATTTCACCACGCTCTCGTGGTCGATCATGATGAGGCACGAAAGGTAGGGGCGGCCGTCGCCGATGACCACGGCGTCCGATATGTAGGGGCTGAACTTGAGCCGCGACTCGATCTCCGAGGGCGTCACGTTCTTGCCGCCGGCGGTGACGATGATGTCCTTCAGCCGGTCGGTGATGGTGAGGTAGCCGTCGGCGTCCAGCGAGCCCACGTCCCCGGTGTGCAGCCAGCCGTCCACCACCGTGGCGGCGGTGAGCTCGGGCTGGTTGAGGTAGCCGGCGAACACATGCGGGCCGCGCAGCAGGATTTCGCCGTTGGCCGCGACGCGCAGTTCGGTGCCCGGAACGGGCTTGCCCACGGTGCCGGGTTTTTCCTCGCCCGCCAGATAGCTGGTGGCGTGGCCGGTGCATTCGGTCTGGCCGTAGGCCTCGACCATCGACAGGCCCAGCGCGCGGTACCAGCGCATGAGCTCGGGTGCGATGGGCGCGGCGCCCGACACCAGCACGCGGGCGCGGCGCAGGCCGGTCATGGTGAGCACGCGCCTGAGCACCACGCGGGCGAAGAAATGCTTGAACGCCAGGCTCGCGGGCACGGGCTGCTTGGCCGTCCGGCAGTCGGCCACGCGGTAGCCCACGGCCAGCGCCGCGCGGTAGCCCCACTGGGCCAGCGGCGTGGCATCGGCCATGGCCAGGGTCACGGCCGAATACAGTTTTTCCCACACGCGTGGCACGGCCATGATCACCCGCGGCGCCACCTCGCGCAGGTTGTCGGGCAGCATGGGCAGGCCTTCGCCGATGTTCACCACCGCGCCATGGTCGAGCGGACGGTAGGCGGTGAAATAGCGCTCCACGATGTGGCTCATGGGAAGGAAGCTCAACTGGTCGTCGCCTTCCATGCCCGGGCACAGCCGCTCCATGGCGGCCATCTGGAAAATCAGGTTGCGGTGGGTGAGCATCACGCCCTTGGGCTCGCCCGAACTGCCCGAGGTGTAGATGACCAGCGCCACGTCCTCGGGCCTGGCGGCGGTCACCTCCGCGTCCCAGCGTTGCGGGTGCTGCTCGTGGAACACCTGTCCGGCGGCGCAGAAGTCGGCGAAGGACTGCACCTTGGCGTGCGCGAAGTTGTGCAGTCCGCGCGCGTCGAAGTACACCACTTTTTCCAGGGCGGGCAGGCGCTCGATCACGGCCAGCGCCTTGTCGAGCTGCTCGTCGCCCTGCACGAACAGCACCCTGGCGCCGCAGTCGGCCAGCACGTATTCCACCTGGCGCGGCGAGGAGGTGGCATACACGCCCACCGCCGCCACGCCCACGCCCTGCGCGCCAAATTCCACGTAGCACCATTCGGGCCGGTTGTCGGACAGCACCGCCACGCGGTCGCCGCGGCGGCAGCCCGCGGCCAGCAGGGCGCAGCCCACGGCGCGCGCCCGCTCGGCGTAGTCGTTCCAGCTCACGCTTTCCCAAATGCCCAGGCGCTTCCAGCGCAGCGCCGTGCCCGCACCGCGCGCGGCGGCCGAATCGCGGAACCAGGCGGGCAGGGTGCGGCGGCCGCTGCGCAACTCCAGCGCGTCGTCGGCGGCCGGCATGGCCGTGGCCGGGAGGGGCACGGCCGGAGAAGAGGTCGCGTCCATCACCATGCCTTGCGCTTCCAGCGCTGCGTGGCCGGGCGGCCGCTCTCGCCGCCCATGCCCAAGTAGAACTCCTGCACGGTGGGGTTGCCGCGCAGTGCCGCCGCATCGTCTTCCATCACGATGCGGCCCACCTCCATGATGTAGCCGTAGTCGGCCACGCCCAGCGCCATGTTGGCGTTCTGCTCAACCAGCAGGATGGTCATGCCCTCGTCGCGCATGCGCCGGATGATGGCGAAGATTTCCTTCACCAGCAGCGGCGCGAGGCCCAGCGACGGCTCGTCCAGCAGCACCAGCCGCGGCCGCGCCATCAGCGCGCGGCTGATGGCCAGCATCTGCTGCTGCCCGCCCGACAGCGACCCGGCGCGCTGGCGCTCGCGCTCGCGCAGGATGGGGAAGTAGTTGTACATGCGCTCGATGTCGGCGGCGATGTCACCGTCTCGGCGCCGGTACGCGCCGAGGATGAGGTTTTCGCGCACGCTGCGCAGGCGGAACACCTCGCGGCCCTCGGGCACGTGCGCCAGGCCCAGGCCGACGATGCGGTCGGGATCCATGCCGGTGATGTCCTTGCCGTCGAAGCGCACGCCGCCGCGGCGCGCCTCGACGATGCCGCTGATGGCCTTCAGCACGCTGGTCTTGCCCGCGCCGTTGGCGCCCAGCAGCGCCACGATGCTGCCAGGCTCGACCTTGAGCGTGACGCCGCGCAACGCCTGCACCGGCCCGTAGGCGGCTTCGAGGTTGTTGATTTCGAGCAGGGCCATGGGCTTGGTTGCCAACTCAGTTGCCTAGATACGCGCTGATCACGGCCGGGTCGCGCTGCACCTCGGCGGCGCTGCCGATGGCGAGCAGCCGCCCGTAGTTGAGCGCCATCACCCGGTCGGACACGGCCGACACCAGCCGCATGTCATGCTCCACCATGAGCACGGTGATGCCCAGCATGTCGCGGATGTCGCGTATCCACAGGCCGATGTTGTCGGTCTCCTCCACGTTCAGTCCCGAGGAGGGCTCGTCCAGCAGCAAGAGGCGCGGCTCGCAGGCCAGGGCCCGCCCCAGCTCCACCATCTTGCGCACGCCGTAGGGCAGGCCGCCCACCGGGTTGTCGCGGTGCGTCGAGAGACCGAGGAATTCGATGATTTCCTCAACGCGGCGACGCGCGGCCATCTCCGCTCTCGCCACCGAGGGCAGGCGCAGTATTTCCGAGACCAGGTTTGTGCCGATGTGGATGTGCCGGCCCACCATGATGTTCTGCAGCACGCTGGCGTTGTCGAACAGCTCGATGTTCTGGAAAGTGCGCGCCACCCCGAGGCGCGCCACCTTGTTGGCCGGCACGCGGGTGATGTCGCGGCCGTCCAGGAGTATCTGCCCGGCGGTGGGATTGTTGATGCGGCTCACCAGGTTGAAGATGGTGGTCTTGCCCGCGCCGTTGGGCCCGATGATGGTGAAAATGCTGCCCTGTTCCACCTCGAAACTCACCCCGTCGACGGCCTTGATGCCGCCGAAGTGGATGGCGAGGTCCTTGACTGCGAACATGGGCATGATGGGCCGAGCTCGGATCTCAGTGCTTGATCAGATCGGCTGCGCCGATGCGGCTGCGCCGGAACATGCCGCGGCGGTAGAACGGGTACAGCGACAGGTAGGTCTTCAGCCGCACCCAGTAACCGGCCAGGCCGCGCGGCTCGAACAGCACGAACAGGATGACCAGTACGCCGAAGGTGGCCGAATCCAGCACCGGTAGTTCCGCCACCTTTTGCGGCAGGAAGGCCTTCACCTGCACGATGATCTGCGGCAGCACGATGAAGAACATGGAGCCGAACACCGCGCCGTGCAGCGATCCCAGCCCGCCGACGATGACGGTCATGAGGAATTCCACCGACAGCAGGATGCCGAACTGTTCGGGGCTGATGTAGGCCAGCTTGTGGGCGTACAGCGCCCCGGCCAGGCCGGTGACTGCCGCCGAAATGGCGAAGGCGGCGGTCTTGAACAGTGCGAGGTTGATGCCCATGCTCTCGGCCGCCACGTCGCTGTCGCGTAACGCCGCCAGGGCGCGCCCGGTGCGCGAGCGCATCACGTTGACAATGACCAGCGTCACGATCCAGAACACAATGCCGGACAGGTAGTACACGGCCGGCACGCTGCCCAGCTTGTAGCCGAATATCGTCGGGTCGGGCACCGTCATGCCGCGGTTGCCCTTGGTGACGCTGCCCCAGCGCACGATCACTTCCTCGACGATGAAGGCGAAGGCCAAGGTGGCCATGGCCAGGTAGATGCCCTTCATGCGCAGCGCGGGCAGGCCAACGGCCACGCCGATCACGGCCGACAGCGCACCCGCGGCCAGCAGCGCGGGCACGAAGGGCAGCCCGCGCGTTTCCAGCACCGCGGCGGTGTACGCGCCCACGGCGAAGAACGCCGCGTGGCCCAGCGAAATCTGCCCGGTATAGCCCACCAGCAGCACCATGCCCATGGCCACCATGCCGTTGATGAACACGAACGTGGCTTGGCTGAGCACGTATTCCCCGAACACGAAGGGCAGCAGGATCAGCACGGCGAACAGCAGGCCGTACCACATCGCACTGGAGCGATTGCGAAACAGCCGCAAATCGTCGCGATAGCTGGTTTTCATCGGAAAGTGCATAAGGTCTCAGCCATGCGCGCGGTTTAAGCCCTTCTCCTGGGGAGAGGGGTGCGGCGCGGGAGCGTAGCCCCAGGGGAGAACGGGGCAGCGGACGCGCAGCCGTGGCCCGGCTTCGCTGTGCCGTTTCCTTGGCACGACGCTTCGCCGGGCCGGGAGAGGGAAGCCCCAGTGCTGAGGCAGCCAATGACTTCAAGCATTTCTATACTCGTCGCTTGCTCTGGATGCCGAACAGCCCTTGCGGACGCACCATCAGTACAACCAATAACAATATGTAGGCGGCGACGTTGTTGAAGCCCTCGGGCAGGTACAGCACGGCCATGGATTCGACCACGCCGATGATGATGCCGCCGACGATGGCGCCGGGGATGCTGCCGAAGCCGCC
>Ga0068858_100008113_pt1 | contig 10102 bp, 6 predicted proteins | sample KBSSwiS12_FD_66589 | JGI IMG/M metagenome (GOLD analysis project Ga0068858, IMG submission 66589) | Switchgrass rhizosphere microbial communities from Kellogg Biological Station, Michigan, USA - KBS Switchgrass S1-2 | ecosystem: Host-associated > Plants > Roots > Rhizosphere > Soil ... | reverse complement strand
GCAAGACCCGAAGATCGGTCGGGCGATCACGCTGATCCACCACGATCCGGGCCGCGCGTGGACTCTCGCCGAGGTGGCGCGCGAGGTTGCGATGTCGCGCTCGGCATTCGCGGCGCGCTTTAGCGAGCTCGTCGGCGAGCCGATGATGCATTACCTGACGCGTTGGCGGATGCACGTCGCGCTCGAGTCTCTGCGCCAGAACGGCACGCCCGTCGCCGAAGTTGCGGAGCGGTTGGGTTATCGGTCGAAGGCGGCATTCAGCCGCGCATTCAAACGCATCGTGACGAAGTCGCCAGGTGCGGTGCGCCGGCTAAGAAGCGCGCAACTCGCCGTCGGGAACGACGCGGCCATGTCGGCCCTCTGACCGACCTTCAGGCGGCGACGAGCGGCTCGCGGCGCTCATCGAGCTCCTGGCTTTCCGTCGCGCCGAAATCGCCGAAGTCGTAAATCTGGCGGATCGTGAACTTCGCATCGGCCCGCTCGACCAACGGGCAGCGCTTGACCCACTCGACCGCGTCGCGCAGCGACGGCACGTTCAGAATCCAAAACCCCGCGATGACTCCCCCCGCCTCGCCGAACGGGCCCTGCGCCACGGCGGTCTTCCCGTTCGTCCGTTCGACTCGAGCGCCGCGTGCGCTCGGATGAAGCTCTTCCGCGGCGATCAGGACCCCGGCTTTGACGAGGGCACGGTTGTAGCGCGCCATCTCGAAGGACCGGGTGGCGGACCGCGGCTCGCAGTACCTTTCGCCTTTTAGGATCACCATGAACTTCATTCCCGCTCTCCTTCGCATTCTGCGGTGTGGGAGCACTATGCCTCTTGGCTTGGGCGCGAGGAATGGCGAGCTGTCCGCCGTTTATGCTCGCGCGTCCACTTCGGCGTAAAGTGCGGCGCGGGGGTGCCTTATGCGGCGGCGAATTCCCGGCACGATCGCGATGGTGGGCGTGCTCATGGCGCTCGGCGCATCCGCCGCCGAGCTGCCTGCCGACACGACTCGCTATCTCGAGCAAGCGGTCGCGAACGGACAGCTGCCCGGCGTGGTTGTCGGTTACGTCGACGGCAACGACACGACGATCCGTGCCTTCGGCGTCGCATCGAAAGAGACCGGCAAGCCGCCCGATGCGAGCACGGTGTTCGAGATCGGCTCGATCACGAAGACCTTCACGGCCGCGCTGCTCGCCGAGGAGATGCTCGGCGGCAAGATCAAGCTCAGCGACCCCGTACAGAAGTACCTCCCGGAAGGCGTGGCGCTCGCCCAGGTCGGCGATCGGCCGGTCGAGCTCGGCGACATCGCGACGCAGCGCTCGGGCTTGCCGCGGATGCCGGGAACCTTCGCGCCCGCCAATCAAGCCGACCCCTACGCCGACTTCGACCAGAAGAAGCTCTGGGACGCCGTGAGCGCGGTTAGGCCTGCGCGCGCGCCGGGCGCTGCGTACGAGTACTCGAACTTCGGTTTCGCGCTGCTCGGCGAGATCCTGAGTCGCGAGACCGGCATGCCGTATCGCGACCTCGTAAAGACCCGGATCCTCGCGCCGCTCGGCATGACGAGCACGGATACCGTGCTCACCGATGCGCTCGAGCGTCGCTCGGCGCAGGGCTACGGACCGGGCGGCATGCCGGCGCACCATTGGGCGTTCGAAGCGTTCGCCGGCGCGGGCGCGATCAACAGCACCGTGACGGACATGCTCGCGTACTTACGCGCGAACATGGCCGCATCCGCCGCCGCGTCGGAGAGCACTCTGAGCCGCGCGCTCGCGATGGCTCACGAGCTGCGCTCGGACATGACGCCCGAAGCCAAGATGCAGATCGGCCTTGCGTGGATGACGACGCCGACCGGCGGCGCACGCTGGCACAACGGCGGCACCGGCGGCTTCAGGAGCTTCATCGGCTTCACGGACGATGGCAAACGCGGCGTCGTGGTCTTGTCGAACCAGGGCGTCCGTCCGGTCGATCAGATCGGCTTCCATCTGCTGAGCGCGTCCGCGGCGCTGCCGGAGACCCACACGGAGATCACGCTCGCGCCGGAGAAGCTCGACGAGCTCGTAGCCCGATACGAGATCTCGCCGCAGGCCGCGTTTACCGTCACGCATCCGAGCAACGGTCTCTTCGTGCAGCTCACCGGCCAGAACGCGTTGCCGGTCTACGCTTACGCGCCGGACCAGTTCTTCTCGAAGGTGGTCGACGCGCAGTTCTCGTTCGAGCGCGGCGCCGATGGCAAGATCGTGGCGCTCACGTTGCATCAGAATGGCCAGAACGTGCGTGCGGATCGAATCGGTGCAGACGGCAAGTCGGTCGCGCCGCCGGTCGCACAGCTCGCGCTCACGGCGCAGCAGCTCGACGCGTACGTCGGCAGGTACCAGCTTGCGCCGCAGATGGTGTTCACGATCGCGAGAGACGGCAGTCAGCTCAACGCGCAGCTCACCGGCCAGCCCTCTCTGCCGATATACGCGGACAAGGCCGATCACTTTTTCTACAAGGTCGTCGACGCACAGCTCGACTTCGAGCGCGACGGCACCGGCAAGGTCACGGGGCTCACGCTGCATCAGAACGGCCGGGACATGAAGGCGCCGCGGGCCGAATAGTGGCGTCCGCCGCAATAAAACTTAACGTACCTCAGCCGCCGAGCGCGGCTGGGGTGCTCGACAAGGCCATCGCGTCCCCGGAAAATCAAGGACTGCATCGCTGGCGAGCCTCTATATAGAGGAGGGGGCCGCCGGCCGATCGCGTAGCTACTGAACTTGGGAGTACGGCCATCGCGCGCAAGCTCGTCATCCCCGTCGCTCTCCTCGGCGTCGTCGCGGCAGTCGGCGCCGGTGCGTTCGTCTGGCAGCGCCATTCGCAGGCGCCCACGAACCAACAGGAGTGGGCGGTCGTCAAGAAGTACTGCTTCGAGTGCCACAGCTTCGCCGAGCAAGCGGGCGGCCGCTCGTTCGAGAACCTCTCTCCGGACCATATCGCCGCGAACGCCGAAACCTGGGAAGCCGCGATCCGGAAACTGAGCAGCGGCCTGATGCCGCCTGCGGGTGAGCCGCGTCCCGATGCACGGACCGTCACCGGCCTCGTGAGCTGGCTCGAGACCGAGATCGACACCGCCGCGGACAAGGCGCCGCCGGCGCCGGGTCGCGTCGCGCTGCATCGCTTGAATCGCCGCGAGTACGCGCACGCAATCCGCGACTTGCTCGCGCTCGACATCGATCCGTCGGAGTGGCTGCCTCAAGACAACGTGAAGGGTCGTTTCGACAACGACGCCGATGCGCTCCAGGTGTCGCCCTCGTTCGTCACGCAGTACATCGACGCCGCGCGCGCGATCGCGCAGGAGGCGGTCGGCGACGCGAAGGCTCTGCCGATCGCGACCACGTACGGCGACCCGGCGGCAATGGTGATCTCGCTGCCGCCGCAAGGCGCACCGGGCTCCGGCCACCAACAGGAACACATCCCGGGCATGCCGTTCGGCACCCGCGGCGGTATGGTCGTCCAGCACGACTTCCCCGCCGACGGCGACTACGAGCTCACGATCGGCGACATGGCGCTCGCGCGCGAAGTGCCGCGGATGGAGTTCGACAACACGGTGATCGTGCTGCTCGACGGCGAGGAGTTCTACCGCACGAACGTCGGCGGCGAGGAAGATCACAAGGCGATCGACCAGACGCTCGACCCCGCGGTCGAACGCATCAACAACCGGCTGCGTAAGATCAAATTCCACGCGACGGCCGGCCAGCACAAGCTCGCCGTCACGTTCTTGCACCGAAGCTTCGCCGAGAGCGACGAGCGGATCCGCACCGTCGCGCTCGAGGGTGGGCAAGAGCGAATTCAGGCCGCGCATGCGCTCCAGATCCGCGGCCCGCTCACGGTCACGGGCATCAGCCAATCCGCGAGCCGCGCGAAGATCTTCATCTGCCAGCCGAACGAGGTTCCGGCGCGCTCGTGCGCCACCGAGATCGTCACGAACCTCGCCGAGCGCGCGTTTCGCCGGCCGCTCGAGCAGGCGGACTTGAGCGCGCTGATGGCATTCTACGACGCGGGCAGCCGCGCAGGCGGCTTCGAGACCGGCGTGCGCGACGCGCTGTCGGCGGTTCTCGCGAGCCCGAGCTTCATCTATCGCGCGGAATCGGGCCAGGGGTCGGGGTCGGTCGCGCTGAGCGACCTCGAGCTCGCGTCACGACTCTCGTTCTTCCTGTGGAGCAGTGTGCCCGACGACGAGCTGCTGAAAGTCGCCGAGCAGCAGCGCCTCCACGAGCCGCGCGTGCTCGCGGACCAGGTCGAGCGAATGCTCGCCGACGATCGCGCGAAGTCCCTCGTCGACGACTTCGCGTTCCAGTGGCTCGGCCTCGAGAAGCTCGACACGATCGTGCCGGACCGCGCGCAGTTTCCTCAGGCGAGCGGTCTGCTCGACCCGCGCAACATGCTCAAAGAGGAGCTCGGGCTCTTCATCGACAGCGTGCTGCGCAGCGATCAGAGCGTGCTGAAGCTCATGACCGCGAACTACACCTTCTTGAACGAGCGCCTCGCGATGCATTACGGCATCGAGAACGTGAAGGGCGCGAGCTTCCGCAAGGTCAAGCTCGAGGACGAGGCTCGCTACGGCTTGCTCGGCAAGGGCGCGATCGAGATGCTCACGGCGTATCCGAACCGCACCTCGCCAGTGCTGCGCGGCGCGTGGATCCTCGAAACGATCTTGGGCGCCAAGCGCCCGGTGCCGCCGCCGCTGGTGCCGACTCTGCAGGACAACAAGCGCGGCGAGGCACCGAAGACGCTGCGCGTGCGGCTCGAAGAGCACCGCAAGAACCCGACCTGCTTCGCGTGCCACGGCGTGATGGATCCGCTCGGCTTCGCGCTCGAGAACTTCAGCGCGGTGGGCCAGTACCGCAGCGAAGATCCCGACACGCACACGCCGATCGACGCAACCGGCGTGCTGCCGGACGGCACGAAAGTGGAGAACGCGAACGACTTGCGCCGGGCTCTCAGCAGCCACCCGGAGCAGTTCGTCCGCGCGTTCACCGAGAACCTGATGACGTTCGCGCTCGGCCGGCAGACGGACTGGCGCGACATGCCGATGGTGCGAGCGATCGTGCGCGACGCCGCGAAAGACAACTATCGCTTCGAGTCGCTCGTGCTCGGCATCGTCTCGAGCGATCAGTTCATGAAGCGCGAGGTCGAGGGCATCACGCAGACGCCCGCGGCGCCGCAGACGCAGGCCGCGCTGCAGCCGTAGGTCCGCCGCTCCCGTCAGTGCCTGGCCGCCCATACCGGCCCGCCGGCGGCGCCGTGCCGCAGGCCGCGCCCATGGCCGCCAGGGCCAGCGTCCATCCGGCCGAGCTTTGAAGTTTCTCCAGATTCGCCCTCGTCCTTTGCGGTAAACTTTGAAGCTAACTTGAAGAGGGCGCGCTTGCCATGTATCTGACCCGCAAGCATCTTTCTCGCCGCGCGGTGCTCAAGGGCGCCGGCGCGGCGATCGCGCTGCCGCTCCTGGACGCGATGATCCCGGCGGGCACGGCGCTCGCCGATACGGCCGCAGCCCCGGCCACGAGGCTCGGCTTCGTTTACTTCCCGCACGGCGCCTTGCAAGACCAGTGGCAGCCGAAGATCGTCGGCAAGAGTCCCGACTTCCCGTTCATTCTCAAACCGCTCGAGCCGCTCCGCGATTACGTCACCGTAGTGAGTGGGCTTCGCAACCAGGCAGGCGAGGGCGGCGTCCCGCACGGTAACAACGAGCAGACGTGGCTGAACGGTGTGCACCCGAGGCTGCGCAAGCCGGGCACTGGCATCGGCGTCACGGCCGACCAGGTCGCGGCGCGTTATCTCACGAAGGACGTCACGCTGCCGTCGATGGAGATCTGCGGCGAGCCGGGCGGCATGATCTCGTTCCGCCGAGCCGATCAGCCGCTGCCGATGGAGGGCAACCCGCGCAAGGTGTTCCTCTCGATGTTCGGCCAGGGCGCAACGAAAGAGGAGCGCCAGCAGATCCTCGGCACGACCACGAGCTTGCTCGACTACGTGCAGGAGTCGACAGCGAGCCTGAGCCGCACGCTCGACGCGGGCGACCGCGCGAAGATCGGCAACTACTTGGATTCGGTGCGCGAGGTCGAGAAGCGCGTGCAGAAGCTCACGGCGAGCAACGAGTCGCTCACGAATCTTCCCGAGACGCCGATCGGTGCGCCGGACGACTTCGGCGAGCTGCTCGACGTGCAGTTCGAGATGTTCGCGCTCGCCTGGCAGACGAGCCGTACGAACGTCGTCACGATGAAGATGGTGGAAGAGGCGAGCATGCGGACGTACCCCAATTTGGGCGTCCACGAAGCGTTCCACCCGACGTCGCATTGGGGCGGCTTCCCCGAGCGCATCGCGAATCTGCGTCTGATCCAGAACTATCACACCCAGGTGTTCGCGAAGTTCGCGCAGCGGCTTAGCAGTACCCCTGACGGCAACGGCTCGCTGCTCGATCACTCGTTGATCCTGTTCGGCAGCAACATGGCGAACAGCGATGCGCACAATTGCGATCCGCTGCCCCAGGCCATCATCGGGCGCGGCGGCGGCGTGAAGGGCAACCAGCACCTGCACTACAAGCAGGACACGCCGCACGCGAACATTCTCGTCACGCTGCTCGAGCGGGCGGGCATTCCGGCGAAGGAATACGAGAAGTTCGGCGACAGCACCGGGCCCTTTTCAGACGTCTAGTAGCTAGTAGCAGAAGTCCAACGATGCTCGCGAAGCTCTTCGGCCCAGCCGCGCTGTTGGTGCTGACCGCGCTAATGGTCTTGGCCGCGCGTATCGACGCGCCGCCGTCCGCGGTTGCAGACGTCAACCATCGCAACGCCGACGGCAGCACGCCGCTCCAGTGGGCCGTGTACAAAGGCGATGTTGCAGAGGTACGCCGGCTGCTCGATGACGGCGCCGACCCGAATCTCGCGAACGAATACGGCGCGTCGCCGATGAGCCTCGCGGCCGAGGTCGCGAACACCGAGATCCTGAACCTGCTGCTCGCGTCCGGCGCGGACGCCGACTCGCCGAATCAAGACGGCCAGACCGCGCTGATGGCCGTCGCGCGCACCGGTAACGTCGCGGCCGCGAAGGCGCTGCTCGAGCACGGCGCGACGGTGGACGCGCGCGAGAGCTTCGGCGGCCAGACGGCGCTCATGTGGGCGTCGGCGCGCCGGCATCCTGAGATGATCGCGCTCTTGGTCGGTCACGGCGCGAGCATCGACGCGCGCTCGACGCCGCGCGAGTACCAGCGCCACGTGACGGCCGAAGGCCGGCCCAAGAGCCTCGACAGTGGCGGGTTCACGCCGTTGCTCTACGCCGCGCGGGAGAACTGCATCGCCTGCGTCGACATGCTGCTCCAGCACGGCGCGGACATCGATCTGCCGGATCCGGACGGCGTGTCGCCGCTGCTGCTCGCGATCATGAACGAGAACTGGGACCTCGCGAAGCGGCTCATCGAGGCGGGCGCCGACGTGGACCAGTGGGACATCTTCGGCGAGGCGCCGCTTTATACCGCCATCGGCGGGCGCCAGAGAATCGACGGCGGCCACGCCTCGATCGACGCTCCGAACGAGACGAAGGGCATCGACATCGTGCGTCTGCTGCTCGAGCACCACGCGAACCCGAACATGCAGCTCTTCTTCAAGCCCGCGAACGTCCGCGGGGGCACCACGAGCACGCGCGGCGCCACGCCGCTGATCCGCGCCGCGGCGAACGACGACAAGGAGGTCGTGAAGCTGCTGCTCGAGAACGGAGCCGATGCGACGCTCTATATGGCGGACAGGCAGACGCCGATCCACGCCGTGCTTTCGGGCCGCGCGCCCGAGCGGGACGCGCTCGAGCTCATCAAGACATTCCACGAAGCGGGCACGGACGTGAACGTCGTCGCGCTGGTCGTGCACATGGAAGAGATCCGCGGCGGCTCGGCGCTGCACTACGCGGTGCGCAAGCGCTACAAGAAGGTCATCGAGCAGCTCGCGTCGTTCGGTATCGACATGAACCTCAAAGACCAGGACGGCCTCACCGCGCTCGACTACACGCAGTCGCGCGGCTTCATGCCGTTCATGGCCAATCAGACGCCGAAGTACGACGAGGAAGCGGCGCTGTTGCGCAAGCTCGGGGCCACCGTGCTGATGCCGAAGGATCCCGTTTGGCCGGTGCTCGGCCCTCCGCAAGGGCTCTGGACGGATATCCCGCCGATCGGCGAGCCGGTCGTTCATGACCCGGTCTACAAGCACACGAGCGGCTAACCAACATCGGCGTGAGCGGCGACGCCTGCTGCGCGCGGGCGCCGCGACGCTCGGCGCCGCGCTGTTGCCTTCGTTCGCGGCGCGGGCCCAGGAGCCCACGAGCGCGCGTGGCGGCGCGCCGGAGACTTCCGCGCAGCGCTTGGCCCCGCAAAGTTCTGCCGCCATTACCACGACCGATCTTGGCGGCATCGCGCTCCTGCAAGTCGCGGACTGCAACGTGCTCGCGCTGCACGGCGCCGACGGCGCGCTGCTGATCGACGGCGGCCCGGCCGCGACGGCAGATGCGCTCGTGCGCTCGGCCCTTGCGGCGACGCACGATGCGCGAGTCGCGATGCTGATCAATACGCACTGGCATCTCGATCAGATCGGCGCAAACGAGATCGTCGGCCGCGCGGGCGGCACGATCTTCGCGACCGAGAAGACGAAGCTCTTCTTGAGCCATTCCGTGTACGCGGACTCGTTCGACCGGGCGCGCGACCCGCTGCCCGAAGTTGCGAGGCCGAGCAAGACGACGCGCGGCGACGGATCGCTCGAGTTCGCGGGCCAAAAGGTCGACTACGGTTACCTGCCCGCCGCGCACACGGACGGCGATCTTTTCGTCCACTTCCCGCAGCTCAATGTGCTCGCCACGGGCGGGGTCGTCTCGGGCGAGAAGTGGCCGCTGCTCGACTGGCGCAACGGCGCGTGGTACGGCGGCCGTGTACGCGCGCTGGAGCGGCTCGCCGTCATCGTGAAGCCCGATACCCGCGTCGTGCCGTCGCAAGGCCGCGTGCTCACGGGCCGCGACGTGCTGCATCAGCGCGACATTTACGACGAGCTGTTCGAGACGATGATCGGCTACATGAACATGGGGCTCGGCGCCGAGGACGTCGTCGCGCGCAACCCGCTGAAGAAGTACGAGCCCGAGCTCGGCGACCCGTCCGAGTTTCTCGATGGCGCGTACCACAGCATGCAAATCGCGTACGTGCCGGACTGAACTCCGTGCGCGCCCGCATCTGGCCGTGACGTCTCTCTAGCGTCGCCAGGCGCTCCATCTCGTCATCGCGACGATAGCCCGAACGGACTCATTGTCCGCGATCGTTCACGAAAGCGACTCGAACGCTTCATCGCGTGGTCATCGCGCGCGCGAAGACTCCTTGTGTCCTTTTCAGAAACTCAAAACAAGGAGAAGTTGCATGAAGGGTTCAGCTCGTTCCTTGCTCGCGATTCCGGCCATCGCGTCGTCGCTGACGCTCCTCACGACCCACGCGGTGTACGGTGATCCGCCGAGACACGGAGCCACTACTACGCCGATCGAGCACTTGATCGTGATCGTCGGTGAGAACCATACGTTCGACAACGTGTACGGAACGTATCAGCCAAAGGCCGGCCAGCGCGTCGACAATCTGCTCTCCAAAGGCATCGTGAACGCCGACGGCACGCCAGGACCGCGGTTCGTGCTGGCCGAGCAGCAGATCGGCCAGGATCTCCATACATACGAAGTCCTAACGGCGTCGACCGGAGCGTACGAGCATCTGCCCCAGCCCTGGACCACCTATGCGATCGACCAACCGATGGGCGTGCTCGACACGCGCTTCCCTGCGGACCTGCCGAACGGTCCGTTCCAGATCAGCAAGTACGTGCCGTACCCGGAGTACACGGGCGACCCGGTGCATCGCTTCTTTCAGATGTGGCAGGACGTCGACGGCGGCAAGAACGACAAGTTCGTCTGGGTCGAGGAGACCATCGGCACGGGCTCGAACGGGCAGCCTGTCCCGCCGGGCGGCTTCAACCCGATGGAAGGCGCGATTTCGATGGGCTTCTACAACATGAACCCGTTCGTCGATGCGCAAGGCAAGGCGCAGCCCGGCGACGGGCCGATCTTCAAGCAGCTCGC
>Ga0068858_100008107_pt1 | contig 10107 bp, 8 predicted proteins | sample KBSSwiS12_FD_66589 | JGI IMG/M metagenome (GOLD analysis project Ga0068858, IMG submission 66589) | Switchgrass rhizosphere microbial communities from Kellogg Biological Station, Michigan, USA - KBS Switchgrass S1-2 | ecosystem: Host-associated > Plants > Roots > Rhizosphere > Soil ... | reverse complement strand
GACGCGACCCGGCGGCGGATGCTGCGCGATCTCGCAAATGGGGAACGCACCGTCGGCCAGCTTGCCGAGCCCTTCGCCATATCGCTCGCCGCGGCCTCCAAGCATATCAAGGCCTTGGAAAATGCAGGGCTGATCCGGCGCGATGTGCGCGGTCGGACCCATTATTGCCGGCTCGATCCCGGCCCGCTGGCCAGCGCTAACGAATGGCTGCGCTTCTACGAGCGCTTCTGGACCGATCGCCTCGACATGCTCGAACGGCTGCTGCGCGATGAGGATGCGCGCAAGCCACAAGCTTCCAAGTCCCCCGAAGGAGATGAAGAATGACCGATTTCACCACCATCGAAGCCTATGGCGTGCTGACTGCGCCGGCGACGCTCAGGATGGAGCGGTTGCTGCCTGGCCCGATCGAGCGGATCTGGGACTATCTCACCAAGAGCGAGATGCGCCGGCTCTGGCTCGCCTCGGGCGAGATGGAGCTGACGGCCGGCGCCCCGTTCGAGCTCGTCTGGCGCAACGATGAGCTGACCGATCCCCCGACGCGGCGCGCGAGCGGGGAACCGCATGAGCATAGCCAGCAATGCCGGATCATCGCCGCCGATCCGCCGCGTATGCTCGCCTTCCAGTTCGGCCCCAATGGCGATGTGACCTTCACGCTGGAGTCAAAGGGCGCCGATGTGTTGCTGACGATGCTGCACGAGCGCATCCCCAATCGCGACACGTTGCTCGGCGTCAGCGCCGGTTGGCACCAGCATCTCGATACGCTGGTCGCGCGCGCGAACGGGCAGCCCGTGCCGGACTATTGGGCGGGCAAGGACCGGCTTTCGAAGGAATATGCCGAGCGGTTTCCCGGCTGAATATCGCAACGGGACGATGCGCCGCCGGCCCGGCTTCGCATAAAGGCGACCGTTGAGTTGAACCGACGCGCGCGGTCTTCCGCCGTCTGCTTCGCGGCCAACTAGTGATGATGATGTGCGAGCCTGCATCGCCTATGCGGCACAGGCGCTTGAACACCCCGTCGTCCTCGACGCTGACGATGATCTTTCTGGCCGACGTCAATTCTAAGTCAATTAAAATGGTCGTTGGGGGATATCGCATTCATCGGCGGAATGACCATTTCCCCGTTTCGAAGGGAAAATTGTTCGTTCCTTATAACGCCGCAGCGTTATCGTGAGATATGTCTTTAATGAGAATTTGCGACGAATCTCCATTATATGCTTCAATAATCAGATACACGTCATTAATGCTTTCGTACCGGATGTTTTCAGGAATAACGAAGCAAGCGCTGCCTCTAATGACCTCACTATCCTCTAACTTCGATTTTTGAGATAATTTTCCTCCAAGGTTTTCCCATCCTATTAAAACAATTCGAGCTTGTCCTAAATCTAGAATAGCACTTTCTGTATTTGTGTGCTGTGCTGGAGAGTTTATCAAGGTGGTGAGAAGCCAATGAGCATCCGCAATATGGGCGATACCATGGACATTATATTTTAGCTTAACTTTCCGAACCGAAACAGATCTGCCAGAATTGTTCATCAACTCCATACCATAGATGCATACGCTGGTATGACCATTAAGTTTCGAAGATGGAGAATAAAATCTTACAAAAAAAAGGCGGATTTTCTGTCTTGATGAGCTGGAAGGATATAGGTCGATATCGATCAAAAAGGAAATACCCAAAAGTCGGTATCGCGACGAGCGCCGCAATGCCGAGCAATACATTTAAGATCATTTGAGCGCTCAAATTTTGAACCAATTCAGCATTTTCCAAATTATGCCAAGTTAGTCCTTTCGCTTAGCGCCTCTCGCTTTGCATCAATGAGAGCGGTCCGCTGGGCCATCATTACATTGTAGCACTTATCCAGATCCGCTTCGTCAAGTGGATGGGAAGAATCTGGAGTTATCACTGGCTACTCCGCCGCTACCCCAGCCCGCGAGAACATATCTCCGCCCGCCTCATCCTCGTTCGCAGCGGCCGCGCTTTTCGCGGCCTTGCGGCGGTCGAAGGCGTCCCACACCTCGTTCCAGCTGCCGCGCGTCGCCGCCTTTGAATATTCGGTGGCGCGGGTTTCGAAGAAGTTGGCATGCTCGACGCCGTTCAGCAGCGGAGCGAGCCAGGGGAGCGGGTGGTCCTTGATCCGGTAGATCGGCTTCATGCCAAGCTGGTTCAACCGCCAATCTGCGATGTAGCGAATGTAGGACTTTATATCGTCCGCACTCATGCCTTCCACCGGACCAAGTTCGAACGCGAGGTCGACGAAGGCGTCTTCCAGTTTCACCGTCTTGAAGCAGGCTTCCTCAATATCGTCCCGCACGCTCTTGGTGAGGCAGTCGCGCTCCTTGACGAAGGCGTGGAACAGCCGGGTGATGCCCTCGCAGTGCAGGCTCTCGTCGCGCACGGACCAGCTCACGATCTGGCCCATGCCCTTCATCTTGTTGAAGCGCGGGAAGTTCATCAGCATCGCGAAGCTGGCGAAGAGCTGCAGCCCCTCGGTAAAGCCGCCGAACATGGCAAGCGTCTTGGCGATATCCTCGTCGCTATCGACGCCGAAGGTACTCAGATAGTCGTGCTTGTCCTTCATCTCCTTATACTGGAGAAACATGCTGTATTCGCTCTCGGGCATGCCGATGGTGTCGAGCAGGTGGCTGTAGGCGGCGATATGGACCGTCTCCATGTTGCTGAACGCGGTCAGCATCATCTTGATCTCGGTCGGCTTGAACACGCGGCCATATTTGTCGTGGTAGCAATCCTGCACCTCGACGTCCGCCTGGGTGAAGAAGCGGAAAATCTGCGTCAGCAGGTTGCGCTCATGATCGGTAAGCTTCTGGGCCCAATCGCGGCAATCCTCGCCGAGCGGTACCTCCTCCGGCATCCAGTGGATCTGCTGCTGGCGCTTCCAATATTCGAACGCCCAGGGATATTCGAAGGGCTTGTAGGATTTCGAGGCGGAGAGAAGCGGCATCGGTCAGGGCCTTTCACTGGAATTGGCGGAAGCGGGAGCGGATTGTGAGGCGGCGCTGAGCGCCATCACGCTATAATCGGTTTTGGGGCCGCAGTCGCGCAGGAACAGACGGTTGAGCGCCTGCTCATCGGAGCGGCTGATGTCGGAATTGCGCATCAGTTCCGCCCGGACCTCAGCCACGCGGGCGGCGGCGGGGCGCTCCGCGATGCGATCATGCCACGCCTTGAGCGCCGGGCGATCGGCCCAGCCGAACCCCATGTTGGGCAGCATGGTGACCCACGGCCAGGTCGCGATGTCCGCGATCGTGTAATGATCCCCGGCAAGCCAGGGGCGCTTGGCCAGCTCGCCATCCAGCACTTCACGGATGCGCGCCACCTGGTTGCGATAGCGGGTCGCCGCGTAACTGCCTGCCTCGCTCGGATGGATGCGGAAATGGACGTGCTGGCCGAACATCGGGCCGATCCAGGCGACCTGCGCCATCAGCCATTTCAGCGTCTCCCATCGCGCCGGCCCGGAGGCGGGCAACAGCTCCGGCCCGTAAGTCTCCGCCAGATAGATGAGAATCGCGCCGGATTCGAAGATCGGCTGATCCGGCCCCGCGTCCTGCGGATCGACGATCACGGGATATTTGGCGATCGGGTTCAGCTTCACGAATTCGGGCGCATATTGATCGCCCTTCATGATCTTCACATCGGTGAGATGATAGGGGAGGCCAAGCTCCTCCAGCATCAGCACAATCTTGATCGCGTTGGGCGATCCGCCGCCATAAAGCTCGATCACAGGTTCCTCCGGATTTGCCCGAGGCGGGCTTCTGCGTCCCGGCTCGACTTATGCGGCGCGCCGCGCCATGTTCCCGCGCGCTTGCGGAGCGAGGGATATATAGGATGGCGAAGGGCGGAATGCACGGATGGGGGGCGCGCTACTCGACGGGCGCTATCTTCCTGCACTGGACGATCGCAGCGCTGATCGTCGCGCAGGTGCCGCTCGGCTGGCAAATGGGGATCGACAAGAGCGCGAAGAGCTTCGCGCTGTTCCAGCTCCATAAGTCGATCGGCATCACGATATTGCTGCTGACGCTGACGCGGATCGCATGGCGGCTGACGCATCGTCCGCCGCCACTTACCATCCATGGCTGGCAGGCGGGGCTGGCGCGCTTCATTCACACGCTGTTCTATTTGCTGCTGCTGGCGCTGCCACTCACGGGCTGGCTCATGGTCTCGCTCAGCAAGGTGAGCGTACAGACCATGCTGTTCGGCGTCGTGCCCTGGCCCAACATTCCCGGCGTGGCGGGGCTGAGCCAAGGCGCGAAGCACGCGTTGCACGAATTGAGCGAAGAGAGCCACGAGCTGATGGCCTATATCCTCATCGCGGCCTTCCTGCTGCACGTGGCGGGCGCGCTCAAGCATCACTGGATCGACCGCGACAACAGCCTGGCGCGCATGGCGCCGGGCGTGCGCCGCGCCTTCAGCCCGCGGCTGCTGGCGATCTTCGCTCTGGTCGCGGGCGCCTTCTGCTTCGGTCGTTTCTTCGTGCCGCCACTGCCCAAGGGCGGGGAGGCCGCGCAGGCGACCCTGGAACTGAGCGAGCATGATGCGGACGATCATGACGGGGATGATCATGACCAGGCCGCCCCCCTGCCCGCTGCTCCCACGCCCATCGACAAGGCGGTCGATCAGGTGCTCGCCGAGGATAAGGAAGCCGCCAAAACCGATCCGGGCGCGCTCGCGCGCTGGACGGTGCAGAAGGGCGGCACGCTCGGCTTCACCACCCAGTGGAGCGGCAATACGCTCAACGGCCATTTCCGACAGTGGGACGCGGACATCAGCTTCGGCGCCGATGCGCTCGACCAATCGCGGGTGACGGTGCGGATCGAGACCGGGTCGGCCACGACCGGCCAGGGCCAGCCGGATGAGGCGCTGCCCGGCGAGGAATGGTTCTCGTCCGCCGCTTTCCCCACGGCGACCTTCAACGCCAGCAAGTTCCGCAAGACGGCGACCGGCTATCAGGCGAGCGGTACGCTGATGATCAAGGGCCAGAGCCATCCGCTCACCCTTCCATTCACCCTCGATATCGATGGCGACACGGCGCACATGAAAGGGAGCGCCACCGTCAACCGGCTGGATTATGGGATCGGCTTTCCCGCTACCGACGATATTCCGGCGGAGGTGAAGCTCAATATCGATCTCACCGCCAAGCGCGCCAAATGATCCGGTCTTGCCCTGCCTAACATGATCACGCTCATTCTGGTGCACGGCGCGTGCCATGGCGGCTGGTGCTGGGAGCGGGTCACGCCCTTGCTTGAAGCCGATGGGGTGCGCGTGCTGGCACCCGATCTGCCCGAATGGCAGCCCGGCGCGCGCGATCCGATTGGCTTCTGGGGCGATTTTGTCGCCGATCTGGCCCGCGCGGCGGCTCCGGATGATCGCGTGATCCTGTGCGGGCACAGCCGGGGCGGGGTCGTGATCAGCGCTGCCGCCGAGGCCGCGCCGGCGGTTTCCGGTCTGATCTATCTTGCCGCTTCGCTGCTGCCGCGCGGCCAGACATTGACCGGCGCATGGCGTGCCCACACCGACGCCGCCGCCGAATGGATCGCCCCCGAGCCAGACGGAACCAGCTTCCGTATCGCGCCCGGCTGCTATCATCGTCTGTTCTGCCCCGATAGCGACGCAGGCACGGCGGCCCGGGCCGAGGCGCGTCTGCGGACCGAGCCCTTCGCCGCCTTCACAACGCCGATGCGGATCACCCCCGCGCGTTTCGGCAGCATTCCGCGCGCTTATGTCGAGACCAGCCGGGACATCGTCATTCCGCTGGATTTCCAGCGCAGCATGCAGGCCGCGCTGCCCTGCGAACCGGTGGTCATACTTGACGCGGACCATTCGCCCTTTTTCGGCATGCCCGAGCGGCTGGCCGAGGTGCTGATCGAGCTTTGCAGACGCTGAAAGCCTGTTTGCCAGCTTGCGACTATCACCATTCATGATCAACGGCCGAGCACCGGGCTGAGGATGAAATAAAGCACGATCGCGGCCGTAATCAGCACGGCACCCGAAAGCCGCTGCGTGAGCGGGCGGCGCCGTCGCAGATTGGCTGGATTGACGTCGCCAGGCACCATCGGCGCGGGCATGCCGCGATCCTCGCGCCGCTTCGGTGCCCGGACCAGCAGATCAAGGCCGATCAGGGCGATGACCGCGAGTGCGAACAGGGCTGCGAAGGAGGATGCGGGGAGCATCAGGCGCGTTTCCACCGGATTGGCGAAGCGCCCAGGCTCATAATGTCGCCCCTTTGCCGACCGGCTGCGCCTTGACGAAGGCGATGCCCAGTCGAGCCGGTGAGCCGCTGTCATTGCGCCAGCCATGGTAGACGCCGCGATCGACCGCCACGTCGCCGGCGCGGAGTACGCATTCGCCGCTTTCAGTGATCAGGACGACCTCTCCCGAAATCACGACGATATAATCGATCGTATCGGTGGCATGCATGCCCGGATCGAGTATGCCCGGCGCAGGTGGGAAATCGAAGACGATGAACGCCGAGTGGCCATCGCCGGACGGAAAGCTGAACTGCGCGGCCCCACGATCGGTGGCACCGCTATTATCGACCGGATGCGACTGTGTTTGCCATATGACTACGTCCGACGGCCCGTCGAACAGGATGCAGGATCGGCCCTCCTCATCGAGCCCGGTGACGACGCGTCTTGGCGGTTCGCCGATAAACATCGCTGTTCCTCACGCGGTTCGAAGACGCGCAGGGGATCGGCTCGAGTGCACAATGGTCATTGGCACGCCAGACACTCATCATAATCGGTGTTCGGCAGCTCGACCTTCTTGAGTTCGGGCGTGTTGTCGGCTTCGACGCCGCCGGCGAAACCGGCCCGCTGCACCGATTTGGAGCGGAGATAGTAAAGCGATTTGATGCCGAGTTCCCAGGCGCGGAAGTGGAGCATCAGCAAATCCCACTTGTCGACGTCCGCCGGGATGAACAGGTTCAGCGACTGCGCCTGATCGATATAGGGTGCGCGGTCGGCGGCGAGTTCGATCAGCCAGCGCTGGTCGATCTCGAAGCTGGTCTTGTAGGTATCCTTTTCTTCCTGGGTCAGGAAATCGAGATGCTGGACCGATCCGCCCTTTTCGAGGATCGAATTCCAAACATTCTCGCTGTTTTTGGATTTCTCGATGAGCAGCTTTTCGAGATAGGGATTGCGGATCGAGAAGCTGCCCGAGAGCGTCTTGTGCGTGTAGATATTGGCAGGGATTGGTTCGATGCAGGCCGAGGTGCCGCCGCAGATGATCGAGATCGAGGCGGTCGGCGCGATCGCCATTTTGCAGGAAAAGCGTTCCATCACGCCCTGCTCGGCCGCATCGGGGCAAGGGCCGCGCTCGGTGGCGAGCAGCATCGAGGCTTCATTGGCTGCGGCGGCGATGTGCTTGAAGATCTTGAGGTTCCAGCTCTTGGCCATCGCGCCTTCGAACGGGAGGCCGCGCGCCTGCAGGAAGCTGTGGAAGCCCATCACGCCGAGGCCGACCGAACGCTCGCGCCCCGCGCTATATTTGGCGCGCGCCATCTCCTCCGGCGCCCGGTCGATATAATCCTGCAGCACATTGTCGAGGAAGCGCATCACATCCTCGATGAAGCGCTTGTCGCCGTTCCACTCGTCCCAGGTTTCGAGGTTGAGCGACGAGAGGCAGCAGACCGCCGTGCGGTCCTGGCCGAGATGGTCGCGCCCGGTCGGCAGGGTGATTTCGGAGCAGAGGTTGGAGGTCGAAACCTTGAGACCGAGATCGCGGTGATGCTTTGGCATCAGCCGGTTCACGGTATCCGAGAAGACGATATAGGGCTCGCCGGTCGCGAGCCGGGTCTCCACCAGCTTCTGGAACAGCGCGCGCGCATCGACCTCGCCGCGCTTGGACCCGTCCTTGGGGGAGACGAGCTCCCAGCTTCGCCCCTCGCGCACCGCCTCCATGAACGCATCGGTGACGAGCACGCCGTGGTGCAGGTTGAGCGCCTTGCGGTTGAAATCGCCCGATGGCTTGCGGATTTCGAGGAACTCCTCGATCTCAGGATGCGAGATGTCGAGGTAGCAGGCCGCAGATCCGCGCCGTAGCGAGCCCTGGGAAATCGCGAGCGTCAGGCTGTCCATCACCCGCACGAACGGAATGATGCCGCTGGTTTTTCCGTTGAGGCCGACCGGCTCGCCGATGCCGCGTACCGAGCCCCAATAAGTGCCGATGCCGCCGCCGCGTGCCGCGAGCCAGACATTCTCGTTCCAGGTGTTGACGATGCCTTCGAGGCTGTCGTCGACCGAATTGAGATAGCAGGAGATGGGCAGGCCGCGCCCGGTGCCGCCATTTGACAGCACAGGGGTCGCCGGCATGAACCAGAGCCGGGAGATATAGTCGTAGAGGCGCTGGGCATGCTCCTGATCGTCGGCATAGGCCGAAGCGACACGCACGAAGAGATCCTGATAGCTTTCGCCCGGCAGCAGGTAGCGATCCTTCAGCGTCTCCTTGCCGAAATCGGTAAGCAGCGCATCACGGCCATGATCGACCTCAAGCGCATAGGGACGCTCCTGCGCACCCTGATTGCTGACGGAGGTCTGGGTCTCCGAGGACGCATTTTCCAACAAGGTTGCCATATCGATTGCGCTCGCTTCGCTGCCGTTGGAAAGATCCATATCATATCCCCCGTTCTTGTTCCGTTCGACTCGGGGTAGCCCGAGCATAACACCGGGGGGACAGATTGCACGGGCACGAATTCATCCGTCCCCGCTATCCACAGGATAACGATCGGATGAACTGCGACCTAATATAGGTGCAGCGCGCTCATAACTCAATCTTGTGCCGGCCCCCTGGCGTCGGCACAACAGATTGTGCCTGAACTGAATCCGGATGCAAGAGGCATTAATGAAATTTTTACCCGCAGCGATGGCGCCGTGGCGTACGGTTAGGAAGAAACCGGCAATTTCTGCGCTTTTCGACTCCTGAAATGCGACGAGTTGATGGGGCGTTAACCAGTTGTTTGCGAACCGGGCGCAAGATCGCAGCGGGGGGAAATACTGGACCAATGATGAGTTTCTCAAGCCGTCGAGCCGAGCCTGTCGTTTTCGACAGCGACAAGGGCGTTCCGTCACGCGCCCCGGCGGTCCGTTTCGGCGCAACCCCCAGAAGCTATCGCCCGGTAGGGGAGAATAGCGACACGCTCGGCGAATGGTCGCGGGAGCTGATGGCGATTCAGAGCGAAGTGGTTGCCGTCGCGGGTGATCTCGATCGGGTCATGAACGTAGTGGTGAATTCGGTATTTCGCGTCATCCCCGCCGCGCTGGGTGCCGTCGTCGAGATGGTGGAAGACGATCAGCTCGTCTATCGCGCGATCACCGAGCACAGCGAAAACGCGTTGGGCATCCGGGTGAAGATCGCCAACAGCTTGTCTGGCCGCTGTATCGTCACCGGCCAGGCGCAGGTCTGCGTGGACAGCGAAACCGACCCCCGCGTTGACCGCCAGGCCTGCCGCGCGGCGGGCATCAGGTCGACGATCGTCGTACCCCTTTCATTGCAAGGACGTCCTGTTGGCGTCCTCGCAGTCTATTCGGACGTCGTCGCCGCGTTCGACAATCGCGACCTTTTGACGGCGCAGCTGCTGGCAAATCCCATCGCGATCGGCCTTGCGAGCGCCGCCCAGGCGGAGGCGACCAAGCGGTTTGCTGCGACGTTCGAGCAAGCAGCCGTGGGCATCGCCCATGTTGCGCCCGATGGCCGCTTTCTTCTCGTCAATGATCGCTTCTGTCAGATTTCCGGATGGAGCCGCGATGCGCTGATCAGCGGCGGTTTTCAGCAGATTACCCATGCTGATGATCTGCAGGCTGATCTCGACTTTTTAGCAGCGTTGAGCGCCGGAACGATCAACCATTATTCGATGGAAAAACGCTATATCCGCAAGGATGGTGGGCTCGTCTGGGTCAACCTTACGGTTTCGTTGGTCCGACACAGCGATGGCACGCCCGAGTTCTTCGTGTCGGTGATCGAGGACATTTCGGCGCGAAAGAGAGCCGAGGAAGAGGCGCTACAAGATGCCCTTACCGGCCTGCCCAATCGACGCGCCCTGCTGAAGCGGCTCGCTGCGGAGCTCCACGAGCACAGCCAGAGGAGCGGCCCGCTCT
>Ga0068858_100008105_pt1 | contig 10109 bp, 6 predicted proteins | sample KBSSwiS12_FD_66589 | JGI IMG/M metagenome (GOLD analysis project Ga0068858, IMG submission 66589) | Switchgrass rhizosphere microbial communities from Kellogg Biological Station, Michigan, USA - KBS Switchgrass S1-2 | ecosystem: Host-associated > Plants > Roots > Rhizosphere > Soil ... | reverse complement strand
CGTCCAGGTGTCCGTGGCTGGTACAGGCGTGGGCAATTGCACCGCCTCCTGCTGATCGCCGCCCAGCACCTGGTTGCGGGTGAAGATGTTGCCGAACGGGTTCGTACCGAACACCTGCAGCACGCCATTGGCGTTATGAGCCACAGCGATCGCGTTCAGCTGACCGTCGAATTGCGCCATGGGCGACCAGCTGTTGGTGTCGCCGGGCGTCCGTTCCCAGCGATGGTAGATGGCGCCGATCCGGTCGATGCCGAACATCTCGACGCGACCGTCATAATTGGTATCCGCCGCCACCGACAACCACGTCCCGCTTGCGGCCTTCCAGCCCGAAAAGACCGGGTTGTTCACATCGGGAGCCGGGTTCAGCGTCCCCTGATAGAGGTTGCCGTTGCCGACGAGAAAGGCGTTGTTCGGCTTCTGGATCCTGCCCGGATCCCGCGTCATCGCGATCGGGGAACCGACCGGAAGTGCCGAGGGCTCGAGCTGATCCAGCGCCGCGTGCGCGACCTGCCAGCTGGTGCCCTGCATCACCTGGGCAGCGGCGATCGAGAAATCGACTCGCGGGAAGAAAGCAGTGTGGCCGCGCCAGTAAAACACGTCATCGTCGGGATAGGCCTTGCCGGTCAGCGGCCACCACAGAAAGGCCCTGCCGGGTCCGTGCGTGAGGTAGAAGACACCGCCACGCTCGCCCTTTTCGACCCGTGCCGGCGTCGGCACGGTGAAGTTATAGCAGGCGCCATGCCCCTTCACTGAACCGCTGTAATGAGGAAGGTCGTCCGGATTATCGATCGAGACATCGCATGTCGGCGCGAGCCTGGCGATGATCCGCTGGTTCGCCTTCATGATGCGCAGCTTCAACGGCTCGGTCGGAAAGCCGGCATGGGCGTTCACCGCCAGCGCGATCGGCCCGACGGTGTTCAGGGCAAAGCCGATCTTGTCGACCGCCTTCTTGTCGGTAACCGCGTCGATCTGTGCCTGGGCCTCGGTGACGCATTTGTCGCTCGAGATCGCAAATGCCTGGAGGTTGTCCGCGGTCAGCTGGTTGATATTCTGGAATGTATCGACCGCATTGGCCGCGCAGGCCGATATCCCGGCGGCGGTAACGCCGTCGAGCTCGGCGATGATCTGGTTTTTGGACTGCGCGATCAGCCCCTGCAGCACCGACAGGTCGCTGGGTTTGTCGAGGATCAGCTGATAGGCGTCATAGCCCTTGCTGACATAGCCGAGGAATTCGGCGAACTGGGCATGAGCGGGCGATGCGACGACACTGCTCGACGCCAGCGCCCCCAGAGTGACCGCGTGCCTGTAGCGGCTACGCGTCGCGCGCTTCGATAGATTGGCGTACATTTTTCGCAACTCCTGTTTTCCCGCTCCCAGGATTGTCGAAAAGAACCGGCAGCCGCCCCAGGCTGCCGGTTCCAATGGCCGTTCAGGCGGGCACAGGCGTGCGGTGATCGCGCACGACGACATTGTGGCGCGCCTTGCGCGCAGCTCGGGTCGCCGCGCGCTTCTGTTTCACGATCGCCGACACCTCCTGCATGTAGCGCTGATAGTCATCGAGCGTGTGGATCGTCGCGAGTCGGGCGCGGATCTGTGCCTTCTGGTCGGGCAGGGCGGCCATGTGCTGGATCGCAGCGCTGTTGAGCGAGGGCAGGAAATTCTCGTCGCGAATGTCGCTCAGCCTCGTGCCGGCCGGCATTGGAGCGGCGGCTGCCGTTCCCGGTGCAAGCGCCGCAACGAAGTTCGGCGCGGTGACCGGGTTCGGGAGATGCGACGGCGTGTCGGTACGCGGCGCCTTCAGCGTGGCGAGAGTCTGCAGCCCGACGAGATTCGCATCGCGATCGGTCAACGGCGCGAGGCCGAAGAGCTGCTCGACCGTTGCCGGAATGACCGAATGTTCGAGCGTCCGGTGCTCGATCAGCTTTTTCGGAATCAGCGGGGATATGACGATGGCCGGCACCCGCGATCCGAGCTGATCGAACAGGAAGCCATGCTTCTTGCCTTTTTTGCCGGTGGGTGTGGCGCGCGGCGGCAGGACATGGTCGTAGAAGCCGCCCGCCTCGTCCCAGGTGACGACGAGCAGGCTCGAATTCCACACCGGCGAGTTGCGGATCGTCTCATAGACCGATTTGATGAAGGCCTCGCCGGCCGCCACGCTGCCGCGCGGATGCTGCGAATTGCCCTCGTAAAATCCCTCGTCGAACGGGTTCACCACGGCATAATTGGGCTCGATGAAGGTGTAAGCCGCGTCATAGCCGTCGTGGAGATCGTCGCTGAAATCCTCATAATCGTCGATGTCGGTATAGACGCTGACGCCGTGCAGGATCGCGACATTGGGGAAATCGTCGCCGGCATAGATGCAGAAATTGACGTTCGCCTTGCGCAGCCGGTCGAAGATGGTGCCATGGTCGAAGCCGATATCCTCGCCGAGGATCTCAGCCTCGAACTGCTCGGTGCTGCTCGGGGAATCATCCCAGTCGTCGCACTCGGCTGCATGGACGAACATGCGGTTGGGCTCGGTCGGCCCCGGCATCGACCCATACCAATGGTCGCACACGGTGAACTCTTGGGCGAGCGCGTTCAGCACGGGGAGATTCTTTGGCGGGAAGCATTTCATCACCTCGCCGGCGCGGCCCACATCAGTGACGATGCCATAAGCCGCGGCATAGCCAGTGCCGATGACCGGCGGATAAGGATGGCCGTTCGGATTGAAATTGTCTTTGTCCGGGCCGCACAGCGAGACCATGAAATCGTTGAAGTTATGCGGCGGCCCGGTCTCTATCCGGTCGGTTGCCTGGTCAGAGGTCTTGAAGGCCTGGTTTTCATAGAATTGGGTTTCGCCGCCCGGCGGCAGGCCGTTGGCGCTGGTCGGCGCGCCCGAATGCGCGTCGCTGCCGTTGATCGCGGCGAGGCCGAGGAAATGATCATAGGACCTGTTCTCGAGCATGCAGACAAAGACATGCTTGATGCCCGTGCGGCCCGACTTCGCGCCGAAATCGGCCAGCACGAACCTGGCGGCGCCAAAGGTGCCGTCGCCATTGTTGGGCGCAATCCAGACACCGTCATCGCCGAACCCGACAATGTCAGGCTTCCCGTCTCCGGTTACGTCGGCGAGGAAACGCGGATGGAGATCGACCCGCCAGCCCTGGTTGAAGCCGAAATTGGCCAGCACGAACCTTGCGGGCGCAAAGCCGCCATTGCCGTCGCCAAGGCTGGTCCAGACGCCGTCATTGCCGAAGCCGATGATATCGGCCTTGCCGTCGCCGGTGATGTCGGCGAGGAAGCGCGGATGCTGGTCGACGCGCCAGCCCTGGTTGAACCCGAAATTGGCAAGCACGAACTGCGCCTCGGCGAGACCGCCGGCGCCGTTGCCGCGGCTGGTCCAGACGCCGGCATCGCCGAAGCCGATCACGTCGCCGCGGCCGTCACCATTGAAGTCGGTGACCAGCCTCGGGTGCTTCTCTACCCGCCAGCCCTGATTATAGCCGAGATTGGCGAGCGCGAACTTCGGCTCGGCAAAGCCGCCGGCGCCGTTCCCCAGGCTGGTCCAGACGCCCGCGTCGCCGAAGCCGACGATATCGGCACGGTGATCGCCGGTCAGGTCGACCAGCGCGCGGACATGGTGATCGCCCCGCCAGCCCTGGTTGACACCGAAATTGGCGAGCACGAACTTGCTGTCGGCAAAGGAGGCTGCGGGCCCGCCACCGCCGTTGCAGAGCGAGGTCCACACCCCGTCATTGCCGAAGCCGATGATGTCCGAGAGGCCGTCACCGGTAAGGTCGGCGAGGATGCGCGGATGCTGGCCGACGCGCCAGCCCTTGTCATAGCTGAAATTGCTCTGGACCATCGTGAACGGCCCGAACGCACTGCCGCCCTTGCTCAGCGTCGCCCAGACGCCGTGATCGCCAAAGCCCATCAGGCCCGGCACGGTCCGCATGGGGAGGTGGATGGCGGTCGCATGGAGGCCACCAGCGCCTGCGGCGGCCGTAGCTGTGGCTGCAGGCGCGCTTGTTGCGCCGGCAACACCGGTCGCCACGCGTTCTGCCGTTGCGCTCGTCGGCAGATGGTCGGTGAACACGAGCGGCACCTTGGCGAAATTGCCGGTGGTCCGCACATGGTTGGCGACGCGCCACGACTGGTTATAGCCGAGATTGTTGAAGGCGAGTTCGGGCGGCAGGAAATTGCCGTGCCCGTCATTGCGCGACACCCAGGTGCCGGTAGGCCCGCACCCGACAATATCGGCGCGCCCGTCGCCCGTTACGTCCAGAAGAAAGCGCGGATATTCCGCGGTCCAGTCAACACCCGTCCAGCTCATTGGACATCTCCGCACAAGAGGTTTGAGATTACTCTGGGGCGGCGGCATGCAGCACGGACGGGGCGGCTATTCGCGTCTCCGGTGTCGTGCGCTGTTCGCTTCGATTGGGCGACCGTGGGTGCGGCTGATACACCTAACTGCATCAAAAGTCATGGTTAACCGGGCCCCATAGTCGCCGCAGGGGCCCGTCTTGTCGCATTTTCGTCGCTTCATCGGAGCAGCGTCGTTCCGGCCGTATCTGCAGCATATCGGCATGACGATCCGCGGAACCTTCAAATCGCGTTTGCCCGCGCAATGCTGCCAAGGTGCAGCGCGCTCGGTTTCAGCGTGCGCTTGAACGTCTCGCGGTCGACCGCCACCAGGCCGAACGGCACGCCATAGCCCGACGTCCATTCGAAATTATCGAGCAGCGACCAATAGAGGTAGCTGTGCACCTGAATGCCCTCGTCGATGCAGCCCTTCACGCCCGCAAGCGCCTGGTCGATAAAGGCGATGCGGCGCGCGTCGTCATGGGTGGCGATGCCGCTCTCGGTCACATGGATCGGCTTGCCGATCGTGCGGTGCGCCCAGCGAATGGTGTTGGCGAGCGCTTGCGGGTAAAATTCATAGCCGGCAACCGTCATCTCGGCCCCCGCGGGCGCCGCCACCGGGCCGGTCGCGTCGACCAGGATGCGCGTATAGGTCTGCACGCCGATGAAATCGGCATGCGTCCGCGCCACCTTCACCCAATCGCCATAGAGTCGCTCCTGGACGCTCTGCGCCAGCGAATTCGGCCCGACCGGCTGGATATCCTGCGTCGTCAGCGTGAGGCCGACCGGAAGATCGGGCCGAACCGCCTTGATCGCATCATAGGCCTTGCGATGCGCCTCCTGCATCAGCGGCGTGACGATGGCCGGATCGGCATAAGCGAGGCGCGAGAATTTCGGCGACCCGGTCGCCCTGGCCGCAGCCGCGATCATCGGCTTAACCGCCGGCAGCGCCTTCGCCATTTGCGGCATGACCTGGAGCAGCAGCTGGATGTTGGCCTCGTTGAAGGTCGTCGCCATGTGCATCAGCCCGCCCAGATGCTCGGCCGCCTTGCGGCTGTACCGCGCGAAGATGTCGGGCGAGTCCGCCTCTTCAAAGCCGCCCCGCGCGGCAAACCAGATCGGCACGGTGAAATGGTTGAACGTCACCACCGGCTTGAGGTCGTGCGAGCGGCACGTCTCGAGCACATGCGCATAATGGTCGAGCTCGGCATTCGAGAAACAGCCTTCGCTCGGCTCGATCCGCGCCCATTCGATGCCGAAGCGATAGCAGTTGAAACCCAGCCTCGCCGCGATCGCGATGTCCTCCGCATAGCGGTGATAGCTGTCACAAGCGTCGCCCGAGCGTTCCTTGAAAAGGGTCGGCCTGACATTCTCGGTCACCCAGGCATCGGCGTTGTAATTATTCCCCTCGCTTTGATAGGCGGAGATGGCGGTTCCCCAGAGGAAACCCGGTGGCATGGCGCGCCTGCGCTGCGTCGCCCCCGCCAGGGCGCGGCCGGTATAGCTCGCCCCGATCGCCGCCCCGGTCGCCTTCAGGACCGATCGTCGCGAGATGCGCCTGTCTCTGTCAGTGTCTCCGCCAGCCATTGCTGATCCTCTCCAGTAGGTCAGCCATTCTCCTGCGCGACATGGAGAGTGTCAATAAATACTCACTCGTCAGTGAATAAATCTGAACCCGAGGCCTGGCGCCTTGCGGCTCTATGGGCAGATCGGATGACCGCAGAGTCCGGTCAGGAACCGGTCGGCTGGCTAGGCCGCACCCGGCTTCGGCGGACCAGATGGCCGATGCTTAGCATGGCGATGATCGCGATCGTATCGGCAACCCAGTCCAGGATATCGCAATCGCGGTGCAGCGCCGGGATCGACTGCAACACCTCGATCATCGCGCCGAGGAAGGACAGGCGCTCGCCGAGCCGGGGCAGCGGCATCGCCGGATAGGCGCTGGTGCCGAGCAGCGCGAGAACGCTGAACGCAAGCGAATGCTCGAATTTGTCGCCGAGGCTGTCGATCGGCAGATGCGGCGGGTGGGGGAGGAGGGCCATCACCAGCGCGAGCACGAGCGCGCACCAGAAAAGGGGATTGCAGCCAGTCGGACCGCCGCGCGCCGGGTATCGTCATGGCGCGGCCCCTAACCGCTGGAAGCGCCGCCAGCAACCGGCCTTGGATCATGTTTCGCGCGAAGCGGCGCCCGGCAGCGACAGAAGGTTCACAGGGCAGCTCACAACCCGGTCCGCCCATCCAGGCTGAACGAAATCCGGTTCTCGGCAAAGCGCACATTGAGCTGGCGGTGCTTCACCAGATAGCGGATCCCCACCAAAGCCGCCGCCAACCCCGCCGCCGCCCCGACCCCGAGCGCCCAGCGCGGCCCGAAATGGTCGGCGACCCAGCCGACGATCGGCGCCCCGATCGGCGTGCCGCCCAGTGCGATCCCGAACAGGATCGCCATCACCCGGCCGCGCATCGCCGGCTCGGTCGAGATCTGGACGATACTGGCCGATGTGGTGGTGAAGGTCTGCGCGGCGACGCCGATCAGCGCGAGGGTCAGCCCGAACAGCCAGTAGCTCGGCACGATCGCGGCCAGCCCGAAGCCGATCGCGAACACGATCGAGGCGCCGAGCAATATGCCGATATGCGGGCGGTCCCGCCCCGCCGCGAGCAGGGCACCCGTCACCGATCCGATCGCCATCATCGAGCTCAGCAGGCCATATCGGCCCGCGCCCTGATGGAAGACGGTCACCGACATGGTCGAGATGAAGATCGGGAAGTTGAGCCCGAAGGTGCCGATCAGGAACAGCATCATCATCCCGGCCTTCAGGTCAGGCCGGCTCCCGACATAGCGGAAGCCCTCGGCGAAGCTGCCCCGTTTGCGCACCGGCCGGTCGAACCGGTGCAGGTCGTCAACCCGCAACAGTGCCAGCGACCCGAGCACGGCGGCGAAGGAGGCGGCGTTGAGCAGGAACACCCAGCCGGTGCCGATACCCGCGATCAGCGCGCCCGCGATTGCCGGCCCGATCATCCGCGCCGCGTTGAACGAGGTCGAGTTGAGCCCCACCGCATTGGGCAGATCGGCCTCGCCGACCAGCTCCGAAACAAAGGTCTGCCGCGCCGGCGCATCGAACGCGGCGATCGAGCCGAGCAGGAACGCGAAGACATAGACATGCCACAGCTGGACCAGCCCGGTGACGGTCAGCACGCCCAGCCCGAGCGCCATCGTCCCCATGCCGGCCTGGGTCGCGAACAGCAGCTTGCGCCGGTCGAAATGATCGGCGGCAAAGCCGGTCAGCGGCAGGAACAGGAGCTGCGGCCCGAACTGCAGCGCCATCACCACCCCGACCGCGGCCGCCTTGTGATCGGTGAGCTCAGTCAGGACGATCCAGTCCTGCGCGGTGCGCTGCATCCAGGTGCCGATATTGGAAATGATCGCGCCGCCGGCCCAGATTCGGAAATTGCGGTTCTTCAGCGATCGGAACGTCGCGCTCATCCGCGGCTCGCGAGCGGGGCAGGGGTCACCGGGATTTTCCTTCCTGAGGCGGGGAGTCGGCGATGCGCCGGAGCAGATCGACCACGCCCGAAAGCCGCGCCTGCTCCTCGGCCGAAAGCTCCGCCTGGATCGCCCGGAACAGCCAGTCCTCGCGCGCGGCCCTGCCGGCCTGCACCCATTCGCGGCAGGCGGGGGTGAGCGAGATTATGGTCTGGCGCCCATCCGAGAGGTCCGGCGCGCCGACGACAAGCCCCGCAGCCTCGAGCGCAGCGATAGTCGCGCCCATCGACTGCGGCCGCACCCCTTCGGCCCGGGCGAGGGTGGAGACGGTCGCCGGTCCCTCGCGATCGATCAGGGAAAGCACGGAGGTCTGCGACCAGGTGAGATCGCCCGGATCAGCCTGCTCCCGCAACCGCCGCCGGAGCCGGCCGATCAGCACGCGAAGGTTCCCGGCAAGGGCGTGTGCGGTTGAGTCGTCGGGGGAGCTCATGGGGGCGATATAGGGATATGAAGGTAAACTGCAAAGGTAGCCTTCATATATTTTATACTGCAATCCGCCGCCAACACCCGTGTTCTCCGGTGAAGGCCGGGGCCCAGTTGGAAAGGTGGATGTAGCTGCCCGAGACAGCTGTCAGAATCGTCTCAAAGCTAGGTCCAGTCTGCCCCCGGGGAGAAGAAGCTAAGCGCACCCATCAAGAGCAAGAGAGGTGATGGCCGAGAGTCGGGCGATGGCAGCTTGTGAGCCGTTAGCTGCCTTCGGCTTTCGAGATTTCATTGCGTCGAAGCAGTCGTCGTCAGCGATTCGTTGTCTTGCTCTATTCCAGGCATTGCTCTGCCAGCCGCCAACAATTACTGCAGAGTACGCTGAGAAACAACTGCACGACCGACCCAGCCGCGGACGTTATCGCACCAGCCGTCAATCTTTGGCGCCCCGCGAGTGTTACGGTGCGCAGTTTGTCGTCACCCGTCCTGCTGGGGCCTTGCGGCCTCAACAGCGAACCAATGTGATACCGTTCACACTTAGAATGCGGTGATCCCAGAAGAGTGTCTCCGACCGACCATTCGTGCGATAGATAAAAGCCACGCTGTAGCCGGGTGACACGCCTTTCACCTCACGCGTTTCCATCACCGACTCCGGCTCGCCACCTGCAGCTACGCGGTCCTGGTCCCCCGTGATCGTGTACTCCCCGACAAAGTGATCAACGCCAGGCGGGTCTTTCTCCGACACAAACGAAAGCACCGGGTAACGAAGTGTCGCGCGGTAGGTCACTTTACAACCAGGCCGCCCCCAGAGCCCCCCGATATGTTCCCGAACGAGCGATGCGCGGCCAATGCCAAATTTATCGCTGAGCGCCTGGACGTCTTTCCTGCTGGCCAGGGGTTCGCCAAAAATGTTGGCAACGCCGCCGATGAACCCGGCGGCACCGAGCAGCAGGTAGACGATATGTCCAAGCACCTTTGGTCGTCTCCATTCGATCCAACTGCGCGAATGCCAAGGGATGACTTCGGTCGTCGCGAACGAAGCAATGACGAAAAGAACTAGTAGGACAACGACTAAGACCCTCGGTAAAACGCCAAAATTTGCAATGGGCACATTCTTGACCACGACCCACACGATGATCGTCACGCAAATACCCGTGAGCACCATACTGCTCCAGAAAAGCAGCCTCGTGACGGGCGGTTGTCGCTTGGTTGCCGTCACTGCACGATCGCTAGCTGGTTGGCATAACGTGGCATCTGTCCCCCTCGCCGAAGCCCTCGTAATCACCGTGTAAATACTCAGCTGAATCTACAATCATCGAGTGTAGACACAATTTCGGTATCGCGCTTCATATGTTCTAGCCAGTATAGCGGCCAAAGCTCAAGCGATCGGGGGATTCGTGATGCCCGCACATCGACTGGTTCTCGGACTGGCGACCTGTATCGTACTCACGCCGCCAATGTCGAGCTCAGCGACAGTGACTCGCGCACAGCTCGCGCAATATGGACAACTGGGCAAACGCTTCGGGCTGACGCCGGAGCAGGTGCTCGAAGTATTCGATTTCATCGACAAGAATGAAGCGCAAATTGACGCTGCGGCTGCTGAAAGGCGGGTAAACAAGAACGCGTTTCGGGCGATAGCCAGGGAATTCGGGCTCCGGAATTATGGTACGGATCCGGCACGATTGCTCGTGGCCATTCGCACGCAGGCCGGCGAAGCCGCCCGATATCAGCGAGAGAATAGCGAACTCCGCAAGCAGATCGCCGCCTCGCGCGATACCGCTTTCCGCACGCCAGCGACAGC
>Ga0068858_100008101_pt1 | contig 10112 bp, 11 predicted proteins | sample KBSSwiS12_FD_66589 | JGI IMG/M metagenome (GOLD analysis project Ga0068858, IMG submission 66589) | Switchgrass rhizosphere microbial communities from Kellogg Biological Station, Michigan, USA - KBS Switchgrass S1-2 | ecosystem: Host-associated > Plants > Roots > Rhizosphere > Soil ... | reverse complement strand
TCGCCCTGCGTCGCGTTCATGATGACATTGTGGGTATGAAGCTGCGGGTCCTGGGCGCGGCTGGTGCCATGCTGGAAGCTCGCGATCACCAGATTGCCGGTCGCCTCGCGGGCGACCGTGCCGCCATCGCGGATACGGGTGGCGGCCATATGGCGTTCGACATGGGCCATCGCCGCTTTAACGGCTTGCCCATGCGCCTCGATCAACCGACGGTCGCCGGCGACCTCGGCCATGATCGACACCGACTTCGGCGCGCTCAGGGTCACGTCCCACCCAGGGCGATGCTCCAACTGCCCGTCGCGGAATGTACCAAGCTGCTGGTTGCCAACCTTGCCGTCTAGCAAGGCGCGGAACGCATCGCGATCCACCTCGCCGGACAGGCCCAGCGCCTCCGCGCCAGCCCCTTGCCATTGGGAGGGAGAAAGCCCGCCCTCGGCATAATAGTCGTCGGCCTCATAATAGCTGCTGGCCTGCGCTGAACTGGTGAGGGCTGATACCGACGCGACCATCACACCGGCCCCTGACTGTCAGGGTTCGGGGAGGGTGAGGACGGCGCTGGCGATGGCGGCACAGCTTGCGAGGCCTGTCCCCAGAGCATGGTCGCCGGATCAGCGGCGATGAACCCCGGCTGGTGGGGATCGCCGCGCCGCGCGATATGATCGGCGGTCAGCCTGATCCTGGCGATCGGCAAGCCGTCGGGGAGCAGGAGATAGCCCTCGTGCCGTGCAAGGCGGAGCTGGCTTTCCATGACGGCTGGCCGCACCTCGCGCATCCGCCCTAAGTTGATGCGGTGGCCTTCGTCGCCGTCGCCAAGCATGTCGGTCTTGGTCCGGATTTCCATCTCTGAGGTGCCAATGGTCTGGCTGGCCCATTGGCGTGTGTCGCTGTCGATGGTTTGCAGGAACAGCTTGGTGTTGCAGCAACCCAGCATGGATTCGGCGATCTGCGGCCCATAGCGGTGCTGCATCTGCCCCAGCGCCTGGAACGTCAGCACCACTGCCGCGCCGAACTTGCGGCCCTCGGGCAGCAGCCGCGCCAGGTTGTCGACGCGGGGCAGGTCGGCCAGTTCGTCGAGCACGAACCAGATGCGCCGGTCCTCGGAAGGGGGCAGGCCCAGTACCGCGCTGGCCGCGCATTCCAGCCAGCAGGCGAGTAGGGGCTTCGACGCCTCGAAGTAGTCCTCCTTCCTCGGCACGAATATCCAGGGCCGCGCACCGGGATGCCGGTCGAGCGCTTCAATGAAGCTGCGGAAGGCAAAGGGCCTCCACTTGTCGTCCTCTGCGCGCATGAACTGGATCAGGTCTGCCGCCTTGGCGAGCATGAACAGCACGCTGCCCGTGGCCCGGTCGGCATCGTCGGCAAATGTGCGCGCCGACGAGTTGGTGGCGAGCCATTCCTTCAAGTCATCCTTGGGCCGGTTCTTCAGGGCATGAAGCAGGTCGGGCAGGGTGCGCCTATTCTCCTGCCACAGAGCCCGGATCATATTGGCGACAAGGATGCGGCTGGTGTCGAGCCAAACGTCGCTGTCGTGCTGCCCGGTCTCGGTGATCAGCTGGTGGGCGATGCGATCGGCATCGGCCGGATGGGCGATCTCGGCGAAGGGCGACCAGAAGGTGCAACGCGCATCGAACGGGTTGAGGATCACGTCGCCGCGCGCCGGATCATAATAGTGCGCGATGAACTCGCCACTGGTGTCGTAGACGAGCGCGGCTTCGCCGCGTGCTTCGATCCCATCGAGCAATTGCCGCAGGGCTGTGGTCTTGCCGCTGCCGGTCGTGCCGATCATCGCCATGTGGCGGGTCTCCAGACGGGTGGGGATCGGCACCTTGCCGATCGACAGGGTGCGTGCGTCAGCCTCCTTGCCCGTCAGCCTGGCCAACTGCTTCTCCTTCACCACCTGCGTTCCGCCGATCCAGCGATCGGCGAGCAGGCGCTCGCGCCGCCGCGCCAGCGCGCCGCGTGACGCAATTAGGCCCACGAGCCAGGTGCCAAAGCCAAGCCAACATCCCCATATGGCCCAGGCCCAGACAAGATCGACGCGCCGCCGGAAATAGGGGTGGGCGCTGATCTGGCGCGCTGATCTGCCTTGTTCGATATGGTCGGGATAGTGAACGTCGATCCCCGTATCGTCCTCCCAGCCGGAAACGGACCAGAGCTTGGTCCTAGCCCAGTAGTAGGTGCCGGTGGCGAGCATCGCGTCGCGGCGCAGCATAATGTTAGGAAGTGCCAGCCCGCCAAGGGCAACCGAGGCCAGCATGACAAGCGCCTGCCGCTTGAGGCGGGCGCCCTGGGTGCTGATATGATGCTTGCGCAAGGCATCGGCATGGTTGCGGCGATCGTCGGGGCGGGTCATGGCCGGTTCTCCCGTGCAAGGCCCCGCTGGCGGTTGTAGGCGGCGGTGATCTCCTCGGTGAGGGCCGCGTCGCTCTTGCGCGCGCCACTGGCCGCGCTGCGGGCGTAGCAATAGGCAGCGCAGGCGGTGAACAGCGCGCGGTCCAGCATCCGCTCCACGTCCACGATGCGCGTACCGACCGATGCCAGTTCGGTCACGATCTCGTGGGTGGCGATTGTGCTGCCCGTCCCCTGGACGAGGGCCGCGAGTCCCGTGTCCACGACGCGGGCGAGCATAGCATATTCGCTCAATCCGCGTTGTCTGGCGAAGCCGGCAAGGGCGCGGTGCTGGGCCGGAGTGAGCCGCACGGTCTGGGCGCGGGCGCTCATGATGCCGCTCCAGCCGAGATGCTATTAGCCATCGCGTGAAATGGCGGATTTGCGCTGTTTTGGCCAAGCCGCGTTTGGCGAGATGCTATCCGCATCCCGTCAAACCCGCAGAAATGCGCGATGCACCCGTGCGTGAGGTGTGTATCGGAATTGTCGGCTCGATGCGTAGCATCGCAGCCCTGCAACCTTGTCCTTTGGGCGACCGGATCAGGCATGGTCCGGTCCTTCCCGGCAGGTTTCGCCTGAGGCGCCAGCGGTAGCGTCGGACACCCAGGCGGCGATGATTCGTTTGGCTTCGCGGTCGGCCCTAGGTCGATCGATCTCCCGCCGCTGGCGGGGCTGGTCGTAAAGGCCGTGCCCGACGATCCATTCCTCAATCACCCGGTCGATGGCATCCTGCAACCGGCTGTCGAGCCGCCTTGCCGCGACGGGATCGAGATGCGCGGTGACATGCGGGGCTTCGATCAGTCCGCCCAGCGGGAGATAGTTCCCGCCTGCATCCTGCAGGGGTCCATCTACCCGCAGCGTCGATACGACACCCCGATGGGTGTGCAGAACCGGACGTTCGTCGAGCGTCCAGTGGCTGATCGAACAGCGGTAGGTCTCGCCATCGTCATCGAAGGGCAGCAGCCGCTCGATCAGCGGCTCGACGATGGGGGCAAGGCGCTGATGGACCGTGAAGCGCAGGGTGACATAAGACCGGCCCGCCAGCCAGGCGGCCAGCCGATCGACGGTGTTGCGGATGGAAGGCATGGATCATCCTTTCGTGAAATCACGATTGTGTGGGGTTGTTCATGTTGGGGATGCAGCCGCGACCGGACCGCCCGGCGATCACGCCGGGACCGATAAGCGGCTGGGGTTCAGGCGAGGGATCGGGACTGGGCGATGCGCCGGACGGACTCGGTGGTCAGCAGCGTGCGCCGGCCGATCTTGATGGCATCTAGGCCACCAGACTTTATCAGGGCGTAGACCGACGATCGCCCGACGCCGAGCGCCTTGGCGGTGTCATTGATGGATAGGGCAAGAGGTTCCATGTGCGTCTCCATGTTGGCCGACGGGCGGCGGGAGACATGCCCGGTTGCACAGGATTGCCAGCGCTCCTCCCCGTAATGGGAAAGCCGCGGAAATCCGCCGATGGCGCGCTATACAAAAAACAGACGCCGTGCGCCGAAAAGCCATATTCGATTCGCAGAAATCAGAAGCGGCGCTCAACGGCCGTCGGGAGACAGCGACTTCTTGAGGTGAGCGTAAATTTTTCTGGCGTAGGGCGTCAGCCGGTCGCGCTTGGGGATCTCGCCGGACACATTGGCCGCGCTGTCGAACCACTCGTCGAGCCAATCGGTCAGCGAATGCACCGCTGCTGCCTCGTCGTTCAGGTCCAGCGTCGCGAGCCTCGGATCGGCGCGCAGATCGAAGGCAGCCTCGACATAGGCATATTTGACGTTGCGGCCAGGTCCGCCCGAGCGTTTTGGCGCGCTCATCGACAGCATTTTCTCCATATCTCCGCGATGCAGATAAAGGTCGGCGGGAATGGGCATGGCGGTCGGGAAGCGCATGACTATGGCCCGGTCATTGCCCTGCTCGGACAACAGGAAGTAGCGCAACCTACCGAAGAATTGGCGGCGGTTGAGAGGAATCCGCTTTTTGCCGAAGCGGGAGATGTAATAGGCTTTCGGGCCATCGACCTTCTGCAAGTGCCCCAGCACCTCGTCGAACAATGGATCGGATGAGTGGGGCAATGCCAAAGGGGCGTCCGGGACAGCCAAGCCATATTGATAGGCCCGCCGCCACAGGTGCGGGGCTATGGCCCCTGCCAGCATCAGCAAGGTGCCATAATAGAAAAAGTCGGAAGATTCTGATCGAGTCGCCGCGGCAAGGCCAATCAGGGAGAAAAGGGCCAGAAACCCGAAAATGCTGCTTATGCCGATGGCGAGATTGTAAGACCGTGAGAAGCGCGGCTTTATCCCTTTGAGGAACGCCGCATTCAGGCTTAATCCCTCGTCCTGATCATCCGCCCTGATCTTTGCCAGCACCTTCCAGAGCGGAATATCATTAACATCATCCCCGTCCGCAAAGACCTTCCATCTTTCGCCGGGGCTGCCTGTCATCTGTTTCCGCCTTCCCGCAACTCGCCCAGATAATCGCTCCACCATTGCGCCATGGCAACACGCTCCGCCCAATAAGCCGACTGGTTATAGATGCGCCGGACGCTGCCTGCCACCATGTGCGCCAGCGCGCGTTCGATGGCGTCGGGGTTCCATTTGCCGGACTCGTTTAGCAGCGAAGATGCTGTCGTGCGGAAACCATGCGCGGTCATCTGCTCCTTTGTATAGCCCATGCGCCGCAAGGCCGCGTTGATCGTGTTGTCACTGATCGGCCTCGCGCGCGTTCTGATCGACGGGAACACATATTGTCCGGAACCGGATAGGGCGCGCATATCGGTTAGGATTGCCAGCGACTGCCGCGACAAAGGCACCGAATGGGGCTGGCGCATCTTCATCTTCCCTTCTGGGATGATCCAAACCGCCTTTTCAAAATCCACCTCCATCCATTCCATTTGCCGAATTTCGCCCGGACGTTGGAAAACATGGGGCGTCAGTTTCAGCGCATACATGACGGCAGGATCGCCTTGATAATCTTCGATAGCCCGAAGCAACGCCCCGAAAGCGATGGGATCGGTGATAGCGGGGAAATGTTTGACCTTCGCTGTTGTCAGCGCCCCCATCAGCAGTTGGGCCGGGTCGCGCTCGGCTCGCGCTGTCGCCACCGCATAACGAAACACGCGGCTGGCAAACGCCCGGAGAAGGTTCGCCGTCTCCAGCCGGCCCCGCCGCTCATGCTTCCGCAGTTCATGTAGCAGTTCCTGCGGCGTGATCTCCGTAACGGGACGCCTGCCGAAATCGCCGCCCAGCAGCTTCACGAACCAGCGCATCTTTTCTAATGTCGGCTCTGCCAGCCCCTCCCGCGTTTTCTTTTCAATCAACTCCTCGGCTACGCTCGCGAAACTGTTGCTCGCGCGGATGCTGGCCTCGATGCGCGCCTGACGCTTAGCGACGTTGGGATCAACCGCATGGGCAAGCTGCCTACGGGCCGCATCACGCGCTGATCGCGCCTCAGCCAGTGTGATTTCGGGATATGATCCGAGCGCCAGCTTTCGCTCCACCCCGTTGATACGGTACTTTACTCGCCACAGCCTGCTACCTCTCGGATTGACCAAGAGGTAAAGACCCTGCGAATCTGAGACTTTATAGGGCTTGTCCTTGGGCTTAGCGTTACGGATCGCGGTATCGGTCAGCACCATTGGGGGCCTCGCTTCCGTGGGGGCTTCGCGAAGCCCCCAAATTAGGCCCCCATCGTCTGCGGCTACAGGCAAATGAGAGCAGTCGCTGACAACCAGCGACTACCCATAAACTAGCAGAAATCAGGGATTTTTCCAACTGTTGGCGGCTCTCGCCAAACAGGATTTTGGAGGCCCGAGCCGGAATCGAACCGGCGTGCACGGATTTGCAGTCCGCTGCGTCACCACTCCGCCATCGGGCCTTGTACGGTGGGTGGCCGCAAATGTGCGGCTTCGGCCGCAAAGTCAAGCGCGCTGGCGGTCCCGGGCCAAGATTCTGCTGTCGCCCCGACAAGCCGCTTGGCGTGCATCGCCGGCTGATCTAGACGAAGCGGAACGCTTTTACTGTATTGCATACTCAATACAGTTGTGCGAAGCCCGTTGTCGTTGCGAGGGAGCCGACGTGACCGAACAGACTTTTTTTTCGATGCGCGCCGCCATGGTCGAAAGCCAGCTGCGCACCAGCGACGTTGACGACCCCGCGGTCATCGCCGTCATGGCGCATGTCCCGCGCGAGGACTATCTGCCGGCCGAACGGCGGGCGATGGCCTATATCGACCGGCCGGTGCCGCTGGGCAATGGCCGCGCGATCAATCCGCCGCTGGCGACCGGCCGGCTGCTGAAGGAAGCCGAGGTGTCGGCCGGCGACAAGGTGCTGCTGGTCGGCGCGGCGATGGGCTATAGCGCGGCGCTGCTGGTGGCCATGGGCGCGCAGGTGACGGCGCTGGACGAAGAAGGCGGGCCTGACATCGCGGTCCCCGGCGCGATCGTCGCGCGCGGGCCGCTTGCCGCCGGCGCGCCGGCCGGCGCGCCCTATGACCTGCTGTTCATCGACGGCGCGGTGGAGGAAGTGCCCGCGGCGATCGTCGGGCAGCTTGCCGACAATGGGCGGGTCGTGACCGGCATCATCGAGCGCGGGGTCACGCGGCTGTGCCGTGGGCGCGTGATGGGCGGGGTGCTGGGACTGACCAGCCTGGCCGACATGGAAATGGTCGTGCTGCCCGGGTTCGCCACGCCGAAGACTTTCACTTTCTAAGCGACGGGCATCTTTCAAAAAAGACGGGACCGAATGACTGCACAGCGACCTACATTTCGGCATCACGCCGCGATAGCTTTGCTATGCGCCACCGGTCTTTCCCCCGTTTCCGCTTCGGGCGAAACATTGCGGGGCGCGCTGGCCAAGGCCTATACCAGTAATCCGACGCTGAGCGGCGCGCGGGCGGGCCAGCGCGCCACGGACGAGACGGTGCCGATCCAGAAGGCGGCGGGTCGTCCGAACATCGGCGCGAACGGCCAGTTCGAGGAACTGTTGGTGCGCCCGTCCAACAGCTTCGTGACGCCGCACCGCTCGGGCAATGCGACGGCCAGTCTCAACGTGCCCTTCTACCAGGGCGGCGCGGTGCGCAACGGCGTGAAGGCGGCCGAAACGCGGGTCGCGGCGGGGCAGGCCAATCTGCGCGCGACCGAGGCGAGCGTGTTCTCACAGGTGGTGGCGGCCTATCTGGACGTGATCGCCAATAGCGCCATCGTCGCGCTCAACCAGGCGAATGTGAAGGTGCTGGACGTCAATTTGCAGGCGACCAACGACCGGTTCGAGGTGGGGGACGTGACCCGCACCGATGTCGCCCAGTCCGAATCACGGCTGGCGCTGGCGCGGTCCGACCTGCAGTCGGCAGAGGCGAACCTGATCAGCGCGAAGGAAAATTATATCGCGCTGGTCGGCGAGGCGCCGGACGATCTCCAGCCGCCGCCGGACCTGCCCAGCCTGCCCAAAACGCCCGATGTCGCGGTGCAGGTCGCGCTGAACGACAATGCCGATATATTGGCGGCCAAGAAGGCGCGGGACGCCACCGGTTACGACGTGCGCACGGCCAGGGCGACCACCTTGCCGACGCTGAGCGGCTTCGCCCAGGGCGCCTACACAAGCTATTTTTCGAACACGCCGGGGCTGGAGCCCAACAAGCAGGTCGCGGTCGGCGCGACGATCAACCTGCCGCTCTATCAGGGCGGGGGGCCCGCAGCGCAGGTGCGGCGCGCCCAGGCGCTGGAAAGCCAGGCGATGGAGCGCGAGATCGAGGTCGAGCGCAGCGTCATCGCCCAGACCCGCTCCGCCTACGCCAGTTGGCAGGCCTCGCTCCAAACGATCCAGTCGACCCAGAAGGCGGTCGACGCCGCCGCCCTGTCACTGGAAGGCGTGCGGGCGGAGAATAGCGTGGGCAGCCGCACCATCCTCGACATCCTCAACGCCGAGCAGGAGTCTCTGAGCGCCAAGGTGCAGCTGGTGCAGGCGCGACGCAACGCCTATGTCGCGGGGTTCACCCTCCTGGCGGCGATGGGTCATGCCGAGGCCGACGACCTCAGTCTGGACGCCGGCGCGCTCTATGACCCGATGGTCAATTACGACCGCGTCAAGGGCAAGTGGTGGGACTGGGACACCGACCCCGCGCCCCAGCCGCAGGCCACGCAAACCGTTGACACGCCGGCGCAAAACGCCAATGTGGACCCTTCTGCGGCGGACAAGCCCTAGCGCGGCGCGCTCAGGGGCATCCGTCGTGCCGCGCGGGCGAGGGATCTGGGGGCGTCCATGGGTGACATGAGCAAGGAACCGTCGATGGAAGAGATACTCTCGTCCATCAAGCGGATCATCGCCGAAGAGGGCGAGGAGGCGGCGCAGGCCGCCACCGCGCCGCGCCGCGGCCGGGCGGAAGCAGCGGCTTTCAAGCCGGTGATCGAACTGGGCGCGCCCGCCTCCGACCCTGACGCCGAGCCGGCGCCGGCGGCCGAGGAAATATTGGAACTGACCGAAGAGATCTCGTTGGAGGAACCGATGCCCGCGCCCAAGGCCAGTGCGACCGCGACGCGGACCCCCGCGCCCGAACCCGAATCGATCCTGTCCGTCGAAAGCGAGATCGCCGCGCGCCAGTCGCTGTCCGCCCTGTCCTCCATGCTGGTCGCGCCCAAGGATGGCGGCGACAATACGCTGGAAGGGCTGGTGCGATCGATGCTGAAGCCCATGCTCAAGCAATGGCTCGACGCCCGCCTGCCCGGCCTGGTGGAAGAGATGGTGGCCAAGGAAATCGCGCGGATCACCGGGGCGCGCTGACGACGACGCCCTTCGCTCAGGCGGATGCGTGGGTTTCGACGAATCCGGTAAAATAGGCGCGCAGCGTCGGGTCGGTGATCGGCGCCGTCACGGCTTCGATCTGTTCGGCCAGCGTCGCCGATTCCGGAGCCACGCCGCCATGCTCAAAGCCCATGGCCCAGGACGCGAAGGATCGCGTCTCGATGCTTTTGTCGTGGAGCTTGACCAGGGCGAAATGCCGGGGATCGCCCTTGATGCGATCATATGTGGCGCTGACCGCCTCGTCCGGCCCTTCGAGAACCTGCAGGAAGCGGCGGCCGCCCACGACGAGTAGGCCGGTCACGCCGGCGGCAGCATTGGCCTGGCGCGATTTGGCCAGCAGGGCGTCGAGTTCGGAGGAAGACAGGACGGACCGGGCCGTGCTGATATAGAGTAGGCGCTTCACGAGGGGTCTCCGGGGCTGGGAGTCCCGATCCTAAGCGGGAAGGGCCAAAAGAAAGATTAACGCTTCCTTTAACATGGATCAGGTCCGGAGCAGATTGGAGCGATTCGGTCCCCGCGCAAATAGTCCCGCCTTCTTGGACAATTTGACGGCTCAGTTAAGCTAACCCCGGTTGTCGTTCACGTGGTGAAGGCCTGCGACGTGAACTGGCTAGCTTGGTCGATATTGAAGATATCGGGCTTGCCATAGCGCGCCAGCGCCTCGTCCAGCGCCGCGACGCAGAAGCCGGCGTCCATCATGTTGGACAGCCGCCAGGCTATTATCTCGCTGGTCGCCCTTCTGAGCCTGTTTGGAAATGCGCGAAAGGGCGCATTTCTGGTGCGGATGCGCTCCGGCGCGGCTTCGTTTTACGAGCTTTTCCTGATCGGCAGGATCGCTCCGGCGCCGAGCAACGCAAATGCGGAGGCCGCGATGAACACCGCCGGGTAATTACCGCCCTGCACCGCACCCATCGCCAGAAAGGCTGGCGC
>Ga0068858_100008098_pt1 | contig 10116 bp, 8 predicted proteins | sample KBSSwiS12_FD_66589 | JGI IMG/M metagenome (GOLD analysis project Ga0068858, IMG submission 66589) | Switchgrass rhizosphere microbial communities from Kellogg Biological Station, Michigan, USA - KBS Switchgrass S1-2 | ecosystem: Host-associated > Plants > Roots > Rhizosphere > Soil ... | reverse complement strand
GTAGGAAACAGAGCGTGTTCGGCAGCAGAAAACAGTCGTAACTGCCGGACGGCACAATGTCCGCGGCAGCCAGATCGCATAGATACGTCGGATGACACTCCGCGTTGATGTCCAGCGTATGCATCACCGTCGCGCCGGTCCCGTATCGGCGCGCATGGTCGGTTGTCTGGATTTCGAGAATGCGGCCGCAGATGAGTGCGGCGCGCGCCGACAGGAACTTGTCGACATAGTAGCGGTCGATCGGCGTCCCCCGGTCGAATCCGTACGTCTCCGACAGAGGCTTTACGCGTCGGAGGTTTCCCCATGAAGGGCGCTCGAGGCCACGCGTCACCGTTCTCGCCCACGTCGTCCACTTTGGACCGAGCAGCGCCTTGATCGTGGTGCCACCAATCATGCGGCGTACATCGCGAGATAGTCTGCGGTCACGTCGTCCATCGTCCGCACGGACGTCAGATTGCTCCGCCATTCCTCGACACGCTTTGGATTAGCCGCGAGCTCTTTCAGGATCGCAGCCAGCGCCCGCGCATTCCCTGCCGGATAGAGACGACCGTTGACGTTGTCGCGAACGAGCTCAGTCAACGCAGGGATGGCTGAACCGATGACGGGCACGCCAGCAGCATGCGCTTCCAGCGCGATGGTGGGCCCGCCTTCAACACCTCGCGACGGACAGCAGATGACGTCGATGCGATCGAGTAGAGCGCGGACGCCTGCAGCGTCGAGCTCGCCGCCAAAGGCGACCCACGCATCGGGACCGACAATCGACTTCAAACGAGTGACGACGACATGGTCGCTGACGTACTGCACCGGCCCGTGAAACTCGAATCTGATCGGCGCGGATTTCGGCACCAACGCGATCGCACGCGCGAACTCGTCAACGCCTTTGATTGGGTCGAATCGGCCGACATACGCCACCGTCAGCGGTGAACCGACACCGCGCGGCGTTGCCGCCCGAGGGAACCGCGCACCGAGGCGATTCAGCGTGATTTTTGCCGGGGGAGCGCCGTTGGCAATCAGCACATCGCGAGCCCATTGACTGAGGACGACGAAGCGATCGACCAGACTCAGCATCTCGTGCTGTGCCGACTGGTTGTGGGTAATCAGGTTCGTCATGCCGAGTACCGTTCCCACTTGCCCCGGCAGTCGACCAACGATCGCCCCGATCGATGGCGGCATCAGCGCAGCGCCGACGACGATTGGCACGGCGACACCGCTGTGCTGCAGCTGGCAGGCGGCGCATTTCACTGGTCGCACGAAACCGTCGCACAGCTTCGAGCCCCAGCGCATCATCGTTCCGCGCTGACACGTGAACCCGAGGCTGGCCGCATGTGTCGTCGCGACCACCTTCGCGCCGATTTGTTTCGCTGCGCGGATTTCCGCGAGGCCGAGCCCCGTCACATAGGTGTGGACGTGCACGACATCCGGCGCCGCGCGGCGAAGCCACTCGTGAAACAGTTCGGCTCCGCGAACGACGACGCGTCCTTGCGCCTCATCGCGCGTGACCCGCGGTGGAATCGGGTACCGATACACCTTGAACCCGTCCAGGTCGTAGGTTCGCTCCGGCTGCCCGAGTGCCTCTGGCGCCGCAATCAGCACCTCATGGCCGGCAGCCCGCAATCGCTTCGCCAGTTCGGACACGTAGATTTCGGTGCCGCCATTCGACGTTGGGAGGTACCAACCGGCGGCTTGAACAATGCGCAATCGACTGGCCGGCTTTCCTTATGCGGGCTTGCCTTTAACCCGTCGGATGACGGAACGAACGGCGCGTACCGCCGTGTTCGGCAGCCACGGCGAATCAAGTCTGCTTCCATATGGAAGCGAGCCTGTGCGCGTGCGGGGCCGCTTCAGATGCGTGAACTGTGCGAAGAGGGTCTGATACGCGTCCGTACGCTCGCGAACATCGTGATGCGTTCCAACGTATGCCGCGGCCGCGGCGCTGATCGATTCAAGCTTCTGTCGATTGGCGTGGAGCGTCGCGATGGCGTCCGCAAAGGCTGCGCAATCCCCGACCGGCCGCATCAGTCCGGTGATGTCCTCGGTGAGAATCTCAGCAACGCCGCTTTCAACCCGGCTCACCACCGGCACGAGCCCGACGCTCATCGCTTCGAGCAGGGCAACGGGCACGCCTTCCCATCGTGTCGGCAGCACGAAGACGTCATGCTCCGAAGCGATGCCGATCACTTCTTCGTGGGTTTTGGTGCCGAGGAAGCTCACTCGTGGCGATGTCCACGCATGCCTCAATGCCTGTTCGTCCGGCCCGCTGCCGACGATGGTCCACTGCACATCGATGCCGCGCTCGGCCAGAATGCGATCGACCGCCGGCAGATCGAGCACTCCTTTCTGGACGTGCTCCAGTCGACCGGCGAACAGCAGCCGCAGTTTTCCAGATACAGCCGTTCGACGTCGCGTCGGCTGCGCCATCCCGTACGGCATGAAGTAAATGTCGTTGGACCGGTGTGGCAATCGTTCTTTCAGCCGGCGTTCCATCGTCTGACCGTAGACGACAAACGCATCGATGACGTCGTCGTGGCGTGCGGCAAGGTCGTAGTAATAGTCCGTGTCGGCGTGCAGGATCTGGACGACAGCCCTGCTGCAATCACATGCCGATGCCATCGCCAGTTCCAGCAGATCGTTGGCCAGAAGGATGCCTTCACCTACAGGGATCGCGGCACGCAGCCGTCGCACGACAGCGTAGAGATTTTCAACCGGGGTCTTGAATTCGAAGGTCGCTTGGTAGTCCGCCTTGAACCGGCCACCGAATCGCGCATCAGTCCAGAGCGGGTTATGCGTGAGGATCACGCCATACCCGAGGCCGTCCGGCCTCCGGTGCCTGAACAGACCCTCGACGATGTTGAGCGCGCCTCCGAGCTTGTCTGGAAGCACGGCGACCACGCTCGGCGAATTCAGCGACGCCATGCTCGCACTGTGGCGACCCAACTGAGCGAAGGATCCTTGAAGGGTGACTGCACCTGCGAAGAACGCCACGGGAGCGGCGTCAACGCGCGCACGTCGAACACAAACCCTGCTCCAGCCAGGAGATCGAAGATCGCACCGGTCTTCCGTCTTCCAGCATTGGATTCGTGAACCTCCACACACATCGCCCCGACGTTGCAGAGACGATCGTGACAGTCTTCGAGCACGGACAGTTCGGCGCCTTCAATATCGAGCTTCAGTAGATCGATCGGTTCGTCGAGCCAGTCACGCAGTCGCACTGACAGAACCGGCACTACCGGTCCCTGGATGGGCTCGTCGAGCGACGCGATGGCGCCTGAATCGGTGCCCTCACAGACAAACTCGAGCGTCCCCTCAACCGTCCACACGGCGGCTTCTTTGACCTCCACCTGCTTGGTCCCATCATTGGCGGCCAGGTTTCTGCGGCAGATGGACGCGAGTCGAGGATCGGCTTCGAAGGCTGTCACTTTCGCATGGGGATGACGATGCGTGAAGTAGATCGAGGCGAGGCCGATGTTCGCGCCGCAATCGAGGATGCGCGGCGACGGCGCGTCGCTATCGAATTCCAGCGACTGGTGGATGAAGATGTCGTCCCACTGCGGCCACGTCGACATCGCGTCGACGTACTCGAATCGATATGGCGGCGCCGCAATATGCCCGCCGCGCCTGCGCGGCTCGTGCATGGCTCGCCATTCGAGCTGCTGCAGCACCGCGCGCTCTGGCGTCGGCCAGATATCGTGGCGCACATCGCGCGCAAGACGCCGGAAATGCGCGAGCAAAGATCTACGCCCTCGCCATTGGACGTGGCCGGCGCGCGTTGACTTCATCGGGCCGTTGCAAGGTGACTTCCTCGGCGCCGTCCAACCATGCATCGACCGCCTCGACACCCTGCGCGAAACTGTGATCCTGGTTCGACACCTCATACTTCCATGCGCCGAATCGGCCGCGGCTGTACACGTCCCGCGCTCGAAGCACGTCTTGAATTCCGTCGAGGCCGCGGTCCCGATTGAGCGACGGCACTGGGTACCCATGCTCGAGACGCGTGTGCCAGGTGTGGTGCACTAGCCGATCCGATGACACCAGGAACGTTGCGACGAGCCCGCGCACCACATCGGCAACCACCGTATCGCTGTCGACTGGGCAATGAGCTGACTCGGAGACTTCGGCCATCAGCGACCACTGTGTCGAAGCATCCGGGACGTTGTTGGGCGAATAGTGCGAGAAGTGTGTGACTCGATAAAACGGGCAGTTGGATTCGGGGAAGTACATCCAACACTTTTTCGCCAGTGCAGGTGGGGGCGCACCGTGCAATCCGACTCCGACGACGTGCGTGGACGAGTGCTCGAGGTCGACAACAGCGGCGCGAAGGTCGCGGGCGAGGTCGCTCGTTGCCACGAATCGATCGAGGGGCATGGTCGAAATCAGCTGCTCGTATCCGAACTCACGACCGTCAGTCAGTGCGACTCGCCGCTCCCGCGTGTCGACATGTCGAACGGACGCGCCGAACATCAAACGGCCCGCTCGCCCACGCCCCGCGGTCAGTCGTCTGGCCAGCGCCTGCCACACAGCACCCGTGCCGCCACGGCGAGGGAACCTGAAGCGGTTGTTCGGTCCCCACGACACGTCGTCGCGCTGTAGCCGCACGTTTTCGTGAACCCGCGCGAGATCCGCGACAGCCACGCGGTCTCCAATCCATCGGCAGTCCATGCGGTCCGGATTGCGAGCCCACACTTTTTGGTTGTACGGACGCATGAACAGGTCCGCGATTCCTGTCCCAAAGGTCTGCAGAATCCACTCGTCGAAGTTTGTTGGCTTGGCGGCTGCCGACACGGTGGCGGCAGCCTCTTCAAGTCCCCGGAGACACGCATCCCGATCGGCGTCCGCCAGGCGATGCAGATTCAGCTGAAACGGATAGGGAACAAAGCGATCCCGAACCCAGACCCACGATTCGCGATCGTGGTACAGCCATCCGTCGGTCCCGAGGAGGTCGTCCATCAACTGGTCGAACATCTCGTAGTGACTGAACTGCACGTGGCCGCCGAGATCCCATGTGAATCCCTGTTCGTCGACGATGGATTGCGCCAGGCCCCCGGCAACCGAACCTGCTTCCAGAACGAGCCAGTCGGTGATGCCGCGCTGCTCGAGGCGCCACGCCGCGCCGAGACCCGTGGGACCAGCGCCGATGATCAAATGCCGGACTTTCACGAGTGAATAGTTGCGAGGGTGGGGTCCGGCTTTAGCCGGACCTTCTCGGCAGCCGACGTGTCGACGCGCGGCGCGACTGACCAGGCACAGTCGACGTGCACGTATCCCTTTCGCGTACTACGCTCCGCGTACAGTGGCGAGCGGCCGGCGTCAACTGAGAAAGAGAGCGCGGGCTCCTGCAAGTCGAGAATCGCGCCGGCATTCCAGAGGCACAACGCGAGATGAAAGTCGCCGGCCAGGAGCGTGTCCGGCGGAATCGTCACGCACGCGTCAAACTCCCCAGGACCTGACGGGCAGGGCGTCCCTGCATCCGCGTTACTGGTCGTGAACACCGTCGTGCCGTCGCACCCGAGAACGCCGATGCCGACCCGCGTTCCCGGCGAGCGACGCGGTAAGGTGAACCGGATGCGGCAGACGATGGGATCGGAGCACGATGGATTTTCGAGGGGGCGTCCGTCGAGGTTTTCAAGATCCGCGCACAGAATCTGCGCCTCGCCGGTCCGCACTGCGGCCGCAAAACCGCCCCGGGCTTCACCGCCAAGATACGCAGCAACGGTGGGGCGAACATCGCCGATTCGAACAAGCCTTCCACGATCGAGCAGCATGGCGGATGTGCAGAGCCGCTGCACAGCAGCCATGTTGTGCGACACAAACAGCACTGTCCGACCATCACGCGCCACATCGTCGAGCCGGCCCAGGCATTTCCGCTGAAAGTGCACGTCACCGACCGCGAGGACCTCGTCGACGATGAGGATTTCCGGTTCCATCTGAGCGGCCACGGCAAACCCGAGCCGCACGTACATGCCGCTCGAGTAATGCTTGACCGGCGTGTCGATGAATTCTCCAACTTCGGCGAAGTCGACGATCTCGTCGAACTTTCGTGCGATCTCGGTCTTGCGCATGCCAAGAATCGCGCCGTTCAGAAAAATGTTTTCGCGACCGGTGAGATCGGGATGAAATCCCGTTCCGATTTCAAGGAGCGACCCCACACGGCCGTGAATTTCCGCTTCGCCTTCGGTGGGGGCCGTGATGCGCGACAGGATCTTCAACAGCGTCGACTTGCCGGCGCCATTGCCGCCGATGATGCCGACAATCTCTCCGCGCCGGATGTCGTGCGTGACGTCGCGCAGCGCCCAGATGGTCGTCGAGGCGCCGAGCCCGCCCGGCGCCATGCGGCGGAACGGACGCGACGCGGCGGCGGCGATGCGGTCGCGCAGCGTGTCGTACTGCTCGCGCGCGCCGATTATGTAGCGTTTGCCGAGCCCGCGAATACTGATCGCGATATCCGACAAGGGCTAGGCCAGATCCACGATTGATCCTTCAACGGATCGGAAATAGGCAACGCCTGCCGCCAACGCGGCCGCCACCGTCGCCAACGCAATCATCGCCATCGCACCGGGCGCCGGCGTTCCGAGCAGCGAGCTTCTGAAACCCTCGACAACCGTTGCCATCGGATTGAGCGCGTAGAGCGGCCGCCACCGCTCGGGCACCATGGACGCCGGATACGCCACCGGCGAGACGAAGAGCCAGATCTGGATGACAAACGGCAGGACGTAGCGCACGTCCCGATAGCGCACGGTCAGCGCAGACGTCCAGAGCGTCACCGCAAACGCCGTCAGCACGCCGAGGACAGCGTAGAGCGGCAGCGCGACGAGCGCTGGCGGCGGCACGACGTGGTACCAGGCCATGAGCGCGATCAACATGCCGAACGACACCGTCAGGTCGACAACGGGCATCAGGACCGCTGCCAGCGGGACGAGCACGCGCGGGAAGTACACCTTGGCGACGAGGTGTTGGCTGCCGACGAGCGAGGCAGCGCCGTTTGAAGCCGCGGTCGCAAAATAAGTCCACGGCACCAGAGCGGCGAGCGAGAACACGGGATACGGCACGCCGTCCGACGGCACTTTCGCAAGCCGGCCGAAGAAGATGGTGAAGACCACCATCGTGAGAAACGGCTGCAGGACGCTCCAGGCGATTCCGAGGACCGTTTGCTTGTAGCGGACCTTGATGTCGCGCCAGACGAGGAAATACAGCAGCTCGCGCGCCTGCCATATTTCGCGCAGCGTGAACGACATGGATCGCGCGCCCGGACGGATATAGGTGACCGGCAGCGCTGACGCGCGTGCGCTCACGCCGCCTCCTGCAGGAACTGGCCCAGCACCGATAACGCCCACACGCGTGACCAATGCGCCCGTCCGCGCTCCCAGTCGCTCCACACTGCGGCCGCCGCACGCGCGTTGACCAACCCCAGGGCCACGGTCGATTCGACGCCTCGCAGCGCGGTTTCGCGCAGGCCGCCGCGCATCCAGGTGTCAAACGGGAGTGTGAAACCGCGTTTTGGACCGGCGGCGATTCCTTCCGGCATGCGGGGCACGCTCTGCTGGAGCAGGTGTTTCCCGTGCAGCAGGTCGGGGTGATGGCCGAGCGAAGGCCAGATGCTTGCAGCCAGGCGGTGGTCGACAAAGGGGACGCGCACTTCGAGTGCATGCGCCATCGAAACAGCGTCGATATCGCGGAGCAACTGCCCCCGCAAGTAAGCGCCCGTCTCCATTCTGGCGACAGTCGCAAGCGGCGTCTCAGCGGGAACCTCTCGAAACATCCGCTCTTCCACCGCCAAAAGTGTCTCGCGTGCGTCGCGGCGAGTCGGTCCGTCGAACGCTGGGCCGAGCAGCTTCGGCCACTCTTCAGGCATGAAGGTGCCGCGCACGGCTCGGTACGCGGACGCGGCATCGCCAGCGCCCGCGAAATGTTGCAGCTTTCGCGCACGCCAGTCGGAAACAGCCGATGCCGCGATGACCGTCACGGGCAGCATTGGCGACAGCCATCTGGCGGTCCGCATCGCCGCGGGAATCCGCTGGAAGCTCGGGTAGCCGCCAAACATCTCATCACCGCCGACGCCCGACAACACCGCCTTGATGCGCGTCGCAGCGACCGCTTGCGACACGAAATACGAATTGACGGCATCCGCGCTCGGTGCATCTAGCCGCCGGATGATCGACGGCAGCGCCCGCTCCATCGCGGCGGCCCCGATCATCAGTTCGTGGTGTGTCGTCTCGAAGAACGTTGCCACGCGGCGAGCGGGTTCGATTTCCGACAGCGAGGGCACATCACCCGAAACGGTGTAGGTATGGAGTTCACCCGACGTGGCGGTGCGTGCGTGGGCGACGATCGCCGTCGAATCGATGCCGCCGGAGAGAAATAGTCCGACCGGCACGTCCGCGATCAGGTGCGCCGCAACACTGTCGCGAATCGCCTCGGAGGCGCCGGCGCACAGCTCACGCTCGTCCTCGGCCGTGTCACCTTCGTAAACCTGCGTGAAGTCCGCGAACGTGCCGCTCTGCTGGCTGCCATCAGCGTGCCACGTCTTCCACGTGCCGGGCGCGAAGTGCTCAGCTCCGCGCAGCCATGTCTGCGGCGACGGGATGTAACTCCAGGCGAGAAACGCCAGCACGCCGGCCGGCGACACCTCGCGTTGGACGAGGCCGGCTCGGCGCAGCGCTGCGATTTCCGACGCGAACGCGACACCCCCCTGGCCTTCGGCGATGTAAAGCGGCTTGATCCCGAAGCGATCGCGCGCCAGCGTGAGCGTCCGCGCCGTGTTGTCCCAGATGGCCAACGCGAACATTCCGCGCGCGCGGCTCAGCGCCTGCATTCCGTCGCGCACGATGAGCGCGAGCAGCACCTCCGTATCCGAGGCGGTGACAAAGCGGACGCCCGCCGTCGCAAGGTCCGCACGTAGATCTCGATAGTTGTAGATCTCCCCGTTGAAAACGATCGTGTAGCGGCCGTCGGGCGTCGTCATTGGCTGGCGGCCGGCGGGCGTCGGGTCGATGATCGCGAGCCGTCGATGCACGAGCAGCACACCACGATCGATGAAGGTTCCCTCGCCGTCAGGGCCGCGGTGCGCGAGGGCGGCGCAAAGGTCAGCAGCGGTACGAATCGCGTCGAATCCCGCCGGTTCGGACCAATTGAACGCGCCGCCGATGCCACACATAAGAGGTTTCGGGTTTCAGGTATCAGCTATCAGGTATCAGGGAGGTATCAGGCGCTTATAGCAAGCGCTGGGGGATGACCAGCGTGTCGCCCGGCTGGATTGCGTCCGCCAGGTCGACGCCCTGCTGCGTCTTCTTGCCTTTGAGGGCTCGAATCACTTTGATCCGACGGCTCGATCCCTTTTCCGTCAACCCGCCGGCCAGCGAAATCGCCTGCAACACCGTCAGACCACGCTCGTAGGTGTACGCACCGGGGCTCCGTACCTGACCCGTAATGAAGAACTTCTCGGCTTTCGGGACGAAGATCGTGTCGCCTTCAACGAGCGTCACGTTCTGCGAGAGGCGTCCGAGTTGGAGGTCGGCAAGGTTCACGCGCGTCAGGTTGCTCTGATCCACCTGTTCGGGCGTCAGCGCCTGGGTATTCCCGGCGTCGCGCGGTCGCAGAATCATCACCTCGCTGCTGGCGGCTGGTGTCGTCGAGCCCGCCGCCGCCAACGCTTCGATAAGCGACATCTGCGGCGTCATCGCATACTTCCCCGGCGTGCGCACCTCGCCGACCACGAAAATGCTTCGACTGCGAAACTGCTCGACGTCTACGGCGACCTGCGCCCGCTTGATGTAGCCGTCTTCCAGTCTGGCTTTTAGCATTTGCTCGACTTCCCGGATGCGCATCCCACCCACGGGCAGGCGGCCGAGCATCGGGTACTGAAAGCTGCCATCCGTATCCACCCTATAGCTGCCGGACATGGTCGGCTCGTCGAAGACCGTGATCTTCAGGACGTCCTGCGCGCCGACGACGTAGTCGGAGGGCCGGTTTGCGATGGCCTGCGCCGGTGGTGCTGGTTTGCCCGGCGACGGATCGGAAGAAGCGCCCGGCCACTGCGCGGCGGCGATGCAGGCCACCAACATCGCAACGACGGTGCATGCGGACGTGAGTAGTTTCTTCATATCAGAATCCATAGGTGATCGT
>Ga0068858_100008095_pt1 | contig 10121 bp, 10 predicted proteins | sample KBSSwiS12_FD_66589 | JGI IMG/M metagenome (GOLD analysis project Ga0068858, IMG submission 66589) | Switchgrass rhizosphere microbial communities from Kellogg Biological Station, Michigan, USA - KBS Switchgrass S1-2 | ecosystem: Host-associated > Plants > Roots > Rhizosphere > Soil ... | reverse complement strand
CACCGCGATCGCACGGGTGTAGGTCAGTTCATCGACCAGTCTTCGACCGAAGCCGTTGCGGCGCTCGCCCCCGATGCGCTGCTCGCGCACCTGCTGGGCGCGCCGGATCCCGGCCGCAGCGGCAATCGCCACCCGGTTCACGCCCCGCACAATCTGTATCGCGCGGCCGGCGACGACGAGTGGATCAGCATCGCCGTGTCGTCATCGGATGAATGGCGGGCGCTGTGCGAGGTCATCGGCCGTCCGGATTGGTGCGGTAAGTACCCGGATTCCGCCTCGCGCAAGGCAGGCGAGGAGGAGATCGATGCCGCCGTCGCGGCCTGGGCGGCGGCCCGCGACGCGGGCGACGCGTTCCGGCTGCTGCAGGCGCGCGGCATCGCGGCCGCGCCGTCTTTCACCAACGCGCAACTGGCGCGCGACCCGCATCTGTCGGCCCGCGGGGTCTTCACGGAAGTCGTTCATCCGGTGATCGGTGTTCACCGGCTGATGCGGGCGCCGTGGATTTTCGCCGACGCGGGCGTGTGTTCGATCCGCCGCCCCGGCCCGCTGCTCGGCCAGGACAACGAGTACGTGCTGCGAGAGGTGCTTCAACTGTCCGACGCAGACTGCGCAGCATGCAAGGAAGTCCTGTGCTGAGCAGGTATCGGGTCCGACGCCAAGGCATCGCATGAAAGAAACCGCATGAGGTTGAAGAACAAAGTCGCAATTATCACCGGAGGCGCCAACGGCATGGGCGCGGCCGAAGCAATGCTGTTCGCGCGCGAAGGTGCGAAGGTGGTGATCGTCGACGTGCGGGACGCCGAAGGCGAGGCCGTGGCGAAGACCATCCAGTCCGCGGGCGGCGAGGGCAGCTACCAGCGCCTCGACGTGTCGCTCGACGCCGACTGGCAGAAGGTGCTTGCCGCGACGCTGGACCGCCAGGGCCGACTCGACGTTCTGGTGAACAACGCGGGTGTGAGCGGGGTCGCGGACCCGGACATGCTGAGCCTGCCGGCCTGGGAGCGGTTGATGGAGGTGAACGCCAAGGGCGTTTTCCTCGGCATGAAGCATGCGATTCCCGCCATGCGCCGTTCGGGCGGCGGCGCCATTGTGAACATCTCCTCCATCGCCGCCTTCGGCGCCATGGAGGGCTTGCACATGGGCTACAACGCGTCCAAAGCCGCCTGCCATCTGATGACGAAGACGGCGGCAGTTCAATACGCCCATGATGGCATTCGCGCCAATTCCGTGCACCCCGGGATGCTGCCGCCCATGCTGGGCAGCCGCGCCAAGGTGAAGGCCGATCCGGCTATGCACGACAAGGTGCTTGAGCGGGTGCCTATGCGCCGCGTTGGCCGGGTCGAGGAGGTGGCGCACGCGGTGCTGTTCCTGGCCTCAGACGAGGCGTCCTACATCACCGGCACATCGCTCATCGTCGACGGCGGATGGCTGGCGCGCCAGTAAGCGGAAAACTTGAGCCATATTTCGTCACCAACCCAATTTTCTGAAAGTCTCCAAATGACGGCTGAAAAACCATTGCCGCTTCCCGATGCGATTTCGCAAGGCTTCTGGGACGCCGCGTCCCGGCACGTGCTCGTCATCCAGCGCTGCGGACATTGCGGCACGCTGGCGCATCCGCCGCGCGTGGTGTGCGCCAACTGCCTGGCGCCGGTGCCGTCCTGGACCTTCCAGCCGGTGAGCGGGCGGGGCAGGATACGCACCTGGACCGTCATGCGCCAGAGCTTCCTGCCGGGGTTCAAGGCGGACGTGCCCTACGTCATCGTCGAGGCCGAGTTGGAGGAACAAAAGGGCCTGCGCGTGCTGGCGCGCCTGGTGGACGGGCCTCAAGCCGCGTTCAAGGCGGGCAGCCCGGTGGAAACCGTGTTCGAGGACGCGGCTGAGGGTTTTGCGATTCCGCATTTCAAGCTGGCGGAGGCCTGACCCATGGCACGCTCACGCTGCGAAGTGGCCATTGTCGGATATGCTCAGAGCCAGACCTATCGCCACGCATCCGTGCCCATCGGCGCGCTCACCGTCGAAACCTGCCTGCGCGCCATCGCCGACGCCGGGCTGAAAAAAGAGCAAATCGACGGCTTCACCACCGGATCGATCCTGCCCTCGGCGGGCGGCCGCACGCCGGTCGACGGCATCGACATCGTCACCTCCAACTGGATCGCCGAGCAATTGCGCATCCACGCGCGCTGGCTCGGAGGTTTCCAGGGAGCCGGCCAAATCCCCGGCTCGGTGATTCTCGCCGCCAACGCCGTTGCCTCGGGCGCGGCCGACTACGTGCTGGTGCACCGCGCCCTGTCCAATCCGCAGGGCCGGTATCACGAGAACCCCATGACGCGGGCGGGCGGCGCGTCGCAGTGGATGGCGCCGCAGGGTTTCTGGGGGCCGCCCGCCATGATGGCCTTGAGCTACATGGAATACATGCAGCGCTACGGCGCCACGCGCGAGGACATGGGCCGCGTGGTGGTGGAACTGCGAAAGCATGGAGCGCGGATCCCCTGGTCCTACTGGTACCGGAACCCGCTCACCTTGGAGGCATACCTCGACGCACGCATGATCGCCGACCCCATCTGCGTGTTCGATTGCGACATCCCGATCGACGGAGCAGTCGCATTCATCTTCACCAGCGCCGAGCGCGCCAAGGACCATCCGCACAAGCCGGTGTACGTGGCCGGCCACGCCCAAGGGAACCTGCTCGAGCCGGAGAGCATGTGGTCGCTGGACCACGCCCAGCAGGCGGCGCCCCTGACCGGACGCGACCTGTGGAAAAGCAGCGGCCTTAGGCGCGAGGACATCGACCTGCCCGAGCTCTACGACGGCTTTTCGCCCATTGTGTACCTGTGGCTGGAGGCGCTGGGCTACTGCGGCCGCGGTGAAGCCCACCTGTTCCTGCGCGAGCAGAAAGATCTGACGCGGTTCTTTTCCAGCGGCGGCAGCCTGGGCAACGGGCGCATGCACGGCGTGCCGCCCATGCTGGAGTGCTACCTGCAATTGTCCGGGAGGGCCGGCGAGCGCCAGATCGCCAACGTCAAGACGGGGCTGGCCTGCCATTCGCATCCGCATTACGGCGGCGTGGTCGCCTATTCGTCCGAGCGGCTATGAGCGCGCAAGCGAACAACGGCGCGCCGAGCTGCGGGTTCGTCAAGGGCGATCGCCTGGCCATGGCCAAGCGCATCGCGCGGGAAGTCATTCCGGCTGTCCACTCAAGGAAGCCATTCGAGGAGGAGGCGACATGAATTATTCAGTGATTTCCGCAGACAACCACATCATCGAGCCGCGCGACCTGTTCGTGTCGCGCATGCCGCGGGCCTTTCGCGACCGCGCCCCGCGCGTCGCGCCCGGCGCCGACGGGGGCGACGGCTGGAGCTGGAAGGGAGAGGTGCCCAGCCGGACTTTCGGCATCGAAGCGGTGGCCGGGCAGGGTGCCGGGTACAAGGCGAGCGGCCTGCGCTGGGAGGAAATCCTGCCGGGCAACTATGATGGCGCCGCCCACCTTGCCGACATGGACAAGGACGGCGTGGACGCGGCAGTGGTGTTTCCGCAGGTCACGATCAATGCCTATGCCGAGCCGGACCGGCCGTTTGCGCTGGCGGTGCTCGGCACGTACAACGACTGGCTGCTCGACGACTTCCAGAAAGTCGACCCGAAAAGGCTGGTCGGCCTGTGCATGCTGCCCGTGAACGACGGCATGGACACCGCCGTGGCCGAGATGGACCGCTGCCTGGCCAAGGGCGCGCGCGGGTTTTTCATTCCGGGCATTCCCAAGCGGTCCTATTTCGACCCCTACTACGAGCCGCTGTGGAAGGCCGCGAGCGCGGCGGGCGTCCCGCTGTGCCTGCACCGGACTTTCGGCGGCACGACCACCGATGCCATTTTCAGGCACGACCAGCCCGGGGTGAACGTGGCCGGCATCGTGATCCGGTTCTTCTCGGCCGTGGACCATTTCACCTACCTGATCTACAGCGGCGTGTTCGAGCGCAACCCCGGCCTGAAGGTGGTGGACGCCGAGGTCAACTGCGGCTGGGTGGAGTTCTGGAAGGCCATGCTCGACCTGAACTGGGAGCAGCAAAAGCATTGGGCCAGGTTTCCGTTCAGCCACAGGCCCAGCGACGCGCTGGGGCGCAATCTCTTCGTCTCGGTCCTGAACGACGAAGTCGGGTTCGCCGCCATGCAGCGTGATCCGCAGATTGCGTCCATGTCCATGTACTCGATCGACTACCCGCACAGCGTCACGCTTTGGCCGAACTCGAAGAAGTACATCGCCGAGCTGACCCAGGGCCTGGACCCCAAGCTCAAGCGGGACGTGCTGGCCGGAAACGCGGCGCGCGTGTTCGGACTGGCGTGATCAGGCGGGTTGTTCCGCAGACGAAAAGGAGGCGTTATGAGAGTGAAGCACGCGTTGCTGCGCGGCCTGGCCGCCTGCGTGGCGTTGGCGTGTGCCGCCGCCGTGGCGCAGACCAGGCGGAGCCGCGCCGGCGCGCGGCCGCCTGCCCCGTGAGCGCGACCGAGTTGGCCGAGGTTCCGGATCGCGATGAAAAGTCAGTTTGACTGCTAAAGGAAAGAGCCTGATGAATGCAACAAGAGGTGTTTTTGAAGGTGTGCGCGTCATTGAGCTGGCGCAATACGTGTTCGTGCCGGGCGCCGCGGCGCTGATGGTCGACCAGGGCGCCGAGGTCATCAAGATCGAGACCACCGACGGCGGAGACCCGTACCGCACGCTCAAGGTCCACGACGGACGCGAAATGGGCGATGTCAACCTGGCCATGGAGCTGAACAACCACGGCAAGAAAAGCGTCGCCATCGACCTCAAGTCGGCGGAAGGACGCGAGGTATTGCTCAAGTTGATCGAGTCCGCGGACGTTTTCCTGACCAGCCTGCGCCCGCAGGCGCTGCGCGGCCTGCGCCTGGAGGTGGAGGACGTGCGCGCGCGCAATCCCAGAATCATCTACGCGCGCGGCAACGGCCTCGGCTTCAAGGGCGCGGAGGCGGGCAAGGCGGGGTTCGACGCGTCGGTGTTCTGGGCGCGCGGCGGTTTTGCCTCGGTGCTGACCCGCCCCGACGCCAAGGTGCCGACCCGCTCGCGCCCCGCGCTCGGCGACCATGCCGGCTCGCTCTCCATGGTGGCGGGCATTGCCGGCGCCCTCTTCAAGCGCGAGCGCACGGGCGAGCCGAGCGTGGTGGAAACGTCGCTGCTCGCCGCGGCCATGTGGATACTGTCGGGCGACATCACCTATTCGCAGGCGCCGGCCTTCGATGAGCATTCCTATATGAAGCAGGAAGGTAAATTCCCGCTCATGTCGCCCTACCGGACGCGCGACGGACGCTGGATCCAGCTCATGCTGCTCGCGCCCGATGCCTTCTGGCCGGGGTTATGCGAAATGCTGGACCTCGCGCCTTGCATCAAGGACCCGCGTTTCGCGACTTCGCAGGCGCGCATGGAAAACGGCGCGGAGCTGACGCGCATGATCGCGGAAAAGATCGCGGCGCGCGACTGGACACAGTGGCGTCCCCTGTTCGAGGCCTGGAACGCGCCCTGGGAACTCGTCCGCTCGGTTCACGAGGTGGCCGCCGATCCGCAGGCCCTGGCCAACGACATGGTCTATGACCTCGACGTCGAAGGCCAGAAGGTGAAGCTGGTCGCGGGCCCGGTCGCCTATGACGGACAGGCCGCCCCGCAAAACCCCCGCCACGCGCCGGGCTACGGCGAGCACACCGACAGCGTGCTGAAAGCGGCCGGATTCGACGCCGGCGCGATAGCGGGGCTCAAGGCCCGCAAAGTGGTGGTGTGAGGGAGACGTAGCGCCGCCGCGTCTGATACGCGGCAAAACGGCCGGGCAATTCCACGCAGTTAAGCTTCTGAGCCCTTGGCTCTTCCCGGCCAAAGCATCGGCAACCATTCAATCAGACCCTGGATGGCAAATGGGAAGGGCCCCTACCATCATTCGGAAGGGCAAGTCCGTTCGACTTGGCGTGCCGGCCATGCTCCGGGGCTGCGATGGGAGCATCCAGGGTGTGAGAACCAGGGTGAGTACGGCAATTGCGAGGGAAGTGGCCGCTGTCAACGCAATGCCCGACAGCATCCACGCAGCTAAAGCCCAGGCGACGAAACCACACAGGACTGCCAACGGCCAGTCCCATCGCCTGCTGACCCAAGAATAGGCTATCCCGAAAACCAGCGGGCCGCACACCGCCGAAACGGCCGATAGGGCCGCCTGGGCCCCAAATTGAGTTCCTTGCTCCATGGCCATGATGATGACAATGGGCCCGGCGACCACCGGCAATCCACCCAGCAGGCGGGCGTTCGCGAACCCCACCTTCTTCCCGCCAGGGAGACGGCAGCTATGAAGAGCGGGACGATGGTGAGCTTGAGGGCTAACACGCCGTTCCTGGAATCTCCGGGTTTTCCACAAACCCGCTATTCGATGTTCTGCACCTGCTCGCGCATTTGCTCGATCAGCAGCTTGAACTCCAGGCTGGCGTCGGAAATCTCCTTGGACACCGATTTGGAGCCCAGGGTGTTGGCCTCGCGGTGCAGTTCCTGCATGAGGAAGTCCAGGCGCTTGCCGGCCGGGCCGCCCTTGGCCAGGATGCGGCGCACCTCGGCGAGGTGGGTGCCCAGCCGGTCCAGTTCCTCGGCCACGTCCACCTTGATGCCGAACAGGGCGATTTCCTGGCGGATGCGCTCCTCGTCGCTGCCGCCCAGCGCTTCCTGCAGGCGGGCGGTGATTTTCTGCTGGTAGGCGGCGATGGCCTCGGGCAGGCGCGGCTGGATCTCGGCCAGCAGCGCTTCCATGCGCGCCACGCGCTCCAGCAACAGCCCGGCCAGCTTCTGGCCCTCGCGCGCGCGGCTGGCGGCGAACTCGGCCAGCAGGGTCTTGAAGAGATCAAGCGCGTCCTGGCGCAGCTTGTCGCCGGCCGCGGCGTCTTCGCCGAACATGCCGGGCCAATTGAGCACCTCGGCCACCGACAGCGGCCCTGCGCCGGGCACCTGCGCCTGCACGCGCCGGCTGACATCGGCCAGGGCGGTGAGCAGAGCCTGGTTCAGTTCCATGGCCGGCACGGTGCCGGCAGGGGCGGCGATGCCGCCGCGGCAGTCCACCTTGCCGCGGGTCAGCTTGGCGCCGATCAACTCGCGCAACTGCGGTTCGATGGAGCGCAGTTCCTCGGGCAGCCGGAACTGCATTTCCAGGAACCGGCCGTTGACGGCCTTGAGTTCCAGCGACAGGGCGCCTCCGGGCGTGTCGCGGCTGGCCGAGGCGTAGCCGGTCATGCTGAAAATCATGCGTAAGTCCCGGAAAAGTGTGATTTATTGACGCCGCGAGGCGTGCACGGCGCGAGTGCCGCACGGGGAAATGACTTTATCATACCGGTCGGGTCACCCATGTCGAACCAAACCAATCAGCCGCTGCCCGAGGGGCACCAGCTTGAAAATTACCGCATCTCCAGCGTGCTGGCTTCGGGCGGGTTTTCCATCGTCTACCTGGCCACGGACGAGCACGACCAGCCCGTGGCCATCAAGGAATACCTGCCCGCGGCGCTGGCGCTGCGCCGCGAGGGCTCGGTGCTGCCGTCCATCGCCGAGGAGAACCTCGCCACCTTCCGCTACGGCATGCGCTGCTTCTTCGAGGAAGGCCGGGCGCTGGCGCGCCTGTCGCATCCCAACGTGGTGCGCGTGCTCAACTTCTTCCGCGCCAACGAGACCGTGTACCTGGTCATGCGCTACGAGCGCGGCCGCACCCTGCAGGCCCACATCAACCACCGCCTGGGCTCCATCCGCGAGAACTTCATACGCCACGTGTTCGCGCAACTGCTGAACGGCCTGCGCGAAGTTCACTCCGAGCGCATGGTGCACCTCGACATCAAGCCCGGCAACATCTACCTGCGCAACGACGGCGCGCCCGTGCTCATCGACTTCGGCGGCGCCCGCCACACCATCATCGCCGAGGGCGAGGCGCGCCTGCGCCCCATGTACACCCCGGGCTTCGCCCCGCCCGAGCAATACCGCAACCGCGACATTTTGGGGCCGTGGAGCGACATTTATAGTGTCGGCGCGACGATGTACGCCTGCATGGCCGGCGAATCGCCGCAGCCGGCAGACAAACGAATAGATTCAGACAAGTACGTGTCGGCTACAAAGCTGTGGGGCGACAAGTATTCGAAAGAGCTGCTGGAGACCATCGACTGGTGCCTGGAGATGGACCACATGGACCGGCCACAAAGCGTGTTTGCGTTGCAGAAAGTTTTACTGCGTGAAAGACAGCCGGAAGTGCGGAAGAGGGCAGTGGCGGCAGTCTCAGCGGCTTCGTCATTCGCACAAGGAATGCGCGAAAAAATACTGAAATTGGCAGGAAGGTAGAGGCTGAGCGGGGTTTTTGTAGTAGATCTCTCTACGAGGCCCGGCGCTCCGCGCCGGTAGGCTCAACCCCTCTCCCCCCGGGAGAGGGCGGCGCGGGAGCGTGGTCCCAAGGCAACGGGACAGCGGACGCGCCGCAGTGCCCCGGCTACGCTGTGCCGCATCGCGCAAGCGCGATCCAGGAATACGAGCGCCCTTGGGCGCTGTGGTACGACGCTTCGCCGGGGCAGGGGAGAGGGCAACGTGAAAAGCTTCGAAGTCGAAAAGCTTTAAATATTAGAATCCAATCTCCATGAAATTTTCTATTTTTCAGGAAAGTCGCGAGGGGGCCCGCAAGGCCAACCAGGACCGCATCGGCTACTGCTACAGCCGCGATGCGCTCCTCATGGTGGTGGCCGACGGGCTGGGCGGGCATGCGCATGGCGAGGTGGCTTCGCAACTGGCGGTGCGCACCTTGATCCGCGCCTTCCAGCGCGAGGCCAAGCCGCGCCTCACCGAGCCGGAGCGTTTTCTCCCGCGCAACATCAACGACGCCCACCTCGCCATGGTGGCGTATGCGGCTGGGCGGCAGTGGCCGGAGACGCCGCGCACCACCTGCGTGGCCTGCCTGGTGCAGGACGGCATCGCCTACTGGGCGCACGCCGGCGATTCGCGGCTGTATCACTTCCGGCGCGGCAAGCTGGTCAAGCGCACCCGCGACCACTCCGTCATCCAGGCCATGCTGGATGCGGGCCTGGTCACCGAGGCCGAGGCAGCCGAGCACCCCGAGCGCGGACGCATATCCAACTGCCTGGGGTCGGCGGCCATGCCCAAGGTTGAACTCTCGACGCGGGTGCAACTCGAACCGGGCGACACGCTGCTGTTGTGCAGCGACGGCCTGTGGGGGCCGCTGTCGGACGAGGCCATCGGCCGCGCCCTGGCGCTGCAGGACATCGCGCAGGCCACGCCCGCGCTGCTCGACCAGGCGGCCGAGCGCGCCGGCAGCCAATGCGACAACCAGTCCGCGGTCGCCATGACCTGGGAAGAGCCGAACAAGCCCAATAGCCAGGTGTCCACCCAGACGCTGGAGCCCAACAGCTTCGCCACCGAGACCGACCAGCCCGTGGGCGGCCCGGGCGCGCAGCAAGAACTGACCGACGAGGAAATTGAAATGGCCATCGCCGACATCCGCAACGCCCTGCGCCGCCACGCGGCCACCAAGCAATGAGGGCCAGGCAATGAGCGCCCAATCAATGAGCGCAAAACGGCCAAGCGGCCGCCAGCCCGGGCAACTGCGCCCGGTATCCATCACCCGCAACTTCACCCGCCACGCCGAGGGCTCGGTGCTGGTGGCCTTCGGCGACACCAAGGTGATCTGCACCGCCAGCGTGGAAGAGCGCGTGCCCGGCTTCCTGAAGGGCAGGGGCCAGGGCTGGGTCACCGCGGAGTACGGCATGCTGCCGCGGTCGACGCACACGCGCAGCGACCGCGAGGCGGCGCGCGGCAAGCAGTCGGGACGCACCCAGGAGATCCAGCGCCTGGTGGGGCGCAGCCTGCGCTCGGTGTTCGACATGCAGAAACTGGGCGAGCGCACCATCCAGCTCGACTGCGACGTCATCCAGGCCGACGGCGGCACGCGCACCGCCAGCATCACCGGCGCCTTCGTGGCCGTGCACGACGCGGTGTCGGGACTGGTGGCAAAGGGCCTGCTCGGCGCTTCGCCCATCCGCGATTTCGTGGCAGCCGTGTTGGTGGGCGTGTACGAAGGCGTGCCGGTGCTCGACCTCGACTACGCCGA
>Ga0068858_100008084_pt1 | contig 10129 bp, 7 predicted proteins | sample KBSSwiS12_FD_66589 | JGI IMG/M metagenome (GOLD analysis project Ga0068858, IMG submission 66589) | Switchgrass rhizosphere microbial communities from Kellogg Biological Station, Michigan, USA - KBS Switchgrass S1-2 | ecosystem: Host-associated > Plants > Roots > Rhizosphere > Soil ... | reverse complement strand
GACGGTCGATGCCGGTAACCTCCGTGTCCGTGAACACTTCGATGTTGAACCGCTGGTGGAACATCTCCGGCGACGCCATGAGCAACGCTCGCTCGTCCCCGATGACGTTGCCGACGTAGTACGGGAGTCCGCAGTTCGCAAACGACACAAAGGGGCCACGGTCGAAGACGGCGATCGCCACCGACTCGTCGAGCCGGCGCAGTCGGGCCGCGCACGAGGCGCCTCCAGCGACGCCGCCGACGACGAGCACACGGCGCTGGGGGGTGATGCGGCGCGCGACCGGCGGAGAATCGGCCTGGTCATTCATGGTCACTCCAATCGAGGAAGCGCCCGGTTCTGACAACTACCCGCGCACACCGGCCTTCCGAAGGATCGCCATCATCGGACACCAGTCGGTGAACGCCGACTGGAACAAATTGAGTCCGACGAAGAGTGTGAACCACAGGAAGTACGGGTGCACGTAGAGGCCGAGCAGCACGCTGCCGGCCACGAAACCGCCGGCGATCATCCGCAGCGAACGTTCGACATTCATGATGTCCTCCATCTGCCCTTTATGGCACGGCGTCGACCGTCGACAAGACAACCTGTCCGGTGCGCTCGCGGCGCTTCACCATGTAGTAAAGGACCGGCACCGTCATGCGCGACAGCAGGAGCGAGGCCACTTCCCCCGCCATGAGCGAAATGGCCAGACCCTGAAAGATCGGGTCGAACAAGATCACACCAGCGCCCACGATGACCGCGGCGGCGGTCAGCGCCATCGGCCGGAAGCGAACGGCGCCCGCGTCGATGACGGCCTGCTCGAGCGGTAATCCGTCGCGCAGCCGAAGCTCGATGAAGTCGACGAGGATGATCGAATTGCGCACGACGATCCCCGCGCCCGCGATGAAGCCAATCATGGAGGTTGCGGTAAAGAACGCCCCCATCGCGGCGTGCGCCGGCAGAATGCCGACGAGCGAAAACGGGATCGCCGCCATGATCAGCAGCGGCGTCGTGAACGACTCGAACCAGCCGACGACCAGGACGTAAATAAGCAGCAACACCGCGGCGAAGGCGAGCCCCAAATCCCTGAACACCTCGATGGTGATGTGCCACTCGCCATCCCATTTCATCGCGTACTTCGAGGTGTCGAACGGCTGCGTCGCGTTGAAGACCTCCAGGCCGTACCCTTCTGGCAGTTTCAGACGCGCGATCTGCTCGTTCATCCGGAGGATGGCATAGACCGGGCTCTCGTCCTGCCCCGCAAGATCGCCCGTCACGTAGGTCACCGGCTGCAGGTTCTTGTGATAGAGGCTTGGTTCCTCCATCGTGTGCACCGCGCGGGTCAGCTCACCGACGGCCACGGACCTCGCGCCGTTCAGGCGAAGCGTTTGGATCGTCTCGAGGCTGCGCTCGGCCCGTGGCAGGCGGATCACGATCGGCACGTCCTCCCGCGCCTGGTCATCATGCAGCAGGCCCACGGTGTCGCCCGCGCCGGCCATCCGCACGATCGAGGCGACTGCGGCCGACGACAGTCCGGCCGCCGCGGCTTTCTCACTGTCGACGACGAGCGTCACCTTCGGGTAGGGCGCCTCCACGTACCAATCGGTATCGACGACGCCGGCCGTATGCTCGAAAACGCCCTTGACCTGCGTTGCGACTTCCATGCGCCGCGTCGGATCGGGTCCGTACACTTCCGCCACGAGCGTCTGCAGGACGGGTGGTCCAGGCGGCACCTCCGCCACCTGGATCGTGGCGCCGGACGCTCTCGCCAGCGGCAGCAGTCTCTCGCGGACGCGCCGGGCGATCTCGTGGCTCTGCGCCGTTCGGTCGCCCTTGGCCACCAGATTCACCTGCAGGTCGGCGAGGTGGGGCGCTCGCCGCAGGAAGTAGTGGCGGACCAGCCCGTTGAAGTTGTACGGCGCAGAGGTGCCGACGTACTGCTGGACGTTCACCACTGACGGGTCGTCCATCGCCGCCGTCGCGAGGATCGATGCCACACGGGCCGTCGTTTCGAGCGCGCTCCCCTCGGGCAGGTCCACCATCACCTGAAACTCGCTCTTGTTGTCGAAGGGCAGCATCTTCACCGTCACCAGCTTGAGCGGTACCAGTGCCATCGCGGCGAGGAGCAGCACGGCCACGCCTCCCAGGAACAGCAGGCGACGCGCGTTACTGGCGATGAGTGGACCCATCACCCGGCGATAGAGCCGCGTGAAGGAATCTTCCTGCTCATGGCCGTGATGTCCCGCGAGTTTCAGAAGCCGCAAGGCCGCCCACGGCGTCACCACGAACGCGACGATCAGCGAGAAGACCATGGCTGCCGACGCGCCGACGGGAATCGGCCGCATGTAGGGGCCCATCAGGCCTCCGACGAAGGCCATCGGCAGAATGGCTGCCACCACCGTCAGCGTCGCGAGGATCGTGGGGTTGCCCACTTCGTCCACGGCGCGGAGCGAGATCGCCGCCAGCCCGTCCGGCTCTCCGGTGCGGAGGCGCGCGTGCCGCACGATGTTCTCCACCACTACGATGGCATCGTCCACGAGGATGCCGATGGAGAAGATGAGCGCGAACAGCGTGATGCGGTTCAGCGTGTAGCCGTAGAGATAGAACATGAACAGTGTAAGCGCCAGCGTGACGGGAATCGCGATGAGCACCACCAGCGCTTCGCGGCGGCCGAGCACGACCCAGATGAGCGCCGACACCGACAGCACCGCGAGCAGCATGTGCCACAGCAGCTCGTTACTCTTCTCGGCCGCCGTCTCGCCGTAGTCTCGAGTCACCGCCAGGTGCACGTCGGAGGGGATCACCGTGCCCTTCAGCGTCTCGAGCTTCTGCGTCACGCGGTGGGCGACATCGGTGGCGTTGGTGCCCTTGCGTTTCGCCACGGCGATCGAAACGGCCGGATGGGCGCCCTCATCGCGTGACTGGAAGGTGACGTAGGACGTGGGCTCAGCGTCGCCGTCCACGACCTCGGCCACGTCCCGCACGAGGACCGCCCGGCCTCCCGACGATGTGATCACGACGTGGCGCACCTCGTCGGCGGTACGCAGGCGGCTGCCCGACTCGAGGCCGGTCGTCTGCCCGCCGGCGACCGAACCGGATGCGGCTCCCCGCACATTGGTTCGGCCAATGGCTTGCTGTACGGCCAGTGGATCAAGTCCGTAGGCTGCGAGCCGTGCTGGATCGACGACCACTCCGACCTGGCGCGGTCGCCCGCCGATGAGCGTCACTTCCGACACGTCGGGAACTTCCGTGATCGCATCGCGCAGTTGCGCCGCCAGCGTGCGGAGCTGGTCATCACCGTAGCGAGGAGACCACAGCGTCACCGCTAAGATTGGGACGTCGTCGATCGATCGCGGCTTGACGATCGGACCGACCACTCCGGGCGGGATGCGATCGAAGTTGGCCGAGAGTTTCTGATTGAGACGGACGAGGGCCGCCTCTTCCGGTTCACCGACGCGGAAGCGGACGACCACCATCGACTGTCCCGCGCTGGACGTCGAGTACACATACTCGACGCCGGGTACTTCCCAGAGGAGTTGCTCCATGGGCCGCGTGACGCGCTGTTCCACTTCTGCCGGCGGGGCGCCCGCCATTTCGACGAACACATCGACCATCGGCACGATGATCTGCGGCTCTTCCTCGCGCGGCAGCGCCACGACCGCGAGCCCCCCGAGCGCGATGGACGCCAGAATAAAGAGCGGCGTCAGCTTGGAGTTGATGAAGGCCGCCGCCAGCCGGCCGGCTGTCCCGTAGGTCTGAGCCATTACCGGCCTCCGGCGCCGACACGGCGTCCGTCGACGAGTCCAGTGGGAGGATCGACGATCACAAGCTCCGCCTCCGACAGCCCGGCGAGCACCTCCGTGTCTTTCATGTTCACGAGCCTGACTCGCGCGATGCCCTTTTCGACGACGAAGACGGACGTGACCTGCCCGCGTCGGAGCACCGCACCGGCCGGCACCGTCAGCGCGCGCCGCTCCTGGCCGGCAAATCGGGCCCGCCCGAACATCCCCGAGCGAAGACCGGCTGTGTCTGGCAGTGTGATCTTGACGAGGAATGCACGCGTGTCGGCATCGACGGCCCGCCCGATCTCGGTGACTGTCCCGGCGACCGTCGTCGTAGCGCCGCCGGCGCCTGCATCGAGGGAGACGGGAACGCTCGCGCCGGGCAGGATTTGGCCGACCCTCGACTCGTCCACGCGCACGTCCAGACGGAAGCCACGCGTGTCGTCCAGACGCATCAGCGGCGTGCCCGGCGCCGCCATGTTGCCGGGCTCCACCATCTTCTCGGTGACGACGCCATCGAACGCCGCGGTGATGAGCGCGAAAGACTCGGTTGTGCCCGCCGCGTCACTGGCGGCGTTGGCACTGGCCACGCCGGAGAGCGCCTCCTGTGCCCGTGCGGCTGCGCCCGCGACGCGGGCCTCGGCTGCACGCAGGGCGGCGACGGCTTCGTCCAGTTCCTGCCGGGTAGCCGAGCGCTTCGCCTCCAGCGTCGCGATGCGGTCGTGTGTCGCGAACGCAAGCGCCAGAGCGGCGTCGGCCGCCCGTTGTTCGGCCGCCGCCACCGTCGCACCCTGGCCTGCGGCCTGCGCCGCGGCGCGAGCGCTTCGCGCGCGAGCCTCGAGATCGCGCCCGTCGAGCACGAGCAGCACCTGACCCGCGCGCACGCGATCTCCCGGCACCGCGCGCACCTCGCGCACTGGCGCCATGATGCGCGCCGTCACCGTCGCCGTCGTCCGCGCCTGGACCACACCGCCGGCCTCAAACGTATCTGCGAGGTCAGCCATCGTCACTATCGCGACCTTCACTGGAATCGGCGCGCCGGCATCAGCGGCCAGGGTATCCGCCTTTTTCGAGCATGCCGTGTGCGCGAGGACATCGAGCGCCATGAGCATGGCGATGGCGCTCGCGAGCGGTGTTTGTCTTCTGGCGGTCATCTTGATCATCGCCTCACTATCGTCTCCCCAGCGCTCGTTCCAGCCCCGCGGCTGCCACCAGCACATCGACCTGTGCCGACACCTGCTGGGTCTCCGACTGCAGGACGGCCTCGGCCGCGCGCAAGAGCGACGCCACGTCGGTCAGGCCGCCTTCATATCGGTCGCGGACGATGCGCTGGCTCTCGCGAGCCTGGTCTGCTGCCGCGCGGCCAACGGCTTCGCTCGCGCGGGCTGCGTTGAGTCGCTCGATGGCGATGCGGACGGCGAGGCGTGCGGCGGTCTCCATTTTTTCGCGTTCCGAAGCGCGCCGCGTCGTCTGATCGCCGGCTTCGGCCAGCCGCGCCTGGTCCGCAAAGCCGTGAAACAGGTTGATGCGCGCGACGGCGCCGACCATCCAGCTGGGCGTGCGTGAATTCAAGCTTCCGCCGTTCACTTCCCATCCACCTTGCACCGCCACCTGAGGAAGAAAGGCCGCGCGGGCCGCCCCCGCGGCCGCCACGGCGAGCTGCTCCTGCAGCGCCGCCAGCTTCACATCCGGCCGGTTCCTCAGGGCTTCCGCCTCGAGCGTGGCCGCGTCCGTCATCGCGATCGGTGACGCCGCCGGAGTGGGATCGAGAGAGAACGTGGCGTCGAGCGGCTCGCCCATCACCTGGTTGAGCTGCGCACGGGCGATCCGCTCCTCGGACGCTGCCCGGATCTGCTGCTCGCGCGTGCGGGCGAGATGGACGTCCAACTGCAGAACGTCCGCATCAGTCACCAGGCCCGCATCGCGCCGGTTGCTCGCCCGTTCGCGGTCCGCGCGAGCGGCATCCAGCGCGGCGCCGGCTGACTGAGTGGCCGCCGCGGCGACGAGTACACGCCCATAAGCTTCCGTCACACCGAACAGCAAGTCGTGATCGACGAGTAAGCGTCCGGTGGTCGCCATGTCGCGGCCAATGCCGGCCGCGCGGACGTTCGCTGCGGCGGCGCGGTCAAACAGCGACTGCTCGACCATGAAGGCCGTCCGGAAGTTGTCGAGAGCATCAGGCTGATTCAGAGCATCAAGCGCAAAGTCAGCGGCGGTGAACCGTCGTTGCGCCAGCAGCGAGCTGAAGACGAAGACGGGCTGGTCGCCCCGCTGCCACGATTCGGTCACATCCACCTTCGGGAAATACGAGGCGCGGGCCTGGGTGACGCGCTGGACGGCCTCGCGCTCGGCTGCCGCGGCGGCCCCAATGTCGGGATTCTTCGCACGGGCGCGGGCGATCGCCTCCGGCAGCGTCAACGGGGATTGGGCCGCCAGCGGCGCGGCCATTCCCAAGGTGGCCACGAGGAGGGAGGTCGCAAGGCGTCGTATCATCTCTCCGACAAGATTCATGAAAGGGAAAAAGGTGACAAAGACGGGGAGTGGCAGGCGTGTCACCAAAAGCCAGGAGATGAATCCTGTTCACCAGGGGCGTTCGTCGGAGCCGGGATCTGACGAGTACACGGACTTGATCCGCTCGGCGGCCACCGGCGATGCCGAGGCCCTGAATCGGTTACTGATGCGCGTACAGGATGTCGCCTGGCGCTTCAGCACCTCTGTGTGCGGGCATGCGGACGATACCGAGGATGCGATGCAAGAGGCGCTCATCAAGACGTATCGCTACGTCGGACGGATCCGCGAGCCTCAGGCGTTCCGGCCATGGCTGTATCGCACGGTGCGCAACGCCTGTCTGATGGGTCGACGGAAGAGAGTCGGTGAGCCGGGGCGGCTGCAGTCGCTCGATGAAACGCTGCCTGGCCACGATGGTCCGATGCGTCCGGACGCGCCGGATCCGGGGAAGAATCCGGAACAACTGGCGGACAACGCCGGGCTCCGTCGTCGTCTGCGAAAGGCGCTCCGTACGTTACCTGGCCCCTACCGCGCTATCGTGTTTCTTCGAGAGATGGAAGGCTTGTCGACGCGAGAGGTCGCGGACGTGATGGGGATGTCCGAGGATAACGTCAAGACGCGCCTGCATCGGGCTCGTGTCCAGCTCCAGGCGGAGTTGAGGAGAGGCGAGAAATGACCGCTCCGGACAGCCCATCCGCGCGCTGCCGCACACTATTGCTGGAGTTGTCGCGTTATCTGGACGGCGATCTGACGCCAGCGCGTCGTCAGGCAATCGAACGGCACATCAATGCGTGCGCGTGCTGCGGGACGATGGCCGCACGCTTGCGCAGGACGATGGCCGCCTGCCGCGCCGAAGGGAAGAGGCGGCCGCCTCGCGCCGTGATGTCGCGGGCGGCGGAGCGGATCAGGGCTCTGGTTACCCGTCGGGCGCGATAACCGCATGTCGCTGTGCGCCATCAGCGGCTTTTGAAGTCGACCTCACCAAGCGCTAGCATGATCTCCTGAAGATGCGCGCGAATCCGATCGCGCCCGATTGTCGATTCCTCGAGCGACGCTACGGCACTCGTCCGCGATAAGCGGTCACGGCTTCAGGTAGGTGAAGCCATGCTCTTGCATGATCCTGCCGAGCGCGACGTCGTATTGCCCAAAAACCGTGCCTTCCGACATGCAGTTGCGCGCAGCGGAACGGATCGCCGTGTGGCCGCGACGTTTATCGGAACACCGATCGAGCAAGGACCGCGCTCTCGCCGAATGCGTTCTCATTTCAACGCGCCAAGCTGGAAGCCAAGTGTCGCGCTCCGCGTCTGATATTCGTAACGAGTTCTTATCCCCTCGATTTCTGCTTCCGTCTTGTTCAACTGCGCCTGTGTCAGCTCCACGATCGAGCTGAGCCCCAGGGTGTAGCGCGCCTGGGCGAGTTCCAGAGCATCGTTGGCCTGGGTCAATAGTTGGTTGGTCAAATCCACTTTCTCGAACGCCGTCCGGGCGCTGAGCCATGCGACGGTGACATCTCGCGTGATCTGGGTCTCGACGTCACGCAGTGCCTCTTGCTCCGCTTGCGCGCGGAACGCCGCCTCTGAATGGCGGGCCGAGTACAGATTGCCGTTGGTCAGCGGCAACGTCACGTTGACGCCCAGCGCGGAGTAACGATCCGTCAGCCCGACCTGGTGGAACGGTGTGAACCCGGCCGCACCGACGGCGGAGATGGCGGGAAACCACAACGCGCGCTCTGCTGCCGCGAACTTCGACGCCGCCCGTTGCGAGAGCTGACGCGTGGCGACTTCCGGTCGGTCCCGAATCGCTTGCGCCACCAGCAATGCGCCATCGTCCGGCGGTGGAGGGGGAAGCGGCTCGTCCTCGAGCTCGTAGACCGAGGTCTGCATCGAGCCAATCGCAGCCGTCAGTCTGGCGAACGCGGCCTGAACGTCGTTCCGTGCCTGGACCAGCAGCAGCTTCGCCTGCGAAAGATTGACCTTCGCGAAGCTCGCGTCGAGGCTCGACTTCAGGCCGCTCGCCGCGAGCGTCTCGACCTGATCGGCGACCAGTTGGCGCGCTTCGACCGTCTGCTGAGCGACTTTCAACACCGCCTCCGCGCCCAGTGCGCTGTAGTATGCACTGTCGACCTGCAACCGCACCTCGGCCGTGCGAGTGGCGACGTCCTGCTCCTGCGCGTCCGCGCGAAGCAGCTGTCCCTGGACCAGGTTGTTCGTGCGTCCAAAGTCGGTGAGCAGCTGCGAGGCGGAAAATCCTGCCGCGAGGCGATCGAGGATTGTCGGGTTGTTGAGACCACCGGCGGCAATGCGCGTTCCATCCTGGGCGCCGGCGCCCGTGAAACTGGCGAATACCGTGGGGAAGAACGCCGACTTTGCCTCGCGGGCGACTTCGCCGGACGCCAGCGCATTGTAGTGGCCGGCGCGAATCTGAGGGTGCGTCTCGATGGCTCGCGTCTCGGCCTCTTTCAACGACAGCCGCACTGCCTGCGCCGAGGCGAGCGACGCCAAGGACAGGGAGGCGCACAGAACACACACGACGGGAACGATGCGGCGCATCACGACTGAGTCTCCTTGGGCGCCGGCGTCCGGCGGCCGTACACGAGCAGGTAGACGGCGGGAACGATGAACACGGTCAACACCACAGATGTCATGAGGCCGCCGATGATCGCTCGTGCAAGGGGCGCGTAGGCCTCGCTGCCGGTTCCGAACTTCAACGCCATCGGCACCAGTCCGATCACCGTGGCGAGCGACGTCATCAGGATGGGGCGCAGCCGGATGCGGCAGGAACTGACCACGGCGTCGACGACCGACAGACCGTCGTCCTGCAGGCGATGGGTGAATTCGACGATCAAGATGCTGTTTGACACGGCCATCCCGACCATCATCAGCACGCCCATCAGCGACTGGACGTTGAGCGTCGTATCGGTGATGAATAGCACCGCCAGCACGCCGCTCAGTCCTGGCGGCACCGCCAGCAGGATCAGCAGCGGATCGGTGAACGATCGGAACTGCGCCACCAGAATGAGATAGAGGAGCACCAACGCAAGAAGCAGCCCCAGAGCGAAACTTCGGAACGACGCCTCCATCCCCTGCACCATTCCGCGAACGTCCGCCTTCACTCCACCGGGAAGGGTCGTTTTCCTCAGAACCGTCCGGATGCCGCTCGCGACCGTGCCGAGGTCTTCCCGTATCGGGTTGACGTAGATGTCGATGACGCGCCGAATCTGGTAGTGATCGATTTCGGTCGGCGAATACATCGGCGTGATCCGCGTCACGCTGTCAAGGAGCGTCGGTTCTTTCACGCGATCCGCATGCAGCGGAATTCCCCGAAGGTCGAGCAGGGTGCGGACCTGATTCTCGGGGTACTGGACGGTCAACATGTAGTCGTTGCCGCTCTTCGGGTCCACCCAATAGCTCGGTGCGATCATCTGGTTCGAGGTGAGCGCCGTGATGACGTTGTCGACGACCTCCCGCTGGTTCAGGCCGAGTTCAGCGGCGCGTTCGCGGTCGACATCGAGCCGCAATGACGGGTAGTTGATATCCTGCGGAATGTAGACGTCGCTCACGCCCGGCAGCTTCCGAATCGAGGCAGCCACGCCGCTCGCGGCTTCGTACGCACGCTCGACGTTCGACCCACTCACCTGCACGTCGATGGGTGCGGGAAGGCCCTGATTGAGCACGGCGTCCACCATCCCGCCGGATTGAAAGTACACCGTGAGGTGCGGGAGCTCTTGAGCGATCGCCGCTCGCACGCGAGCCATGTACTCGTAGCTGCCGACGCGGTGGTGCTCGGTCAATGCGACCTGCACGGTCGCGGTGTGGGGTCCTGCATTGCTCGTGTAGATTGACGAGAAGCCGGGCTGCACG
>Ga0068858_100008080_pt1 | contig 10132 bp, 11 predicted proteins | sample KBSSwiS12_FD_66589 | JGI IMG/M metagenome (GOLD analysis project Ga0068858, IMG submission 66589) | Switchgrass rhizosphere microbial communities from Kellogg Biological Station, Michigan, USA - KBS Switchgrass S1-2 | ecosystem: Host-associated > Plants > Roots > Rhizosphere > Soil ... | reverse complement strand
CGGCAAGGTGGCGCGGCGAAAGGTCGAGGGCTTGCTCGCGGCCGGCGCCGTCGTCACGGTGGTGGCACCACGCGTGGACCCGGCGATCGACGCCGTGCCGGAGGTCGCGGTCGAACGCCGGCCGTACCGCTCTGAGGACGTCGCCGGCTGTTGGCTGGTCTTCGCGGCGACGGACGATCCCGGCGTGCAGCAGGCCGTGTTCGACGACGGGCAGCGGGCCGGGATCTGGGTCAACGCGGCCGACGATCCCGAGCGCTGCGCGTTCTTCCTGCCCGCCGTCCTCCGCCGTGAGCCCGTGGTGCTGGCGGTCTCGACCGAAGGCCGCAGCCCAGCGCTGGCCGCGTGGCTGCGCGATCGGGTCGCCGCGATGTTGCCGGACCAGCTCGAGTACGTGGCGGCCCAGCTCGTCGCCGAGCGCGACGAGCTCCGGGCGAACGGGATCCCCACCGAGGGCCGGGACTGGGGGGCCAGGATCGAGCAGCTCCTGGCCCAGTGCTCTGACGACCGCCCGGCCGCCGGGCCCTCCACGTGAACAATGCCACGTGCCGAAATGGCCAAAACTTGATGGCTTTAGTCGGGAATTGGTCTAGGGTGACCCCGTGCCCGACGAAACCGAGCCCGCGTCTCCCACCTTGTCGGCGGGTCCGACCTCGGAGGACATCAAGGCCGCCAGCCGCGGTCTTCGGGGTGCGCTGAGCGTCGAGCTGAAGGACGGGACGGACGCGTTCTCGACCGAGAGCTGCCAGATCCTGAAGTTCCACGGCATCTACCAGCAGGACAATCGGGACGTGCGCCGGGAGCGGACCCGGGCTCACGAGGAGCTCGACCACATCTTCATGGTGCGGGCGAGCGTGCCCGGCGGCGCACTGACCGCCGAGCAGTGGCTGGCGATGGACCGCCTGGCCGACGAGGTGGGCGGGGGGACCCTGCGCCTCACCTCGCGGGGCGGCGTTCAGTTCCACTTCACCCGCAAGGGCGGCCTGGCCCCGCTCATCCGTAGCCTCGACGCCCACCTGATCACGACGTTGGCGGCCTGCGGCGACGTCAACCGCAACGTGGTCGCCTGCCCGGCCCCGCTCGACGACAGCCGGCAGAAGGTGCTGCTCGATCTCGCCCAGCGGCTGGCCGTGCGGTTCCGCCCCCGCACCCACGCCTACTACGAGGTCTGGGTGGACGGCGAGAAGGCGGTCACCTCGGAGGTCCCCGAGGCGGAGCCGGTGTACGGGCCGACGTACCTGCCCCGCAAGTTCAAGATCGGCGTCGCCTGGCCGGGCGACAACTGCACGGACATCTTCAGCCACGACCTCGGTCTGGTGCCGGCGATCGGCGCGGGTGGCGTCGAAGGGTTCACGGTGCTGGTGGGTGGCGGCCTGGGGGCGACGCACGCCCGACCCGACACCTTCCCCCGCCTCGCCGACGTCCTCGGCTGGGTGCCGGCGGATGCGGTGGAGGAGCTGGCCGAGGCGGTCATCGTCGCGTTCCGGGACCTCGGCAACCGTGAGGACCGCAAGCGGGCCCGGCTCAAGTACGTCATCGAGGACATCGGCCTCGACGCCTTCCGGGGCGAGGTCGAGCAGCGCTGGGGTCAGTCCCTGGCGACCGCACCGGCTCTACCGGCGTGGCACCAGCACGATCACCTGGGCTGGCACCACCAGGACGACGGCCGCTGGTTCCTGGGGGTGCCCGTGGCGAGCGGTCGCGTCGCCGGCGGGCTCCGCACGGCGCTCCGCGAGGTGATCGAGCGGTTCGGCCCCGCCGGCGTCACCCTCAAGATCACGCCCCGCCAGGACGTGCTCATCACCGGCATCGACGCCGCAGCCCGGTCGGACGTCGTCGCCATCCTGCGCTCCCACGACGTGGCGCTGGCCGACGACCTGACCCCCGTCCGCCGCCTCGCCATGGCGTGCCCGGCCCTGCCGACCTGCGGCCTGGCGCTCTCCGAGGCCGAGCGGGTCGCTCCCGACGTGCTCGACATGCTCGAACGGGAACTGGCCGACCGGGGCCTGTCCGACCTCGACCTGCATGTCCGGATGACCGGTTGCCCGAACGGGTGCGCCCGTCCCTACACCGCGGAGATCGGGATCGTCGGGCGCACCAAGACCGGCTACGACATCCACCTCGGTGGCGCGGCAGCCGGCGACCGCCTCGCCCCGCCAGTCGCCAAGAGCGTGAAGCTGGCCGAGCTGCCGACTGTCCTCGCGCCCTACCTCGACCGGTACGTCGCGGATCGCTCCGACGGTGAGTCCTTCGGCGACTTCGTCCACCGCGTGGAGGCGTCGTGACGGATCTCGCTCCGTCCCCCGTCGTGCTGGACCTGCCGCGCCGTCCGGCTCCTGACGCGGCCCGGCTCACGGATGCCGACCTGGTCCGGCTGGCGGACGAGATGGAGTGCGCGCCGGCTGCGGACGTCGTCGCGTGGGCCGCCGAGACGTTCGGGAGCAGTCTGACGCTGGCCGCCTCCATGACCGATGGCGTGCTGATCGACGTCGCCTCGAGCGTGGCGCCGGGCATCGAAGTGGTCTTCGTCGACACCCAGTACCACTTCCAGGAGACGCTCGGCACGGCCGAGGCGATCGCGGAGCGCTACCCCATCCGGCTGCGGGTCGTCTGGCCCACGACGCGGCCCGACGACCTGTGGCGCACGGATCCGGACGCCTGCTGCAACGCCCGCAAGGTGCTGCCGATGGCCCGGGCGCTGCAGGGCCGGTTGGCCTGGGTGAGCGGCCTGCGCCGGGTCGACGCGCCCGCCCGGGCCGAGACGCCGATCATCCAGCGCGACGCGCGGGGCTTGGTCAAGGTCAACCCGCTGGCCCGCTGGACGGATGACGACGTCGAGGCGTACATCGCCGAGCACGACGTTCCCGTCAACCCGCTCATCTCCCAGGGTTACCCGTCGATCGGCTGCTACCCGTGCACGAGGGCCGTCGCCGCCGGTGAGGATCCCCGCGCCGGCCGCTGGGACGGCACCGACAAGACCGAGTGCGGTCTGCACCTGTGAGCCAGTCGTGACCGTCTACCTCGTGGGCGCCGGACCCGGCGACGCGGAGCTCCTGACCGTCAAGGCCGCCCGGCTGCTCGCCACCGCCGAGGTCGTCGTCCACGACGCGCTGGTGGACGAGGCCGTCCTCCGCCTTGCGCCACCGAGTGCCGAGCTCATCGACGTGGGCAAGCGCCCGGGGCGCCCTGTGCCGCAGGAGCTCATCACGACGCTGCTCGTCGAGCTCGGACGCGAGCACGACACCGTCGTGCGCCTGAAGGGCGGCGACCCGTACGTCTTCGGGCGTGGTGGCGAGGAGGCGCTCGGGCTCCTCCAGGCCGGGGTCGCGTTCGAGGTCGTACCCGGTGTGACTTCTGCGGTGGCGGCGCCCGCGCTGGCCGGCGTGCCGGTGACGCAGCGCGGCAGCTCGGCCTCCGTCACCATCGTCACCGGGCACCGGCAACGGGGCGACGAAGAGGCGACGGACTGGGAGGCGCTGGCCCGGGTGGGCGGCACCGTCGTCGTGCTCATGGGCGTCGCCGAGCGGGCGGGCATCGCCAGCCGGCTGATGGATGGCGGCCGGCCGGCCGACACACCCGTCGCCGTCGTCGAGCGGGCCGGCACGGCCGCGCAGCGGGTCGCGCGATGCCGGTTGGACGAGCTCGCCGCGCTCGACGTGGCGGCACCGGCGACGATCGTGATCGGCCCCGTCGCCGCGCTCGACCTCCGACCGCTCAGCCCTTCCACCGCGGGCGTTCGGACCGGGCGGCTGCGCTGATCGGTGGGCTGATCGGGTGCGGCGCGCCGAGCTCGACGCCGCCCGCGGCGGCATCGTCGACGACCTGGTCGGCCCCGAGACCGAGCTGCTCTGGGTCGGGATCAACCCTGGGCTGTGGACGGCGGCCGTCAACGCGCACTTCGCTCGCCCGGGCAACCGGTTCTGGCCCGCTCTCGAGCGGGCGGGGCTCCTGCCCCGGCTGATCGATGCCTCCAAGGGGTTCAGCGCCGAGGACCTCCAGCTCCTGCGGGCCCGCCACATGGGCATCACCAACCTCGTGAACGTGGCCACGGCGCGCGCCGACGAGCTGTCGGCCGAACAGCTGAGGGGTGGCATCGACGACCTGCGGGCGCTGGTCCGTCGCTACCGGCCGGCGGTCGTGGCCGTGCTCGGTCTCACCGCCTACCGCCGCGCCTTCCGGGCGCCGAGGGCCCGTGCCGGGCGACAGGAGGACATCTTCGAGGGCGCCGAGCTGTGGGTGGCGCCCAACCCGAGCGGCCTGAACGCGCACGAGACGGCGGATTCGCTCGCCATCGCCTATCGCCGCATCGGTGAGGCCGCGGGCCTGGTCGCCTGACCGAGCTCAGGCCTCCCGGACGCGTGACTGGAGGCGGCGCATGCCGGCCAGCCAACGGTCGGCGTCGCTCGCCTTGCGCTCGAGGAACACCTGGACGTCGGGGTGCGGGAGGAGGAGGAAGTGCTCGTCGGTGATGCCCTGCAGCGCGACCTCGGCGACGACATCGGGCTCGAGCACGTCGCCCGTCGCCCGGACCACGGCGGCCAGCGCGCCGGCCCCCGGCTCGTCGCCGGCCTTGAGGAGGTTCGTGTTCACCCCCATCGGGCACAGGCACGACACCCGCAGGCCGCGATCGCCGTAGGTGATGCTCAGCCACTCGGCGAAGGCCACGGCCGCGTGCTTGGTCACGGAGTACGGCGCCGAGCCGATCTGCGCCAGGAGCCCGGCCGCGGACGCGGTCGAGCAGAAGTACCCGTCCCCGCGAGCCAACCAGCCCGGCAGGAGGCGGCGGGCGGCGTAGAGGTGGGCCTGCCAGTTGACCGCCCACGCCTTGGCCCACACCTCGTCCGGCGTCTCGAGATCCGTCCCCACGCCCACGCCGGCGTTGGCGAAGAACAGGTCGATCTCGCCGAACGTCGACTCGGTGCGTTCGATGAGCGCGCAGGTCTCCGCGTCGACCCCGACGTCGCACCCGACGGCGAGCGTCGAGCCGGGTCGGGCTCCGTCGAGCTCGCTCGCGACGTCGTGCGCGGCCGGGCCATCGAGGTCGGCGACGACCACGGCTCTGGCGCCCGCCGCATGGAAGCGCCGGGCGAGCGCGCGGCCGATCCCGTTGGCTGCACCGGTGACGACCACGACCTTGCCTTCGACGTCCACCACGGGGATCGTACGGGAACGCGCCCCGCGTGGCCGTCTCGGTCCGGCCGGCGGTGGGACCTGCGGTTGGCCGACGAAACACGATCTTCACCGGTACGATGGCCACCGAGCCCGGCCCACCGCGATACGTTCATCGCACGCCGCACCGGGCGCACCGTGTGGAGGAGGAGCGATGACCGAAGTTCGGGACGACGCCGTGATCAGCGAAGCCCTCTCGGTGATCGACAAGGCGCTCGCAGAGATGCTCAATCGCGAGCTCGTCTCCACGGGCGAGGTCGCCGACCTCCTTCTGGATGTTCGGTCGCTCCTGACGACGGGCGCCACGCCGGTCGATAGCTGAGACCCGCCTGGGTGAGGTTCGCCGATTGTGAGGCCGCGACTCAGGTGAGCTGCGCGAGCTCCACGAACGCGTCTTCGATGCACGCCTTCAGCAGTGCCGGATCGTCCACGGCCGCGGTGTCGATGTTGAGGCCCATGTCGAGGCTCCCGCAGTAGGACAGCAGCGTCAGGTTGAACGCGACGCCGGCCAGCGGTCCGACCGGGTAATTGGCGACGATCTGAGCTCCCGCGATGAAGCACGGGAAGTCCGCGGCCCGCACGTTCGACGTGGCGAAGTCGACGGTCTGCGCCTGCACCCTCGCGATCCGGGTGACGAAGGAGGTGGGCAGCGTGGCGGCGACGGCCGCCACCGTCTCCAGGCCGGCCGTCGCGGACGATTCACGGGCGGTGTTCGCCGCCTCGTGGATCAGGAGGAAGCGCTCCGCGATCGGCATCTCGCCCGTCGGCACCATCAGCCGGACCAGCGAGAACGCGTTGCTCCCGGATGCACGGGTGCGCGTGCTGACCGCCATGGTGGCCCGCAGCTCCTCCACCGGCGCGCCGACCTTGCGGTGGTAGGCGCCCGCCGCTGTGGCTGCTGCGCACACGAAGGCCGTGTTGAGGGTGCCCCCGAGTCGCTTGGCCGCGGCTCGCGCCTCCTCGAGCGGTGTGCTGAGGGTCTCGATGTGGCGACGTAGGGAGCGCTCGGTCCACACCGGGGAATGCGCGGCCTCCACGTCCGCCAGCTGCGCGGCGATCGACCGGACGGTGTTGGCCAGCGTCGCTCCGGCGGTCGGGATCTGAGCCGGGTCCAGGAGGAGCTCGCGGGTCTGGCGGGCGATGCCGAGGGGAAAGCGGAGGCTGCTCTCGAGCAGGTCTCGCCACGTGTCCAGTGGTGTCGGCGTGCTCGGCTCGTCCTGCCCCTCTTCCTCGGCCTCTGGCCCGGCCGCGGTCGGGATCGGCTCCGGATCGGGGGCGTCCCGCTCGAGGTCGAGGTACTGCATCGAGAGCCGCACGGTGGACTCACCGTCGCCCAACGTGTGGTGGAGCTTCTGGATCATGGCGCCCCGGCCGCCCTTCAGCCCGTCCACGACGACGAACTGCCAGAGCGGTCTGGTCCGGTCGAAGGGGTCGGCGGCGATCAGGGCGGCGAGGTCGCACAGCTCCCGCATCGTGCCGGGCTTCGGGAGCGCGACCCGCCGCAGGTGGTAATCGAGGTCGAACTCCGGGTCGTCGATCCACGCCGGTGGGTTCAGGCCGACCGGCGTCGGGTGCACCCGCTGGCGCAGGCGGGGTACCGCGATGACCGCGAGCTCCATGCGCCGGCGGAGGCGCTTCACATCGATCGGCCGGTCGAGCACCGTGATGTTGGCGATGGTGGAGGACAGGTACGGGTCGCTCTCGAGTCGCCACATCAGCGCCTCGGCCTCGGACATCTTGTCGTCGAACTGGGGCGGACGGGCCATGCCCGCCACGCTACGCGACTCCTCTCGGCGGTCGGGCGTGCGTGCTTTCGTCCGCCGCTCCAGCAGGCAGCCTCGGCGGAGGACGCCCGGATGCCTCAGCGGGGGATGGAGGTGTGCTTGACCTCGTTGAGGTCGGGCCAGGACAGCAGGTCCACGACCCGCTCGACCGTGCGCCGGGCCTCGGCCCCGTCGCCCTCCGGGCGATGCATCACCCGCACGAACGCCGCCTCGCCGCCGACGATGAAGGTCGGGACGCCCCACACCTTGTGCTGCTCGGCCGACGCGGTGTGCTCCGCCTTGACGGTGGCCAGCGGGCGGCCCGACGCCACCTCGGCGAAGATCAGGTCGTCGTCGACATCGGTGGCCTTGAGCACGTTGCGCAGCGCCTGCTCGTCACGGAGCGAGCCGCCCTGGTCGTGGCGGTGGCTGAACAGCGCCCCGTGCAGTGCGAGGAACCGCTCGGGGAACTGGTCACGCACGGCGATCGCCACCTGCAGCGCCAAGAGGCCGCTGTCGCTCGACGGGTCGTCCCATACGTCCGGCTGCCCTTCCTCGACGTGCACCTGGCCCAGCGAGAACGGCACGAACGTGACGTCCCAGTCGGCTCCGTCCGCCAGCGCGGCGAGCACGTGCTCGTGGGCGTTGCGGGCGAACGGGCAGCGGTAGTCCCAGGTGATGGCAAAAGAGAGCGGCATACGCTTGTCTCAACCAGTTGTCTGATGTGACTATTCCGGCCAGATCCGCTTCGCCACCGCGGCGAGCGCCAGTCCGACCGCGGCGCCGCCGGCCACATCCGACATGTGGTGGATGCGCACGTACGGACGGGACAGGGTGACGACCGCGGCGAGGCCGAACCAGATCGGCGCCAGGGCCGGGTCGGCCTCGGTGAGCAGCGTGGCGGCGAAGAACGCGGCGCTGGCGTGGCCGCTCGGGAAGCTGCTGGTCGTGGGGCGGCGCACCGGGTAGCGGGGATCGCCGGTCTCGGTCGGCCGGACCCTCCGGAACAGCCGCTTCACGCCCTGGTTGACGACGATCGATTCCGCCGCGAGGAGCACCGACAGCCGCACCGCGCCCTGCGCTCGGCGCGCCGAGGTCAGCCCCCAACCTGCGCCCACCAGGTGCCACACGACCGACCAGTCGCCCACCGCTGACGCGACCTGCATGGTGTGGTCGAGGACGGGCCACCCCCGCGCGTGCTCCAGCGCGCCGTCCGCGACGCGATCGAAGTGTTCGAGCCCGCTGGCGATCCGCTGCCGTGCCTCCAGGGCGCGACCGGTGGACGCCGCCCTCACGCCGTGGCGTCGAGCGGGAGCTGCACGGCGCCCCGTCCGTAGCGGACCGGTGCCTCGAACGCGGCCCGGTCCGGATCGCCGCCGAAGGCGGGACACCAGGCCTGGAAGGCGCAGTGGTTGCACAGCGGACCCGTCCGGGGCCTGAAGTCGCCCGAGGAGCAGGCCTTGCTGATGGCCCGCCACACCGCTTCCGTGCGCCGGGGGAGGAAGCTCGACGAGCGGTCCGTCGGGCGGGTCTCGATGGTGACGCCGTCCCTCAGGTACATGAGCCGGATCAGCGCCGGCCGCTTGCCGAGCGCCTGTTCGCACAGGAAGGCGTAGAAGTGGACGCCCCCCAAGCGGCCCTGTTCGTAGCGCTGCGATGGCGAGCGGCCGGTCTTGTAGTCCGTGATGACGTAGTCGCCGGCGTCGTCCTGTTCCAGCCGATCGATGATGCCACGCAGCTCGAGCGCGCCGACCTGGGCCTCGAGGCGCAGTTCCAGGCCGATGGCGTCGATCGCGGTCGGATCCTCCAGCGCGAGGTAGGACGTCACGAGACCGTGGGCGTCCTCGACGAAGTCCTGCTCCTCCTCGGCGCTCAGGTCGCCGAGCATGATCTCCGGGTCGTCCCGCAGCTCGACGACGGCCTGATCGAGCGCGGCGTGGGCGGCCGCCGCGGTGCGGTCGAGCCGGTCGGCCCTGAACAGGAGCTCGAGGGCTCGGTGCACCAGCGTGCCCTTGGCCGCGTGCGGGTTCGGGGGCTCGGGAAGTTTCTCGATGCTGCTGAACCGGAAGGCCAGGGGACAACTCGTGAACGACTCGACCCGGGACGGCGAGAGGCTGGTCGGCACCGGGTAGGCCATGTGGCGATCGTACGCCGGGGGTGTGCCGGAGTGGCGCGATGCCCCTGGCCGCCCGCGGTCTGGGGGAGCCGGCGGGAATTCCTGGGCCCGCCGGAGCGTTGACAGTGTCTGGTGGTTGCAGTTGCAACTATACCGTCAGCGACAGGAGACCAGGCGATGAGTGGACAGATCATGGTGCAGCGGGCCGCGGATCGGCCCCGGACGAGGCTGCCGTGGCTCGACTCGTCGCACAGCTTCAGCTTCGGGTCCCACTACGACCCGGCCAACATGGGCCACGGGCTGCTGATCGTCAACAACGACGACCGCGTGCAGGCCGGCACCGGCTTCTCCACCCATCCCCACGAGGACATGGAGATCGTGACCTGGGTGCTCGAGGGAGCGCTCGAGCACAAGGACTCGGAGGGCAACCGCGGCCTGCTGTACCCGGGCCTGGCCCAGCGGATGAGCGCGGGTACCGGTATCTGGCACAGCGAGATGAACCCGTCGCCCACCGATGACGTCCACTTCGTCCAGATGTGGGTGCTGCCGGACGAGTCCTCGATCACGCCCGGCTATCAGCAGCTCGACATCAACGGCGAGCTCGACAAAGGCGGCCTCGTGCCGATCGCCAGCGGGACCGGCCGCGACGCCGCCATCACGATCCATCAGCGGGGCGCCGAGCTCTGGGGTGGCCGGCTCCGGCCGGGCGAGACCGTCGGCCTTCCCGACAACCGTCACGTGCACCTCTTCGTCGCCGCGGGCTCCGTCGAGCTCGAGGGCGCCGGCACCTTGCAGGAGGGTGATGCCGCCCGGCTCTCCGGCGCCGGGTCGGCCCGGATCACCGCAGGCGCGGAGCGCGGCGCCGAGGTCCTGGTGTGGGAGACCGCATGACCCCGCCCGGGGCACAGGACGGGGTCGTCGGCCCGGTCACCGGGCCGCCTCGATGCCCGCCACGAAGTCCAGGATGGCCCGGCCGACCAGCTCGGGGTCCTGGAGAGGACCCATGTGGGTGAGGTGGTCCATCTGGCGGAAGCGACTGTGCGGTAGCGCCTCGGCGACGAGCGGGGCGTAGCTCGCGGCCATGTTG
>Ga0068858_100008078_pt1 | contig 10133 bp, 10 predicted proteins | sample KBSSwiS12_FD_66589 | JGI IMG/M metagenome (GOLD analysis project Ga0068858, IMG submission 66589) | Switchgrass rhizosphere microbial communities from Kellogg Biological Station, Michigan, USA - KBS Switchgrass S1-2 | ecosystem: Host-associated > Plants > Roots > Rhizosphere > Soil ... | reverse complement strand
CAAGCGCCTCGCGCAGCATCTGCAGGGCGCGCTCGATGCGCTGCGCGGCCGCGCGGCCGGCCCCGGTGAGCGCAAGCCCGGCATAGCTGCGCTGCATGAGGCGTGCTCCCAGGGCCGCCTCGACCTGCGCCACCGCCTGCGTCACGGCGGGCTGGCTCAGGTGCGCCGCGCGTGCCGCCGCGCTCACACTGCCGCGCCGGACCACCTCGTCGAACAGCACCAGGTGGCGCAGGTTCGGCGTCGCAGCGGTACCCCGGACTCTACGGCTCATGTCCATAATTTCTTATACCCGGCCGTGAATTGCAATTACCCCCGCCCGGGGGCACGGCCGGACAATGGCCGCGTCATCCGCTGCAGGTGGCCGCCATGAATGTCGTGTACACGAATATCCGCCGCGCCGATCCTTCGGTGGTGGATGGCCTGGCGCGCTGCGGCGTGGCCACGGTGCACGAGGCCCAGGGCCGCACGGGGCTTCTGGGACCGGCGCTGCGCCCCATCTACCCGGGCGCGCGCATTGCCGGCTCCGCGGTCACCGTGAGCGTCGCCCCGGCGGACAACTGGATGATCCATGTCGCGGTCGAGCAGTGCCAGGCCGGGGACCTCCTGGTCGTCGCACCCACTTCCTATTCGGACGCCGGCTATTTCGGGGAGCTGCTGGCAACCTCGCTCGCCGCGCGCGGCGTGCGCGGGCTCGTCATCGACGCCGGCGTGCGCGACGTGTGCGAGCTGACCGCCATGGGCTTCCCGGTGTGGTCCAAGGCCGTGCACGCGCAGGGAACCGTCAAGGAGACCCTGGGGTCGGTGAATGTCGCGGTCGTGTGCGGCGGCGGGGTCGTCAACCCCGGTGACGTGGTGATCGCCGACGACGACGGCGTGTGCATCGTGCCGCGCGGCGCGGCCGCCGCGGTGCTCAAGGCGAGCGAGGCGCGGGAGGCGAAGGAGGCCACGGTGCGCGAGCGCCTGCAACGCGGGGAACTCGGGCTCGACATCTACACCATGCGCGCCAAGCTCGCCGAGCGCGGACTCATCTACCGCCCGCAATCGCAGACGGAGTGACGCGCCGTGCTGCGCGGCATTCCCGGCACGCTCATGCGCGGCGGCACCTCCAAGGCGCTGTTCTTCCACGCGCGCGACCTGCCCGCGGCGGTGGCCGCGCGCGACCGGGTGCTGCTCGCGGCCATGGGCTCCCCGGATGCGCGCCAGATCGATGGCGTGGGCGGCGCGCACCCGCTGACCAGCAAGGTCGCGATCATCAGCCCTTCCGCGCGCGCCGATGCGGACGTGGATTACCTCTTCCTGCAGGTCGTGGTCGACAGGGCGGAAGTCAGCGACTCGCAGAACTGCGGCAACATCCTGGCCGGCGTCGGTCCCTGGGCGATCGAGAACGGCCTGGTGAGGGTCGCGGGGGAGCGCACGCCGGTGCGCATCCACATGCTCAATACCGGCAGCATCGCCGTGGCGCAGGTGCCCACGCCTGCCGGCGCGGTGGAATACGAAGGCGATGCCCGCATCGATGGCGTGCCGGGGCGTGCGGCGGCCATCCCCATCGACTTCCTGGACGTGGCCGGGGCTTCCTGCGGCGCGCTCTTTCCCACCGGTGCCAGCCTCGATCACTGCGAAGGCATCGAGGTCACCTGCATCGACAACGGCATGCCGGTGGTGCTCATGCGCGCCTCGGACCTGGGCAAGCGCGGCGATGAATCACCCGAGGAGCTGGAGGCCGATCCGGCGCTCAGGGCGCGCATCGAGCGGCTGCGCCTTACCCTGGGTCCGCGCATGGCCCTCGGCGATGTTGCGAAGAAGACGGTGCCGAAGATGTGCCTCGTCTCGCGGGCGCGGCACGGCGGGGCCATCGACACGCGCACCTTCATTCCGCACCGCGTGCACGAGGCCATCGGGGTGCTGGGCGCGGTGAGCGTCGCCACCGCCTGCGTCACGCCGGGCTCGGTGGCCGCACAGGTGGCAGGCCTTACCCCGCGCTCCGGGCTGCAGAGCCTCGAGATCGAGCATCCGAGCGGATTCTTCACCGTGGAGATGGACGTGACGGTGACGGGCGGCAGCGTGACGGTGAACCGTTCGGCGCTGCTGCGCACGGCCCGCAAGCTCATGCAGGGCACGGTGTTTGTGCCGGCGAGCGCCTGGGGCGGGGCATGAGCGAGCCCGGGCGCATCGGCCTCATCGGGCTCGGGGAGGTCGGCCAGGTGCTGGCGCGCGACCTGCACCGCCTCGGCGGCGTGGACCTGTGCGCCTGGGACCGCCTGTTTACCCTCGACGGCAGCGAGCCCTGGCGCGCCGCCGCGACGCTGCCGTTCCTGAAGGCGGCGAGCTCCATGGCGGGCGCGGTGCGCGCCCGCGCCCTGGTCATTTCCGCGGTCACCGCGGGCGAGTGCCACGCCGCGGCCGCCGAAGCGGCCGCCGCGCTCACCCCCGGCACCTGGTACCTCGACCTGAACTCGGTGTCGCCGGCCACCCGCGTGCAGGCCGCCGCCGTGATCGAGGCCGCCGGCGGCTGCTACGTGGAGGCGGCGGTCATGTCGCCCATCGACCCGAAACGCCTGGGCTCGCCGCTGTGGCTCGGGGGCCCGCGTGCGCGCCAGTTCCTGCCGCTCGCGCAGGGGCTCGGCTTCAGCGGCGCGGCGGTCTATGCCGACACGATCGGCGCGGCCTCGGCGGCCAAGATGTGCCGCAGCGTCATCGTCAAGGGGCTCGAGGCACTGCTCGCCGAGTCGCTGCTGACGGCCCGCCGCCACGGCGTCGAGGCGGCGGTGCTGGCCTCGCTGCAGGACCTGTTTCCCGTGGGCGACTGGGACCGGCTCGCGCGCTACATGATTTCCCGCTCGGTGCAGCACGGCCGCCGCCGCGCCGAGGAGATGGCCGAGGTGGTGCGCACGGTGGCCGAGGCGGGCGTGGAGCCCTGGATGAGCCGTGGCTGTGTCGAGCGCCAGCAGTGGGCCGCCGCCCACCCGCAGGCCCTGAGCCATGAGGCGCTGACGGGGCTGCTCGATGCCGTGCTCGCGGGCACGCCGCCGCAGAAGTCGTAGGAGGCGCGCATGATCATCGACTGTCACGGTCACTACACGACCGCACCGGCCGCCCACCAGAAATTCCGCGACGCCCAGATCGCGGCCCTGAAGGACCCTGGCGCCGCGCCCGCCGCCCCCGGGGCGATCTCGGATGACGAGATCCGCGAGTCCATCGAAAAGAACCAGCTGCGCCTGCAGCAGCAGCGCGGCTCGGACCTCACCCTGTTCTCCCCGCGCGCCTCGGCCATGGGCCACCATGTGGGCGACGAGGCGGTCTCCTCCGCCTGGACGCGCGCCAACAACGATCTCATCAGGCGCGTGGTTGACCTCTACCCTGCGAATTTCGTCGGCGTGTGCCAGCTGCCGCAGTCCCCCGGCGTGCCCGTGGCCCACTCGGTGGCGGAGCTCAGGCGCTGCGTGCGCGAGCTCGGTTTCATCGGCTGCAACCTGAACCCGGATCCTTCCGGCGGGTACTGGACCTCGCCGCCGCTCACCGACCGCCACTGGTACCCCTTCTACGAAGCGATGGTCGAGCTCGACGTGCCGGCGATGGTGCACGTTTCCGCCTCCTGCAACCCGAACTTCCACGCCACCGGCGCCCACTACATCAACGCCGACACCACCGCCTTCATGCAGTTCATCGAGGGCGACCTGTTCCGCGATTTCCCGGCGCTGCGCTTCATCATTCCCCACGGCGGCGGCGCCGTGCCCTACCACTGGGGGCGCTACCGCGGTCTCGCGGACATGCTCAAGCGGCCGCCGCTGGAGGAACACGTGATGCGCAACGTGTTCTTCGACACCTGCGTGTATCACCAGCCGGGCATCGACCTGCTGGTGCGCGTCATCGACACCGGCAACATCCTGTTCGGGTCCGAGATGGTGGGCGCGGTGCGCGGCATCGACCCGCGCACCGGGCATTACTTCGATGACACGCGCCGCTACATCGACGCGCTCTCCATACCCGCCGCCGACAAGGAGCGCATCTTTGAGGTGAACGCGCGGCGGGTATTCCCGCGCCTCGACGCCCTGCTCAAGGAGCGGGGACTGTGAGTGCGGTGCCGAGCATCCGTCCCGGGGATGCGCTCTGGCCCGCGGGCGAGGCCTCCGGACCCTTCACGATGGACAAGGGCTGGCTGCCGTTTCATCCCACGCCGCGGCGCCCGCGCTTCGTGCCGCCGCCGGGCGCGGTGGACGCTCACTGTCACGTGTTCGGACCCGGCGCGCGCTTTCCCTACGCCGCGGAGCGCCGCTACACACCCTGTGATGCGCCGAAGACCAAGCTGTGGGGCCTCAGGGACTACCTCGGATTCGACCGCAACGTCATCGTGCAGGCCACCTGCCACGGGGCCGACAACCGCGCCCTGGTCGATGCGCTGCTGACCTCCCAGGGACGGGCCCGCGGGGTCGCGACCGTGGCGGCGAGCGTCACCGACCGCGAGCTCGCCGCGCTCGATGCCGCCGGGGTGCGCGGCGTGCGCTTCAACTTCGTGCGGCGCCTGGTCGATACCACCCCGCGCGAGGTGCTGCTGCAGATCGCGCGGCGCGTCGCACCGCTCGGCTGGCACGTGGTCATCTACTTCGAGGCCGCGGAGCTGCCGCAGCTGTACGACTTCTTCGCCTCGCTCCCCACCACGGTGGTCGTGGACCACATGGGGCGCCCGGACGTGACGCGCCCCGTCGACGGCCCCGAGTTCGAACTCTTCGTCCGCCTCATGCGCGAGCGTCCCAACATCTGGTCGAAGGTGAGCTGCCCGGACCGGCTCTCCAGGAGCGGTGCCCCGGACTACGCCGACGTGGTGCCCTTTGCGCGGCGGCTGGTGGAGACTTTCCCGGACCGGGTGCTGTGGGGGACGGACTGGCCGCACCCGAACCTCAAGTCCCACATGCCCGATGATGGCGCGCTGGTGGACTTCATCCCGAGGATCGCCCCCGCCGCGCACCTGCAGCGGCAGCTGCTCAGCGACAACCCCGCGCGCCTTTACTGGAGCCGCTGAGGAGCGCCCAATGGATCAACCGTACGTCGACCTGACGGGCGCTGCGCGCAGCACCGGAGAGAGAAACTAATGGCCCGCATCACCGCCGGCGTCACCACCTCGCACGTGCCGGCCATCGGCGCCGCGCTGGACAACGGCAAGTCAGGGGATGCCTACTGGGCACCGCTGTTCGCCGGCTACGATTTCTCCAAGCGCTGGATCGCGCAAGCCCGTCCCGACGTCGTGATCCTGGTCTACAACGATCACGCCACCGCCTTCAGCCTGGACATCGTGCCGACCTTTGCGATCGGCTGCGCGGCGCAGTTCGCGCCCGCGGACGAGGGCTGGGGCCCGCGGCCGGTGCCGGTGGTGCAGGGCCACCCCGAGCTCGCCTCGCACGTCGCCCAGGCGGTGATCCAGCAGGATTTCGATCTCACCATCGTCAACCGCATGGACGTCGATCACGGCCTCACCGTGCCGCTGTCGCTGCTGTTCGGACAGCCGCAGGCCTGGCCGGTGCGCGTCATTCCCTTTCCCGTCAACGTGGTGCTGTATCCGCCGCCCTCCGGCCGCCGCTGCTATGAGCTCGGGATGGCGATTCGTCGCGCCGTGGAGTCCTTCGACACCGACCTGAACGTGCAGATCTGGGGCACCGGCGGCATGAGCCACCAGCTGCAGGGGCCACGGGCCGGACTCATCAACCAGGCCTGGGACCAGCAGTTCATCGAGCGCCTGATCAACGAACCGGAGGGGCTGTCGCGCATGCCGCACCTCGAATACGTGCGCGAGGCGGGCTCGGAGGGCATCGAGCTCGTCATGTGGTTCATCATGCGCGGCGCGCTGAACCCGAAGGTGCGCACCGTGCACCGCTTCTATCACGTGCCCGCCTCGAACACCGCGGTGGGTCATCTGATCCTGGAGAACCTGCCATGAAGGTCATCCTCGCCGGCGCCGGTGCCTTTGGTGCCAAGCACCTGGACGCCATCAAGGCGATCGGCGGCGTGGAGGTGGTCTCCCTCGTCGGGCGCACGCTGGAGCCGACCCGTGCGATGGCCGCGAAGTACGGCATCGGGCACGCCACCACGGAATTGTCCGAGGCGCTCGCGCGCCCGGGCGTGTCGGCCGCGATCCTGGCGACGCCCACGCAGCTGCATGCCGGGCAGGCGCTCGCGTGCCTGCAGGCCGGCAAGCACGTGCAGGTGGAAATACCCCTCGCCGACAACTGGGCCGACGCACAGGCGGTGGCCGCGCTGCAGCAGCGCACCGGTCTTGTGTGCATGGTCGGGCATACCCGGCGCTTCAACCCCTCGCACCAGTGGATCCACCAGCGCATCGCGCGCGGGGAGCTCGCAATCCAGCAGCTGGACGTGCAGACCTATTTCTTCAGGCGCACCAACATCAATGCGCTCGGGCAGCCGCGCTCCTGGACCGACCACCTGCTGTGGCACCACGCGGCCCACACGGTGGACCTGTTCGCCTACCAGACCGGCGCGCCGGTGACCATCGCGCACGCGGTGCAGGGTCCGCTGCACCCGGTGCTGGGCATCGCCATGGACATGTCCATCCAGCTGAAAAGCGCCAGCGGGGCGATCTGCACCCTGTCGCTGTCGTTCAACAACGACGGCCCGCTCGGGACCTTCTTCCGCTACATCGGCGACACCGGCACCTACATCGCGCGCTACGACGAGCTGATCGATGGCAAGGAGCAGAAGATCGATGTGTCCCACGTGGACGTGTCGCTGAACGGGATCGAGCTGCAGGATCGCGAGTTCTTCAGCGCGATCGCGGAGGAGCGTGAGCCCAATGCCAGCGTCGCGCAGGTGCTGCCCTGCTACCGCACCCTGGCGCAGCTCGAGCAGCAGCTGCGCGCCGCAGGGTAGGCGGTCGGAAGGGGAAGAGCGGATGGTACCGATGCAGTCATTCACCACGACCGGACTTGAGCCGCACCGCCGGCTCGCCTACTGGAACGCGCGCGCCGGCGAGAGCTTCTCGCCCCTGGTGTCGGATCCGGCGGACCTGCGCTCCTTCCACGGCTCGATCGAGCGCACCGCCATCGGCGATCTGAGCCTCGCCGAGGCCTGCTCCGAGGCGCAGACGGTGCGCCATTCGCGCGCGCACGTCGCGCGCACCCGCGGCTCGCTGTTCTTCCTGCTGCTGCAGCTCGCCGGCGAGAGCCGCAACCGCCAGGACGGGCGCGAGGCTTTCCTGCGCCCCGGGGACTTCACGCTCTGCGACAGCACCCGCCAGTACGACATCCTCTTCCCCGGCGCGAACCGCATGCTGGTGCTCGGCATCCCGGAGGCGCAGCTGCGCCGCCAGATCGCCTGTCCCGAATCCCTGGTCGCGGTGCGGGTGCCTGCGGGCAGCGGCGTCGCCGCACTGCTGTCGCGCTTCCTGCGCAGCTTCTGGGTGGCCTGCCACCAGGATCTCGACCCGGACGCTGCCGCGCGCGTCACGGTCGCGATCCTCGACCTGGTGGGTGCCGCCTATGCGCAGGTGCCGCGCGCGCCTTGCGAGCGCTCTTCGGTCGCGAGCGCGCAGCGCATCCGCATCCTGAACCACATCCAGGCGCACCTGCACGATCCGCAGCTCACCCCCACCCGCGTGGCGCGCTCCTGCCGCATCACGCCGCGCTATCTGCACCACCTGTTCGCCGGCTCCGAGGAGACCGTGGGCCGCTACCTGCTCCGGCGCCGCCTGGAGGAGTGCGCGCGCGCCCTCGTCGTGCCGGTGCAGCTCGGGCGCACGGTGGCCGAGATCGCCTTTGACCACGGCTTCAACAGCCCGACGCACTTCGGTCGCGTGTTCCGCCGCAAGTTCGGCGTGACGCCGCGGGAGTACCGCGAGCTGCATGCCGCGGCCGGGCGTGCGTAGCGGCGGCGCCTAGATAAAGGAGCGGATCGGGTCCTTGCCGTCCCAGTCACGGCAGGCGCGGTGGAAGCGCCCGAACACCTCCTCGAAGGCACCCCCGAGCTCGATCAGCTCCGTGTAGCCGGGCAATACGCGCGTGGTGTCCATGTATCCCACCCGGCCGCCGCTCGGCACGGCGGCGCGAAAGGCCAGCGCGTACCCGGCGCTCTCGTACTGCGCCACGGCGGCATCGAAGCTCCAGGTCGCCACGCCGAAGTGATGGAAGCCGTAGCCGCGTCGCTCGATCATCTCGCGGTACACCGAGGGCGCCTCGTTCTTCGGCTGGATGAGCTCGAGGTTCATGTGCCCGCAGAAGCTCATCGCGAGCGCCACTTGCGCCTTCGAGGGCTGCCCCCGGTAGACCGGATCATCGCCGGTGAAATGCTCGAGCACGAACCACGGGCCGACGCGCAGCGTGCCCGTCCAGTGCGCGATCGCCGCGCGCAGGTCGGGCACCACGTAGGCCATCTGGATGATGCCGTCGTCCGGCTGGCCGAACCCCACCTCACCCATGGACTGCCTCCCGGTGCGCGCGAATCTCAGCTGTTAGTCCCCCGGCCCGACTGTACCCGCACGGCGCCGGCGCTGCCAGAAAGGCCACCGGCTCAACCAACAGCGCAAGCGGCGGTGGCTGCCGAGGGCAAGCCCGGCAGCGGCGGGTCGGGTAGAGTGCCTGCCTGGCCTCAAGCGGGGATCGTGCAGAGCGATATGCGCTACGAACAGCGTCTGATCTGGGTGCTCGGCATCACCTTCGGCATCCTGTTCTTCGACCGCAACGCGGCCAGCTACCTGATGCCGTTCATCGCCGCGGACCTGCACTTCACCAACCAGCAGGTCGGACTCGTGGCCTCGGCGCTCTCCTTCAGCTGGGCGCTGTCGGCCTTCCTCGGCGGGGCGCTGTCGGACCGCACCGGCCGGCGCAAGGCGATCCTGCTCACGAGCGCGGTGGCTTTCTCCCTGTGCTCCTTCCTGTCCGGGCTCGCCGCCTCGTTCGTGGCGCTGTTCGGCGCACGCCTGCTCATGGGCCTCGCCGAAGGACCGTTTCTGCCGGTGTGCCAGTCGCTCGTCGCGAGCGAGTCGGAGCACTCGCGCCGCGGCCACAACATGGGCGTGATGCAGAACTTCGGCAGCAACATCTTCGGCTCCTTCCTCGCGCCGCTGGTGCTGATACCGATCGCGGCGCACTGGAGCTGGCGCGCGTCGTTCTTCCTGGCGGGCGTGCCCGGCCTGGTGATGGCGGTGCTGATCGCCCGCTACGTGCGCGAGCCGCTGCGGCCGGTCGTCGCCGGCGGCGACGCGGACACCGGCGTCAGCCACCTCGCCATGCTGCGCCATCGCAACATGCTGCTGTGCGTGCTCATGAGCATCGTCATGGTCGCCTGGATGGTGCTCGGGTGGGCCTTCCTGCCGCTCTTCTATATCAAGGTGCGCCAGATCTCCCCGGGCGCGATGAGCGTGCTCATGAGCGTGCTGGGGCTGTCGGCCGCGTTCTTCAGCTTCGTCGTGCCGCGCCTCTCGGACCGCTTCGGCCGGCGCCCGGTCGTGGTCGGCTTCAACCTGCTCGGCGTGCTGGTGCCACTCGCCGCGCTGTACGCCGACGGCTCGCTCTACCTGCTCGGGACGCTGATCTTCCTCGGCTGGTCGGCGAGCGGCACCTTCCCGCTGTTCATGGGCACCATCCCGTCCGAGACCATCCCGGCGCGCTACGTCGCCACTTCCCTCGGGCTCGTGGTGGGGATCGGGGAGATCGTCGGGGGCGTGGGCGGCCCGTACATCGCCGGCACCGCAGCCGATCGCTACGGCCTCACCGCACCGATCCTCATGCAGGCCGCCCTCGCCGTCGCCGGCGCCCTGCTGGCGCTGGCACTGAAGGAGACCGCACCGAGCCGGCTGGCCGCGGGCGCGGCGGCTGCACCCCTTGCGGGCTGAGCCGTGGGGCGGATGATGCAGCCATGAGCGCCACCGTCCGCGAGGCCGTGTTCTGCCTGCTGCGCGAGTTCGGCCTGACGACCATCTTCGGCAACCCGGGCTCCACCGAGCTGCCGATGTTCCGCGACTTCCCTGCTGATTTCCGCTACGTGCTCGGGCTGCAGGAGTCCGTGGTAGTGGCGATGGCTGACGGCTTCGCGCAGGCGCGCGGCGGCGCCGCGCTCGTCAACCTGCACTCGGCCATCGGCGTCGGTCATGCGCTCGGCAGCATCTTCACCGCGTACCGCAACCAGACGCC
>Ga0068858_100008077_pt1 | contig 10135 bp, 7 predicted proteins | sample KBSSwiS12_FD_66589 | JGI IMG/M metagenome (GOLD analysis project Ga0068858, IMG submission 66589) | Switchgrass rhizosphere microbial communities from Kellogg Biological Station, Michigan, USA - KBS Switchgrass S1-2 | ecosystem: Host-associated > Plants > Roots > Rhizosphere > Soil ... | reverse complement strand
GGCGACATCGGTCGGCTGGCGGAACTGGCCGTTGACCGGCGGCCGCGGCGGCGTCACCCGCTCCCACGGCTTCGCTTCGTCTGACGCCTCTTTCTTGCGTCCGAACACCATCGTCACGTGTCCCTCAGGGTTGATGCGGACGATCATGTCCGACCCTTTGTCGATGGCCCAGAGGTTGTCGTCCTTGTCGAAGCGGATGGCGTGCGCGTAGGACCACGCATAGAGCCCTTTGCCGACTTCGCGGAGGAACTTGCCGGTCTTGTCGAAGAGAAGGACCTGCGATGCGGTGGCGCCGTAGGCCGGTCCGCCGGCGCTGTTCGAGCGCGTGAAGATCGCGACGTCCCCCTTCGAGTTCACGGCGACGCCGGATACCTCGCCGACGTTCATGTCCGCAGGCAACTTGAGGAAATTGATGTTACCCTCGAACGGGATTTCGGGCACCGGCTGTTGCGCGTACGCGGTCGAGGCGCTGAGCAGCGCGATCAGAACAATGATGATGCGTTTCATGATCTCTCCTCTTTGAACGCAAAGCTCGCAAAGCGCGCTAAGCAATCTTGTTTGCGGGCTTCGCGGCCTTTGCGTTCCCTACAGACGCGCCAGTATGGGCTTGGGCGGCGGTTGAATCAAGGGGCTACCCGCGCGCCTGCTGCGCGCGCGCGAAGCGTTCGAGCAGCGGCTCAGTCTGCTCCAACGACAGGCAGGCGTCGGTGATGCTCTGCCCGTAGACGGATGGGCGGCCGGGCACATAGTCCTGTCGGCCGTCGACCAGGTGGCTTTCCAGCATCGCCCCGAAAACCCGGCGCGAGCCGGCGGCGACCTGCTCGCAGATCGCGTCGGCGACGGCGGCCTGCTTCAGGTGATCCTTGAGGCTGTTGCCGTGCGAGCAATCGACCATCACGCTCTCGCGCAGCCCTTTCGAGGCGAGCCGCGCGCCCACCCTGGCGACATGCTCGGCGTCGTAGTTCGGGCCCGTGCGCGTCCCGCCGCGCAGGATCACGTGGCAGGCGTCGTTGCCGACGGTCTGGAAGATCGCGGAGACCCCCTGCTTGGTCACCGACGGAAACCAGTGCGGCGAGCGCGCCGTGAGGACGGCGTCGACGGCGATCTGCGTGCTGCCGTCGGTACTGTTCTTGAAGCCGACCGGCATCGAGAGGCCCGACGCGAGCTCGCGGTGTACCTGGCTTTCCGCGGTCCGCGCGCCGATCGCCACCCACGACGTCAGATCGGCGATGTGCTGCGGGATCTGCGTGTCGAGAAACTCCGATCCGGTCGGCAGCCCCAGATCGTTCACGTCGAGCAGTAGCTGCCGGGCGAGCCGCAGCCCTTTGTTGATGTGGAAGCTCTCGTCCAGGTCGGGATCGTTGATCAGCCCCTTCCACCCGACGACGGTGCGCGGCTTCTCGAAGTAGGTCCGCATGACGACGATCAGGCTGTCCGCCAGCCGATCGGCAATCGGTTTGAGCCGCTGCGCATACTCGAGCGCGGCCTTCGTATCGTGAATCGAACACGGACCAACGACGACGACCAGACGCGGATCGCGGCCTTCGATGACGGCCGTGATCGCGGCGCGCGTGTCGGAGACGACCATCGACGCGCGCTCGCTGATCGGGATCTCCTCGAGCAGGATCGCGGGCGGGATCAGCGGCCGGACGTCGCGGATACGAAGGTCGTCGGTCGGTTGAATCATGGTGTGGAGATGCCGGACAGGGAGAATAATACCCCGTCGCATGTACAAGTGGGCCGTCGTCGCGCTGCTCTGGCTGGTCTGCTTCTTCAATTATGCAGACCGCCAGGCGATCTACTCGGTGTTTCCGCTGCTCAAGACGGAAATGGGATTGACGGACGTTCAGCTCGGCGTGGTGGGTGCGTCCTTCATGTGGGTGTACGCCGCCGCGGCGCCGCTTGCCGGGATCGCCGGCGACCGCTTCGCGCGCAAGACCATCGTTGTCAGCGGCCTGATCTTCTGGTCGCTCGTCACGGTGGCGACTGCCGTCTCGACGCAGTACTCGCACCTGGTCGTGTGCCGCGCGCTCGAGGGGCTCGGCGAGGCGTTTTACTTTCCGGCGTCGATGTCGATGCTGAGCGACTATCACGGCGCCGCGACGCGCTCGCGCGCGATGTCGATCCATCAGTCGAGCGTGTACGCAGGGACGATCGCCGGCGGCACGGCAGCGGGAGTGATGGGGCAGGCGTTCGGCTGGCGATCGAGCTTCTATCTGTTCGGCATCCTCGGCGCCGCTCTCGGTCTTGTTCTGATCGTCTGCCTGCGAGAGCCGCCGCGGGACGAGCGGCCAGGGCCGGCCTCGGCCGCGCTTGCCGGTGTCGGCGCGATGCTCAGGACGCCGATGGTGCTGATCCTGATGGCGGTGTTTGTCGGCGCCAACTTCGTCGCCGCCATCGTCCTGACCTGGATGCCGTCGTTCCTCTATCGCAAGTTCGGCATGAGCCTCGGCGCGGCCGGCTTCAGCAGCACGGCGTACCTCCAGATCGCGTCGGTGCTCGGCGTCATTACCGGCGGCGTCCTCGCGGACCGGTTCGCGCGGCGCCATCGCGGCGGACGGATGATCACGCAGGCCATCGGCCTGCTCGCCGGCGTGCCGTTCATCTTCGTGACCGGCTGGACACTGTCGGTACCGGTCCTGATTCTGGCGATGGCCGGTTTCGGATACTTCAAAGGGCTGTACGACGCGAACATCTGGGCGTCGCTGCACGACGTGGTGCCGGCGGACCGCCGCGCGACCGGCGTCGGCCTGATGAACGCGGTAGGCTGGATCGGCGGCGGGTTCGCGCCGGTGGCGATTGCGCTGACCGCGCAGCGCTACGGCATGAGCGCGTCCATCAGCGCCAGTTCCGTCATCTACCTGGTTGTCGGTCTGCTGCTTCTGTGGGGGACTGCGAAATACATGAGGGGCGCCCATGCGTGAGCTGTTCGTCGTACTGCTGGGAATGATCGGCGCGCAGGCCACCGCGCCTGCACCGGTCGCGCGCTCGGAGTTCATTTTCGAGCACGCGCCGTTTCCGTCGGCGCATGCGTCGACGATTGTCGAATCGCGCGACGGCCTGGTTGCGGCCTGGTTCGGCGGCACGGCGGAGCGCAATCCCGACGTCGGCATCTGGGTGTCGCGGCACGATGCCTCCGGATGGTCCGCGCCGATCGAAGTGGCGAATGGCGTGCAGCCTGACGGCACGCGGCATCCGTGCTGGAACCCCGTGCTGTTCCAGCCGTCGAACGGGCCACTGGTGCTGTTCTACAAAGTGGGCCCGAGCCCGTCGCGGTGGTGGGGGATGGCCCGCACGTCAGCCGACGCGGGACGCACGTGGTCCGCGGCCATCGCGCTGCCCGCCGGCATGCTGGGCCCGATCCGCGCCAAGCCGATCGAGGTGCGCCCAGGCGTCATGCTTGCGGGCTCCAGTACGGAGAACGACGGCTGGGTCGTACACATGGAACGCTTTTCCGGATCGTGGACCGCGGAGTCGCTCGCCTCCGCGGTGTCCTGGCAGACGAGCGGTCCGCTGAACGCCAGGGACAGGTTCGGCGCGATCCAGCCGACGATCCTTGTTCATAGCCCGTCACTGCTGCAGATCCTGTGTCGCAGCCAGCAACATGTGATCACCGAGGCGTGGTCGCAGGATGGCGGGACGACGTGGGGGCCGATGACCGCGACCACCCTGCCGAATCCCAGCGCGGGGATCGATGCCGTGCGGCTCGCCGACGGCCGATTCCTGCTCGTGTCCAACCCATCGCCGACATCGCGGCAGAAGCTTGAAGTGGCGATATCGTCCGACGGCAAGGCGTGGCGCACGGCGCTGGTGCTGGAAGAGGAAGGATCGGGCGAGCACTCGTACCCGGCGATGATCCAGACGCGCGACGGCGCGATCCACCTCACGTACACGTGGAAACGCGATCGGATCAAACACGTCGTGCTCGACGCCGCCTCGCTGAAGTAGCGCGAGGTTCGCGCCCGCGCCACGTCGCGATTATCCGCCGCTGACCGAGTAGCCGCGCTCCTGCGCGCGGTTCACGGCGATGATGCCCGCCGGTACCAGCCGCGCGCGATCGATCAGGTTTGCCGCAAGCTCCGCGTACTTCTCGTCGGCCGTGCCGCCATGCGCGGCGGCGATGAGCCCCGCGATCGCGTGCGTCGACAGATTGCAGACCGCGAACTGGACGCCCAGATTCATCAGGCTCGCGAGGCCGCGCGCCCGCGCCGGCGCGGCGGGCGCTTTCGGCGTGAATGGATTGGCTTTCGGCACCTCATTCGTCTTGGCATCCACGAATTCCGCGCGCTTTGCCAGCGTGCCCCCGTACTTCGCCCACATGGCGTCGTTGTACCCGAACGGCGCCGATCGGTGCCGCATGCAGACGATCACCGCCAGATCGGCGTTCTCCAGGCGGTAGACGCCTCGGTTGGCGCTGTAATAGTTCCCGGTGAACTGAATGGCGTCTTCGAGCCTCTCCGGCGTGGTGCTGTCGAAAAACATCCGGTGCTTCCCCGGCAGCTGATCGAACCAGTCGTCCTGCGGGTGGTGCGCAGCCTGCCAGCGCGCGTCAGCCGATTGGGCTTGGGCCGTCGATCCCGCGGCGAGCGTGACACCAGCGGCCGACGCCGCGGCGCCGAGGTTCGACAGAAAAGAGCGTCGTGATTTGGATGGCATGCGCGTGAATAATATCCTATGCCGTTTCTCATTCGATTGCTGGTCAACGCGGCGGCGCTGTGGGTCGCGACCCAGGTCGTACGGGGCGTCTCCTTCGACGGTGGCCTGCTGCCGATGCTCGGCGTCGCGCTCGTCTTCGGGGTCGTCAACGCACTCCTGAGGCCGGTTGCGAAAATCCTGACCTTTCCGATCATCATCGTGACGCTGGGGATCTTCGCGCTGGTGATCAACGGGCTGATGTTGTGGCTCACCAGTTCGCTGTCCTCCGCCCTGGGTCTGGGATTTCACGTGAGCGGTTTCTGGGCGGCATTCTGGGGCGCGATCGTCGTCAGTCTGGTGAGCCTGGTGCTGTCGATGCTGATCCGCGATCGGTCAACGCTGGAGCGCGGGCGCGATCGCTGAGCCGCAACCGTTAGAACGCTGCGTTCAAGGTGACGGGCTTGGTCCCGACCGTGACCGTGAAGCGGCGTTCGCCGCCGCCGGCGCGCTTGACGACGATGTCGTGGATGCCGAGCGGGACCGGCGCGGCATTCAGCGGCGTGTCGCCGAGACGCGTCCCGTCGACCCATACCTCGGCGGCCTCCGTGGCCGTCACCGTGAGGGCGGATGGATCCGGCGTCAGCTGGAGATTCACCGCTTCGCCGGGTCTGACCTCCACCCGGCGAACCACGTCGTAGGCGAGCGTGCGGTTGAACACGCGAAGTTCGTGGGTGCCGGGCGCCAGCATGATCTGGTGGCGGTCGTCTGCCCTGAGCACGCGTCCCTTTTCGCTGACCGTCACGTCGAACGGCGCATACACCGTGACAAAGCCCGAAAAGATCGCTTCGTCGATCGCTGTCGCGGCTGTCGTCGAGACGGTCACTGTCCGCTTCACGGAGCCGGCGTCGCTCTGCAGCACGACGTCGTGACGGCCGGGGCTCACGTCTGTGAGGCTCAGCGGCGTGACGCCTCGCGGCTTGCCGTCGACGAGCACCCGCGCGCCAGAAGGCGTGGAGGTGACGCGCAGCGACCCCGTGGCGCTGGCGGCCGGCTTCGCGGCGACCTTTGTTGGTTCGACCACGGCGGTGCGGGCGGGCGATGCCGGCATCGCGTTCCAGAGAAACCGCCCGCCGACCACGAGGGCCGCGAGCAGTGCTGCGGCCAGGCCGCCTTGCATCAGCCAGCGCGGCGGCGCACCGAGCGCAAACCCGGGCTTCGCAGGAGTCTGGACCGCGTCCGCAGGCACCGGCGCCTCAATCACTGCGGCCGGGACGCCGGGATCCGAGACGAGGGGACGGGCGACGAGCGGATCTGCGACGGTCTCGAGCGCCACCGGCGCGCTCGTCCAGTTGGCCCGCCGAGCGCGGGCCCAGCTCGCGGCGGCATGGGCCGCCGAGATCAGGCTGTCTTGCGGGCCCAACGCCGTGTCATCTGTCGGCACAGACCAAAACTATAATTGGTCCGGCCTTCTTTCGATGCTGGATTCCACTTACAGTCTTGCCGCCGCCGCGCAGCACGAACTCGACGCCTTGCGCGCCGAACTGGACGCGCGCCTTGCCGCGCTCGAACACGCGCTTGCGCATCCGGGGTCCGGGCAGTCGCTGGAGCGCCTTGTCATCGAGCTGGCGCGGGTGGCGACCGCTGAAGCCGAGTCGGCGGCTGCGCGCGCCACGATCGAAGCGCAGCTCTACGCGCAACAGCAGGCAGGCGTCGCCGTCGCCGAGGCGCAGGCAGCGGTTCAGGCCGCCCGGACCGGAGCGGACGCGCTGCGGGCCAAATACGATGCCGAGCATGCCGTCGTCCAGGAGCTGCGGGGCGATCTCGAGCACACACGGACGGCGCTCGATCGCGAACGCGAGCTGGCGGCGCGGCTGCGGCAGCAGGCCGATGACCTTCGCCGGTCGGCGGAACACGAAGGCCAGGCCGCCGCGGCGCGCGTCCGCGAACTGGAAGCCGCGCGCGCCGAGCTCCAGTCGTCGAATGCCACAGGAGAGGAGCGCCGGCAGCGGGTCGAGACGTTGGAGCTGGCGCTGCAGCGCGCACTGGCGGACGCCAGCGACGCGGCCGACGCGCTCGCGGCGAGTGAAGACGCTCGCCGCTCCGCGATCACGTCACTGGAACATCGATTCGCCGAGCTCGATGACGCCCACAACGCCGCGCGGACCCACGCGTCGGAAGCGGAGGCGGCGCGCCAGGCCTCGGCAAAGCAGGTCGACGCGCTGACCGCGCAGCTCGAGACCCGGACGCGGGAGTTCGACACCGCGTCGCAGCGCCACGCCGCGGCGTTGTCCGCGGCGAATGCGCGCGTGGCGCAGCTCGATACCGAGCGGACGGTGGCGGAGCGCGGCAGGCGCGACGCCGAGGCGCTCGCGGAAAAGACGAGCGCGGAGCGCAACGAGCTCAGGGTCATGCTCGACGCCGCGAAGAAGGCGATCCAGGGAATGAACGCCGCCGTCGACGAACGGTTCGCGATCGACGCGCAGCGGATGCGCGCCCTCCAGGCAGCGGAAGATCGGGCCGAGGAAGCCATCGCCGAGCGTGATGCGCTGGCCGCCGAGCTCGAAGCGGTCGAGGGTCTGCGCGGCGAGCTCGAAGAGACGCGCACGGCGCTCGATCGCGAACGGGAGTTGGCGGCGCGCCTGCGGCACGAGTCCGATGACGTGCGTCACTCGGCGGAACGCGACGCGCAGGCCGCCGCCGTGCGCGCCCGGGAACTGGAAACCGCCCGCGCCGAGCTCCAGGCGGCGCTCGACACCAGCGCCGCGCGTCAGCAGCGGGTGGACGCGCTGGAATTAGCGCTGCAGCGCGCAGAAGCGGACGCTCGTCAGGCGGCCGATGCGCGCGCGGCCGACGAGGACGCGCACCGCGCGGCAATCGCGGCGCTGGAGCGTCAATGCGCCGAGCTCGATGACGCGCGCGGCGCCGCCGTGAGCCGCGGCGCCGACGCGGACGTGGCGTATCAGGCCCTGGCGAAAGATGTCGGGACGATCACCGCGCAACTCGAAGCGACGAAGCTGGAGGTTGAGGCCGCGCGGGGACAGGCCGAGGCCCTGGCCGCTGCCGATGCGCGCCTGGCCACGCTGGATGCGGAACGGCGGGCCGCCGAGACGCTCGTCGAAGAGGCCTGGTCGGAGCGCGACCGGCTCAAGACGACGCTCGACGCCGCGAACCGTGCGATCCAGGAAATGAAGGCTGCGGCCGACGAGCGCGTGGCGGTCGACGCGCAGCGTGTGCAGGCTCTGCAAGCGGCCGCGGACCGGACAGAGGCGGTCATCCGCGAGCGCAACGCGCTGGCCGCCGAGCTCGAAGCCGCCACGCAGGCGCCTGCCGCCGAGGACAGCGAAGCCGCGCAGCATCTCGAGGCGGCGCGAGCCAGCGCCGAGGCGCTGCGGACGCAGTACGTCGCCGAGCACGCTCTCGTGCTGAACCTGCAGGACGATCTCGAACAGACGCGGACGGCGCTCGATCGCGAACGGGAACTGGCGGCCCGGATCCGCCAGGAATCCGATGACGTGCGTCAGTCTGCGGAACACGAAGCACAGACGAGTGCGGCGCACGCTCGCGAACTGGAAGCTGCCCGCGCCGAGCTCCAATCGGCACGCGATGCCGGCGCCGAACGCCGGCAGCAGATCGACGCGCTCGAGAAGAATGTCGAGACGCTGACGGCCCGACTCGAGGCGGCGACACTCGAGCTCGCGGCCGCGCGGCAGGGCCAGGCCGACGTCCTCGCCGCCGCCGAAGCGCGGGTGGCGCAGCTCGATGCCGAGCTGCGCGACGCCGAGGCCCTCGCGGAGGAGGCGAGCGCGGATCGCGACGGCCTCAGACTTACGCTCGACGCCGCGAAGAAGGCGATTCAGGGGATGAACGCCGCCGTTGACGAGCGACTGGCCGCGATCGACGCCAAGCGCGCGCGTGCCCTGAAGGCGGCGGAGGACCGGGCAGAGGCGGCGATTCGCGAGCGCGACGCGCTCGCGGCGGAACTCGCGGCCGTATCGGCTGCGCCCGCCGCCGATGACAGCGAGGCGGCGCGGCTCGAGGCCGCGACCGAACGGATCCACGCGCTCGAACTTCAGCTCTTCGAGCGCGATCGCGGTCCCCGCGATCGCGATGTCGATCTGGACGCCCTGCTTCCAACCACACCGCCGTCGTCCATCGATCGCTCCGGCAAACCCGCGACACGGTACGCATTCAAACCACCGAAGAAGGTGCGTGTCGATCGTGAGGGCGCGCTCATCGTCGATCTGTCCGTGAGCGGAGCGCAGGTGATCTGCGCCACGCCGCCGGAAGTGGGCCGCGTCGTCACGCTCGCGCTCTTGTCAGACGAAGCGCCCTGCTTCTGTCAAGGACGACTGATCTGGGCGCGGCGCGAGCAGACCGCGAAGGGACGGCCGTATCGGTACCCCGCGGGTATCGCCTTTACCGAGGTCGACGACGCGGCCATCCGCGCGTTCATCGAGCGGCACGCCGCCGACCAATAACGAAAACCGGATCGTGAGCAAAGCTGCTGCGCGGAAAGAACAGCTCGCTGCCGGGGTCCACCCTTCTATGGCCGCGCCGGCTTCAGCGTCCCCTGGTAGCTCGTCGTCCGATTCGGTTCAATAGTCACGTTGATCGCGGGCGTCTCGAACCCCGGCGCCCGGAACTCGAGCCGGTGCCACCCAGTCGCGAGAGTCAGACCCGCCGGACTGCGGTGAGAATCCTCGACGGTGCCGAGGTAAAAGCCGTCGACGTACACCTGTGCGGTGTGGGGTTCGACATCCAGCCGCAGATTTCCGCGGAGCGATCCCTGAGCAGCGTTCGCGGTCGTGGCCGGCTGAAAAGGCGGTTGGATCGAAGACGATTCCACGGCGGGACCGGGAGGCGCGGACGGCGGGGGAGTTGTGTCCTCGTTGCCGGACTCGACATCATTCGAGTCAACCAGTAGCGGAATCGCGAGGATGCGCTGGCCGCGTCGCCTCGCCTGTGACGGTACTGCGCGGTGGTCTCCGCTGCCGGCCGGTTTTGGCGTCGCCGCACCGCGTCCGCCGACGGCATGACTGTGAGGGTCGCCCGGGCGGGCCGGGCCTACTTGCCGTTGGGCGATAGTCGTACTCGGCGCAAGCGCAATCGCGACCACCAGGCAAACACGTCGAAGGTTCATCGAGTCCATCCAGTCGTACTTTACGGCGATCCGTCCGGGCTGGCTTGGCAGTGTTTGCGATGTCGTTGACTCAGGCGTTTCAAGCCGGGATTGTCGGGAGGCCGAGCCGAATGGTGCGGAAGAGAGGAATCCGCACATTGGGTGCCGACGCGACTTCGGCAGTGTTGCGCCGTGCTGATTTGTTCGACATTGCAGGATGGAGCCGCGCATGGTCGCCATTATCGTTCCAAGATCCCGGCTGGCATCCTGGCGCCAGTCTGACATATCCGGTGTCGCCGTACGACTTGGCACCGAACGCGCTCCATCGTTGGAAGAGGGGCGCGCCCTGGTCCAGGCGAAGGCGGGCGCGCCCGGGCGGGC
>Ga0068858_100008072_pt1 | contig 10137 bp, 11 predicted proteins | sample KBSSwiS12_FD_66589 | JGI IMG/M metagenome (GOLD analysis project Ga0068858, IMG submission 66589) | Switchgrass rhizosphere microbial communities from Kellogg Biological Station, Michigan, USA - KBS Switchgrass S1-2 | ecosystem: Host-associated > Plants > Roots > Rhizosphere > Soil ... | reverse complement strand
TCGACATCGTGATAGAGGGCAGTTGCGGCCCTCGCCCGTGCCAGCTCTCCCTGCACGGTTTCAGAAGTGGCGCGAAGGGTGGGCGTCGTGCCGACCGCGATCAGAACCGTCAGTGCGACGAAACCAGAACGAAGCGTTGTTCGCATCGCTTGACCTCCAAAGGAGTGTCACGATGCGCCCGGGCCGGCCGGTTCGCAATGCAGGAGGGCTGAAGGCGAGGTAAAGATCTGGTGAACCCTTCACTTTTCGAGCGTGCCGCTGAGAAATGTACGTCCAGGAAACCGTTGGGCACAGATGCCGGTCGTTACCGAGCACTCGAGGCGAAGCGCCGGTCCGATCGCGAGAGAATTTCAGATCAACGACTTCGGTTGGCGACGTTCGAGGCTGCAAGGGCTCAAGAACAGCCAGGTTGTCGACGCAAATCCGGCGACGATTTGGGCCCCTTGAGCTGTCCGCACCTCGCGAAACGGCACCTGGGGTGGAGGTCTTTTGGACCTACGCTACCGAATGTGGGAACAGGCGGAAGATCGCAGATCGTAAGCCGCTTCGAATCAAGAACTTGGAATTGGAGGCGCCGCCCGGATTTGAACCGGGGATCGAGGTTTTGCAGACCTCTGCCTTACCACTTGGCGACGGCGCCGGTCGGAACTGTGTGCAGGGAGATTCCGGCCGCGTCTATGCGCGGCAACAACAGCACGCGGAACAGCAGGTCGGAACCATCATCGAATAGATGCAAAAGTTGGCTTGCCAGCCGTAGCTCGCCGAACCGACAGGTCCGCCTCCGCGCTGCGCGGTTCGGCGGGACAACCTCCGCGTTGAACCCGGGGCGGAGGTTGGAGCGGGAAACGGGATTCGAACCCGCGACTTCGACCTTGGCAAGGTCGCACTCTACCACTGAGTTATTCCCGCTCTTTGCGAAAATCCAGCGTACCACAGCGATCTTTGCGCAATCAAGAACAGTGGATGCATCGCCACGCCCGTCCGCGCCGTCGAAAGCAAAGGCGGGAAGTCGTTTACACTCCGCACACACATGACGCGAATAATCCCCTTCTGCCTGCTCTTTTTCTGCTCCGCGGCCCCTGCGCACGCTGACGAAATCCGCTTGAGGAACGGCGACCGGATCACCGGCGTCACGACCTCACTTGCCGGCGGCACCCTCACGTTCAAGGCGACCGGGGGTGAATTGAAGATGCCGTGGGCCGATGTCACGTCATTGGCAATCGACCAGCTCATGCTGGTCACTGTGGGAACGGCGGCGCCCACCCCCGCTGTCATCGTCGCAGGCGACACCTCGGGACAGGTGACGCTCGTCCCCGGCGGACCGGTGGCGCTCTCGGCCATCGTCGCCTTGAAGCGACCGCAACCTGCCTGGAGCGTGAACGGCGGAGCCGGCGCAGGTGTTGTCCAAACCGCGGGCAACACTCAAGTGAACAACGTCCGACTCAGTGGCGATCTGGTAGCCGCGGGCTCGGCGGATCGGTACTCGGTTGCGGGCGTCCTTACCCACGCCAACGACCGAGGCGTCGAGACGGCGCGCAACTGGTCTGCTACCGGCAAGTACGATCGTTTTGTCACCGCTCGACTGTTCGCGAACGCGAATACCAACTTCACCAACGACCGCTTCCGCGACATCGATTTGCGGACAGCGCTCGGTGCAGGCGTCGGGTACCAGATTCTGCAGATGGCGCGGACGACACTCACAGCGGATGGTGGCCTCGCGTGGGTTCACGAGAATTTCAGAACAATCGCAGATGACAGCTATGCCGCGGCGCATGAATCCGCGGGGCTTCAAGTTCAGTTAGTGGCCGACCGCGCACAGTTCTTTCATCTGCACGACGGCTACTTCGGCGTGAGCGGCGACGACAAGATGTTCATCCGCACGCAGAATGGGGTGCGGATCGGCCTCGCAGCAGGATTCGTGACCACGATCGAAGAGGATCTGGATTACGACCGCAGACCCTCGCCGGGCCGGCGACAGACGGACCGAACCTTTTCGTTGACGCTCGGCTATCGGTTTTAAGGACGGGCATCGCGCAGGACCTGCGCCGCTTCTTCGGGCGATGTCGGATTGAGGTAGAACCCGGTCGCCCACTCGAATCCCGCGACCTTCGTCAGCTTCGGGATGATCTCGACGTGCCAGTGATAGAAGTCGGCCGCCGATTCTACGACCGGCGCGGTGTGAATGAGCAGGTTGTAGGGTGGCGAGCCGAGTGACTTGTTGATGCGGCGCAGAATGTCCCCGAGCAGCCTCGACAGCGACGCGAACTCGTGCCGCGGCGAGTTCTCGAAATGCGCTTCGTGGCGCCGCGGCAACACCCACGTCTCGAACGGAAATCGCGGGGCGTAGGGGGCGACGGCCACGATGTCGGCATTTTCCGCGATCAACCGCTGCCCTTCCCGTGTCTCCTGGCGCAGGATGTCGCAGAAGACGCAGCGCTCCTTCGCTTCGAAATGGGATTTCGCGCCGTCCACTTCATCCCGGACTTCTCTCGGGACGATGGGCAATGCGATCAACTGCGAATGGGAATGATCCAGTGACGATCCCGCCGCGGAGCCGTGATTCTTGAACACGATGATGTAGCGGAAACGGCGATCCTGACGCAGATCCTGCATCCGTTCGCGCGCCGCCCACAGCACCTGTTCGATCGCCTCGTCGCTCATGTCAGCGAGCATGTCGAGGTGGCGCGGCGACTCGATGATCACCTCGTGCGCGCCGATGCCGTTCATCTTGTCGAAAATTCCCTCCCCCTGACGATCGAGAGTCCCTTCGACGCGTAACACGGGAAACTGGTTGGGCACGACACGCAGATTCCATCCCGGCATGTTGGGCCGACTGCCGTTGTGACGCACGGCGAGCAGCTCCGGCGGGGTCATCGCCTCATGACCTTCGCAGAATGGACAGGCGGGATCAGGCGAGATGTGCACCGACTCGAGACGGAAGTCGTTCGGCCGTTTGCGCCGTTCGGTGGAAATGATGACCCAGCGGCCGGTTACCGGATCTTTGCGCAGCTCAGACACTTCGTGGTGTCGTCATTCGAGCATTCCGACTCGGCGCTTCGTTGTCGGGCCGAGAGGAACCACAGTTGAAGGGTTGTAGTGAGCAGTGGAACATCAATTCGAACGTGCCACTAGGAGGCATTGAACGCATTAGGGTACACGATGATGCGCGGCTCAGACTCGTTGAAATCGATGGCGACCACATCAAAGCGGCAGGGACAATCATGCAGGTTCCGGCGAGCGAGGTAATCGACCGCCATCCTGGCGATGCGCCGCTGCTTCCAGCGGGTCATCGCCGCGGCCGCGCCGCCGAACTCCTGCGTCATCCGCGCTTTGACTTCGATGAAGACCGTCGTGGGCCCGTCCTTGGCGATGATGTCGATTTCGCCGAATCTCGTGCGGTAACGGCGTTCAACAATTACGTACCCGCGGCGCTGCAGCTCGGCGCACGCGAGATCTTCACCGGAAATTCCGAGAGCTTGCCGCGAATCGTTGGTCATCAGGTCGCGGAGCTTACAAGGTCCGCGCCGCACCCAATGCTTCGTCGAGGATATGGAGCGCGATATCGGCTTCCTGCTTCGTCAGCACCAGCGGCGGTGAGAGACGAATCGCATTGCGGCCTGCGCCGAGCACGAGCAGCCCGCGCCTGAAGCACTCGCGGACCAGTACATCGCGCTCGGTTGTCGCGCGCTCCTTCGTCTGGCGGTCACGAACGAGCTCGATGCCGACCATCAATCCCCGTCCGCGCACGTCGCCGACGAGCGGATGTTTATCCATGAGCGCGCGGGCACCGTCGATCAAGTAAGAGCCGACAACCTCCGCGTTTTTGACGAGGCTCTCCCGCAGAAGGTTGATCGTGGCAATCGCCGCCGCGCACGAAACCGGGTTGCCGCCGAACGTGCTCGCGTGTGCGCCGGGCGGCCACTGCCCCATCAGGCTCGACGGCGCCGTCGTGATCCCCAGCGGAAGGCCCGAGGCGATCCCCTTCGCGATGGTCATGATGTCGGGCACGATCTTCGCGTGCTCGATCGCGAACATCTTCCCGGTGCGGCCCATCCCGGACTGCACCTCGTCGACGATCAGTTGAATTCCGTGTTGCGTCGCAATTGCCCGCAAGCGCTCGAGGAAACTGTCGGGTGCGACGATGTACCCGCCCTCGCCCTGAATTGGCTCGACGACAATGGCCGCGACTTCGTCGGGTGACACGAGGTGCACGAACAGCTGCTGCTCGATGAACTCGATGCAGCGAGCAGCCGTGGCGTCGGGCGAGAGTCCCGAGCGATACGTGTCGGGATACGGCGCGTGATACACACCTGGCACGAGCGGTCCGAAGCCCTGACGCTGCCGCACCTTGCTGGCGGTCAGCGATAGTGAGCCCATCGAGCGGCCGTGAAATGCGCCGAAGAATGCAATCACGTTGTGCCGGCCGGTGGTGAATTTCGCGAGCTTCAGCGCGGCCTCGTTGGCTTCAGTTCCGGAGTTGCTGAAAAACGATCGCTGGGGACCTGCTATCGGAACGAGGGCGGCCATCTCCTCGCCCAGGCGTGCCTGCAGCTCGTAGTAGAAGTCGGTGCCCGACATGTGCAGGAACTTCTGCGCCTGCTCGGTAATGGCCTTGACGACCTCGGGATGTGAGTGGCCGGTGGAGGCAACGGCTATCCCTGCCGTGCAGTCGAGGAAGACATTCCCATCCACGTCTTCGACGACAGCGCCGCGTCCTTTCGCGATCACGAACGGATAATCGCGCGTGTACGACGTGGAGACCGTCGCACGGTCGCGCGCGATGATGTCGCGCGCTTTCGGTCCGGGCAACTCGGTGCGAATATCGGGAACCTTCGACTCGCCTCGCTGGCTCGAGTCAGGCCCCTTCACTTTCGTTTCCAGCGTGTACCCCCGGGGTTGTCTTCCAGCAGGATTCCGCGCTCGGCGAGTGCATTTCGGATGCCGTCAGCGGCAGCGAAGTCGCGCCGGGCCCGTGCGGCCGTCCGTTCGTCGATGAGCCGCTCGATCTCGTCGATCGGGACCGGCGGCTGCGCGTCCTCGGCGCGGCGTAGCGTCACGACACCGAGTACGCAGTCGAACTCGTCGATGGCCCGTCGCGCCGCGTCCGCGTTCTCGCGACTGATCGCCTTCGAGTCGATGGCGGCATTCAAGTCGCGAACCAGATCGAAGATCGCGGCAAGACCAGCCGCCGTATTCAGATCGTCCAGCAGTCCAGCCGTGAATGCCGCGCGTGCCTTGTCGATCGCGGCCTCCACAGCAGGCGACCCATCGGTGGATGACACCGTCTCGAGCCGCGCGAGGCAGTCGACGATGCGGCGCAGCGATTCCTCGGCCTGCTCCATTCCCGCCCAGGTGAAATTCAACTGTTTCCGGTAGTGAGAAGACAGCAGCAGGTATCGCAGCGCCGACGCGCGATGTCCGCGCGCGAGCACGTCAGGCAGCGTGTAGACGTTGCCGAGCGATTTCGACATCTTTTCGTTCTCGACGAAGAGATGTTCGATGTGCACCCAGAACCGCGAGAACGGCCGCTTTGTGGCGCCCTCACTCTGCGCGATTTCGTTCTCGTGGTGCGGGAAGATCAAGTCGATGCCGCCCGCGTGAATGTCAATCGGCGGTTCGCCGAGCAGTCGGAGCGCCATCGCCGAGCACTCGAGATGCCATCCGGGCCGGCCGGGGCCTGCACCAACATCCCATGTCGGCTCGCCAGGCTTGGTCGCCTTCCACAGCACGAAGTCGCGGACGTCGTCTTTGGTGTATTCATCGACGTCGACGCTGACGCCTGACTTCATGCCCTCGTGATCAAGGCGCGCGAGCTTGCCATAGTCCGGCAACGTGGCGATCTTGAAATAGGTGGAGCCATCGCGCGAGTAGGTATGTCCGTTGCGGCCGAGCGCGGCAATCAGCTCACCCATTGCGCGCAGGTTGGCTTCATCGGTCGCCCGCGGCGTCTCCTCAGGGACTTCGATGCCGAGTTGGTCGATATCCTCGCGGAACGCGCGAATCCACTGCTCCGTATATTCGCGCAGCGGCATCCCGGCCTTCTGCGCACCGACGATCGTCTTGTCGTCCACATCGGTGTAGTTGATGGCCTCGCGCATCCTGTAGCCACAGAGATGCTTCAGCGTGCGGCGCAAGACGTCCACACATACGTACGTTCTGAAGTTACCGATATGCGCCCGCGCGTACACCGTCGGCCCGCACGCGTACATGCGGACCGTGCCGTCCTGCGAGGGCGAGAACGCCTCTTCCTGGCGTGTAAGCGTGTTGTACAGCTTCATACCGATATTTGTGCGAACAGACGCTCGGCGCGGCGGCGATCGGCTTCCATCTGCGTTCGGAGTGCATCGACGTCGTCGAATTTGCGCTCATCGCGCAGCCGCTGCACGAACCCGAGCCTTAGCGGACGTCCGTACAGGTCGCCGCTGAACCCGAGAATGTACGACTCGATGATCGGCCTGGTCGTGTCGCCGAAGGTTGGCCGCACGCCAACATTGGTCAGACTCGCATGGACGACGCCGTCAATCGTGGTCGTCGTCGCATACACGCCGTTGGGCGGGAGCAGCTCGTTGTCCGTCTGCAGGTTCGCGGTCGGAAAGCCGAGTTCACGGCCGCGGTGCTTTCCCACGACTACCGTCCCGTCGACGTAATACGGATGGCCAAGCAACGCGCCTGCCTCATCCATCCGTGCTTCCGCGACCAGCCGGCGAATGCGCGTGCTGCTGACGACAAACTCCTTGTAGCGGACCGGATCGATCTTGTCCGCGCGAAAACCGTAGCGTTGCCCGAGGGTGCGCAGCGTCGAGAAATTCCCGCTGCGGTCATGCCCGAACAGAAAGTTGGCGCCGACCCACACTTCCGATACGCGCAACCACTCAACAAGCACGGTCCGGACGAATGTTTCCGGGTCCCATCGTGAGAGCTCCGGCGTAAACCGCACGACCGCGACCGCGGCAATCCCCGCCCGGTCGAGCGCCTCGAGCCGCTGTGCCTTGGTCATGAGCAGCGGCGGCGCCTTGTCGGGCCGTACGATGCGCGACGGATGCGGATCGAACGTCATGGCCATCGGTGTGCCGCCATGTTCGGCGGCGCCGCGCCGGACGCGCTCGACGATCTTGAGATGTCCGCGGTGAAGGCCGTCGAAGTTGCCAAGGGCAAGCACGGGATGCACGAGCCAGGCCGGACGCGTGTCGTCCGGAAAGTGGAGCACTTCCACTTACGCTGCGTGAACCTCGATGTCGAACACGAGGCCATCATATGCCAGCTCCACACCTGCGGGCAGCCGGGCGTTGGTCTTCGCATGCGGCAGGTCGTGTGTCATGTGGGTGAAGTAGGTTCGCCGCGGTGCAATGCGCTCCGCAGCGGCGACCGCTTCAGCGAGGGTGAAGTGCGTCTCATGCGGCGTGTCGCGCAGCGCGTCGAGCACGAGAATGTCCACCCCGGCGACGAGTGTCCACGCCTCGTCCGGGATCCGGTTGCAGTCCGTCAAATACGCGAAATTGCCGAAACGGAAACCGAGGATCGGGAGCTTGCCGTGCCACAAGGGCACCGGCACGACTCGAACGCCGCCGATCGCGAATGGGCCCGTGATTTCGTTCGTCGTCAACTGCGGAACGCCGCCACCTACCTGCAGTGGAGCGTCGAACACATACGGGAACTGCCGGCGGACGGCGTCGAGCGCTTCGCGATTCCCGTAACACGGGATCGCAGTGCCCTGAAGCGCGTTGAAGCTGCGGAGATCATCGAGCCCGAGAATGTGATCCGCGTGTGCATGGGTGAAGAGCACCGCATCAACGCGAGCGAGTTTGTGCTCGAGCGCCTGCTGGCGCAGATCCGTCGCCGTATCGACGAGAATCCGTGCCCGTTCCGGCACGGCAACGTAAATCGAAGGTCGCAGGCGTCGATCGCGCGGATCGGTCGATCGGCACGTCGCACACGCGCAGCCAATCATCGGAACACCATGCGACGTCCCGGTGCCCAGCATGGTGACTGTGCCGCGGACCATCCGGCGAATCTAAGGCGTGATGATGCGCGACTGTGGCTTGCTCGCTTCGACGAAGCGCAGCCGCAGCTCGTAGAGAATCTGGTCGAGCAGTTGACGCTCTTCCGCCGTGAGGTTGCCGCGTGTCTTCTCCTCGAGCAACGACAGGATGTCGATCATCTGCTGCGCGGCCGGCAGGTTCACTTCTGACTGCTGACCGCTGACGGGATCCGGAATGTCTCCGAAGTGAACGGCGGCGGTATGTGCAAGGGAGAGCACGAACGCGGCAAAGCTGATGCTGTCCGCGGCGTGCTGATCTTCGGCGTGGTCGTGTTCGGCCATGACAAACCCCGAATGCTAGCATACGAACCCATGGCCTCTGCGCACGTCGAACGTCCGGTTTCCACAGAATCGCCCGGCGATAAATTCGAAAAACTCGTCGCCATCATGCGAACGCTCCGCGCGCCCGGTGGCTGCCCCTGGGATCGTGAACAGACACATGGGTCACTTCGGCCGTTTGTGCTCGAGGAGACGTACGAAGTGCTCGAAGCCATCGATGCCGGCAATATGGAGGAGCTTCGCGAGGAATTGGGCGATTACCTCTACGAGGCCGTGTTCCTCGCCCAGATCAGCGAAGAGGCCGGCGAGTTTTCGATTGGCGATGCGATTGACGCGATTCGGGAAAAGCTCGTGCGGCGCCATCCGCACGTGTTCGCGAAAGCCCCGGATGAGAAAGACATCACCACCGGTCAAGTGATCGAGCGGTGGGAAACGATGAAAGCGCGTGAGCGGGAAACAAAGGGCCAGCCGGACTCGCCGGCCAAGACGACGTTGAGCGGAGTTCCCAAGACGCTGCCGTCGCTGCTGCGTGCCTACGAAATCAGCGCACGCGCTGCAGCCGTCGGATTCGATTGGGTCAGGGCCGGCGATGTGCTCGACAAGATTGAGGAGGAGGTAGCAGAGGTTAGACACGAGGTCGAATCGGGTGAGACGAGTCACCCGTCACGCGCCGAGGAGGAAATGGGCGATCTTCTGTTTGCCATCACGAACTTGTCGCGCAAGCTCGGCATCGAACCCGAGGCAGCGTTGCGCCGCGCGAACGAAAAGTTCACGAAACGGTTTGATGCGATGGAGCGCTCTTTCACGTCGCGGGGGAAGCTGCTCACTGATGCGACGCTGGAAGAAATGGAGGAGGAGTGGCGGACAGTCAAAGCCGCTGGTCATGATTCGGAGACGTGTCGTTAAAGACGAAGGTCGCGACGTTCGCCTGCTCGGTGCGGGTGGCGTTCGTGCTCTTCGCGATCATCGTGATCTTCGTGGTTCATATCTGTCTCCGGTGAAGGTCTTCACGACAACGTGTTGGCCATCTGTATCAATGGTGACTTCCCCATCCCGATCAGTGCGATAGATCCGCGCGCCGATCGCCTCGAGTCGTCCGATGACATCAGGTGCAGGATGACCAAACGGGTTCCCGCGCCCGCAACTGATGAGCGCAATCTGTGGACGCCAGGCCTCCAGCAACTCGCGTGACGTCGACGTGCGGCTTCCGTGGTGCGCGACTTTGAGAACGCGGATCCTTGCCGGCACGAGACGCGGGACCGTCGCGCGCTCGACGTCCTCGCCGATATCGCCTGTCAGCAGCAGCGCAACGTCGCGGTAGACGATCTCGAGGACGACCGAGTCATCGTTGCGCACGCGCTGCCGCTCCCAATCAGGCGGTGGTGGATGAAGCACGATCACGCGGGCGTCGCCGAGACGAAACTCTTCGCCGCTGCGTCGCCGCTCGATGACGGCACCGGATGCGGAGGCGCGCGCGAGGACCGCCTGCAGCGAGCGTGCGCGCGGAACCGGTACGCCCTCCCAGAGATAACCTGGCTTGAAGTCATCGACCAGCGGCAACGCCCCGCCAATGTGATCGGGATCGCCGTGAGTCAGCAGAAGCGTGTCGATCGCCGAGACGCCGCGCGCCCACAGCGCCGGCGCGAGGACGCGTGCACCGATGTCGAAGCCGCTGCCGAAGGGACTTCCGCCGGTATCGACGATCAGCGCGCGCGAGCCTCTGCCCTTGCGGTCGGCAGGGCTATTCGACGCTCCGACCTGCAACATCAACGCGTCGCCCTGCCCCACGTCGAACATCGTCAGGCGGAGACCTCGAAGAT
>Ga0068858_100008059_pt1 | contig 10148 bp, 7 predicted proteins | sample KBSSwiS12_FD_66589 | JGI IMG/M metagenome (GOLD analysis project Ga0068858, IMG submission 66589) | Switchgrass rhizosphere microbial communities from Kellogg Biological Station, Michigan, USA - KBS Switchgrass S1-2 | ecosystem: Host-associated > Plants > Roots > Rhizosphere > Soil ... | reverse complement strand
CGAGCTCGAGCGCCTGATCGTGACGGATCTCTCGGGCGGGGCGATGCCGCTGGTCCGTTACGAGACGGGCGACCTCGTGCGACGCGACCACACGCTGCCCGATGCGCCGATCATGCGGATTGCGGGCCGCGAGATCGACTGCCTCCACTTGCCGGGTGGGCGCCGCATCTCTCCCTATCGCATTACGACAAGTCTGGAGGTGGTCGAGGGGCTAGACCAATACGAGGTCGTCCAGCACGAGGACCTGTCCGTGGAGGTCTTCATCCGGACTCTCTCCGCCGATGCAGGGCCAGTCTTCGAGGGGGTGAGGCGGGCAGTGAACCACGTCTGCGACGGGGCCCTGTCGATCGAGGTAAAAGCTATGGCTGCGACGGGCTGGGACGGCCGGAAGCTCCGGCCGGTCCGATGCTTGGCGGGACAGAGCGCGTGAGAATTCTATCTTTAACGTACGAATATCCTCCGATTGGCGGCGGCGGCGGCAGGGTCGCCGCGGCGCTGAACGAGGAGCTCGCGAGAAACGGCGATCGTGTCGAGGTGTTGACGTCGCGCATGACCGGCTTCTCGCGCCGCGAGAGCGTCGGCGGCGTGATGGTTCACCGCAGCGCCTGTGTGCGTCGCGACATGCATTACACGACGGCGTTGGAGCTCTCGACCACGCTGCTGCCGGCATGGCGCGAAGGTTGCCGACTAATCAAAGCGTTCCAGCCCGATCTGCTGCACACGCACTTCGTTCTTCCGTCGGGCGTGATCGCGTGGCGTCTCGCGCGCCATTTTCACGTGCCGTATGTAATCACGGCGCACGGCTCGGATATCCCCGGCTACAATCCCGACCGCTTCGCGCTCCTGCACCGACTGCTCAAGCCGTTCTGGAGGCAGATCGTAGCCAACGCGTCGCTGCTGATCTCGCCTTCGAACTTCTTGGCGGGTTTGATCCGCGCCCAAGTCGACCTGCCGATTCGCGTGATTCCGAACGGCTATTCGCCCGCCGCGGCGCTCGGCAAGCACAAGCGCAACCTCGTGCTCGTGGTCGCGAGGCTCTTCCCCCGCAAGGGCGTGCAGCGGTTCATCGAAGCGATCCCCGGCATGCCGCGCGATTGGGACTACGTGATCGCCGGCGACGGCCCGTATCTGCCGAAGCTCAAGGAGCTGGCCGAACGCTTACAGGTGCCCGTGCGCTTCATCGGCTTCGTCGACGCGCACACGTTGCGCGGCTACTACGAGGAGGCGCGCATCCTCGTATTCCCGTCGATTCGCGAAAACTTTCCGATGGTCTTGCTCGAGGCGATGGACGCCGGGTGCGCCGTGATCACGACCGACGCGGAAGGATGCGGCGAGGTCGTCGGTAGGGCGGGAATCGTCGTGCGCAAGGACGACGCAGAGCAGATTCGCACCGCGCTCGGAGGGCTCATGGCGGACCCGGTGCGCTGCGAGCAGCTCGGACAAGTGGCGCGTGCTCGGGCCGACCAATTCCGTTGGCCGCGGATCGCTGGTCTCTACCGGGACGCGTTCAGGTCCGCGTTTGCATCGGCGCCGCTGACCGACACCGCGATTCAGCGCCGTCTGGTCATCTAGGCGCCCGAGGCGCCTTTCGCCGTGACGGCCGGCCTCGCGAAGCATCTTGGCTTGCTTGCCGGGGCCGAGCCGCCGATCGTCGCGGAATTCACGGGACGACTCGACGGCGCGGGCCTTGCTGTCCGCGCGCGCTACGTGGGCAGCGGCGTCAATCGCGACTATCTCGTGAACCTCGTGATGGACGAGCCGTGCGAGTGCGCGCGGCATTCGCTCCCGAGCTATCGGCACGTGCCCAGCGCTGTCGCTGACGAGCGTGGAACGGCAGCGGGCGACGTCGCCGTGGTGCTCACCGACTTGCCTGCGCTCTGGGGAATGCTCACGCCGCGTAGGGCGCAGTACCGCTTCGCCGCCTGGGTGCGACAAGAGCTCACGCTGCCGCCGGCTGGCGCGCCATGGGTATTGCCCCGTGCGGTCGAGCGCGAGGCGGCCCGCCTCGCTCGCCGCCACGAATATTCGCTCGACTTCGTGACCGACGACGATTCGGTTCGTCGGTTCTACGGAGAGCTTTACCGGCCGTATGTGCTCGCGCGGTTCGGCAACGGCGCGATCGTCGTCGCGGAAGAAGATTTCGCTCGCGCCGCGCGCGGCTGCACCCTTGCGCGCCTCCACGAACACGGCCGCTGGGCGGCCGGGATGCTGCTCGAGCGATCCGGCGCCGAGTTGCGCTTCCGCTGGTTCGGCGCGTCGCGCAGCCCGCCACCGGACGGCGCGAGCGAAGTGCTCGATGTCGCGTGCATCCGGCGCGCGCACGCCGACGGCGTGCGTACGGTGCTGCTCGGCCACTCGCGGCCGAGCCTCGCCGACGGGGTGGTGCGCTACAAGCAGAAGCTCGGTGCACGGCTTCGCGCGGTGCGCTATCCGCAGCCGATGCTCGGCATCGCCGTGGATCGCGGCCACCGGCCGATGCTCGAGCGGCTCAACGGCCGTCAGCTCATCACGGTTCGCGGCGGACTCGTTCGAGTCTTGGAAGCGTCGTGAGCAGCGAATACACCGTCGGCTGGTTGCTGCCCGAGGACGCGGCCGAAGCCGCGGCGCTCGAGGCGAGAACGCATGTCGCCGAGCATCGCGCCGGAGAGGATCTCATTACGGCGCAGCTGGTCACGACGGAATCCGGCGCGCGAAACTTGAGCCTCGGTTTGTACCACCTCGCCGCCGATTCGTCGCGGCCGGTGCTCGTCGGCTTCGTGCTCGCTTTCGTGATGCGAAGCCGGCGCGAGATGGCGGAATTCTTCGACGCCCCGATCCCGGAGCAATTGGATCCGGACGGCCGCACCATCTATATCGCGGATTGGACGATAGAGCACGCGCATCGCCGAGCATTCAAGTTCATGGCCGCAAAGCTCGCCGGCGTTTTCGCGTCGGACGAGGAGGCGCGGCAACTGCCCGTCGACGCGTTCAGCACTGCCGAGTACGCGACGAAGTGGCGCACGCGCGCGAGGTGGGTTCTCCGCAGCGGCTTCAAATTCGTCGCGCAGTACCCGTACGTGGACAAGAGGCTCTCTCAGCCGATGTTCTGGATGCACTTCGAGCCGCACCGCGCGCCGACGGACGAGCGTTGCGCGCCGACACGTGACGGCCCGCTCACCTGCCGCGTGGTAAAGGACCTCCGCAGCTGGGCGGATCTGCGGCGTTCGTGGGACCGGCTGCTCGCAGAATCGCCGGACAGCACGCCGTGGCAGAGCTACGCGTTCCTCACGCTTTGGTGGCGGTATTTCGGCGGCGACCAGGAGTTGCGGATCTTCGTCGTCGAGCGCGGCGGCGTGCCCTGCCTCGCTTTGCCGATGCAAATAACGCAGTGGAAGCGTTTGCCGGGGCTGCCCGTGCGCATGCTCGAGCCGATCGGCATGATCATGGATGTAAACCGGCCGCGCCTCGGTCTCGGGGCGCTAGCCGAAGACGCTTATCGTTGCGCCTTCGACGCCATCTGGAGCTCGCACAACGACTGGCACGTCGCGCGGATCGACGAGAAGCCTTGGGACGACCGCGAGGTCGCACTGCTCCGAGACTACGCGCTCGAGCATGGCTGCGTTTTTCGGCAAATGTTCTCGCATCTCGTCCCGTACCTCGACTTGCGTCAATCCTGGCAAGAGTACCTGCGCGGGCGCTCGCAGAAGCTGCGCAAGAACCTGAAGGCGTCGCGCCGCAAGCTCGAGCAGCGAGGCCCTGTGGCTCTCGAGCGCCATGACACAGAGGCGTGCGTGGTCGAGGCCTTGGATATCGTGCGCGAGCTGCATGCTCGTAGCTGGAAGCGCGCGAAGCGCGTCGAGCACAGCCGCTCCGAGGGCTACACGGGCTTCTTCACGGATTGGGTGCGCCACATGGCGTCGCTCGGCCGCTGCCGGATCCTCGTGCTGCGCTGCGGCGCGGTGCCCGTGGCGGCGACCGTCGCATTCTTGGACGGCGACACATATTACTCGGCGCAAATCGTCCACGATGAGGAGTTCGGCGCTTGCTCTCCGGGCACGATTTTGGAGGCCATGGAGATCGAAGGGCTCATGAACGAGGGCCGTTTCGCCACGTACGACATGATGGGCTCGTTTCTCAGCAACAAGATGCGCTTCACCGAAACAGCGACCAGGAGCTCGCACGTGCTCGTCCTGCGGCGGCGTGTGCGCACGTTCGCGCTGGACGCCTTCTACTTCTTCATCAAGCCGTACCTGCGGCCGCTTTTGGTCAGCGCGTGGCGGCGCCTCAAGCCTAAGAGGGCGGCATGATTCGGCAGTGCCTGATGCTGCTCTCGATCTTCACGAAGCGCGAGCGCTTGCAAATCTACTTGCTGCTGGCGAACGCGACCGTGGTCGCGCTCATCGATGTGGCGGGGGTCGCCTCGGTCATGCCGTTCATCGCCGTGCTGATGGACGATCACATCATCGAGACGAACTTCTATCTGCGGAAGGCGTATGCGTTCTTCGGCTTCTCGAGCTACAACCACTTCAAGGCGGCGCTCGGCGTGCTCTCGATCGGCGCGCTCGTCATAAGCAATTCGTTCTCGGCATTCGAGGCGTGGTTCAGGTACCGCTTTTGCTTCACGCGGACACAGTCTTTGTGCGTCCGGTTGCTCGCGAAGTACCTGCATGACCCTTATCTCGGCTTCCTCCAGCGCAATCGCGCGGAGCTGCAAAAGATCATCGTGACGGATGTAGACCGCGTGGTGGTCGGCACTTTGATGGCAGGCGTGGGCGTCTTCGCGGACGTCGTTTCGGCCGCATTCATCTTGGCGTTGCTGTTCGTCGTCGACCACGTCGTCACGACCGCCACGCTGCTGGTGCTCGGTGCGAGCTACTTGGCGCTGCATCTGACGATCCGCCGGCGTATCACACAGCTCGGCGAGGAGTTCGTCGTGCTCGATACGGCGATCACCGCGCGCGCCATGGAAGCGCTCGAAAACGCCAAGGAGATCAGGGCGGCAGGCCGAGAGAACGAGTTCGTGCGCCGCCTTGCCGCGCCGCGCTCCGATTTCGCTCGAAACGCGATCCGCCACAGCACGCTCGACCTCGTGCCGAGCAGGCTGATCGAGGTGATCGCATTCGGCGTGATCATCGCGGTCGCGCTCTATTACCTCCTGAGCGCGGGCACTTCGAGCAGCGTGCTTGCCGTCATCGCGCTCTACACGTTCGCGGCGTACCGGCTCGTCCCGACGCTGAAGCTGATCCTCGATGGCGTCGACACGATCCGCTACAACGCGCCCGCTCTCACGATCATCTGCAAGGACTTCGACCCGGTACGCCCTGGGACTCGCGCGAAGATCGAGCCGAGCGGCCTCACGCGCGGCGTCGAGATCGACGCGGTCTCGTTCACCTATCCCGGAGCGAGGGGCAAGGCTCTGAATGGGCTCACGCTGAATATAGCCGCCGGCGATTTCGTCTGCATGATGGGACCGACGGGCGCGGGGAAGTCGACGGCGCTCGACATCCTACTCGGGCTGCTGCCGCCGGACGCCGGGCGCGTCTTGATCGATGGCGTGCCGCTAGGCCGCGAGAACGGCGACGCGTGGCGGAGGTCGACCGGGTTCGCGCCGCAAGCGGTGAATCTCATCCACGACACGGTCGCCGCGAACATCGCGTTCGGCGTGCAGCCGCAGAACCTGGATCTCGATCGCGTCCGCGAAGCGGCTCGGCAGGCGCAGATCCACGATTTCATCGTCGGCGAGCTGCCGGATGGCTACGATTCCAAGCTCGGCGAGAAGGGACTGCAGCTCAGCAGCGGCCAGCGGCAGAGGATTGGCTTGGCGCGCGCGCTGTATCGCGATCCCGCGGTGCTCGTTCTCGACGAGGTGACCAACGCGCTCGACGCGGTGACGGAGCGCCGCGTGATCGATGGCCTGCTCGCTTTGCAGCCGCGCCGTACGATCATCTTCGTGTCGCACAAAGCGTCGGTCGCGCGCCGCGCGTCGCGGATCGTGATCATCCAGGACGGCGTCGCGCAGGCCGATGGGTCGTATCGGGAGCTCGTCTTCGACGAGCGCTTCCGCGAGCTGCTCACGGACGTCGAGGAACGAGCGCGCGCCTAGCGCTCACACGCGGCAGAAGTCAGCAGCCGCGTTCGCGGATCTCGTGAGGTCGCGCACCTCGATTCGCATGGGAACACCCTCGGCGGCGTAGTCCCCTCGTAGGACCTGCTCGCTGACGGGGCGCATCGAGAGAATCTTGATGCTCTCGAATCCGTCGCACGCGTAATAGGAGGCGATCTTGAGCACGTCTTCGGGCGAAAGGTCGTCTTGCGCCACCATGATTCTCGCGTGCAAGCCTCTACGCGCGCCCATCGCCGCGAACGGCGTGTTCGCGAACAAGCTCACGACGGCGGGTGTGAGATGGGCGACCTTCATGAGCAGCTGGCCATACGGCCAATCGTTGCCGATGCGCGCGCCGAGCTTGCGCTTGTAGCGGTGAATGCCGTTGTTCAGCTGCGCCGGCGCGTACATCAAATTGATCTCGCTGCAGCCGACGTCGATCGCGTGCCTCATCGAGAAGCAATAGAGCGCCGCGCCGACGGCGCTCTGGAGCGCGGCATCGAGCCCGTCGACGACGCCGAGCCACATGAACTGCATCACGCGATCGACGCGCTGCAGGACGCCTCCGCCGACGACGGAGTCGCCATGCAAGACTTCGATCAGCGCGCCTCTTGCGGCCGTCTTCTGGATCACGTCGCGCGGCTCGAGGTCGGCGAGGTCGGCATGACGTCGTCGCCCGTAAGGCAGGTACATCGTGTCGTAGAAGCGGTCGATCGTCGCGGCATCGTGCGTGGTCCGAAACGTGAGGCCGAACTTCTCCACCTTGCGCAGCTCGTCGCGCGTGGTCTTGCGAGCCGAGAATCGCTGCTCGACCGACGACCACTCGGCCGGCAACGCGATCCTGTGGGAGATCTGTGGAGGCAGTTGCAGGAAGCCGTTCTTCGGCATGCCGAGGTGATACGGCCACGCGATATCACCGATGACGAGGTCGCTCTCGGACTCCGTTGTCAGGAGGCGCGAGCCGTGGCGCACCGAGACGCTCTCGCGTTCTCTGACGATCGAATGCTCGGCGTAAAACGAGTCGACGAGGTAGTCGTAGCAGAGCAGCGTGCCGTAATAGAACAACGAGAGCGGCTCTCCGCTGTGTTTTTCCTTGCCGGCAATCCACAGCGCGTCGCCGCGATACTCGCTCGCCGCGACCTTGACGCGTGCAAGCTGCCTGTAGAGCCGATACTGCAGGGTTTGTTTCATCGCGGCGTCGTGGAGGAACGCGCGGGATCGTACCTGGCGGCATCGCAGCTCAATAGCGATTGGCTCCAGATTCGACATAACGGCGATGGCCGAGGCCTCGTTGACTAGGCCCGAGAGCGGCCGCATTCCAAGTGTGCGGCGGGGTCGATAACTGGCTTCCCGCGGACGGTGCAAGAATCGAAGCGAATGGAAGACCTCATCGAGATCGCGGGCGGCGCTCTGCTCGGCCTTTGCATCGGCGCGCTTGCGCTCGCGTTCCCGTTCCGCCGTTCCTCGTTTCGGCCAACGCTGCTGCGAGACATCGGCGCGGCGATCGCGAGTGTCGGGTTCGCCATGGCGGCGGACTTGTTCCTCGAAATGCCCGAGGGCTCGTTCAGGCGCCAGCTCGACGGTTGGTATGCGGCGCTGCACGAGGTCCCGTTCTGGCTCGTCGTTCTCGCGTACATCGTTTTCGCCGACTTTTGCGCGTACTGGGCGCATCGGGCTCTGCATACGCGTTGGCTCTGGCCGACGCACGCCTGGCACCATTCGCCGCAGCACCTCTATTGGATCGCGGGCCTGCGGGGATCGCCGATCCACATGCTCGTGATCAGCATTCCGTACTACCTCGCGTTCGCTCTATTTCCGGTTCCCGAGGCCGGCGCGATAGCGCTCGTGCTGTTCCTGATCGATACGTCGAACCAGCACTACCTTCACTCGAATCTCAGAGTGCCGTTCGCCGCGCGGCTCGAGCGCTTGCTCGTGACGCCGCGCTTCCATTTCGTGCACCACAGCGCGAGGGAGCAAGTCGCGAACAGTAACTATGGATTCATTTTCTCGTTGTGGGATCGGATGTTTGGCACGTTCACCGATCCCGCCAACGTCCCGGGCGACGATCCGCTGGGGCTTGGTTACGAGATCAGCGGCTGGCGCCTGATGCTCGGATTGCCGGCGGCCGGCGGACGCGTCATGCCCGAGCTCGTGTCGCGCCTCGAAAGAGATGGGCGCGTGCAACCGCAAGCCGTATCGCACGCGGCACGACATGATTGAGTGGTGGGCGATGCAGGAGTGTGCTACAGCGGCGCGTTTACGGGAGACTCCAGTCCATTAAGATCCAGCTTATGCCGCTCGCGAAACGCGACCACTAGGCCAAGAGATGTACGACGACCCTGAGCTTCTTACCGAGGCAAAGTTGGCGGAGCTCGAGCGGTTCTTTGCTCCGCTTGCTGCCTTGCTTCAGGCATTTGCCGAGCGGCACAACCTGCGCATCGACAAGTATCACCGCGCACAGGCGAACTGGAGCTTCATCTTCCGATTGGTCGGAGAGGGCACAATAGGACACATTCAGGTGCTGCGAGTCGGCGACAACCAAGTGCTCATAGCCGGTCATCGTGAGCGGCGAGATTTTGAGGGATTTCGCCGGTTCATTTCCCGTGGAGGGGTCGCTACTCTGACACTGTCGAGGGACGATCCGCGATTTGCGGAAGAGCTAGAGTCGATGTTGGTTAGGACTGTCAGCCACCCGGACTCGAGATTGGAATCCGATGGCATCGACTGGTCCACGCGGAGCCGAGAAGAAAACGACCTTAGCCGCAGATTGTTTGCGGCTGAGCCGCTCGTGAGGCTCGATCACTGAGGCATCGCCACACATGATGCCGTGGTCGCCACAGCGCCATAACGAGCCTGCCACTGACGTCTCTACGCGCACAGCGCCGCCCAGTCAGCTGTCTCGTTTGGTTGTTAACGTTGGTGAGCGGGCTAGCTAGATCGCCCAAAGTCGCTTACTGCGAGCCTAAGCGAGCTGCGTTCTCGCATTCCCGGCTTCGTAGAAATAGAGACTAACGAGGAGACCTAAGACGCGACCTCGGTAGTCGCGCTTAGAATCACTCGAACTCCAAGAGCACCAAATCGGAGTCGCCGGTCTCGCTCGCTTGAGCAGCGTAGAGCAGCTCATTGCCGTTAGGCGACACGGTGATGCCATGGACGATGCCGACTGGCGCGGGTGCGATGTCGCGCACCTGATGCGTCTCGTAATTGAAAAACCGAAACGCCTGGGGGATCCCCTCGGGTGTCACGGCGACGTAGAAGAATCCGTCCTCGACCGGGACGATTCCGCCGTTTAGCGTCCTGTAGTCGTCGACGAGCGACTGCTCGGCGTTCGCGATGGAATCGCCTTCGAGAGAACGCATGAATATCCCGGGCTCTGTGGTCTTCGAGTAGATGAGCTGCCGACCGTCGGGTGTTTCGCGCGCGAACGCGCCAGCGAACAGCGGTTCGCGGTGGCCATCGGTGATCCGAACGCGCACTATCCAGCCCGCTTCTAGCTCGGTGACATATAAGTACTTGCCGTCCGCTGACCATTCCGGATTCGCGCCGGCGCCCATCAATCGCTCGGGCACACCGTTGTCCGCTCCTACAATGTAGAGCGTTCGCTCTTCATGCTTGCCGACCAGATTGAACGCGATCCACCTGCCGTCCGGGGACCAATGAGGAAAAGCGGGATACGGGTCGAGGCTCGTGAGCATCACCGCCTTCCCCGATTCGTCGGAAGCCTGTTTCCAGATCTGTTGAATGCCGCTGCGGGCGGAAGCGAACGCGACTTGGCGACCGTCCGGGGAGAATTCCGGGTGAACGTCGCCCGCGGTCGAAACGAACCGGCGCGACTCCCGGCCCGTCGCCGCGTGTGATTTCGGATCGAGAGGCAACGCGAAGATGTCGGCGCCCTTGGAGATCTTTGCGACGATCGCGCGGGTCGACGTTGCCGTACGAAGCAACGTCATCGCACTCGGTTCTCGGCTCGCGGTCGAGCCGCCGAGCACTTGGCTGACATTGTCGACTACTCGAAACGTCGAATCGGCGACCCGCCACTCGAAGATCTCGCCACCGCCGACGAAGA
>Ga0068858_100008055_pt1 | contig 10149 bp, 6 predicted proteins | sample KBSSwiS12_FD_66589 | JGI IMG/M metagenome (GOLD analysis project Ga0068858, IMG submission 66589) | Switchgrass rhizosphere microbial communities from Kellogg Biological Station, Michigan, USA - KBS Switchgrass S1-2 | ecosystem: Host-associated > Plants > Roots > Rhizosphere > Soil ... | reverse complement strand
GCGAACATGCGCGTCGGGTCCTCGTTCTCGCGCTTGAACGCGAACACGCCGGCGGTGAAGGGAAAGCTGCCGGGCACGTTCTCCCGCAACTGCCAGCGCAGCACTTCGCCGTCGTCCTCGTACTTCGGCAGCGCCACCTTGCGCACCTTGGTGCCCGACAGCGACGTCGACGTCAGCGCCGTGCGCACTTCCTTGTCGCGGATCTTCACGACGTACTCGTCGCCGGCGTACGCAGTCCGGGTCTGCGGCCACATGTCGAGGAGCTTCTTCGAGCGCGGGTCGAGCTTGCCGGCGCGGTCGGCGATCAGGGCGTCGATGGCGTCCCCCTCGTCCCGACCCTCTCCCCCAGCAGGGGAAGGGGTGCGCCGGTCCCGAAGCATCTTCTTCGTTGCCGCGAGTTGCTGCCGCTCGCGCGCGATCCGCGCCTGCGCCTCGGCGTGGCCGAGATAGCGGCGCACCGTTTCGGCGATCTCGGCCAGGTAACGCGAGCGCGCCGCCGGAACGATGGCGCCCAGCGCGCTCGATTGCCGGCGCTCCACTTTCGGCAGCGTTCCAGGCTTGAGCTTGAGCCCGTGCGCCGTCAGCGCGGCACCGACGTTCTGGTAGAGCGCGGTGACGCCGTCGTCGTTGAAGCGGGACGCGATCGTGCCGAACACGGGCATCGTGTCGGGCGCCTGCTTGAAGAGCTCGCGGTTGCGCTGATACTGCTTGCGCACGTCGCGCAGCGCATCGGCCGCGCCCTTGCGGTCGAACTTGTTGATCGCGATGAAGTCGGCGAAGTCGAGCATGTCGATCTTCTCGAGCTGCGACGCGGCGCCGAACTCCGGCGTCATCACGTAGAGCGAGAGATCGACCAGCGGGACGATCGCCGCGTCGCCCTGCCCGATGCCGGACGTTTCGACGATGATCAGGTCGAAGCCCGCCGCCTTGCACGCGGCAATGGCGTCCGGCAGCGCCGCCGAGATCTCGCTGCCCGTGTCCCGCGTCGCCAGCGAGCGCATGTAGATGCCGGGATGCCCGATGGCGTTCATGCGGATGCGATCGCCGAGCAGCGCGCCGCCGGATTTGCGCCGCGACGGATCGATCGAGACGATCGCGATGGCGAGCGCGTCCTTCTGGTCGATGCGGAAGCGGCGCACCAGCTCGTCGGTGAGCGAGCTCTTGCCGGCGCCGCCGGTTCCCGTGATGCCGAGCACCGGCGTTTTCGCGCGCGCTGCGGCCGCGAGCATGTCGTCGCGCAGCCGCGCGGGCACGGTGCCGCTTTCGAGGCCGGTGATGAGCCGCGCCAGCGCGCGGGTGCGAGTGAACGGATTCGCATCGGTGAGCGCCGCCAGCGAATCAGGGAGCATCTGTGCCAGGTCCGCGTCGGCGGCCGCCACGATCTCGTTGATCATTCCCTGCAGGCCGAGGCGCTGCCCGTCCTGGGGCGAGAAAATGCGCGTCACGCCGTAGGCGTGCAGTTCCTCGATTTCGGCGGGAACGATCACGCCGCCGCCGCCGCCGAACACCTTGACGTGGCCCGCGCCGCGCTCGCGCAGGAGATCGATCATGTACTTGAAGAACTCGACGTGGCCGCCCTGGTAGGACGAGATGGCGATGCCGTGCGCATCCTCCTGCAGCGCGCAGGTGACGATTTCCTCGACCGAGCGGTTGTGGCCGAGGTGGATCACCTCGCAGCCGCTGGCCTGGAGGATGCGCCGCATGATGTTGATCGAGGCATCGTGGCCGTCGAACAGGCTGGCGGCAGTCACGAACCGCACCTTGTGGAGCGGCTTGTAGGTCAGCGGCGGGCGCGTGGCATCGTTCATCGCGAGGACTCCGGGCAGGTCGCGCGCGGGCGGGGGATGGAAAGGTTACTCCTCCAGCCCCCGCGCCGAAGGCGGCACGGCCGGACAGCTTAAGTTCCGTTTACGTAAACGTCAACCTATGCCGGGCGTAGCCGGCGGCGCATTGCCGACGCCCGCGCCACGCCTATTCATTTGGCATAAACTGGCGGCCATTGCGCTATGCGAGGGCGACTCCAGCACCCGGCCATGCCACCGATGCCTCCCCACCGGCCCGACGCGGACGCCCCCCGAGATCCCGCGGCCGCCCGCGAGCTGTTCGAGACGCTGTACGCCGAGCTCCACCGCGTGGCGCGCCGCGAGCTCCGCCGTCACAGCGCCGGCGATGCGCTGGGCGCGACGACCCTGCTTCACGAAGCGTTTCTCGATCTGTCCGACAAGGCCGGCATAGCCTTCGCCGATCGGCCGCATTTCCTCGCTTACGTCGCGCGGGCGATGCGCGGACTGATCATCGACGACAGCCGCCGCCGGCATGCGCAAAAACGCGGCGGGCTCTTCGACATCACGAGCCTGCGTACCGAAGTGGGCGAGGCGCTCTCCGTGGAGGCGGCAGCGGCGCCGATGGAGACGCTGGAGCGCGTCGGCACAGCGCTCGACACGCTGGCGGGCGTCGAACCGGCCCTCGCGGAGCTCGTCGATCTCCGCTTCTTCTGCGGCTTCTCGATCGGCGAGGTCGCCGCGCTGCGCGGCGTCTCCGAACGCACTGTGCAGCGCGACTGGCAGAAAGCGCGCATCTACCTGCATCGCGCGCTGCGCGAAGACGCCGCGACCGAGTGACGCGCCTGCATGACCGCTGGCAGGCGCTGAGCCCGCTTCTCGACCACGCGCTCGATCTCGACGACGCCGCGTGCGAGGCGTGGCTTGGCACGCTCGCCGCCAGGGATCCGGCGCTCGCCGCCGAAATCCGTGCGCTCCTGGACGATGCGCGCGCGCTCGAGCGCGATGGCTTCCTCGCGCGAAGCGCGGCGGAGGAATGGCGCACGCAGGCATCGCTCGCCGGACAGACGATCGGGTCCTACACGCTCGACGCTCCACTCGGTCAGGGCGGCATGGGCAGCGTGTGGCGCGCGCGGCGCAGCGACGGCCGCTACGAGGGCTTCGTCGCCATCAAGCTCCTCAACGCCGCGCTGGTCGGCAAGGCCGGCGAAGCGCGTTTTCGCCGCGAAGGCTCGATCCTCGCGCGGCTGTCGCACCCCAACATCGCGCGGCTGATCGACGCCGGAATTTCGTCCACCGGACAGCCGTATCTCGCGCTGGAGTACGTCGAGGGCGTGCGCATCGACCGGCATTGCGACGACCACGGCCTCGATACCGATGCGCGGCTCTCGCTTTTCCTCGACGTGCTCGCCGCGGTTGCGCGCGCGCATGCGAACCTGATCGTCCATCGCGACATCAAGCCGTCGAACGTGCTGGTCGCGAGCGACGGCACGGTGAAGCTCCTCGATTTCGGTATCGCGAAGCTGCTGGAGAACGACGGCGGCGGGGAATCCGAGCTCACGCGCGACGCCGGCCGGGCGCTGACGCCCGAATTCGCCGCGCCGGAGCAGGTGCAGGGCGGCGCGATCACCGCCGCGACCGACGTGTATGCGCTCGGCGTCCTGTTGTACCTGCTGCTGGCCGGACAGCATCCCGCCGGCCGATCCGGGACGTCGCCCGCAGCGCTGATCGATGCGATCATTGGCGTCGAGCCGCCGCGCCCGTCCGATGCCGTCGCGACGCCGCGGACGCTGACGGCGCAGATGCTGACTGAGAACGCGGCGCGCCGCGCGGCGACGCCCGACAAGCTGCAGCACGTGCTGCGCGGCGACCTCGACAACATCGTCGCCAAGGCGCTGAAGAAGAATCCGCAGGAACGCTACATTTCGGTGACCGCGCTCGCCGACGACATCCGCCGTTACCGCGCGCAGCAGCCGGTCTCCGCGCGTCCCGACTCGTTCGGCTATCGTGCCGCGAAGTTCGTGCGCCGCAACCGGGTCGTCGTCGGCGTCGGCGCGCTGGCGGTCGTTGCGATGCTCGCGGGGCTCGCCGGCACGATGACGCAGGCAGCACGTGCGACGACGCAGGCCGCGCGCGCCGACGAAGCGGCGCAGACGGCGACGGCGCAGCGCGACTTCGCGCTGCGCCAGCTCTCGCGCGCGGATGCAGTGAACGACTTGAACGAGTTCCTGCTCTCCGACGCGGCCCCGTCGGGCAAACCGTTCACGGCCGGCGAACTGCTGGCGCGCGCCGAGGCGGTGATCGAGCGCCAGCATGACACCGGCTCGGCGAACCGCGTCGACATGCTGACGGCACTCGGCCACCAGCACCAGGTCATGGATCACGACGACGAAGCTCACCGACTTTACGCGCGCGCCTACGAGCTCGCGCGCGGCAGCGACGACCCATCGTCGCGGGCGCGCGCCGCCTGCGGCCTCGCCGTGGCCACGGGGCGCAAGGGCGATACCGCGCGCGCCGAGACGCTGTACGCCGAAGGAATGGCGGATCTTCCCGCCACGCCGCAGTTCGCGCTCGATCGCATCGCGTGCCTGCGCGACGGCAGCCTCGTCGCCCGCGACGCCGGCGACGCCGCGCTCGCCGTCCTGCGCGCACGGGACGCGCAGGAGCTGCTGCCGACGCTGCGCTTTCCGTCGACCGTGCTGGAAATGCGCATGCTGATGGACCTGGGCGAGTCGTACCGGATCTCCGGCCAGTACCCCGCGGCCATTGACGCTTTCGAGCGCGCCGACGCGCGTCTCACGTCGCTTGGACGCCAGAACACCGAGACGGCCGGCACGCTGTACAACAACTGGGCGCTGGCGCTGCAGAGCACCGGCCAGGTGCTGCAGGCGGAGGCGCTTTTCCGGCGGGCCGTGCGCATCAGCAGCGACGAGCACACCGACGGCAACGTCTCGCCGATGCTGCTCAACAACCTCGCGCGCGTTCTCAACGACCTCGACCAGAATGCGGAAGCCGCGCGCCTCGCCGACCAGGCGTACCAGCGCGCCCGCGCGGCGGGCGACGAAATCGTCGTCTCGCAATCGCTGCTGGTGCGCGCGCGGGCGTATCGCAAGCGGGGCGACCTGGCGGCCGCCACCCGCCTGATGGACGACCTGGAGCCGCGCTTTCGCCGGATGCTGCCGCCGGGAAACCTGGCCTACGCGGCGCTGGCGGCGGAGCGCGCGCTGATCGCGCAGGCCCGCGGCGAACCGGCGCTCGCGACGACCGAAGCGGACCGGGCAGTCGCGATTGCCGAAGCCTCCCCCACCCGCCGCGACATGCTCGCATTCTTCCTGCAGCGCCGCGCCGAAGTCGAGCTCGACCAGCAGCGCTACGCCGCCGCGGCCGCCGACGCGCAACGCGCGATCGCCATCGACGCCGCGACGCTCGCGGCCGGGACGCGATCGTCGCACGTCGGTATCGGGGAGCTGCTGCTTGCCACCGCGCAAAGCGCGGACGGCGACGCGGCGGCAGCCCGCGTCGCCGCGGCCGATGCGCTCGACCACCTGCGTCCCACGCTCGGCCCCGACCACCCGCAGACACGCCGCACCGAGCGCCTGATGGCGTCCCTGGCGTCCACCGCGCCGCTGCGCTGACCCTCCGCCGTCGCACCGCACCCCACTTGGCGGGGTTTTGCCGGCGTTTTCGATTTCCAGAGCAGGGAGCCCGTTCGCGTTGCGGACGACCACGACCACGCACAGGCGCCGTCGTGCGGCGGACGCGGACACCTCGACAGGAGCCTTCCATGGGTAACTTGCACAGGATTCCGCGCCGCAACCTCGCGTATCGGGTCGGGCGCGATGCGCTCATCGTTGCGGCCTTTGCCGGCGCCGCGTACGGCTTGAACGTGCTCGGCAACGATTCGCACGCGGCGCTGCGTCCGGTGGTCGCGCCGGCGTCGTCGGCGCACGGCACGCCTGCGTCCCGCATGCCCGCAAACGCCGACGACGCCGATTACTTTCCCCGCCACTACCAGCTTCACGCGACCGAGCCTGCCGAGCCGCTCGCGACGTTCTGACGAAGTGACGCGGCGCTGCCCGGCACGCCGCACATAGGGAGGATCACATGCGATATTCATCCGCGCGCCGCGCCGTTCCGGCCGCGCTTGCCGCGCTCTACTTCGTCTGCGCCGGAGGGGAAGCCGGCGCGCCGCCGGCGCTTCCGGACATGGTGCCGCAGCGCAATGCGACCGGTGCCGCGGCAACGTTCAGCACCACCGGCAAGATTCCGCTCGACGGGCCGTTCTTCCAGAGTCTCGGCACCAACGGCCGCAGCTGCGTGACGTGCCACCAGCCGAGCGATGGCTGGACGGTGACGCCGGCGCAGATCCGCGCCCGCTTCGACCAGACCGACGGCACCGATCCGATCTTCCGCACCGTGGACGGCGCCAACTCGCCGCTGGCGGATGTCGCCAGCGTGGACGCGCGCCGGCGCGCTTACAGCATGCTGCTCGACAAGGGGCTGATCCGCATCGGCCTCGCCATTCCGGCGAATGCGGAGTTCGACCTGATCGCCGTCGACGACCCCTACGGTTATGCGAGCGCGAACGAGCTGTCGCTCTTCCGCCGGCCGCTGCCGACGACCAATCTGCGCTTCCTCAGCACGTTCATGTGGGACGGACGCGAGACACTGAGGGACAACGCCGGGACGGATTGCCTCAAGGGCACCACGACGTGCTTCGCACTGCCGCACGCCGATCTCGCACACCAGTCGAACAGCGCGACGATGACCCACGCGCAGGGCGCGACAACGCTCACGGACGCCCAGCGCGACGCGATCGTCGCCTTCGAAACCACGCTGTTCACGGCGCAGATATCGGACGACGAGGCCGGCGAGCTCGACGCGTACCACGCGCAGGGCGGACCGAAAACGCTCGCAACGGCGCCGTTCCACTTCGGGATGAACGACGTGGTGTCGGGCGACTACGCGACGGGCGCCGCGTTCGATCCCCACGTGTTCACGCTGTTCGGTCGCTGGCAGTCCGACGGGAAACCGGAGGGCAAGCGCGGCAACGGTCGCGGCCGCGACGACGCGCGCGCCGCAGTGGCGCGCGGCGAAGTCCTGTTCAACACGCGGCCGATCAGCATCACCGGCGTCAAGGGCCTGAACGACGATCTCGGCGTCCCGGTGCTGGCCGGAACGTGCACGACCTGCCACGACACGCCGGCCTCCGGCAATCACTCGATTCCCGCACCACTCGATATCGGTCTCACCGACGCCGCGCAGCGAACGCCGGACATGCCGCTCTACACGTTGCGCAACAAGGCAGCGCCCGGCGAGATCATCCAGACGACGGATCCCGGCCGCGCGCTCATCACCGGCAAATGGCGGGACATCGGGCGCTTCAAGGGACCGATCCTGCGCAACCTTGCGGCCCGCGCGCCGTATTTCCACAATGGCTTCGCGAAGGATCTCGACGCCGCCGTCGACTTCTACAACACGCGCTTCGGCCTCAACCTTTCCGACGACGAGCACGACGACATCGTCGCTTTCCTGCTCGCGCTGTGACGCGCCGCGCGGGCGCGCCGGTCACGGCGCCAGCCTGTCGTCGCCGACGAGCGCGGTGAGCGCGGTCGCGAGAGCCGGCGCGCACGCGAGGCACGGCGCCTTCGCGGTCGCGCGCGCGGGCAGAAACGGCGCCGTGTACCCGCCGGCTTCGGCGACGATCGCGAGGCCGCCGATCGCATCCCAGATCGACAGCTCCAGCTCGATGAAGCCGTCGAGGCGCCCCGCGGCAACGTGCGAGAGCTGCAACGCCGCGGAGCCGAAATTGCGCATGGCGACCCCGGCTTCCATCATGCGGCGGCGGATTGCAAAGTATTCCGGTGTAAACGAACGGTCGTGATGGCCGAGCGCGACGTACGCGCCGGGAAGCGCGGCGGTGGTCGCCGCATGCAGGCGCGATGTTGTTCCGTCCGCGTCGCACCACGCCCCGCCGCCGCGCGTCGCGTGATAGAGCTCGCCGTGGGGCGGATCGATCACCGCGCCGATCGTCGCGCGGCCGTTCTCGACATAGGCAATCGCGACGTTCCAATAGGGAATCCCGCGCAGGAAATTGTGCGTGCCGTCGATCGGGTCGACGACCCAGCAGCGATCGATGGCGCCGCCGAACTGCGCCGCCGTCTCTTCGCCGAGGAAGGCATCGCCGGGAAACGCGGTCGCGATCTCGCGCCGGATCAGCGCCTCGACCTCCCGATCGGCGAGGCTCACGAAATCGCCCGGCCCTTTCAGCTCGACGACGAGCGCTTCGCGCCGGCGCCAATAGTCGAGCGCAACGGCGCCCGCCTTCTGCGCGAGCGCGCGGGCGAACGCGTAGCGATCCGTCATGACCGGCGCGCGCCGCTAGCGCTGCGCGCCATACACTTCCTTGTCCCACTTCTCGAGAATGCGCTTGCGCTCGGTGGCGCTGCCGTATTTCGCGAAATCGTAGTTGATCAGCTTCAAGTCGCTCATCTTGAGCGCGCCGGCGGGAATGGGCGTGGCCTTGTTCGACGGCGTCTGGTAGTTCTTGAGCTCGCCACCGATCTTCTGCGCCGCCGGCGTCAGCGCCCAGTCGTAGAACTTCTTCGCGTTGTCGAGGTTGCGTGCGCCCTTGACGATGCTCATCGAGCCGACCTCGTAGCCGGTGCCCTCGCAGGGGACGACGATCTTCACCGGAAAGCCGTTGGCGATCTCGGTGATGCCGTCGTGCAGGAACGTGACGCCGATCGTCGTCTCGCCGCGCGCAACCGCACGGATCGCGCCCGCGCCGGTGCGCGGATAGTTGTTGGTGTTCTTGTGCATGCCCTTCAGGAGCTCGAAGGCCTTGTCCTCGCCGAAGATCTGCACGAACGTCGCCAGCGTCGAGTACGCAGTGCCCGACGCGTTGGGATTCGCCATCTGCACCTCGTCCTTGTAGATCGGGTTGGCGAGGTCGGCCCAGCACTTGGGCGCGGGCAGGTTCTTTTTCGCGAGCAGCTCGGGGTTGTAGCCGATGCCGAGCGCGCCGGTGTAGATGCCCACCGTCCTGTACTTCGACTGCTCGGCCTGCCGCGCCGCCCAGTCGTAGAGCTGCGGCAGCATGGGCGATTTGTATTCGTCGGTGAGGCCCAGCTCGGCCGCCTGCAAGTGCGGATCGCCGGTGCCGGCATACCAGAGGTCGTATTTCGGATTGGCCTTTTCGGCGGCGACCTGCGCCATCGCCTCGCCGGAGCCCTTCTGCGTCATGCCGACCTTGATGCCGGTGTCTTTCTGGAACTGCGCGACGAGCGCTTCGCACCAGGGAATGGGCACGCTGCAGATGATGTTGAGCTGGCCCTGCGCCTGCGCGGAGGCGGCAGTGAGCGCGAGCACCGCTGCCGCGGTCGTGGCGATGCGACGAAGCATGGCGTTTCTCCTGGGGTTCATCGCGTCGCTCACCGGACCTCGGTCTCGTACACGTAGATCGTGGACTTTTCGTCCTCGGGCATGAAGTAGGCGCGCAGGCCGCCGCGCGTGGGCTCGATCCAGAACGGGTTCTGCGTCATTGGCAACCCGCTTTCGGTCCACAGCTCCACCGGCACCTGGAACACCACGCGGTTGAGCACGAGATCGACGATCTCGAGGCCGCCGAGCGAAAAGCGCGGGCCGTCCTTCTTGGGCTGGTAGTTGTTGAGGCCCGCGCACAGCATCTCGCGGCGGCCGACGAACTTGCAATCCTGGTAGTCAATGTAGTGCGAGCGATTGGGCTTGCGGAGCTCTTCGGGCGGCACGTTGGCGTTGGTCACCTTGCCCTGCGGGTTCAGCAGCCAGCGGTAGAAGCGGCGCGAGCCCCAGGAGACGCCGTGGAGTGCGTTGTCGTCGGTGTTGTGAACGATGCCGCCGATATGGTCCGGGTAGCGAAACACTTCCTCCAGCGCCATCGTCTTCGGATCGACGCGATAGATGATCGACTTGCTGTTCGGCCGGTATTCAGAGACAGGCACCCAGATGTACTTGCCGTCGAAGTCGATGCCGCCCGGATGGTAGATCGAGCCTTCGCCGAGCGTCATGTCGGTGATCAGCGTCCCCTTGGCATCGAAGCGGAACAGGTGTCCGGCGCCTTCGCCCGTGTCGCGGTCGTAGCCGCCGACCGGCGACGGGTAGCGCGTGGTCGGCGTCTTGATGTCGACGGCGCTGACGAACCAGTCGTTGCCCACTTTCACCATGCCTTGCGGATGGTAGGTGTTGAAACCGACGGTAATGGTCTCGACCTGCTTCCACGGCACGGCGCGCGTCAGTTGCTTGACGCGCTCGCTGACGACGATGTCGGGGCCGGCGGACATTGCGGTGCTAGCGCCGGTCGCAAGGACAGCGGCGACGAATGCGGCAA
>Ga0068858_100008052_pt1 | contig 10151 bp, 6 predicted proteins | sample KBSSwiS12_FD_66589 | JGI IMG/M metagenome (GOLD analysis project Ga0068858, IMG submission 66589) | Switchgrass rhizosphere microbial communities from Kellogg Biological Station, Michigan, USA - KBS Switchgrass S1-2 | ecosystem: Host-associated > Plants > Roots > Rhizosphere > Soil ... | reverse complement strand
GCTGTCGATCTTGGTGAAGAGCACCTCCGGTTTGCGCCATTCATCGACGCGGTTATCGTGGAAGGACAGGATGTCACCGATCATCTCGCTGGAAATGGCTTTTCCCGCGAAAAGCTTTTCCTGATTCCCAGCGCCATCCATTTGCTCGTCCCCCCTTCGACCAAGCTCGAAACCCAGGAAGCCGGACGTCTACAGATTGGCTTTATCGGGCGGATGGATAACAACTCCAAAAATCCTCGCACCTTTATGGAGATGGCCGAGCGTCTTCCTCGTGAAGGCTTGCACTTCATATTGATCGGAGATGGTCCGGAAGCCGTTGTCATCGAGCAGTGGATACAGGAGCACGCGGGGCACTTATCTGTAGAACTGATTCGTCATGTTTCCGATGACCTGCTGAGACAACATTTGGACGCTATGGATATACTGGTCGTTCCCTCGCTCAGGGATGGCCGTCCCCTGATCATTCGTGAAGCACAGGCTTTGCGAAAGCCCGTCATCGCGTCTCGGGTCGGTTCGATTCCTGATTTAATTTCAGATGGAGAGACAGGAATTCTATGCGAACCGGGCAACGCAGATGAATTCGTCAAAGCCGTGAGTCAACTAATCCAACATCCCACCCTGCGTCAGCAAATAGGCGATGCGGGCTATCAATTCGTCAAACGAGAAAGCGATATTCATCGCGTCATGCCTTTGCTTAAAAACGTCTTCTTTGGTTCCAGCTAAAAACTACTTTGGCGCGTTGCGCTTAAAGAGCTTTTCCCAAATAGAAGGAGAGGGTGGCGGCGCAGGTTCGGGGAAAAGAATTTGCTTCACTCTTGGATGTGACAAAGCCCGCGACAAGCGCTTCTCTGCATCGATAGGTTCTGCCGGAAGCATTTGAGTCAAATGCGAAAAGGGTTCACGACTTTTCTCCGGGTTAAACTCGTTTCGGCACCAAGCATCCAGAGCTCCGAACAGTTGGCGTCTCGATTCCGGATCGCGCACCCGTTGAAGAGATTTTTCCCATGAATCCGTTCCTCTATCCGTTACCAAAACACCCTCTTCTTCTCCCAATTGCTGTTGTATCGATTCAGCGGCCACCAAGGGAATCGCTCCGAGATAGCGTGCAGTCAGCAAACTACCGAAACTCTTGTAGAGAATGTTACGCGTGGCCCCGAAAGGATGAACCACTGCATTTAGTTGAAGTTGTTGCCACCGAAAAACAAATTGGCGGTAGGAAGAGTCAAAAGGCATCGACACGGCTTCGCCCGTTTCAATTCCCCGCGCCAAGTCGGACCTCAAATAAAGAGATGTTGAAGCGCCGACTTGCAGCTTTCGAATCGCTGGCATTACATCCTGTCGCAAAGAGTCTCGCCGAAAATCGCCGCCAAAAGCCCCCAGTCGAAAGCCCGGAGGCCCGGTCTCAGGAAACGGCTGAGCTGCCAACGTCTCGTCAAATACAAGAGGCCAGAGAGTGACGGAGGCATGCATCTTCCGATAAATGTCCACCAGAGTCGGCGAACTGACGAGGATCCCGCGCACACGAGAAAGAAAAGACTTCATCGCTGCGGAATCATAATAGCGAAAAGCAGGGTACTCCGGACGCAACGATTCGAGATGATCATCGGTAAACCAAAAAAGCGGGACGTCCATGACGTCCAATAGTTCCAACAGTCCATTCGTCGCCATGTACTCAAAATCGCGAACAATGATAATGGCGCTGGCCGCAGCAAGATGAGGGAGGTCTGATATGGGATCGCAAGGCGAATAGAATCTAATCTGCCTCTGCAAATCAGCCGGTAGCCCCTCAAAATAGAGGCTTACCGAAGCTTCGAGTCCACCATAAACGAGAATAATCGGTTCTCCGGCAGGCTGGGAAGACGTTACCTCTCGGCGTAAAGACACGAGGCTTTCCGCATGACTGAAGTCGGCCAGAGGTTGCCTGCTCTTTGTCACTACCCGGTTTGATAAACAAACAAGGCCGGTATTTGCACCCATGCGAACAAGGTCGAAGTACCACCATGAATCCCATGCAAGAGCGGGAAGTCTCTGGATAGTCCGGATAAAATGCTCGCGCTTAAAAATCACCGCTCCTATCGGTACGATGGAGGAAAATCTTAGATCCTCCATGCGACGAGGCAAAAGTGATCGACGTCCCTCCGAATCTTCCACTTGCGCAATAGCCATATCGGCATCGCAATCCCGCATGACCCGAAGGACATCGACTACTCCCTCGGCATTTAGACGTGAGTCTTTCGAAAGCAGTATGCAGTACGATTGGTTAATCGCCTCGATAACCATCTTTAAAAAAACTGTACGCCCCAAGGAAATTTCCATTTCCACATGTGTCGAAGAATCGGAGGAAGTGGCAAATGAAATTTTACCACTCGAATTCGTGGATTTCGCAAGGGCCTCTAGGTTGAGAATAATCGAGGAGATTTCCACGGGAAACACCAGTCTATTTTGATCATTGGGTCAAAACCAGCCTCATGTTATCGATATCTCTGTGTGGAATTTTATCAAAGATACCCTCACGTCATTTTTCAATGACGTGGAGCTTTCGATTGTCCACGGCTGGCCTTGGAAGAAGTCATTTCGACAGACAGGAGCTACCCAGCCTCTTGCCACAGATGTTGCTCGTATCCTCGTGGTACAGCTGGCTGATATCGGCGATCTGGTCATGACTTCCGCTTTTCTACGAGAAGTTCGTCGTCAATTTCCGAAGGCCAAAGTCACCCTTATCGTGGCACCCTTGACGGCCCCACTGGCGCGTTCCTGTCCTGATGTTGATGAAATTCAGGTCTTTGACTATCGGAGCTTAGCCGGAACAGACTGGTTAAAAAAGTCTTTGGGTTGTCGGGCGTGGTGGAAAGCCGCACGCAGGTTGGCGAATCGTGAAAAGGAAAGTCGTCCGGACCTGGCCTTTTCCGTGAGACAAGATGCAGATTCCGTACAGTTGGCCTCCCATATTGTGATGGCCTCCAGCGGAGCCCGCTGGAAGATCGGTTATGAACTGGATCCTGTCCTATTGGGAACCAGATCATCCCAACTACTGGATATCGTGGTGCCCCGGGCCTTTGAAGGGCATGAAGTGGCAAGGCAGCTTCATCTGCTCGAAGAAGCAGGATGGGATGTTTCACCAACGGCATCTTTGGAGTACTGGTCTACGCGGGAGACTGAATCCCATGTGGAAGAGTTGCATCAGACCTTGAACTTTTCTCCCGGGCAACAGTACATCGGAATTCACACAGGATCCGGACACTCACTAAAACGTTGGCCTCTCCCGTTTTTTGCAGAAATCGCTAGTTGGCTCGAAAAAGAGCAGAACTATCATCTCCTCTTCTTCGGCGACGAATCCGACAGGGCAGATGCGGCCCATGTCATCGACAAAGCGGGCCTGCAACGAGGCACCATTCTCGCAGGAAAAATTCCCTTATCGGTCACAGCCACCTACATGCGACGCCTGGACGGTTTCATCGGAAATGATTCCGGTCCTTTCCATTTGGCCGTGGCGGCTGGAATTCCTACGGTCGGTATTTACGGTCCCGCCGATCCGGTCCGCTATGGTCCTTGGAAAGGTCGCAGTAAGATTGTCACGCGGTCTCTGCCGTGTAGTCCCTGTTCGCTGTGCTGCACACTGGACTCCAACCGTTGCTTAACGGATTTGCCAGTCTCCCTTGTTCAGCAGGCGATTCGCGAACACTTTGCACTCTGAGGCCTTGCGGTAGAATTGACCGTGCCATTCCTACCACATATGATTCGCCCGCATTATGGATTTTCCCAAGCTTCGCGTTTTGATCGACAGCCATAATCTGGCGCTTCCCCACGGAACGGGAATCAAAACATACGGCCTTACCTTGTTGGCAGCTTTGCGTAGACTTGGCGTACAACCCGATCTTCTGGCCAGCGCGAAGTGGCATTCCGATCCAATGGTGGCGCGCGCTCAACTTTATGATATCCCACTCAAACCGGGCGAAGGAATATCTCCTTTCGTGGAATCATGGCGGAATCGTCTGGGTCGTGCTCGGATTGCGGAATATTTACCGCCTGCGGATAAATCAAACTGGCCGATCCCCGACGATTTTTTCCCCTATGGATGCGGATGTTCGATTCTGCCACTGGTCTATGAATATGCGCAGTGGGTGCACGAATTGCACTCACTTCCCGCCCGCTTTCGAACCCGTAAACCTTACGACGTTTGGCATGCCACCAACCCCATGATGCTACGCGCTGAGGGTATGCGAACGATCACCACCATTCACGATCTCATCCCTCTTTCCCATCCTTACACCTGCCCCATCAATCGGGTCACTTTTGCGGAACAAGTTCGATTCGCAATCAAGGAATCGCGAGCAATTGCAGCCGTTTCGGAGCACACCAAAGAGGATTTGCTGACTCATTTTGACGCGCCGGAAGACAAGATCATCGTGACCCATCAGCCGACTCTCTATGAAAAGTGGGCCGGCACCGAACACCATCGTGAGGGTGTGCTACGACAGTTCGACCTGCAACGACAGGGATACATTCTTTTCGTTGGTAATCTCGAACCCAAGAAAAACGTGGGACGATTGCTTCGTGCCTATCTCGCGCTCGATTGCGATCTGCCCTTGGTCATCGTCGGTCGCAAGGCTTGGATGTGGAAGGAAGACTTTGCCGCCTTGTTACCCCATGTGCGTAGTGCAGCCCGCAAGGTAAGACTCTTGGGCTATGTCCCACCCGAAAGCCTGCCCTATCTTTACGAATCGGCCTATTGCTTCGTATTTCCCTCTCTGTGCGAAGGATTTGGCCTGCCGCCACTGGAAGCCATGACCTTGGGTTGTCCCGTCGTTTGCAGCAATGTGCCATCACTCAAAGAAGTTGGCGGAGATGGCGTTGAATATGTCGAGGCACTCGAAGTTGAATCAATCGCGCAAGGCATGGAGCATCTGCTCAATAACCGATCGCGACGGGACGAACTCGCTGCCAAGGGACGAAAACAAGCGCTTCGCTTTTCGTTCGAGAGTTACGTCGGAAAAATAAGACGACTCTACGAGAAGGCACTCAGTTAAGCCTTTTTTCTCCAAGATAGCGCAACAGGTGAAAGCCACGAGAATAGGGAAACTGAAAGACTTCAAAAGCGTCCCCAGGCTCCGAAAAAAGATGCCGGTCACGAAAATCGTCCGCATCACCGGAAGCCATATCTTCCCGATTCAAGGAGGTATCGTGGATGACACAAACGGCCCCTACGGCGATCAGTCCCCTCTTTCGGGCAATGGAAAATTCCTGCGCGCGGATGTCGAGTTCGCTATCGAGAAACAACAGATCAAAGGGAAGTCCTTCGTAATTCTCCAGGAAGGTGAGGCTTGATACATTAAAGAAATCAACCCGCTGTTCGAGTTTCGGATCGAACTGCCACATGTGCTCGCGAGCCCATTTGAGATGGACAGGGTCGAGTTCTATTGAAGAAAGCCGCCCTTGGTTATTACTGCGTAAACCGTCGGCTATGGCGCAGGTGCCAAACCCCAGGAAAGTTCCTGTCTCAAGAACCCGCTGAGGCTTAAAAAGACAGACTAGTGCATTGATAAAATTCAGGACTTCAAGTTCCGTACTACCGCTATCAATCGCATGATACGATTCTGCTTTCTCGGCAGGGGTGTGGGGATGAATTTCCGCCTCCTGCTTTTGTCCAAATCGCTGAGCCAAAGTTTCCCAGAAATTGCGAGGATTGGGCAAATGGATGGGCTGAGCCACAGGGACTGGTGATTTGGCCAGTTGCGCCGGAATAAAGTCGGTTACAGGCCATACTGGAGACGATAGCGCAGGCTCCGGCTGTCCAGGATTACCCCAAGTCGATTCAGCCTCCAGGACTGTCAGGGTGCGAACCATGCCGGGTAAGACAGCAATATGCTTGCCTTGTTTCACGACAGAATGAGGACTCCAAAGAGAGATCCACCAGTCCTCGTCTGCACCCCTGAGTGGGGCGCCAGGCCATTTTTTCGGACTCTGGAAATAGGGAGATGGGACCGGAAGCATCTTTTCCCAATACGTGCGATGCGCATGGAGGTGGAGGCCGGGACTCATGCGCTGCTGGATAACTCGTTGACCATTCACCTCCGTTTCGCCGTAGACCTTTTGCATGGTATTTAATCGTCCTGTCAGCAGCGGATATTTCTCCGGGTCCTGAACACGAGCCAGCGCGACCAGTAGATCAAGGCGCACTTCGACATCATCCTGCAGGTAGGAAATCCATTCCACCTGTGGATCGGCCAGCCAGTAACTTAACCCCGTGTTCAAGGCATTGGGCAGACCTCGATTGTCAGGCATTTCGATGACACGCACTTGGAATTTCTTATAAACTTCCGCATAGGCAGCGTGGTGTTCCGGTGAGGAACCATCATTTACCAAGAGAATCGGCGCCTTTAATTGTGAAATAGATTCAAGCGCTGCCGCCAGGCGTCCTGGTCGATTGTAAGTGGTCATCAGAATGACCGTCGCCTGGGACAGAAACTCGGAATGTTGCTTAAGCGGATGTTGGTCAAAATTCTTTCGATCGGCTACTGCCCGGTGAAAAGCAGCGAAATGATCGCCCGGCGGCATCCGGAAAGGCCGTCGCCCCTTCAAGCCATAAACAACGAAAACCTCGTTACCAAAAAGAGGTATCCCTTCCTCGATCAGGAGGGTGCATGTCGGTAGTCCAACTTCACTCAAAGCGCCTTTGTGAATAACGAAGGCATCCAGCTGGCGCAGATCGAGATGACGAATAGCGTCGTATGGGAAGGTATGCGGAAAAATCTCGTGAAATTCAGTCGGGGCAACAAGACGCGCTTTCTCTCCAAACCGCTTTTTTAGAAAATCAGCGGCAGCCTGCCAGTAAGTATCTTGGTGCGGGAATATCATTCTGAATCAAATCACGTACTGTAGTTAAAATACATGCCGCGCTCCCGATGCCAATCAAGGCGTTTGGCAAGTATCGGTAGGATGCTTAAGCTCGTCGAGCCGTGAAACCCGCCATTGTCTTTTTAAGTCCAACGATACCGGCCTTTACCGGTAACGGCTTGGCCATGCGCGCAGCTCATCATGTACGGGTGCTTTCAGAAATCTTCGAAGTCCATCTTTTGATTATTGCCATGTACGGTGGCCACGATGAAATACCTTCGGCCGAGATGCTCGCATGTTGCTCAAGTTGGAAACGGATCGACGCCTCGCTTCTTTCGGAGCCCAGCTCGAGTTGGTCATTTAAGAACTGGATTTCATGGCGAACAGGCCGATTACCACGCGAATGGAGCGGATGGAAGCTAGAGCATAAAAAGGCCGTCGCGGAATATCTCGAGGAAACGCGCTGCTGCGGTATTTGGATGTTCCGATTTTATTTATTACCTTGGATCCAAACCTGGCTGGACGAAGGAGGAATAGCCTGGATGGATCTCGACGAGCTGGAGTCGAAAACCCGAGAAAGTCAGGCGAAGATTCTCCTTAAACCCGAAGTTAGGGAAGAGGCTCGCCGCATGCAACGAGAGGTCAAGATTTACCGCAAGCTGGAAAAAACCTTTTTATCTCGCTTCAAGCGTATCATCACCGCTGCTCCTGTCGAAACTGAACGTCTATGTAATGATGTAGGAATTCAATCCGGGGAAACATGGCCGAATATCGTTTCCACATCGGCGGCAAAGGATTTTGCTTCAAACGAAGAGCGAATCGAATGGAGGCTGCTTTTCATCGGTAGCTTGGGACATTTTCCCAATCGCGAAGGCGTACGATTCGCGGCCGAAGAAATTCTACCCTGTTTGCAAAAGCAAATGGAGCTTCCGGTAGTATTGCTTGTAGCTGGCGCAGGCGCCGCGGCGAATCGTGCTGCTTTTATCGAATTCAATCAAATTAGATGGCTGGGTACCGTGCCCGACGTAACTCCCGTTTATGCCAAGGCAGATATCGTCATCGTACCGTTGCGCGCGGGAGGAGGAAGCCGGATTAAAATTCTCGAAGCCTTTGCACATGGAAAGCCCGTGATTTCAACCCGAATTGGCGCGGAAGGATTGAATGTTGTACACGAAAGGGAACTTATCCTGGCCGACTCAGCGGAAGAAATAGCGAAGAGTTGCGCAAGCCTGTTAATAGATTCACAAAAACAAAAACTCCTCGTGACCACAGCCCATCACTACGTCACCAGCCAGCACAGCGAGCAAATCCTACGACAAAAAGCGGCGGCTTTAGTCGATGATCTCATCCCCGGACTGCCGCGTAACAAGACCAAGAACCACTAATGTTTCCATTGTTGGGGGAAAGAGAAAACTCCTCCAATGACGATAAGCGCCCTGACCTAATTTAAGCGTCGGAAAGAATCTCCTCCGCCAGTAGTCTCGATGCGCATAACAATGCAGAAACTTTTGTCGAATCGGTACTACACACGTTATTCCATTACGACTGAACGACGTGTGTGTTCGATCTGTCTCGGTCCAATGATCAACCACAACACAACGCCGTTCGCGCGATCTTAATCCTTCCATTAGCAACAGAAAATCCGCGCGGACAAGTATGTCGTCATCAAAACTGCAAATCCACGCGATGTCTCCCCGGTTCAGCCAGAATCGTATACCCTCCTTAAGAGCCCCTTGCCTCGTGGTCGCGCGAGGCTCCTTCAACAACTGAACATCATGTTCGCCGCAAATAGTTTCGTATTCTTTCGTTATCTTAGCGTCTTTGGACTCGGCGACGACGAGGATTGGCGCATGAAGCGCCTTCATATGTTGCAATGATTTCCTAAGAACATCTGGCCCATGGGAAGCCACAATCACCACAGCCGTCAATTCACGGACTTGGGACACTTCGATTTCGGCCAGTTTTTTGAGTGACTCAAGGCTTTCCTTAAAAATGCCCTGGTGCAATTGATCTGCCGCTGGCAAAGAGGAATTGGCTGACACGTAGATCAGGAAAACTCCATTGGCAAAAACACACTTCCATTCCCTATTCACGGTTTCCAGCACCGTCAAAGGCAGCTCTTGCAGCAATCCTTTATGGACAACGACGGCGCCATACTCACCCAGAATTTCAATGGCGTGCACGAAGTCATACGGAAATACCCGGGGCAATACTGAACGAAATTCCCGGGGTGCAATAAACGGAGTATCCGGCCCCAAAGCCTTGAGGATAAAATCCGCCGCCTCGTTCCAATAAATATCTTGAGCCGGAAAACTCATGGGAAGCTTATGCTAGTGCCGAATTCAATTGTCAACCATCACACTTCTTTGACCTAGTTCCCTCGACAAGATAAAGTGACAGGCGAATACCTCATGAAACACCCCGAGTTTTCCGTTCCAATATCAGGGTGGCTGGAGGATCGATACCATCGTCGCGGCTGGCAGGAAGCCTTAAAGAAACCCGCCCCGGCCTATCCGTTGGATCGTTTTCGTGGGCGCGGTTTGGTTTTCTGCGTGGGAGGCGAACAACTCTTCGTCAATCTTTGGGTGAATCTCTGCCTCTTGAGGCGCGAGATGAAATGCACTCTTCCAATAGAAATCTGGCACTTCGGAAATGAAGAAATGAATCCAGCCATGCGGGAGTTACTTCAGCCTTTTGACGTCACCATTGTGGATGGAGATGACTACGCCGTGGATTTGCCCCAGGCCAAATGGCGAGGCTTCGCCTTAAAAACGCTCGCACTTATCCATTCCAGTTTTGAAGAGGTCCTTTTTTTAGACACCGACAGCTATTCCGTGCGAGATCCTGCCCATCTCTTTGAGGAATGGGTTTACCAATGGACCGGAGCCTGCTTTTGGCCTGACGTCTGGGATACGAATCCGCAATCAGCAATTTGGTCGCATCTCGATCTGCCCTTCATCGAGGAAAAAGAATGGGAGACTGGCCAGATGGTCATCGACAAACGCCGCACATGGCGCGCTCTGACATTTCTGGAGCATCTGACTTTTCGCTACCCCTTTTACTACCAGCACGTCTACGGGGACAAGATGCTCTTTTACGCAGCTTGGAAGAAACTGGACCAACCCTATGCCATGCCTAGACGCGAGGCGAAATTGGTGGCCTCAACGGACAGTCGTATTTTAATCAACCAATTCGATTTTCAAGGGAAACTGCTCTTTCAACACCGGTCAACAGCCGATTGGACACTCTCCATCCATAGTAACACCGGTGGCCCCACGGCGGTGCATGACGCAATATCCCGGGAGTTTCTGGAAGAG
>Ga0068858_100008050_pt1 | contig 10152 bp, 8 predicted proteins | sample KBSSwiS12_FD_66589 | JGI IMG/M metagenome (GOLD analysis project Ga0068858, IMG submission 66589) | Switchgrass rhizosphere microbial communities from Kellogg Biological Station, Michigan, USA - KBS Switchgrass S1-2 | ecosystem: Host-associated > Plants > Roots > Rhizosphere > Soil ... | reverse complement strand
GAGACGGTTTATGCAGATCATCGTTCGCGACAATAATGTCGATCAAGCCCTTCGCGCGCTCAAGAAGAAGCTGCAGCGTGAAGGCGTTTACCGCGAGATGAAGCTGCGCCGTCATTATGAAAAGCCGTCCGAAAAGCGCGCTCGCGAGCGTGCGGCTGCGATTCGCCGCGCCCGCAAGCTGGAGCGCAAGCGGATGGAGCGCGACGGCAGCCGGTAAGGCGGTCCGGCCGGCAGTGGCCGGCGCTATTATTTCTCTCCAGCCCGAGTGCCGCCATGTCTGAAGTGACCGCTGTCCCGCTGCGCCCGATCAAGAAAGGCGCGCTCGTCATATTATGGGCAGGTCTGGCGTTGATTGCCGCTACGGGTGTCGCGTTGGCCTTCAAAGGGACGTCTCGGCAGGTCGCAATGGCGGAGCCCGCGTCGCAATTTTTAGCCCGCAACGCCAAAAAATTTGGCGTAGTGACTACTCCTTCGGGCCTTCAATATGAAGTGCTGAAAGAGGGATCAGGCCCTAAGCCGACATCGAGTGACGCCGTGATTGTCGAATATGATGGCAAGCTGGCCAACGGCGAGACATTCGACTCAAGCGCGAGCCATGGCGGGCCTGCACCGTTGCCGGTTGATGGGTTGATTCCTGGTTTCACCGAGGCGCTCCAGCTCATGTCCCCTGGTGCGCGTTATCGTTTCTGGATCCCGCCGCAGCTCGCTTACGGCGAAAGAGGAGCGGGCGGGGGCGTGATTCCGCCGAACGCGCTCCTGATCTTTGATATTCATTTGTTGGCGGTTCAGCCGCAACAGCCCGGCATGGGCGGCATCAGCGCGCCCAACGGCGGCTAAAACCGGCTTGAGCACATTGCTTCCGGCCCATAATCATAAAGGCCGGAGGGCATAGCTGATGCGTGTGCTGCTGGTGGATGACGAGCAACTGGCGCTGGATCGCCTCTGCGCGCTGTTCGCCGATATCGATGAGGTCGAGATTGTTGGCCAGGCGCGCGACGGCGGCGCGGCGCTTGAGGCGATCGAGCGGCTCTCGCCCGATCTGGTGATCCTCGACATCCAGATGCCCGGCCGCAGCGGGCTCCGTACCGCCAGCGAAATTCCCGAAGAGCGGCGGCCGGAAATCGTCTTCATCACCGCGCACGAGCAATATGCCGCAGACGCCTTCGATGTCGATGCCGCGGATTATCTGCTGAAGCCGGTCCGCTTCGACCGCCTCCGTCAGGCCGTCAATCGCGCCAAGCGCAGGCGCGAGATTCGGGAACAGGCCGAAAAGGCCGGCCAGCTTGCGAGCGAAGTCGAAGCGTTACGCCAGAACGTTTCTTCAAGCGACGCCGGCTTTTGGGTGCCGGAACGGCACGGCCAGCGGCGCGTGCCAATCGATACGATCAGCTGGATCGAAGCGGCGCGGGATTATGTGCTGCTCCACACTGATACGCGCAGTCACATGCTGCGCACGACGATGACGGCGCTGGAGGAGAAGCTGGCGGGAAGCGCGCTGGTGCGGGTTCATCGTTCGGCCTTCGTGCGGCCGGACAAGGTTGCCGAGGTGCGCCGCGCCAACCGTTCGGTCTCGCTGGTGCTGACCGACGGCGCGAATGTGCAGGTCGGCCCCAGCTACATCGACACGCTGTCTCAGTTGCTGGGGCTTCCCTAACCCCCGGGCATCAGATGATGCCGATGGTCGATGTAGCCGCCGTTACGAACATGCAGCTCACGAAAATCGCGGCGAGCCATGTCGCGGTCGAGCGGACGAAGCATGCGTCCATGATATCCTCCATCTTTGGGTGCCCCGCCGGGGCCGATGGCGGCGCTCTAACCGCTTCGTTCAAGGAAGTGTCGGGCGATGCGACGATTTCGTCCTTGGGATCGATGGAGGCGAAACGGCTGACGAAATCCGCATTTGAAGCGACCGATCTGCATTGCGTCCTCCGATCACCGTAGATTTACGGAGCGCTGAAATTAGCATTTTGCTCACCTTCTCACTCTATAAAAAGCGTTCAAATAAGGGAGTTTAGCTCCGGATAAGCTGGGTCAGGTGGTGCATTGGTGAGCCCAATTTCCTATTTTTCGGGCGAGTTCAGGGAGAGGAAGCGCGAAGCGGAGTTCCGGGAACATCGCTTACCGGAAACGCTCAATCAGGCGCGGCTCCTGTTCATCGCTTCGGCAATTCTCAACACATTGTTCCTGGCGAGCGATTGGCGCTTCTATGGGCAACCGCATTTCTTCGTTGCCATTCCCGCGCGGCTCGCGGTCATCGCCGTTTCGCTGCTCTGCCTATGGCTGATCGGCAAGCCGAGGAGTTTTGCCGCCGCGCAGTGCGTGATGCTGGTTTGGCAGGTCGTGACCGGAATAGCGGTCGCGCTGCTCGTCAGTTCGCACAGCGACATCGCCTTGATGGTCGTCCTGATGCTGCCGATGATCTATTTTCTGGTCGTCCCCTCCAGTTTCCGCTGGACGCTTGCGGCGGCCGGCGGCTGCAGCCTGCTGCTGCTCGCGGCTTATGCCTTTCCGAACCCGCCGAAGGCAACCATTGCGGGGCTTCTGCTCGCTACGCTCGTCCTCAACGTCGCTTTGTCGATCGCTGTCGGACGTGCGAACCGGCTGAGAAGACTGGAATGGGCCGCGACCCAATCGGCACAAGCCGCGCATGAGGATCTCGCCCGCAGCCGCGATACGCTGGAGACCGTCTTCCGCACGGTGCCGGTGCCGCTGATCGTGACGACCTTATCTGGCCAGATTGTCGACTATAATGATGCGAGCGCGGAGTTTTTCGGATGTGCCGAAGCGGCCACAGCGGTCAACAACATCATGGATATCAATGTCAGCGCCAGCGATCGCAAACTCATCCTCTCCAAGATCCAGAGCCAGCAGTCGGTGGATGGCTTCGAGGCCCAGCTTCGGCGGGCCGATGGCTCGATCCGCGACGTTCTGATTTCGTCGCGGATGGCGAGCCTGGACGGCTCGGCCCGCTATGTATCCTCAATGGTCGACATCACGGACCGTAAGCTGGTCGAACTCCATCTTGGTCAGCTTGCAATGTCCGATCCGCTGACGGGACTTGCCAACCGATCCCATTTCATAACCGCTGCCAGCTGCGCGATAGCGGTTGCTGCGGAAAAAGGAACGGAAGTCGCCATTCTTCTGCTCGACGTGGACGATTTCAAGCAGATCAATGACACTGCGGGCCATGATGCCGGCGACGCGGTGTTACGCGCCGTTGCCGTCCGGCTCCAGGCGTCAGTCAGGCCGGGGGACGTCGTTGCGCGGCTCGGCGGCGACGAATTCGCGATCATGCTGATGGGCCTGCAAAGCGAAGCCGATCTCGACGCGATCATCGAGCGTGTCGAGACGAAGCTCAACCAGCCGCTGATCCATGCCAGCCGGTCGCTTGCCTGCAAGGCCAGTGTCGGTGCGGCCTGCTTTCCGCTTCATGCCACCCAGATCGAAGACCTCATGAAATGCGCGGATATTGCGCTTTATGAGGCGAAAACCCGCGGGCGGGGGCGCGGTTGTATTTTCGAATCCTCCATGCTGGCGGCGTGGGAGCTTCACGCCGGAATGATCGCGAAGGCCCGGGCGGCGCTGATCGGCGAACAGCTCGTGCCATATTATCAACCGCAGGTGGATTTGAGGACCGGCGCGATCATTGGTTTCGAGGCGCTGCTGCGGGTGATCCAGCCCAATGGCGAGATCGTCTTCCCAGGCGCGATCAGCGCTGCCTTCGAATATCCCGACCTTGCCCAGGCGATCACGGCCAAGATGGTCGCCGCGGTCGTCAAGGATCTTCGCGGCTGGATCGAGAACGGGATTGAAATAGGCCATGTCGCGATCAATGTTTCCGGCGCGGATCTGCGGGACGAGAATTTTCCCGCTGAGCTGCTGGCCCGCCTCGACGAGGCCAACATCCCCTGCAACCGTATAGAACTCGAAGTCACCGAGTCGGTGTTTCTCGGGCGCGGCGCGGAAAATGTGGAACGCGCGCTTCGTACGCTCAGCGCCGCCGGCATTCGTATAGCACTGGACGATTTCGGCACCGGCTATGCCTCGCTCTCGCATCTCAAGCAGTTCCCGATCGACGTGATCAAGATCGATCAGTGTTTCGTGCGGGATCTTGAAGAAGATCCGGACGACGCGGCGATCATCCGTGCCGTGCTTAATCTGGGCTACAGCCTTGGCATCCAGACGGTCGCTGAGGGGATCGAGGGGGAGGCGCAGGCCGACTATCTTCGCGCCGGCGGGTGCCATTTCGGCCAGGGTTATCTGTTCAGCCCCGCAGTCGCGGCAGCCGAGGTACCGCAATTGTTCGAGCGGGCGCGTGAATGGCTGCCGAACAAGAAGGCGGCTTAGAGCCGCTCCGCTTCAGATTGAACCAGATCGACTCGGGGATTCCTGTTTTGCGCGATATCCGAGCCGGCAGGTGATTTCACCTGCCTCGAAATCGCTCTAGTGAAGGCTTTTCGAGACCTGCTCGAAAACGTCCTTTGACAATCCTGGCGTGGCCAGAATGCGCTGCAATTCCACCTGCATCAGCGCACCACGCGCTTCATCGAACCGCCGCCAGCGGCCAAGCGGAGGCACGAGCCGCGCCGCGGTTTGCGGGTTCAGCCTGTCTACCTCGATGATCTTGTCCGCGACGAAGCGATAACCGCGCCCGGACTTTTCGTGGAAGGCGCGCTGGTTGGCCGCGAAGGCGCCGACCAGCGACCGTATTCGGTTGGGATTGGACAGCGTGAAATCCGGATGGCTGGCGAGCGCCTCCACAGCCGCGGCCGTGTCCTCCCGGATGGAATAAGCCTGGGTGCTGAACCATTTGTCGAGCACGAGCGCGTCGTGGCGATAGCGCTGGTAGAAATCGTTCAGCGCCTGCTCGCGCTGCGGCGAGTCGCCATTGGCCAGGACGCCCAAGGCACCTTGGCGATCGGTCATATTGTCCGCATCGCCAAACTGGCGCAACGCAATTTCCGGAGCATCGGGCGCCCCGCTGGCATCAATATATCCCAGAGCAACCGTCCGCAGCCTGCGCAATCCCTTGGGTCCCGGCGCATATTCGTAGCGGTTGGCGGCTGTGCGCTGATAGGCTGCGCGCCAGTGATCCTCCAGCTCGCGGCCGATCTCCCCACGCAGCGCGTCGCGCGCCGCAGCGACCGCAGCCGGATCAACCACCAGCAGGTGATCGCCGACGAAAGCCTCGTTCGGCAGCAGCAGCGCCTCGCCCATGAAAGCGGGGTCAAGATCCGCATTGATCAGCGTCTGCCGCACGGCCTCGACCACCGGAGCGTGATCGGCCGACCCATTCACGACCGCACCGATGAGCGTATCGAGCATGAGCTGCTGCATCGCCTCGTAGCGCGCGAACGGATCATCATCGTGCGCCGAAAGGAAGGCGAGATCATCGGCGCTGCGTTCCGCTTCGATGATCACCGGAGCGGAGAAGCCGCGGTTGATCGAGAGCACGGGGCGTTCATTGACGCCTTCGAACAGCAGCTCGTGCCGGGCGGCGTCGAGCTGCACGATCTGCTCTTCGCCTAACCGTTGGCCGGTTAGTTCGCCGAACAGGGCAACGCGTAGCGGGATCAGCATGGGCTGCTTGCTGGGCTGTCCGGGGGTTGCGGGAATGGTCTGCTCCAGCGTCAGCCGCGCCCGGCCGCCTGCGGGCTCATGGCTGAGCGAGGCGCGAACGCGAGGCGTGCCGGCTTGCGAATACCACAGGCGAAATTGCCCGAGATCGACGCCGCTTGCATCCTCCAGCGCGGCAACGAAATCCTCACACGTGACGGCTTCGCCGTCATGCCGGGAAAAATAGAGATCGGTACCCTCGCGGAATTTCTGCGGCCCCAGCAGCGTATGGAGCATGCGAATGACCTCGGCACCCTTGTTGTAGACGGTCGCGGTGTAGAAGTTCGAGATCTCGATATAGCTTTCGGGGCGGATCGGGTGCGCCAGCGGACCAGCGTCCTCCGGAAACTGGGCGGCACGCAGCGTTCGCACGTCCTCGATCCGCTTGACCGCTGCCGATCCCTGGTCAGCGGAAAATTGCTGGTCGCGAAAGACGGTAAATCCTTCCTTCAGCGAGAGCTGGAACCAGTCGCGGCAGGTGACGCGATTGCCTGACCAGTTGTGAAAATATTCGTGCGCGACGACACCGGCCACGGCGTCGTAATCGAAATCGGTTGCGGTATCGGGATCGGCTAGGATGTAGCGCGAATTGAAGATGTTGAGTCCTTTGTTCTCCATTGCGCCGAAGTTGAAGTCGGACACGGCCACGATGTTGAACTGATTGAGATCATATTCGCGGCCATAGACATGCTCGTCCCACGCCATCGCCAGCTTGAGCGCGGCCATGGCGTGCGCGGTGCGCGCTAGATTCTCGGGGCTCACCCAGATCCCTAACGCCACCTCCTTGCCTGACCGGGTGACGAATATGTCCGCGTTGCAGGCGAGATCGGCCGCAACCATCGCGAAGAGATAGCTGGGCTTGGGGAAGGGATCACGCCATTCGGCCCAGTGCCGGCCGCCATCGAGTTGCCCCGAGCCGATCCTGTCGCCATTGGCCAGCAGCACGGGAAAGCGTTCGGCGTCCGCTTCCATCCTCACCGTATAGCGGCTGAGCACGTCGGGCCGGTCCGGGTGGAAGGTGATGCGGCGAAAGCCCTCCGGCTCACACTGCGTGCAAAGAATCCCGCCGCTCGCGTAAAGCCCCATCAGCTGGGAGTTGCTGCGGGGGATGATCTCGACCTCGGTCTCGATGACGTGCCGGTTGCCCGGCAAATCGATCAGCAGCGCGCTGCCGTCGAGCCGCCAGCTGTCGGCATCCGCCTCGCCATCGATCTTCACCTCCAGCGGGATCAGCCCGTCACCCTCGAGCCGCAGCGGCCGGCGATGATCGTCGGCGCGCTCGACCGTGAGGCGGGCATGAACGCGGGTCGCATCAGGATCGAGCGTGAATTCAAGGGCGACGTCGGGCACCAGCCAATCGGGTGCGCGATAATCCTCACGATGATGGGCCACGGGGGGAGCGGGCACGGCGGCAGGGCGAGCGTCAAGCATGATATTGCTCTAAAGCGGGTGGATTGCGGATGAAAGCCCTTGCACCCATAACTCGGCCATGTCGCATCTCCTCATCTTCGGCCCAGGGTATAGCGCAAGCCGAATTGCCGAGCGCGTAAAAGCGCACGGCTGGCATGTGTCCGTCGTAACCCGCTCAACGATCGATGACGTCAATATGGTCCGACGCGCTGTGGCGGGGGTAACGCACATCCTGTCGTCGGTGCCGCCCGATGGACGGGACGATCCGGTTCTATCGCGCTACGCGGACCTGATCGCGCAAGCCGGCGCCAAATGGGTCGGTTATCTTTCGTCGACTGGCGTCTATGGGAACAGCGATGGCGCGTGGATCGACGAAAGCGCTGCGGTTGCAGGCCGAAGGGCGGCGCGTAATGCAGCCGACCTCGCCTGGCAGGCCGTTCATCCCAGGAGCAGGGTTTTTCGTCTTTCGGGGATTTACGGGCCGGGGCGCTCCGCTCTCGACAGGCTGCGGGCAGGCAAGGCGCATCGCGTGGACGTGCCCGGCCAGATCTTCAGCCGGATTCATGTCGAGGATCTCGCCGGCGGCGTCATCGCCAGCTTCAGCCATGGGCCGCCTGGCGTCTACAATCTTGCCGACGATCTGCCGGCAGCCCAGAATGATGTCATTGCCTTTGCCGCTCGGCTGGCGGGGCTGCCGCCCCCCCCGATCGTGTCGTTGACCTCGCCGGATATCACCCCGCAGATGCGCGCATTTTATGGGGAGGTTCGGCGGATCGCCAATGGCAAGGCGCAGCGGCTGTTGGGCTGGCGCCTGATCTATCTCGATTATCGCGCCGGGCTACGCGCCTGCCTGTGATGACTTCCAGGATCGGGAGAAGAGCTTCCCGATCAGGCTCCGGTCCTTCAATATCTCATGCGCGGCATTATGGCCCGGCGCACCGGTGACGCCACCGCCGGGATGCGTGCCTGAGCCGCACATATAGAGACCGCGGACAGGCGAACGATAATCGCCATGGCCGAGTAGGGGCCGCGCGGCCCAGAGCTGATCGAGGCTCATATGGCCGTGGAAGATATCACCATCGATCAGCCCGAACTTGCGCTCCAGATCGAGCGGCGAATGGATTTGCCGGGCAATGATCGAGGATTTGAAATTGGGCGCGTGCGCGTTGACCGTGTCTATGATGAGGTCGGCGGCCTTTTCGCGCTCATCGTCCCAGCTTCGACCATCGGGCAGAACGGGCGCGAACTGCTGGCAAAACAGGCTGGCGACATGCATCCCCGGCGGCGCCAGGCTGTCGTCGACTGTGGAGGGCAGCTTCATCTCCACGATCGGCTGATTGGACCAGCCCTTCGCTTTTGCGTCCGTAAAGGCGCGGTCCATATAATCGAGCGTCGGTGCGATGATGATGCCGCAGCTATGATGCTCGGCTTTTTCCTTGCCGGGGAGCACGGTGAAATCCGGCAGCTCGCTGAGCGCGACGTTCATCCGGAACGTGCCGGATCCCGTCTTGTAACGATCTATGCGGCGGGCGAATTCAGGCGGCAAATCGCTGCGATCGACAAGCTGCCGGAAAAGCAGGGCCGGGCCTGCGTTACACGCTACGATGTCAGCGGCGATCTCTTCGCCGGATTCGAGTCGGACACTGGCGGCCTTGCCGCCATCGACCAGCACTTTGGCAACGGGCGCTTCCAGGCTGATCTCCGCGCCGGCTTCACGGGCGGCTTCCGCCATATAGCGGGTGATCGCGCCCATGCCGCCGACCGAATGGCCCCACATGGCCTTCTTGCCGTTCACTTCGCCGAAGACGTGGTGGAGCAGAACATAAGCCGATCCCGGCGTATCCGGGCTGGCATAGTTGCCGACCACTGCATCGAAGCCGAAAGCGGCCTGAATGAATTCGTTTTCGAACCAGCCTTCGAGAAAATCACGTGCCGATTTGACGAACAGATCCATCGCGTCCCGCTGGGCTTCGATCGGCATCGTCGCGAGCCGCTTGCCCTGCGCGGCGGCGGCGAGCAGCGCGCGCACGCCGCCGCCGGCATTTGGCGGCGTTCTGAGAGAAAGATCGCGAAGCACGTCGGCCACCCGCTCAAGTGCATCCTCATAGCGGGGGAAGGTTTCTGCATCCTTCGCATTGAAGCGGGCGAATTCGGCTTGGGTGCGCGCAGTGCCTCCGCCAAGCTTCAGATAGCCGTCTTCGTGCGGCAAGAAATTGCTGATCGTCCGCTCGACGACCCGCCAGCCTCGTTCGTGCAGGCGCATATCGCGGATGATCTTGGGGCGCAGCAGGCTCACCGTGTAGCTGGCAGTCGAGTTCCGAAACCCGGGGTGGAATTCCTCGGTCACGGCTGCGCCCCCGACTATATGCCGGCGCTCCAATATTCGAACCTTCAACCCGGCCCGAGCGAGATAGAAGGCGCAGACGAGGCCGTTATGGCCGCCGCCGATGATCAATGCGTCATATTTTTGGCTCAAGCCTGAGCCCCCGACGCAGTCTGGAGCGCCTGCAAGGATGCCTGTTCCTCGGCCTCGTAAAGCGCGAAGGGATCACGCACGGGCTCGCCGAGTGCATCTTCGAAGGCCCGGCGCGCGCCGCTTCCCTTCTGGCTGTCGCTGCCCTCGCTCCCGAGGTTGGATTGGAAGATTCCGGCTGCGCTGACGGGCAGGAAATCCTCATATGTGATCGGCTCGGCCACAACCAGACCGGCTGCCAGCATCTTCTCCAAATCGCCGTTGAGGGTAGGATCGCTATCGGGAGGCGCTTGCGCTGTCTCCGTCCTCCGGTAGCGGAAATAGGCCAGCTTCTGGCGCCTGAGTTCCGCCTCGTCGTCCGGGAACGCCGCAAAGCTTTCCGCGAGAATCGCTTCATATTCGCCCGGCTTACGCGTCGACTGCTCAATTGCCTGATCGAGAAGCCTGTCGTAAAGCGCCCGGCCCTTGGGCGTGAGCGCAATGCCCCGCTGCTCCACCTCGCCGAAACGGGCGGTGTGGGTGCCGGCTTCCGCTTTTCCGCCGTCCGGAAACAGGATTGGTTCCTCGACAGCTTTGAAGCTCGTCTGCCGCAACAGGATCGGCACGTGCCGCGCTGGCGGGCCTTCGATATGCTGCTTGGCGCCGATCGCGCG
>Ga0068858_100008048_pt1 | contig 10152 bp, 9 predicted proteins | sample KBSSwiS12_FD_66589 | JGI IMG/M metagenome (GOLD analysis project Ga0068858, IMG submission 66589) | Switchgrass rhizosphere microbial communities from Kellogg Biological Station, Michigan, USA - KBS Switchgrass S1-2 | ecosystem: Host-associated > Plants > Roots > Rhizosphere > Soil ... | reverse complement strand
ACGCTCGACAAGAGCACCAGCACGGCGACGCCGGACACGATGACCCTGTGAGCCATGGCCCACTCGAGCATTCGCGTGTAGATCAGATCGATCGTGTGGAAGATCTTCGAGTCCTTCGACGCATGTTCGTCGCTGCCATGCTTCTTCACTTTCAGCCAACGGGCCGAGAGCATCGGCGTCAGCGTGAAGCTGACGAGCAGCGACACCATGATCGCGAACGCCATCGTGAGGCCGAAGCTCTTCATGAAGCGGCCGACGATGCCGCCCATGAAGCCGACCGGCACGAAGATCGCCACGAGCGACAGCGTGGTGGCAAGCACCGCCAGGCCGATTTCCTGCGTCGCGTCGACGGCGGCCTGCAACTGGTTCTCGTGTTTTTCCTCGATGAAGCGGTAGATGTTCTCCAGCACCACGATCGCATCGTCGATCACGATGCCGACCGAGAGCGTCAGCGCGAGCATCGTCATCAGGTTGAGCGTGAAGCCCATGTACCAGAGGAGTCCGAACGTCGCGATGATCGAGGTTGGGATGGCAATGGCCGCGATGATCGTCGAGCGCACGTTGGTGAGGAAGAGCAGCACGACGATCGCGGCGAGGATGGAGCCGACAATCAGGTGCTCCTCGACGTTGTGGATGGACGCTTCGATGAAGTCGGAGGCGTCGCGCACCTGTCGCATGGAGTAGCCCGGCGGCAGCGTCTTCTCGAGCTCCGCGAGCTTGGTTCTGACTTCCTTGACGACCTCGACGGTGTTGGTCCCCGACTGGCGACGGACCTGCAGCAGGACCGTGCTCGCGCCGTTGACGTTGGCGACGGTATCGGGATCGGCCTCGCCGTCCTCGACGCTGGCGACGTCAGCGATTCGGACGGGATGGCCATTACGCTCGCGGACGACGATGTCGTTGAACTCTGCGACGGTCTGCACCCGGCCGCGGGTTCGCAGCGTGACCGACTGCGGCCCCTGGTCGACGCGGCCGCCCGGGATCTCGATGTTCTGCGCCTGAAGCGCCCGCGAGACGTCGGTGACGGTGAGGTTGTAGCTGCGCAGCCGGTCGGCGTCGAGCCAGATGTTGATCTGGCGCTGCCGCCCGCCGAGGATCACGACCTGACCGACGCCGTTGACGCTCTCGATCCTGCGGCGCAGGACCTTGTCAGCGTACTCGGTGATGTCCTTGACGGGCTGGCTCTTCGCGCTCAGCGCGATGCTGAGGACGGGAGCAGCGTCAGGATCCATCTTCTCGACCCGCGGCTGCTGGATGGTCTTGGGCAGCAAGGGCAGCACGCTGTTCACCTTGTCGCGCACTTCCTGGGCAGCGGTGTCCGTATCCTTGTCGAGCAGGAAGGAGATGATGACCTGCGAGATCCCTTCAGACGAGATCGACCGGAGGTCGTCAATCCCGCTGATGGTGTTGACGCCTTCCTCGATCTTGTCGGTCACTTCGGTTTCGATTTGCTCCGGCGCGGCGCCGGGCTGGACCGTCGTCACCGTAATGGTGGGGAAGTCGACCTTCGGAAAGCGATCGACGCCGAGTCGCGAAAACGAAAACGCCCCGATGACGGTCAGCGACAGGATGAGGACGCTCGCGAAGACGGGTCGCTTGACGCACAGCGCTGCTAGCCATTGCATGATCAGCTCACCTTGATTCCGTCAGCGAGCTGTCCGACGTTCTTCGTCGCGACGCGTTCGCCGGCTTTCAAGCCCTTGGTGATTTCGATCAGATCGTCGACCGTCGCTCCGGTCGTCACGATCCGTTCCTCCACGTGGTCGCCCGAGACGACATACACGCGGCTGGTGCCGGAGAGCGTGGTCACGCTCGTGGATGGGATCAGCACGCCCGGCGTCCGGGCCGGCTGCTCGATGCGGGCGGTCGCGAAGAGCCCGGGCTTCAGCACGCCGTCGGCGTTGGGCACGATGGCTTCGACCGTGAGCGCGCGCTGATCCGCCTGCAGCGCCGGCGAGACGTACTTGATCTTGCCTTCGAAGCGGCGTCCGGGATACGCATCGACCTCGAAGATGACCGGCTGTCCCGGCGCCATCGACGACACCGCCTGCTCGGGGACAGTCAGCTGCACGCGCAGCGGATTCACGCGAACGATCGTGGCGACCTTCATGCCTTTCGTTACGTAGTCACCCGAAGTCACGAGACGTTGAGCCACGACGCCGGTGAACGGCGCGCGAACAGACGTGTCGCTGAACGCCTTGCGTGCAAGCGCGACGCGCGCACGCGCGGCCTGGAGCATCTGGTACTGCTGGGCCGCGCCGTTCTTTGCGGCTTCATACTGCTGCCGCGCCGCTTCCGCCTGCGTCCGCCGCTGGTCGTATTCGGACTGGGAGACGACGCGCTGATCGAGGAGTGATTTGATGCGCGCGAATTCCGCCTGCGCGAGGTCTGCGCCGGCCTTCGCGTTCTGCACCTCCGGAACCGCGTTGACGTCCATGTCGCCGCCGCCCGTGATCCCGAGGCGCGCTTCGAGTTGCGCCGCGTTGGCCTGGGCTTCTTTCAGCTGCGCGTCCGTCTCGGTCGCGGAAACGCGGATCAGTTCAGCCCCCTCGGACACGGCGGAGCCCCGCTCGATATTCGCCGACACGACACGGCCGGCCGTTTCCGCGGCGACATCCGCCTGTTCTTCGGCCATCAGCGAGCCGGTCGCTCGAATGAATCGCGCGATCGGCCGTTCGACGGCCGCGATCGCGGACACCGGCACGACCGGGGCAGAGGAGGTTTGTTCCTTGGCTTTGGCGTCACCGGAGCTGCAGGCGCCGGAAACGAGCGCCGCGCTGCCGAGCAGCGCGATGACAAACGAACGGGTCGATCCGCGATTCATGAGAACTCCTCGGAGCTATGACGCCTGAGCATCCGCAATCGGTGTGATTTCAAGGGGACATTCGATGGGGCCGGCCGACTGGAGCACGATTCCGGACTTCAGGCCCGCGAGTGTCAGATTCAGCATGTCGGTCGCCAGCAGGTCCGGGTCTTCCTCCGGAGCCAGCCGGTCGGACAGGCACAGTACGGCGACGCCGAGCACACCGGCCATCAGGGTGCGCATGGCCGCCGCCGTGTCGAGGGATCTGGGGAGCTCGCCGGCGTCCACGCTCGCCTGGAGCGCCGCGACGATGTGCTGTTTCCGGTCACGCGCGAACGCGAACCGTTCGTACTCACGGCTGATGCGCGGCACTGAGCGGTCGATGAAGATCAGCGCGAAGTACTGTGGTTGCTCCCGGCTGAATTCGTAGAGACGCCAGAAGATGGCGCGCACCTGGTCGAGAGGCGCGGCGTTGGCGAGCTTCGGATCCTTCCAGATGGCTGAGGGGTCGCCCAGCAGGTGCAGTCCTTCTTCGGCGAGTGCGAAGAAGATGTCGTCCTTGCTGGGGAAGTAACCGTAGATGGCGGCGGGGCTGTATTCGATGCGCTCGGCGATCTTGCGGATGGAAACGTTTTGAAAGCCTTCCGCGACGAACAGCTCGCGCGCCGCATCGAGAATGGCGCGCCGGACAGCCTCCCGGTCGCGTTCCTGTCGTTCCTTGATACCCATGAGATTGAGCCTGCTGTGCTAGGGGTCCGGACTGCGGTCAGCCTTCGATCGCCGACCTTCTACTGAACAGTGTTCACCGGTTTAACATCGTTAGACGCAGAACCCCATCAGAGCGTTCCATCGACGCTAACCTCTTTATTTTGTACTTGTTGTCTGGCTGGAAGGCTGAAAAAATCCCACCTCAGAGACGAAATCTCTGAGACCAAATCTCTGAGACCAAATCTCTGAGACGAAACCTCAGAGGTCCCGTCTCAGAGGTCGCGTCTCAGAGGTCACGTCTCAGAGGTTTGACCCAGAACTCCGGCTCGAGTTGCGGTGAGGAGGGCGCCAAGACCGATGAGGTAGGTGACGGCGGCGGTCAACAGGGTGACCCGGAAGCCCCAGTTCATCGCGATGAAGATGGCGAGCGTCGCGCCGAGGACTGAGAGCGCGCCGTTGATCCCCCAGGCCCATGCCAGCATCTGAGGCGAGCGAGCGCTCAGCATCCGCAACCCGGTCGGCATAGGTATCCCCAAGGCGATCCCGATGGGGACGAGCATCACGACCGCGACGACCATCCTCGCGGGCCGGGAGTAGGGAATCGCCCAGTTGACGATCGGTGGAGTCACGACGATGAAGGTGACGGCGATCAGGGCGACGATGGCCAGGCCGGTCGCGCCGCTGCGGCGCAGCGACTGCTGATCCAGACGGCGGCTCCAGGCGGCTCCCAACCCCGTGCCGAGGAGGAGCGAAAAGAGCGTGACGGTCAGCGAGTAGACCGGGTGTCCGAGCAGCAGCACGAAATTCTGAAGCACCGACACTTCGATGAGCATGAAGCCGGCTCCCAGCGCACCGAAGTACACGAGCCACGCCAGCCAGCCGCGCGGACGGGCCTGCCCACGGCCGGCGACAACAAGCGGACCGATGACGAACAGCACCACGAGCGCGGCCGAGATTCCCAGCAGGGTCATCAACGCGCTCAGACCGTTGCCAAACAACATCGTCTGTCCGAACGCGACGTCGAACTGATCTCTGATCTTCGTCGTGTGAAAAAAGAACGGTCTGTCGTCGGTGGTCGGCCGAATGTCGGCCGCATAGTTAGAGTAGAACGCTTCGCGGTCCGGCGCTGTGATCAGCTGAGCATAGTCGTCGGCTGCGGCGCCCGCGACGAGCACATCCTGTGCCGGGGTGGTGGACAGCGGTTGATTGGAAGACGGGCCCGGCCGCAGCTCCAGGGCCGGCGCGTACAGCACGTCGAAATCGAGCCGATCGGCGATCTCTCGCAGACGAGCGGTCTCTGCCGCCGTGAACGGCTGTCGCTTCAGCAGAAATGTCGCGACATTTTCGTGGCGGACGACCGCCAGACGGTCAGCTGCGGACCATCCACGCCGCGCGCAGGCTTCCTGTGCCAGCGAAATCAACCGCAGCCCGTCGGCCACCCACCGCGTGATGGTCAACACGCCATCGTCGGACAGATGATCGAGGTAGTCATTGAACGCGTCGACGGTGTACAGCGTGTTTTCGGTCAGGGTGTACGCCCCAGCGGCCGTCGCGGCCCACGTATCGACCAGCGACGCCTGGATGACGTCGTACTTCGCCGGCGCCCTGCGCACGAAGCTCCGTCCATCGTCGACGGCGATATGCACACGCGGGTTGGTGTAGATGCCGCCTGAAAAATCCAGGAACCGATCGCGCATGACGTCGTTGGCGATGATCGGGTTGATCTCGACGCCGTCCACGCGCGAGGCGCCGAACACCAGCGCCGACGCGAGATCTCTTCCGCCGCCGGGACCGATCACGAGCGCGGTGAAGCCGGCAGGCTTCGAGTCGGCGTTGCCTTTGAGCTGATACGCGAAGGCCGTGAGCTCATAGCGGAGATACTGCGCATTCGAGAGGGCAGGATCGAGATGGAGAATCGGCGTCGACGCCGCTGAATCGATATCCATGAACCGCGTCTCCGGCAGCGGCCCGTGGTAGTTGAAGCTGAGCGACCAGTCGCCATGAGTGCGCTCGTACACGCCGATCCGCGAGAACGAGTTCCACTTGCTGAAGAGAATGCGATCGCCCTTGTGTCCCTTGGTGTCGACGACGTCGAAACCCGCGCGTCCTGACAACTGCCCGGCCAGCGGTGCGAGCAGGACAACGGACCCGAAGACCGCCACGAGACCGCGGCGCGCAGACGAGGCAAAGAGGATGGCCGCCGCGACGGACAGCGCGGCGGCGGCCAGAACGACACCCGGCGCTCCCAGACGATCGAGAAGCGGGATCAGGATCAGGCAGCCGCCCGCCGCGCCGATCAGATCGGCGGCGTAGACGGCATTCACTTTCGCGGAGAGGCGCGAGATGGCGATCGTGACCACGAGCCCGCCGGCAAAGAAAGGCAGCGCGGCCAGCGCATAGATCGTCAACATCAGCCGCAGGTTCTGCGGGGAGAAGTTCATGCCGACACGCAGCCGCACCAGCCAGAACAACGCGACGATGGTGCAGACCGCGTAGATCAGGGACTGCACCGCCATCAGGTCGTCGGTTGCATACCGTGCGAGGCGCCGGCTCATCACGTACGCGAACACACCGCTCGCGCTGACGCCGAACAGGGCGATCGAGATCGCGAGGAACGCGAAGTGGTAATACATCACGACCGAGAAGATCCGCGTGAGCGCCAGCTCTGTCATCAGCAGCGTGGCGGAGACGAGCGCGACACCGGCGAGGTGCCGTCGTGATGGAGAGGTCATGCGAAAGTGTACCATTCAGCGTGAGCACCAGACCGCCGCGCTCCGTATCGTTGTGGCTGCGCGACGGGTTTATAGCCGCCACCATCTGCTGGGCCGGGTTGATCGTCGCGGTGCCATTTCTTGCGAGCCGCGCGCACGCCTCGACGCCCGCAAGCCTGCTCATCGTTGGCGTCTATGGCATCGGCAGCCTCGTCTGCCATCAGTTGCCGGCGCGTTCGTACCATCTCTGGACCGTTCAATTGCCCGTCTGCGCGCGCTGCACCGGGATCTATTTCGGCGCGGTGTTCGGAACATTGGGGTGGATCTGCGTCGCGCGGTCGACGGACCTCCTTCGATTTGGATCGCTGCGTCACGCGAGGGTTTTGCTCGGGATAGCGGCAGCGCCGACAGTGCTCTCGCTCGTTTACGAGTGGTCGACGGGCGACATGCCGTCGAATGCCATACGCGCAGCCGCCGGCATTCCCATCGGTTTCGTCGTGGCGTGGCTGGTCGTGGCTGCCGCGGATAATCAGGTAAACTAACGACCGTGCGCGCTACCGCTGCCGAAGAGACGCAATCCGGGACGCTCGTGTTGCTCTGTCTGGCGTCCTGGATCATCCCTGGCGCCGGCCACCTGTGGCTCGGGCGGCGCGCGAAGGGGCTCATTTTTCTCGTCGCCCTGCCGCTCATGTTTGCCATCGGCGTCGCGATCCGCGGGCGCCTGTTTCCGTTCGAGTTGAGCGATCCGCTTGTCGGCCTCGCAGCCCTTGCGGACCTTGGAATCGGCGCGGTGTATTTCATCGCCAGCTCCCTTGGTTATGGCGGAGGAGACGTTCGGGCCGTGACGTACGAGTACGGCAATGCGTTCCTGATTGTCGCCGGCCTCCTCAACATGCTCGTCGTGATCGACGCGTACGACGTGGCCCTGGGGAGGAAGTAGTGCAAAGCCACCTGCTCTTGATGGCGATCTTCGCCTTCTTCGTCTCGCTGGTGTTCGCGGTGGTCGCCAAGGACGAACCACGCGATCAACTGCGTTTCGGATCGCTGATGTTCGGCGGCTTTCTCGCGTCGGCGGTGGTGCTTGGCTGGCTGATGTACCCCTTCCCACTCTGATGACCTTTGACAACCTGCTGGTCGAGCGCGACGAGGCGACGGCGATCGTCACGATCAACCGTCCGAAGGTCCTCAACGCGCTGAATACGCAAACGCTGGACGAACTGCGCCGCGCGATCCTCGACATCAAACAGGACGAGCACGTCCGCGTCGTCATCGTCACCGGGGCGGGCGACAAATCGTTCGTGGCCGGCGCGGACATCAACGAGCTGGCGGTTCAGACGCCGACGAGCGGCCGGGAGCATGCCCGTTCCGGACAGCATGTGTTCGATCTCGTGGAGAACCTGGGCAAACCGGTCATTGCGGCGATCAATGGTTACGCGCTCGGCGGCGGCTGCGAGCTCGCGATGGCCTGCACGCTCCGTCTTGCGGCCGACACCGCCAAGCTGGGTCAGCCGGAGATTTCGCTGGGCCTCATACCCGGCTACGCCGGCACGCAACGTCTGCGGCGCCTCGTGGGAGCCGGGAAGGCGATGGAGATGATCCTCACCGGCGCGCCGATCACCGCCGACGAGGCCAGGCGCATCGGCCTCGTGAATCGCGTCGTGCCGGCGGCAGACCTGATGGCTGAAGCCGGAAACCTGGCGGCTCAGCTCGCGAAGAATGCGCCGATCGCGATGCGCTACATCATCGACGCGGTGAACAGGGGCGCCGACATGCCGTTTGCCGAGGCGTGCCAGTACGAAGCCGGGTTGTTCGGCCTCGTCGCCTCGACCGAAGACATGCGCGAAGGCACGACGGCCTTTCTCACGAAGCGAAAGCCGACGTTCAGGGGACGATAGAAGTTTCGATGCACACGATCCAGGGTTCAGGGCGCGCCGCCGGCTTTCGATTCGCGGTAGTGGTGTCGAAGTACAACGACTTCATCACCGATCGCCTGCAGGCCGGCGCGCTTTCTGCGCTGGCCGCCGCGGGCGTCGCACCAAGCGACATCACGCTGATTCGGGTGCCGGGAGCGTTCGAGATTCCGCTCGCCGCCCTGCATGCCGCCGAGAGCGGCCGGTTCGATGCGATCGTGTGCCTCGGCTGCCTGATTCGCGGGGAGACAGCCCACTTCGAGTACATCTCCTCAGCTGTGTCGCATGGCCTGACAGAAGGTGCCGCCGCGACAGGCGTGCCGATGTCCTTCGGCGTGCTCACGACCAACTCGATCGAGGAGGCGCTGGCGCGAGCGGCGGAGGGCAGCGGGAACAAGGGACACGAAGCGGCGGTCGCGGCGATCGAGATGGCGGAGGTTGTCGCGCAATTGACGCGGCAGGCGACGCCGAGGAACTGAGCGCGTGGCACGGTCGCGGAAGGACCCACGCCATCGGGCCCGCGAGGCGGCCCTGCAGATTCTCTATCAATGGGACATCGGCAAGCGCGACATCGACCGGTCGTCGGCGACCTTCTTCGATCTCCAGTGGCCCAATGTCGATCCGCCGGCCGATGACCTCCGCGAATTCGCCACGGCGCTGGCTCGTGACACCACCGAGCGGCTCGGCGAGATCGATCCCCTGATTGCCGACACGGCTGAACGCTGGCGGCCCGAACGCATGGCCATCCTCGATCGTCTGATCATGCGGATGGCCGTCTGCGAGATGCTCCGTGACACTTCGACGCCGCGGCCCGTCGTCATCAACGAGGCGCTCGAGCTGGCGCGGACGTTCACCACCGAGGAGTCGGTGAAGTTCATTAACGGTATGCTGGATGCGATCAGGAAAAAACTCGAATCTCTATGAGCTCCCACGACGAACAGGTCCAGCAGCGGCAGGCGAATCTCGCTGAGCTCTCCAGGCTCGGCGTCGAGATATATCCGCGAACATTCGTTCGCCAGCACACAATTTCGACCCTGGTCGACAGCTACGGTCATCGCACGCATGACGAGCTCGAGGCCGATCATGTGACAACGGTCACCGCCGGACGAATCCTCGCCATCCGCGCGTTCGGCAAGGCGAATTTCCTGGTGCTGTCCGACGGCCACGCGAAGATTCAGGCCTACGTCCGTCAGGACGCGCTTCCTGAGCTGGATTTCAAGATCTACAAGCTGCTCGATTTCGGAGACTGGGTCGGCGTCGAAGGACGGTTGTTCCGCACCAAGACGAACGAGCTGACGATCTGGGCGTCGCGGCTGCACTTCCTGTCGAAGTGCCTGGTGCCGCTGCCGGAAAAGTGGCATGGGCTTACCGATGTCGAGATCCGGTACCGCCAGCGCTATCTCGATCTCATCGTCAACCCCGATTCCAGGCGCGTGTTCGAAACGCGAAGCCGGATCGTCGCCGCGATCCGCGAGTTCATGACCGCTCGAGGCTACCTCGAGGTCGAGACGCCGATGATGCAGCCGATCGCCGGAGGCGCGATTGCCCGGCCGTTCGCGACGCATCACAACGCGCTCGACATGCCGCTCTATCTGCGGATTGCCCCGGAGCTTTACCTGAAGCGGCTCACCGTCGGCGGACTCGAGCGCGTGTTCGAGATCAATCGCAACTTCCGGAACGAGGGGATCTCCACGCAGCACAACCCCGAGTTCACGATGATGGAGTTCTACGAGGCGTACGCCGACTACCAGGCGCTGATGCTCATGACCGAGGAGATGATCTCGAAGGTCGCCGCGCAGGTACTCGGCACCGAGCAGATCACCTTCGGCGAACATCAGATTTCGCTGAAGGCGCCTTTTGTCCGGCTGTCGCTGCGCGAGGCGGCCCGGGAGGCGGCGGCTCGCAAGCTCGGGCGCGACGTGACCGATGCAGACCTGCGAGATCGGGATCGGGTGGCAGCGCTCGCTCGCGACCTCGGCCTGGAAGTCGATCCCGGGCACGGTGCTGGAAAGATCACGAC
>Ga0068858_100008045_pt1 | contig 10155 bp, 10 predicted proteins | sample KBSSwiS12_FD_66589 | JGI IMG/M metagenome (GOLD analysis project Ga0068858, IMG submission 66589) | Switchgrass rhizosphere microbial communities from Kellogg Biological Station, Michigan, USA - KBS Switchgrass S1-2 | ecosystem: Host-associated > Plants > Roots > Rhizosphere > Soil ... | reverse complement strand
CACCAGCCCAGCTTCAGTTGATTTGAAGCACGAGCGCATCGCCTACTGGCGGAGCGTTGGCGCGCAGTTCTCTCCCATTGTGGCCAAGCTGGTGGAAAAGAATCCAGCCAAGGCTGCAACTGCCGAGCCGGCGGTCGCCTAGTAATTTTCCTTTCACGAAATACAGGGTGTGCGCGAGATTTTTTGGCATTGCGCACACAAACTGCTGACTTTAGGAGGGGTGTGCTGATAGTATCGGCGCACCGATCCAAGTTTGCTTCTCCTTGGATAGTTAGGTCAGAGGCAAGTTCATGACCCAAGTTGACATGGTTGCGGTAGATGATCTGGTCCGCGAAATCGCGCGGGCCTTGGTAGACGAACCCGGCGCAGTTGAAGTTGAGTCAGTCCAGCGGGACGAAAACACCGTCCTGAAGTTGAGGGTGGCTCCGGGGGATGTTGGGAAAGTAATTGGGAAGCAGGGGCGAACAGCCCGCTCGGTACGCACGATTCTGGGTGCTGTGAGTATGAAGCTGCATCATCGCTACACGCTCGACATTCTGGAAGAGGACGACGAAGAGTAGGATGCACCAACCCCTCAGGGTCAGGCATCTCGTTGAGCGCGTCTAATGGCGCCGGAGAGATGGGTGTGGCTCGCGCGCATCAAGCGCACGCAAGGCCGCAAAGGTGAAGTATTCGCTGAGGTCCTCACCGATTTCCCTGAAAAATTCTCTGACAGACGAAAGCTATGGCTGCTGAAAGGCAGTTTGACGGCGGGCGCAGATGTGTCTGCCGACGCGCGCGAAGTCACACTTGTGCATCACTGGATGCATAAGGGCGGCGTCGTTCTGCATTTTGCCGGAGTCGATTCAATCTCGGCCGCGGAAGAACTGGCCGGATACGTTGTTGCGATTCCCCGAGCAGAGCGGGCGCAGCTCGACGACGATGATGTCTATATCAGCGATCTGATTGGTTGCGTGCTGGTGGATGTTGCAGGCGCAGAGCCGGTGATCGTCGGCGAGATCGAAGATGTGGATCGAAACGCGGGGCCGGTGGCGATTCTGGTGGTGAAGCCGGCTGGGCGGCAAGGCGGCGGGTCAGCAGCTCGGAGCGCCAGCGATGACGAGATTCTGATTCCTTTTGCGAAGGATTATCTGCGGCGCGTGGATGTGGCTGCGAAGCGGGTGGAGATGGCGCTGCCGGAGGGGCTGGTGGAGCTGAACGGGCCGGCGTGAGATGGCCATTAATACAGCGGCATCCCTGGTCCGGAGAGCCAATACAAAGCCAAACCTAGCAGGTTCACACCAATCAGCACACAGGACCCTACCATCAGAAGCCCGCTCCCTCTGCCCCGGAATTTTCGCGTGAGTGGGATTGTGAAGATCTCACAACACAGGCTCACAGCAAGTGAAAGTAGAAGAATGAAGGCACCGAAAGGTTCATCGAACACGTATGCCGAGTGCCACTCCCTGGGTGAAAGCACCAATGCAATCAATCCGACGATCACAGAAACCACTGCCCCGCTAAATACAATCAGCGCTTGCCGAACTTTCATCGGAATGTCAGGCTGAGGTTTTATCAACTGAACAAACCACACTGAGCCAGCCAGAATTCCGCCCAGGACGAGTGTCGCCGCCATTACCAGCAGCATCGGAATAACGAGCCGGAGGCCTTCGAACACGCGGTAGTCCCTCCAAACGAGAGTCGGTACTGATGGCGCTCGATCTACTTATTCTTATTGGAACGCCAGCGGCTTCCAGACTCCATTGTCTTTGAGCGCCAACTGCAAGGGACGCGGCGGGCCTTTAGGTGGGACTGTGACTTCGATCCAGAGTTGCTGGCCTGTCTTGACCCAGGAAGGATCGCTGGCGTGTTCGGCGATGTAGAAGTCAACGGGGATGGAGAGGCGCATCTGGTCGCAGAGCGAGCCGGGTGACGCAGAGACGCTCTGTGTCGCGGATGAGCTTTCTGACTCAGGTACGCGGATTGCGGTGAGTTTATTGTCTCTCACGGCCAAGCGGGCCTGGAACGACAGGCTGTCGGGTGCGTTGACGGTGAAATTCGGGCTGCTGGGAACGCCGTTTACGTTGCGCGGGAACTGAGCGTTTTTCGCCGAGGGCAAAGTACTACCGCAGCCATCAACGGTGAGCTGGAGGCTGAGATAGCGTCCGCGCATGATGAGGGTTGGATCGTAAGCGGCGGCGCGCGTCCAGACACGCGGGCAGGTGGCGCGCTGGTAGAGATACTTGAGCGCGACGGTGGAGACGATGAGGACCTGGATGACGAGCAGGGCGACGGAGACGCGGGCGAGTTTCATCGTGCCTCCTCGAGCGATGCGGAATTTTGTTCCATGTGGGCGAGCAGGCCGCGACGGGTTTTTTCAAGCGCCCATCCACCGGCGAGGAAGAGAACGCCGAGTCCGATGAGGCCGAGCGAGCGGCCGAATTTGTCGAACACATTGCTGAAGTAGAACCAGGCGACGCTGATGCCGAAGGCAATGACGCCGAAGTTGACGAGGCCGCGGCTGGCCTGGCGAACTCCCCACCAGATGAGGAAGACGCAGAAGCCTGCTACGAGGGCGTGAGCGATGAGATTGGGTTCAGTGCGCGTGTAAGCGCCATAGTTGTTGCCGTAATGGTAGTGCTCGGTCCAGACGCGCTCGCACCAGGGCAAGGCGATGACGAAGGCGATGGCGGCGAGCACGGGAACCGTTGATTTGCGACGATGAACAAGCGAGAAGAGGAGTGGAACGATGGCGATGATGAACCATCCCCAGACGCGCGTGTGCAGGGGCGGAAACGGGTTCATGCCGTACCAGGAGCGCCAGCTATCGAGGAGGAAGAACGTGCTGGCGACTGCGGCGATGGCGGAGACTCCAAAGAGAACTCCGCGTACGATGCGGCGCTCGGTGTCGATGAAGAGGGTGAGATAAAGGATGGACCAGACGAAGAGGAAGCGTCCGAAGTAGACGTCGAAGCCGATGTGATTGTCGGCGGCGAGAGCCCATTCGCTGATGAGCCACGAGGGAATGAGCAGCAGCGAGAGGGTTTGCTGGGCCTGGTCGCGAAGGAGTATCCAGCCACTGAGCGCGGCAATGGCCCAGAGAAGAACAGCGGCAGGCCAGTGCTCCTGGATGTTGAAGATCTGGCCGACAAGGGCGATGCCCGCGCCGGTTGAGACCGTGCCAATTGCGTGGAGCGTGCTTGAGGTTGCGGGGTATTTGTCGCGAGTGATGGCTCCGCCCACGTGAAAGATGGCGACCATGAACATCACGAGCAGAAAGCGCATGCCAGGACCAAGCTGATCCCAATGGGAGGAGACGAAGAGGATGACGCCGCTGGCCAGTAGGATGCCGCCGAGGATCAGCGCTACCCTTCCCTGCCATGCGATTCCAGCGACCTGGGCCTGTGGCTGGGGATCCCGGGATGGGAGACCGGATTCCCGTATTTTCGGCTCGAGAGTGCGCGGGGAAGACGCCGGGTTCTGTTCCGCCTCCCAGGAGCGAATGCGGGCGGCGGTGTCGTGGTCGAGGACGCCGGCGGATTGCCAACGGTTTAGAAACAAGTCGTAATCAGGCATGATCGTTGCGCACCATTAGAGCACGATTCGAATCAGACGATGTTCTGACGGCTCCAGCTTGCCAGGGAGCCGTTATGGATTCAGCTTAGTCGTAGCAGAAAAGATGAAAGTGCCCTTGCGATACAGTTTTCGAAGTGCCACAAGAATTCGAATCTCACCTTGTTCTGGTCTGTTGATCTGGTATTGTGAATTCGATCCTGCGAAGGACGAGTGAATTCCGGGATTGAGACTCTACCCTTTTATGGCGAATCTTCCGACATCTTCGGCCACTATACTGCTGCTCCGCTGGAAAGATGGCGACCGAAAGCAATGGAGGAACTGCTGCCGCTCGTTTACGACGAGTTGCGGCGCCCAGGCGAGAGGCTACCTGCATCGCGAGCGTGCTGAGCACACGCTGCAGAGGACGGCCCCGGTGCACGAGGCGTATCTGCGGCTCATCGATCAGAATGTTGAATGGCAAAGCCGCGCGCATTTCTTCGGCATTGCGGCGCAGATGATGCGACGGATCCTTGTGGATCATGCGCGGGCTCGTAGCGCGGCGAAACGAGGCGAAGGACTGAGGGTGGAACGACCCTGCCTCCAGGCAGTTCTATGATCGTGAGAGATGCGATTTGAGATCATCACGATCTTTCCCGGGTTCTTCGAGGGAATTTTTGAGCACGGGATCGTGCGCCGGGCACAGGCTGAAGGGCTGGTCAGCGTGGGCCTGCACGATCTGCGCGCCTTTACGCACGATCGACATCGTACGGTAGACGATCGGCCTTTCGGCGGCGGAGAGGGAATGGTGTTGAAGCCGGAGCCGCTGGCGCAGGCGCTTGGGGCTTTGGGCATTCTGCCCAAAGACAGGGGTCAGGGATCAGGAATCAGGGATCAGAACGCGGGAGAACAAGCGAACGAGAGAACGAGCGAACGTCCACTGGTGATCCTGTTGTCGGCACAGGGAAGGCCGTTTGCGCAGGCTGTGGCGCGGGAGCTGGCGAAGCTGCGGCACGTAGTGCTGATCTGCGGACGATATGAAGGCGTGGATGAGAGGATCAACGAACTCTACTGCGATATGGAGCTCTCCATTGGAGACTACGTCCTGAGCGGGGGCGAATTGGCGGCGGCGGTTGTTGTGGACACCGTGATGCGGCTTGTGCCGGGTGTGCTTGGGAACGAGGCTTCAGGAGAGTTTGAGAGCTTCGGCATTGGCGATGCAGAGATCAACGCGGATGTGGAAGGCGTGCCGCGGTCGCAGCATGGGTCGGGCGGGCTGCTGGATTATCCGCACTACACGCGACCAGCCGAGTTTGCGGGATTTCGGGCTCCGGAGGTGCTGCTGAATGGAGATCATCAGCAAATCAGGCGGTGGCGAAGAGAGCAGCAATTGCGGAAGACGCTGCGGAACCGGCCTGATCTACTGAGCGCGGCCACGCTCAGCGAAGACGATCAGAGAATGCTGGAAGCGATCAGAAAAGAAGGTGAAAAGTGAAGATCTCGACACCGCTGGAAATCGCTGCGTAGGTTGTGTTTGGAATCTGCTGGTTAGCGTGGATGCTCGCGTTTGTGCTGCCGCGATGGCGGGATGCAGGACAGGAGAAGGCGGTACGCGCGCGCGATCGTCGCGTATCGACATCGGTTTGGTGATGCTGGGATATGCATGCGAGTGGACGGCTGGACTAAGGGTAAAGATGCAGCTCAGCCAGGAGGAGCCCCGATGATTGATCGAACAAAACCTCATGGGTCGGCTCGAGATATGTTAATTTCGTCCACGAACGTGCCCCTATTCGGAGTAGCCGTCCAGGCGAACAGTTAGGCTTACATGAGGGTCTCAATTCCGTCTGGCATCCCTCGCATTCATCGTGTCGAGCGCGGAACTCAGAGCTGACCAGTGGTGTGGGGTCATAAGCCTATTTGGGGTGATCCAGATCTTCTGAGCTCCGCTGCTAATCGTGTATTCTAGGCCTTTTTGGAATGATTCGGGATCGAGCGATCCATGCTGGCCCTGCCACAAACCTACTGACACAAAGAATTTATCCGTGGGAAGACTATGGACAAGATCGCGTACGATTCTCGCGGAGACAACTGGCGACCTGTCTTCTACTCCGAAGTAGTTCCATACGACGATCTGATCGGCGCATTGCAATACGCGTGCGTATTCCAGGCCTGAGTCCCTGCCGCGCCTTTGAAGATCTTTCCAATTCACAGGCACATCAACAATGAGTTGTTTACCACCGGAGTGAGCAGCGTCTGCGACGCGTTGAAGAAATTGCTGCATCTTCGCCGATCTCCAACGCCATATAGAGAGATCGTCTCGATTAACTGTTCTGGCTGATGAGTTCCTCGGCCACGCTGATCGGCCAGTTAGATCCTGATAAGAACGAAGGCATCGATCATCGAAGCAAAAGGAGTAGTAGTCGAGTTCCGTAAGAGCAATACTGTCCAACGGATAGTTGTGAGAGAGGTAATAAACCATTTCGATGATCTGCCGACCGTAGTCACCGTCCACCAGTTCGCTGAAGCATACCTGGTCACTACTGTGCACTCCGTCGAACCTGACTGCAGCCGACTCTTTCGAATGCACGATGAGCGCAGGCGCATAGAAATCGACAATCGCCACCGTTCTGAGTCGATGCTTCCTGAAGTCATCAATCGTGGTGCCCAGAAGGTCTTCTGGGGAGCGTTTTTGCATGGCCGACCAATGGGTCTGATGCCCTTTCCATTGAAAGTGCGCCCACTCCACTCGGCCAGCGGAGATGCCAACCGTATGAAGTCGATTGCGAACGGGGCTCTGTAACACCGAGGTTATGGCGTCATGCCAATCGTTCCAATCATCGAAATGGGTTGCAATCGCAATGTCGCTGATTTGATGTTTAGCCCCCGGAAGTTCAGCTGGACTGCCTCCTGATGTCTCGGATGGTTGTGCAAAGGCTGGAGTGCGCGAGGGCTCCGACCTGGGCAGCCGAGCCGCTCCAAATGCAACCAGTAACAACATGGCTCCGGCAATAAGCCCAAAGCCGCCCCTTCGTGCCATGGTTCCAGCCGGCAGTCTCTCGATCTTTTCCCATTTCTCCGCGTGTCCCATCCACTCCTGCCATACGGAGGACAGAACGACGAAGCTGTAAAAGAAGGACAAGGGCGCGATGAGAACGATCGCAATTGGCAGATGTTTTAGAGTTCTGAAGTCCCGATCGAGCACAATGCTATACGTCGCGACCAGCCCGAAAGTGAGCAGGCCAAAATAGAGCAGAACGTTCCACACCCAATCCAGCGCGGTGATGTTTGTGAACGCCATCCGAACCAGAAACGGAAAGGCGGCGACCTGGAGGAGCGGCACGACGGTGAGAGCGAAATAGTTGAAAGGAAGATAAACCGAAAACGGAAACGTGCGAGCGGGTCGAAACAGTTGGGAATGAATAGCCGAGACCTTCAAATAACTTCGCACCCAACGAACTCTCTGACGCCAGAGTGCTCGAAGATCCGTAGGACAGTCCGCGCGAACAATGGGACTTCCATCAAACACGATGCGCTTCCCGGCGGCTTGCAGGCGGAATGTGAAATCCAGATCTTCTCCCCACATTTGACGGAAGCCCCGGAGTTCGCAGAAAACACTCGCACGCACCGCGCCAAGATTACCGGAGATGATCGGCAGTACACCCAACATTGAAAGAGCTCGACGGACGAAACCCGTTCCAATGTGGCTTGTCACAGCGAGCACTTTTTGAAGCGGAGTTCGTGTGTTGAGTGGAATGTCATTACCGCAGACTGCGTCGATGGTGGGATCGGCAAACCACCGAACCATATTCCCCACCGTATCTGCGAGGAAGATGCTATCTGCATCGGTAAACAGAATTACCTCGCCCGATGAAACCGCGGCTCCCCTGTTGAGCGCCGTTGCTTTCCCTGCATTGCATTGTCGGATGTAGCGAACCTTGACGCCATCGACAAGTCCATCGATTGAGTGCTCTGTGGCATCGCTGGAGCCGTCATCGATGACAATGATCTCGAGATTCTCATAGCGAGATGCCAGAAGCGATTCCACGCAGGCCCGAAGCGTTTTCTCTTCGTTGTAGACGGGAACAAGCACAGACGCCCGCCCTTCAAATGGCCTTGTCGATATCCTCTGGAGAGCTGCGCGTTTCCAGAACACGTAAGCGATTGTTAGTGGAAAACAAACAACAACCTGAACTGTCAGAAGTAAGGCAGCCAGACTGACTGGCAACAATATTACTTGTTCTATCAGTGGAGCGGGCGGGATCACTGGACCCATCGGTATACCCAAAAAGCTTCAGCATATGGAACACCAGCCTGCAGGCCCCGGTGGGCGGCGCGTCCCTTTACTAGTTCCGAGTCCATGTAGAATTTCCTACGCTGTGTCTTGTGGCTGCTGATCGCTAAAAGCTTGTCAGGTAAGAAAGCAGTGATGTCCACGAAGTAATTTGGTACAAATTCCTTCGGAGCGCTGATGCTTTCGTAACACAACAAAGAACAGCTCCGCGCTGCCTCTTTCGCGGCTTCAAATACTGCGAGGTGATCTCCGTGTGTCTCATGCGGACTGTGCGTGATGACCATCTGTATCCCAAGTTCCCTGATCTTTGTTTCAATAACTTCCCTCATCGCAGAAATATGCTCTCGCAGATGAGTATCGGGATAGCTCAACACCCAGAGATTGCTCAACCCGAGTTGATTCGCGCCCTGCCTCGCCTCGCCTTCTCGAACTCCCGCCGGCGCACTGGTACCGATCTCACCCTGGGTCATCACCAGCGCATATACCTTCTTGCCTTCCCGCGTAAGCTTCAGCAGAGAGCCTGCGGCTCCGAGTTCGATGTCATCTGGATGAGCACCGATCACAAGAATGCTCTCAACTTTAGGGCTCTGTGCGGATGCATGCATTTCGCGAAACAGAAGCAGCGTACAGATAGAAAGAGCGGTCAGGACGCCTGTTTCGAGAATCTTAAATATGACGTTCGATTCCGCGAGGACATGCAGCGTATAGATCACAACAAAAAGGAAGTAGAGTGCCGGCAAGATGACGGCATAGAGCCTTCTATGCATGGGGCTCTGCCACATGAAGCGCCTCTGCCTCTTGTAAAAGAACACGCTCGGCAGCGATAGAATGGCCAGAAACGCAACCGGTTCGCCGATCACATCGATCGCTTTTTGCGTATCCATCCGGCCATCTCTGCGGATCTCCTGAAGAAGTTCAATCGCCTGATGATCGTTCGGTGCGATACGTAGAGCCTGCGTCACCGCTTCCTCCGCCAGAGTTCTTTCACCTGCCTTCTGATACGCTCTGGCGAGATCCAATGCAGTTTCGATCGATTTGGGTTCGAGTTTCCAGGCTCTTCTGTAATCTTCTGCGGCGCTGGAAAACTCCTTGCGCCAAACGTAGGCATCGGCAAGAGAACGATAGCTGCTCGCTGTGGGGTTCAGGGCGACAGCGGACTTCAGCAAATCGATTCCTCCTGCCAGGTCGCCGCTCCAGGAAAGTACAGTGCCCTTCTGGGCGAGTAGCTCTGCATCATGTGGATGCGCGTCGATCCCCCGATTCAGGAAACCCAGAGATCGAGTGAAATCTCCCGCGAGTGCGTAAGTCTGTGCCAGCGATTTGAGTGCTTCGAGGTTGTCGGGGTCCGCTCTCAATACTGTCTCCAGTTGTTGCTCTGAATCGGAGTAGCGATGAGACCAACGAAGCACGTCTGCCATTCCAATCCGTGCCTCAACATTCGAAGGGGAGGCCCGCAGAACATCCTCATAGGTCACGAGAGCACGGTCGTAGTCGCCGCTCCAGGCAAGTGCTTCGGCAAGGTGCCATCGAGAGTCAATGTCATTCGGGCTCGCCTTCAGTGCTGCCTCATATTCGCGGATGGCTTCGACAAGCGCGCCACCTTTTATGTAGCGTTCGGCAAGCTCCCGATGCATGTCATCGTGTCGCGCGTCAGCGTGCGATACAGGCGATGACTCGACGCCGAGCGCGACTGCATATTCTGCGCAGAGTGGCGCAAGCCAGAGAACCACAGCGATTGCGGATTGCGAAAGATATCTCATCGGATTGGTAACCTGAAGCGCGTCGTAATGTAGATTGCCTGATCGTCTCGAATGGGACGTCGCACTACTTTCCCGCCGAAAGAGATTTCCGTCCACCTTGCCGCTTTCCAGGAAAGGCCTGCGTTATATACCTGCGCGACCTTCCCGCTGAATACACTTTGACTTGAGTAGTTGTCATAGACGTGACCCGCTCTCAGTTTGAGATTCTCGCGAAGGGACACGCTACAGTCGCTGAGGAACGAGTAGCTGGTACTTCGGTCCAAATCCCGGTTCGGCAGCATCAGCACGCTGGTTTCAAGACGAGGGAGCGACAACTGTGCACCTCCACCGACCAGGACCTGCTTGCCGTACACAGGAACCACGACATGATTCGATTTGTCGACCAACGTTCGGGCGGGATCGGGATCACGGAGTGCGGCTGCCTTCAGCTTCAGGCTGAGAGGCCTCCACGGAGTTTGAAATTCAACCTCTCCGCTCACCTTGTGATTGCTAGCGTGTTCAGATTGTTGGAAGAAGAATGTCGGTCTGAAGAATTCATAGGCGATCGTCGCTTGCACTCGCGGCGTCACCTTT
>Ga0068858_100008044_pt1 | contig 10156 bp, 9 predicted proteins | sample KBSSwiS12_FD_66589 | JGI IMG/M metagenome (GOLD analysis project Ga0068858, IMG submission 66589) | Switchgrass rhizosphere microbial communities from Kellogg Biological Station, Michigan, USA - KBS Switchgrass S1-2 | ecosystem: Host-associated > Plants > Roots > Rhizosphere > Soil ... | reverse complement strand
GGAGTCGAACATCACTTCAGGCGGCAACAGTGCTCACCGGCCAGCGGCTCGGTGATCAGCCTCCTGCCCAGAAACCATGATCCCCGGCAAGGACACGCTGATCGGTTCCCATTAGGCGGTTGTGGTGTGAAAGACAGGCCAGCCAATCTCGGTGCGCCAGGCGGTTTCGTCGCGGGTGTCGTGGGGGCCGACGAGGAAGTACTCGCGAATCGGGCCATCGACGGCGATCGCGTGTTGGGCGACGTGGGTGGCCAGGGCGCCGTAGGCCAGGTCGAAGTCGCGATACGAGCCGGCGTGCACCACTGTGGCCAATTCGGCGGCTGGTACCACGAGTTCGGTAAGGCGTCCGGTGCGTCGGAAGTCACCGCCGAAGGGGACGAAAACGGTCGCCTGCCCTCGTTCGCTGGCGATTAGCTCGTCGGCGAAGATGCCCCCAGCCGGGCCGCAGACGCGCACGCCTTGAGCAGTCAGGGTGGCATACAACTCGGCCAACGCCCCCTGGACCCAGGTCAGCGCATCGCTTACGTCGACGACCTCGCTGATCGCGACTGCTTCGGTCGCTTCGACTCTGCGGTAACCTATCCGGCCTTCAGCAACAGGCCCGGGCTCAAGCAGCTCACGAAGCGACTCAACGGCCCGCTTGGTCTGCGCGAGTTGGGATTCCAGCCGCATGAGGTGCGCATTGATCAGTTCGTTGCGTCGACGAATGTCGGTGGTGCTCATAACGGTGCGGATCTCGTCGAGCGGCATTTCCAGAGCCCGGAAGCGCCGAATGATCTGTGCCGTCGAGATCTGGTCGATGCTGTAGCGGCGGTAGCCGGTAGCGCGATCAACATCAACCGGCTCGAGCAGCCCGATCTGGTGGTAGTGACGCAGCATCTTCACGCTCAACTGCGTCGCACGCGAGAAGTCCCCGATGGCCAAGCGCGCGGGTGTACTCATGGCCTCAGTGTGCACTCTCCCCCTAGGGGAGACTCACGCCCCGAAAGAGCCTTGACTCGCCCACGATGTCAGCGCGCACGGTGGGATCACCGGCTGCAACACCGCGCCGGCCACGGAGTGGGAGACAGAGCATGAAAGAGATCGACCTGACTGGGATCGTCGCCGAACACATCGATGCGGTCAACGCCGGCGACACCGATCGCGCGGTCGCCACGTTCGCCGAAGATGCCTACGTCAACGACAACCGGCGCGAATTCGTCGGAATCGACGCGATCCGCCGCTGGGTGGCCAAGGAGATGGTCGGCGACAAGGTGACGATCGAAGTGCGCGAGGTGCTCGATCATTACGGCGACACCGTGGTGCGCGGGACCTACGACGGCACGTTCGACCGGACCAATCTGCCCGACGAAATTGTTCTGACGAACTACTTCAGCGTGCGCGACCGCCAGATCGTCAGCCTCGCGATCGTCTTCAACCAGCCCGCCGACTACTGACCTGGCACAGTCGGGCACACAACACGAAATTGGAGGATCAACTGATGGCACGACTGGCTGGCAAGGTCGCCGTGATCACCGGCGGCAGCAGCGGTATCGGGCTGGCGACCGCACGGAGGTTCGTCGACGAAGGCGCCCGCGTCTTCATCATGGGCCGCCGGCGCAGCGAGCTGGACAAGGCCAAAGCGCTGATCGGCGACGGCCTGAGCACCGTCGCCGGCGACGTCACCAACAGTGCCGACCTGGACAAGCTGTTCGCGACTGTCCTCGACAAAGAGGGCGGCTTGGACATCCTGGTGGCGAATTCGGCCCGGGCGGAGGCCGAAATGCTCGGCAAAATCACCGAGGAGAACTTCGATGCCACCTTCAATCTCAACGCCCGCGCAACGCTTTTCACGGTTCAAAAGGCACTGCCGCTGATCCGCGCCGGCGGCTCGGTCATTCTGATCGGCTCGACCTCAGGCCAGATGGGCGTTCCCGGTTACAGCGCCTACAGCGCCACCAAGGCCGCGCTGCGGTCCTATACCCGCACCTGGACCCGCGAGTTCAACGACCGCGGCATCCGGTTCAACACGTTGAGCCCGGGCCCGATCGACACTCCCATGTTGGACGCTCAGGCCGACAAGGCACAGTTCGCCGCGACGGTACCACTCAACCGGTTGGGCCGCCCCGATGAGATCGCAGCCGCTGCACTGTTTTTGGCCTCCGATGACAGCAGCTTCGTGGCCGGCGTCGAACTGAGCGTCGATGGTGGCATGGCACAGGTCTAACCACCGCGCGAGCCTCTTCGCCTCGAATAATTAGCGGTGCAACGGATTTCGTGCAAACACGTCGCTCGGCGATTCCCCCGCGAATCGTGGGCACAGAACAAATCTAGATAGGAGCGAATATGGTTTCGGTTCCCGCCGGCTACGGCGATCTGCTTGAGCGCCCGCTGTACGGACATTTGGCGACGACCCGGCCCGACGGTTCGGTGCAAGTGAGTCCGATATGGTTCGACTGGGACGGCGAGCTGCTGCGGTTCGCGCACACCACCAAGCGGCAGAAGTACCGCAATGTACAACGCGACCCGCGGGTTGCCATGTCGATCTCGGATCCCGACAATCCGTACCGCTATCTGGAAGTGCGCGGCGACGTCGAGCGCATCGAGCCCGATCCAGCGGCGACCTTCTTTCGGCGGATCGCCAACCGCTACAGCGGCGACGAACCTCCTCCCGACGCGCCGCCACCGGGCGAGGCCCCCTCCGACGCACCGGACTGGGTGGTCCTCTTGGTTCGCCCGACCGGGTTCAGCAAGCACTGACACAGCGAGCACACCAATGACAACACCAAACATCGACCTTGGCCGATTCGGCGTGTTTACCTGGGACCCAGGCAGCAGTTTCCTCGACCTCGGACTGGCAGTCAACTCCGAGCAGGCCCAGGAAATCGAACGGCTCGGCTACGGCACGCTATGGGTTACTGGTTCACCGGCCGCCGAATTGTCATTCGCCGAACCGCTTTTGGAGTCCACCACCGCGTTAAAGGTAGCCACCGGCATCGTCAACATCTGGACGGCGGACGCCAAAACCGTTGCCGAGTCGTTCCACCGCATCAATACCGCCCACCCCGGCCGATTCGTGCTCGGTATCGGGGCCGGCCATCCCGAGCACACCGAGCAATATCGCAAGCCCTACGACGCGCTGGTCGACTACCTCGACGAGCTCGACGAATACGGCGTACCGGCCAATCAGCGTGTGCTCGCTGCGCTCGGGCCGCGAGTGCTGAGGCTGGCCGCTGGACGCGCCGCCGGGGCGCACCCGTACAACACCACACCCGAACACACCGCACAGGCCCGCGAAATCATCAGACCGAACGCGCTGCTGGCACCCGAGCACAAAGTGCTGCCGATCGCCGACGCCGAGGAGGCGCTCGCGGTCGGCCGCAAGGTTCTGAACACGTACAACTACCTCAACCTCACGAACTACGTGAACAACTTCAAGCGGCTGGGTTTCACCGACGCCGACCTCACCCCGCCCGGCAGCGACAAGTTTGTCGACGCCCTGGTCGCCTACGGCACCCCCGACGAGATCGCCAAGCGCCTTGGCGAGCATCTGCGGGCCGGGGCCAACCACGTCGTGATCCAGGTTCTCCCGTACACCCAACTGTTGCCGACGTTGGCCGAACTGGCTGGGCCGCTTGGCCTGAAGGCGAGGGCCGCGTGAAGCGCGACGTTGACACCGTGCTGACCTACCCGGCGGTGACGGATTGAGTCTTTTTGCTGGCCCTTCAGGCAGGAGTTTCTCTCGGCCTCGCGGTCGTGGCGGCCTGCGTCGTGGTGGTACTCGCGGCGCTGAAAACCGAGAGATAGGAGCGAATACGTCACCCGCCGCATACCGCGTCAGCGGGGCGAAGGGCGCACCCATCAGTCCGTCGCGAATGGACTGAGAGCAGACGGGATTCCGACTTGACAAAGCAAGCGGATGCTATCCAGCGACGATCAGAGAAGTCGTCGAGAGTGACCGAACTTCCGCGTCTGACCTAAGCATCGGAACGGGTTCCATATCGCCTCCAGTCCGATGGCCGAGTCACGGTTAATGGGTCCCAGTACCCCAGCTGCTTCGTCCACTTGATTGAGTGGTCCGGTTGTCACGATGCCGACCTAACCGGCGCTGGCGGGGCAGAACCATGTATCTGCTGGAGCAGCGAAGTCTAGGTCCAGCCTGGTCTCGGCCGCAATGGGATCCCCTGCCGCCGAAGCACGGTGGCTACGATCGCGTGGATACGCGGTACCGAGCGCCAAGCCACGCAAGTGAACGACCGTCTATGTAATGCCGGTGGCTTCATTGGCCTGCTCTTCGGTTAGGCCTTGGCGACTGATGGTTATGCCCTGCTCGTGGAATACGGTGGCGACGCGGGTCTTGGAGAAGCCGTAGCGTGCGTCGATCTCCTGCGTCGTGTTTCCGGACTCGTATTTCTGCACTGGCGACATCGCGGGCGGTCAGGAAGCGCTTCGAACGGGTGGCGCGCCCTGGTTACGTAACAGGCGTGCCCGCATCGGTGACCCATGAATGCGTTTCCGCAGTTCACTATAGTTTTTCTTAGTGAGGCCAGGTTCGAGTACGTTCCGATTGTCACCACGCAGAAGAATGCTCAGATCAGGCTGCATTGCCGGTTTACAGTCGGGTGTCTGTGGATGCCCGGCTGATGAGCTCTGGCTGGTAGACGATGTGCTGTGGCTCATGGCCGTCTTCAGTCACCGCAGTCAGGAGATCGATTGCCGCCGTGCCGATTTGCGTGCTTGGTTGGCGTATTGATGATAGGGGGACGACCGCAGATCGCGCGAAATCGATGTCGTCGTAGCCGATCAGGGCTATGTCCTCAGGCACTCGCAGTCCACCCATCAGCGTCAGAGCCTGCAGCACACCGATCGCGAGCAGATCGTTGGCGCAGAACACGGCGTCGGGTCGTCCGTCGGGCGGTCGCTCCCGCAGTTGTTCTCCCACTGCGCGTCCCGCGAGCACACTGAGTTCAGCAGTATTGATGACTTCGAGAGATGCTCCAGCACATTTCGCGACTGCTTCTTGCGCGCCGCGCAACCGGTCTCTGACCTGACGGAGCGCGAATGGGCCGCCGACAAACGCCAGCCGGCGCCGGCCAGTTGCGCAAAGATGCTCTGCGGCAAGCTGACCGCCCGCGATGTCGTCCACAGCGACCGACGAGAACGGGGTACCGGTGGCGTCACGGTCGACGAGCACAACAGGTGTGCCGCGGGATTGCAGGGTGAGCATGCGGCTTAGATCATCGCTGACCGGGGACACCAATAGTCCGAAGACCCGCTGCTCGTCGAAGGCATCGATGTACGACCGTTCCCGGTTGGCGTCGTCGTCGGAAGTCCCGAAGAGCACCGTCAGATTGAGTTCCGAGGCGCGCCTCTCCGCGCCTCGGGCGACGTCGGTGAAGAACGGGTTGCCGATATCAAGCACAAGCAGCGCCACGCAGCGGGACCGTTGAGCTTTGAGTTGCCGGGCGGCGTCGTTGCGGACAAAGCCGAGCTTGTCGATGGCCGCGTGTACACGAGCGACGGTGGCCGGTGCCACTTTATGCGGGGCGTTCAGGACATTGGACACGGTGCCGACGGAGACCGATGCTGCGGCGGCAACGTCGCGCATACCAGCTGCCATCTACACCCTCCCCGCACTCTTGTGCGCTCGTCGACTATCCCACCAAATGGTCCGCCACCAGCGGCCGCGGGGCCAGCCTCACAAGTTGTGTCACGTGTGCGGGGGCCAGTTCCTCCAGGCACGTGACGCCCAGTAGGCGCATGGTGCGGGCTACCTGTTCGGAGAGGATCGCGATGGCGCGGTCGACGCCTGCTTCGCCGCCGGCCATCAACCCGTAGAGGTAGGCGCGGCCGACCAGGGTGAATCGTGCTCCGAGTGCGATTGCGGCCACGATATCGGCGCCGGACATGATGCCTGTGTCCAACATGACTTCGGTGTCCTTGCCGACTTCGGCGACGACGTCGGGCAAGAGGTGGAACGGAACTGGTGCGCGGTCGAGTTGGCGGCCGCCGTGGTTGGACAACACGATGCCATCGACACCGACATCGACGACTCTGCGGGCGTCGGCGAGAGTTTGGATGCCCTTGACTACGACCTTGCCGGGCCACTGGGCTTTGATCCATGCCAGGTCGTCGAAGGTGACCGTCGGGTCGAACATGGTGTCGAGCAGCTCGGCGACGGTGCCTGACCAACGATCCAGGGAAGCAAATGCCAGCGGCTCGGTAGTGAGGAAGTCGATCCACCACTGCGGTCGCGGGAGCGCGTTGACGACCGTGCCCAACGTGAGTGCAGGCGGGATCGACATGCCGTTGCGTTTGTCGCGCAGGCGTGCCCCGGCGACGGGGACGTCGACGGTGATCAGCAGGGTGTCGTAGCCAGCCGCGGCGGCCCGCTCGACGAGCGCCATGGATCGGTCGCGGTCCTTCCACATGTAGAGCTGAAACCAATTGCGGCCGCCGGGGTTCGCCTGGGCGACATCTTCGATGGATGCAGTGCCCATGGTGGATAGGGAGAACGGGATACCCGCGCGGCCCGCGGCGTGGGCTCCGGCGATTTCACCTTCGGTCTGCATCATTCGGGTAAAGCCGGTGGGTGCGATCCCGAACGGTTGGGCCACCGGTGCGCCGAGGACTTGCCAGCCGGTGTTGACGGTGGATACGTCGCGCAGGATGGCGGGCTGGAATTCGATGTCGGAGAACGCTTGTCGAGCCCGGGTGATGGACAGTTCGGCTTCAGCGGAGCCGTCGGTGTAGTCGAACGCGGCCTTGGGGGTGCGTCGTTTGGCGATGCGGCGCAAGTCCTCTATGGTCAACGCCTTCTCGAGTCGCCGCGCCTTCGCATTCAGCTGCGGCTTCTTGAACTGCATCAAGGGTGCCAGGTCGGCGACCTTCGGGAGCTGACGTTTCATGACCAAACCTTTCCTGCCGATGAATGTTCCAGACTGTGGCCTCGGGTCTTGCTGGACGAGCCACGGGGCACATACCGATCGACCAACACGGCGTCGGTTATGCTGGCGCGCAATGCTTCCAGATCGCCGGACAGCAGTCCGTGCGTTCGCGCCTGGATCAGCACATTACCGATAGCGGTAGCTTCGACGGGGCCTGCGATCGCTGGGACCCCGACCCGGTCGGCGACGAGTTGACACAGCAGCCTGTTCTGGGCACCCCCGCCGACGATATGCACCGTCTTCGCCGGGGTGCCCGAGAGCAGCGAGGCAGTCTCAACGCTGTCGGCGAAGGCAGCGGCGAGGCTTTCGATGATGGCGCGCGTGGTTTCTGCCACCGTGGTCGGAGCATTCAGACCCCGCGCGTGGTACCACGCGGCGATGCGGCCTGGCATGTCTCCGGGAGTCTGGAAGGTGGCATCGCCGGTGTCGAACACCTCGCCCGGCGGTGGGCACGCGGCGGCCTGCTCGAGAAGCTCACCAAGATCGATGCAGGTGCCGCTTCGCTCCCAGTGCCTGATCGATTCGCTGAGCAGCCAGAGCCCCATGACGTTGCGCAGGAAGCGGATTCGTCCGTCCGCGCCGACCTCATTGGTGAAGTTGGCCGACCTGGCCGCCTCGGTCATCACCGGCCGGTTCAATTCGACGCCGACGAGTCCCCAGGTGCCACACGAGATGTAGATCGCGGACTCCGGTGCCATGGGTACGGCCACCACCGCCGAAGCGGTGTCGTGCGAGCCGACCGCACTGACGCGGGGCTGACCAGCCAGACCGAACCTCGATGCCAGGTCCGGCAGAATGGGGCCCAGATCGGTGCCTGGGTCAACGACGCCGGGGAACAGCCCGGCGGGGATGCCGAGCAAATTCATCAACTCGTCATCCCATTGGCCGTCGATGCCGAGCAATCCGGTAGTGGATCCATTGGTGCGTTCGGTGACCTCCGCCCCGGTGAGCCAGTAGCTGATCAGATCGGGGATCAGTAGAGCCCGATCGGCAGCACTGAGCGCCCCGTTCCGCTTATCGGCGGCCAGCTGGTACAGCGTGTTGAACGGGAGAAACTGTAAACCGTTGCGGGCATGCAATTCACCCTGGGAAATCTGCTCGTGCACAATGTCCACGCCGTCATCGCAGCGGGTGTCGCGGTAGTGATGGGGGAGCCCCGCGAGGGTTCCATGCCGCAACAACCCGTAGTCGACGGCCCAGGAATCGACCCCGATGCCAATCAAATCAGGATGCTGTCGGCTCGCCTCTGCGAGACCGCTGCACACATGGTGAAAGAGCCCAGGCACGTCCCAGTGCATCGCGGAGCGCTTGCCATTCCACAGATACACCGGTTCGTTGGCGAACCGGGCCAGCGGCCGGATGTCCAGTGAGCCCGGACCGACCGTGGCTAGCATGACCCGACCACTGGTCGCGCCGAGATCCACCGCGGCCAGGTGGCCGGTGCGCCCTGTCATCGGAGGAAAGCGGCCGCGACACCGGCGTCGACCGGGACGTGCAGGCCGGTGGTGTGGGAGAAGTCTGACGTGCACAACACGAACGCGGCGTTCGCGATGTTCTCTGGCAGCACTTCACGTTTGAGCAGAGTGCGCTGCGCATAGAACTTGCCGAGGTCTTCCTCGTCCACGCCGTACACCGCTGCGCGCTTGGCGCCCCAACCGCCTGCGAAGATACCCGACCCGCGGACTACGCCGTCGGGGTTGATGCCATTGACCTTGACTCCGTATTCGCCGAGTTCGGCGGCCAGCAGGCGAACCTGGTGGGCCTGGTCGGCCTTGGTTGCCGAGTATGCGATGTTGTTGGGACCGGCGAACACCGAGTTCTTCGACGAGATGTAAATGATGTCACCACCAAGCCTCTGATCGATCAATGCCCGCGCCGCCGCCTTCGACACCAGGAACGAACCGCGGGCCATTACGTTGTGCTGCAGGTCCCAGTCCGCGGCAGTGGTTTCGAGCAGCGACTTCGACAACGACAGGCCGGCGTTGTTGACCACGATGTCGATGCCACCGAACGCCAGTACGCAGGCGTCGATTGCCGCCTGTACCGCGGCCTCATCGGTGACGTCGGCGGCGATCCCGACGGCGACATCAGTGTTGCCGATCTCTTCGGCTGCGGCAGCGGCCTTTTCGGCGTCGAGGTCGGCGATCACCACGCAGGCCCCCTCTGCGGCCAGCCGGGTGGCGATGGCCTTGCCGATACCGGAGGCGGCGCCAGTGACCAAAGCGATGCGGGTGGCCAGCGGCTTGGGCTTGGGCATCCGAGCCAGCTTGGCCTCTTCCAGCGCCCAGTATTCGATGCGGAACTTTTCGGCTTCGTCGATGGGGGCGTAGGTGGAGATCGCCTCGGCGCCGCGCATGACGTTGATGGCATTGAGATAGAACTCCCCGGCCACGCGTGCGGTCTGTTTGTCCTTGCCGTAGCTGAACATTCCGACCCCAGGAATGAGCACGATGGCGGGGTCCACGCCACGGATGCCCGGGCTGTCCGGGCTCGCATGGCGGTCGTAGTACGACTGGTAGTCAGCGCGGTAGGACTCGTGCAACTGCGCCAACCGGGCCTTTGCGTCGTCGATGGACGCGTCGGCGGGCAGGTCGAGCACCATCGGCTTGACCTTGGTGCGCAGGAAGTGGTCCGGACAGCTGGTCCCCAACGCCGCGAGACGCGGATGCTCACTGGCTGAGAGGAATTCGAGTACGCGCGGGTCGTCGGTGAAGTGGCCTACCTGCGGCTTGTCGGCTGAGGCCAGGCCCCGGATGAACGGCGCCAGCTGAGCAGCCTTCCTGCGGCGTTGCACCTCCGGCAGTGCCTCGTAGCCGGCGAGCGGAGGGCCGAAGGGCGCTGACTTGCCGTTGGTGTCGATGTAGCGCTCGGCGGTGTCGATGATTTCCAGCGAACGCGCTTCGGCCTCTGCGGAGGTGTCGCCCCATGCGGTGATCCCGTGGCCGCCGAGGATCGTACCGATGGCTTGCGGGTTGCGGCGTTTGATCTCGGCGATGTCGAGTCCCAGCTGAAAACCGGGCCGACCCCAGGGAATCCACACGACGCGATCGCCGAAGATCCGCTTGGTCAGTGCCTCGCCATCGGCCGCGGTGGCCAGCGCGATCCCGGAATCGGGATGGAGGTGATCGACGTGTGCGGCGTCGACAAGGCCGTGCATCGCGGTGTCGATCGATGGTGCTGCGCCGCCACGGCCGTGCAGGCAGTAGTCGAACGCGGCGACCATCTCGTCT
>Ga0068858_100008043_pt1 | contig 10157 bp, 11 predicted proteins | sample KBSSwiS12_FD_66589 | JGI IMG/M metagenome (GOLD analysis project Ga0068858, IMG submission 66589) | Switchgrass rhizosphere microbial communities from Kellogg Biological Station, Michigan, USA - KBS Switchgrass S1-2 | ecosystem: Host-associated > Plants > Roots > Rhizosphere > Soil ... | reverse complement strand
CGTCATCCAGCACCACCGACAGCCGCGCGCCGTCGGCCGGGAAATCGAAATGCTGGCGCGCCGCCGTCACCACTTCGGGATTGACGTCCAGCGCGGTGACGCGGGCGCGGGAAAAGGCCTTGTGCAGGAAGCGCGCCATGGAGCCTCCCCCCAGGCCGATCATGAGCACGCGGCTGGGCTTGGGATGGAACAGCAGGAAGCCCATCATGGCGCGGGTGTAGTGCAGTTCCAGCCGGTCGGGGTTGGACAGGCGCATGGCGCTCTGGATGGCGTCGCCGCCGATGTGCAGGTAGCGCACCCCAGCCTGCTCGCTGACGGCCACGGCCGATCCCCGCGCCATGGACCACTGGCGCGGCCAGCCCCGCCGGGCGCTCACCCTGCGCCCCCAGGCGCCGCGGCAAAGGCCGCCTGCAGCAGCTGGCCGCAGCGGTGCAAGGCATGCCGCCCGGCCGCCATGACGCCCAGCATGCCGGCAAAGCCGTGGATCATGCCCTCGAAGCATTCATAGGAGACGGGCACGCCCGCCACGGCCAGGCGGTCGGCATAGGCGCGGCCCTCGTCCAGCAGCGGATCGAAACCGGCCGTGATCACGTACGCCGGAGGCAGGCCCGAGAAGTCGGAGGCCAGCAGCGGCGAGGCGCGCCAGTCGCGCACATCTGCGCCCTCGCCCAAGTAATTCGCGCGGAACCACAGCATGGTGTCGCGGATGAGGAAGTGGCCCTGCGCCAAGCGCAGCGCCGATGCGGTGCCCATGGCCATGTCGGTGGCCGGGTACAGCAGCAATTGGTACGCGAGGCGCCCGGCGCCCGGCGAGGCGCGCTCGCGGTCCCTGAACAACATGGCCACCACCGCGGCGAGGTTGCCGCCGGCGCTGTCGCCGCCCACCGCCATGCGCCCGGGGTCGATGCCCAGGGCGGCTGCATTGCCCATGACCCAGCGCGCGGCGCCATCGGCGTCTTCAAGCGCGGCGGGGAAGCGGTGCTCGGGAGCGAGCCGGTAGCCCACCGATACCACCACGCAGCGACCATGCACGGCCAGGTGCCGGCACACGTTGTCGTGGGTGTCGAGGTCGCCGATGGTCCAGCCGCCGCCGTGGAAGTACATCAGGCAGGGCGCTGCGCCCTGGCCGGCCTCCACCTGGAAGGGCCGGTACAGCCGCAGCGGCACGGCCGCCGCCGGCGTCAGCGCGGTCAGGTTCTCGACGGCATGCACGGCCATGGGCTCTCCATCCAGGCGGCGGTGCGACTCCCTGTAGAGCGCCCGCGCCTCGGGCGCACTCAGAGTGTGCATGGCAGGCAGGCGAGCGGCGGCCACGCGCTCCAACAGTCGGCGTGCCTGGGGGTCGAGGGTGCGGGTAAAAGGTTGTGCCATGGGGTTGTTGCGGATTGTGCCGCCGCGGGGCCGGGCCGGAGGCTTGCGACTGAGCCGCGGCGCTTGGGCACCGACGTTTTGCAGAGGCAAACCGGTTGCTCGATTATAGGGGCGGGCCATCTTGGGCCGACGACCGCGGGCGCAACCACAGGGCGCCGGCCGCGCTCGCGCTCGCCTGTCGGCCTCGGGATTGTCTGCACCCATGCAGGAAAATCGTGCGTTTTCATAGGGAAATTGCCGTCGCAGCGGCACGCGACCCCGGGCGGCAGGTGCCCGGCCACGAGGGAAAACGCTGCAAGAAGCGGGGCTCGACGAGCCGGCGCAAGCGGCCGCCGGCTCGCGTTTCCCCAGGGAAAACGGGCTGCGCGAGCAGCGCACACGGCGCTTCTCAGCCGGAAGCCCTGCGCAGAAAGCCGCATTTTCAGAGTGAAAATCACTCGTGGGCCGTTGACAAGGCCGCCCGCTTGAAGCATCCTCCGATGCGCACACTACAAGTGCCTAGTGCAATCCATCACAAACACGTTCATCAACGACCCTGAATAATCCGGAGGGAGTCACGAATGGCCACGAAGAAAAAAGCACCCGCGAAGAAACCCGCAAAGAAGAAAGCCGCCGCCAAGCGCAAACCAAATGCGGCCTTCATGAAGCCGATGACGCCCAGCGCAGCGCTCGGCGCTGTGATCGGTGCCAAGGCGATGCCCCGCACTGAGGTCACCAAGAAGATCTGGGACTACATCAAGAAGAACAAGCTCCAGGACAGCAAGAATCGCCGCAACATCAACGCCGACGACAAGCTGAAGGAAGTCTTCGGCGGCAAGAAGCAGGTGTCGATGTTCGAGATGACCAAGCTGATCAGCAAGCACCTCAAGTAGCCGTCTCCGCGGGATCTCCCGCCGACAAAGGCCACCGCATGCGGTGGCCTTTGTGTTTTTCGCACATGTTTTCGTATTTGTGTTTTCGTATTTGTGTTTTTGGATTTGCGTTTAAGGGCCGCGCTGTTTTGTGGAGTGCGCCGCCTTGGGGGACCCCGCTCGGCGCGACGGCTCAGGAAGGCTGGTCTGCGCCGCGCGCCTCGGCCGGCTGCGCTAGCTGGGTGAAATCGTCGGCATATTTGCGCATGCGCTTGACGGCCTTGGCGCGCTGCTCCGGGCTCAGCAAGCGGTCAATGTCGATGACCAGCTCCGCGACGGCCTGGTCATAGCGGTCCAGGGCTTGCTGCAAGGCTTGCGGCCGCCTTTTCTCGGGATGGGCGAACAGGTCCTGCAGGCCCGCGGCGAGCAGCGCGGGATCGCGTTCCGAGCGGATGACGGCCAGCGCCTCGTGCTGCCAGCGCTGGCGGTCGGCGAATCGCAGCACAGCCATGTCGCCGTAGTCGGCGACGAAGCGCTCGATGCGCTGTTTCTGCGGCTTCGACAGGCGGCCCACCCATTCGCCGAAGTGGTCCTCCACCTGCTCGATGCGCTTGTCGCGCAGGTCCTTGGCGTCGCCCACCAGGTGCTCCTTCTCGTACTTGGCGTTCTTCTCGGCCAGCGCTTTTTCGAGCTGCGCGACCTGGCGGGGAGACAGCGCCGCCAGGATGGACGCGGCCTCGGCCGCGGCCTGGGCCGACGCGATGCGATAGTGATCTCGCACCGCGGCGATGGCCCAGCGCGCGTCCTCGCTGCTGATGCCGCGCTCGACCTTTTCCGCCGCCGCCCTCATCAGGCCGGCGTACAGGGGCAGCTCGCGGTGGCGGTGCCAGTCGTGGAAGCGGCCGAAACGTGACTTGAACTCCTGCGCCTGGGCGGAGTTGAAATCCACGTAGTCGCCGGCCATGAAACGCGCGATGGTGGGCGCGTTGTTGTACGAGAATTGCAGCGCGCTGCAGCCCTGCAACAGCAGCACGGCCACAACCACCGCCAGGGCGGCGCGCAGCGCCTCGAACCGCGGCTTCCTGGGGTATCGCGGCTTCAACAGGATCACCAGTAGTTCTCGACGGTGATCTGGCCCGGGTCGCGGCGACGGTGCTTTTTCATGCCGCGCCCCTTGAGCAACTCGGTGGCCTCGCTCACCATGGCCGGGTTGCCGCACAGCATGACCTGGGCGCGGCCGGGCGCGGCGGACAGTTCCAGGCCCGCGGCGCGCTCCAGGCTGCCCTCGGCCAGCGCCTGGGTGACGCGCCCCGCCAGGGCCGCGGCGCCGGCCGCGGAAGCGGGTCCTTCCACCCGATCGCGGCTCAGCAGCGGAATGAAGCGAAAACGCTCGCCGTGCTGCGTCCGCAAAGCGGCGATGCGCTCGGCATAGACCAGCTCGGAGCGCTGGCGCACGCCGTGTGCCAGCACCACGCGGTCGAAGCGCTGCCACGGCGCGGGCGTGGCGAGAATGGACAGGAAGGGCCCGATGCCCGTGCCGGTGGAGATCAGCCACAACTGCTCGGCATCGGGAAGCTCGGAGAGCACCATGAACCCGGAGGGCTGGCGGGACACGCGCAGCGTGTCTCCGGGAGCGAGTTGCGGCAGGCGCGCCGTGAGCGGGCCGCCCGGCACGACGCCGTAATAGAACTCGCAGTGGTCTTCGCCCGGCGCGTTGACGAAGGAATAGGGCCTGGCGACCAACTGGCCGTCGATGGGCAGGGCAAGGCGTGTGAACTGGCCGGCCTCGAAGTCCACCGCCCCGGCCGCAATCTCGATGGAATACAGGCCGTCCGACCAGCGCCGCTGGTCCACCACCTTGGCGTCGATCCAGGCGTCTGCTGCCATCAATGAATCATCCGCAACACTACGAAGCCACGCCCCAGCGCCCGTTCGAAGCGACGCCCCAGCGCCTATTCAAGCGACGCCCCAGCATCTACTCGAAGCGACGCCCCAGCGTCTCGGCGACCACCACGGGCTTGTCCGAGCCCTCGCGATAGATGGTGCTCTCCCAGGTCTGCTGGGCGCCGTTGTCGGGCAGGGATTCCACTTTGATCAGCTTGAACACCGCGCGCACGCGGGAGTTCACCGGCACCGGACCGGTGAAGCGCACCTTGTTGAGGCCGTAATTGATGCCCATGCGCGCCGGGTCCATCTGGATGCTGGCCCCGCGCAGCGCGGGGATCAGCGACAGGGTGAGGAAGCCGTGCGCGATGGTGGTCTTGTAAGGCGATTCCTTCTTGCAGCGCTCCACGTCGACGTGAATCCACTGGTGATCCCCTGTGGACTCGGCGAACTGGTTGATCATTTCCTGCGTAATGGTCACCCACTCGCTGGGCGGCAAATCCTTGCCCACCCAGTTCGCCAGGTCGGCGTTGTTCTTGATGTAGGTCTTGGCCACTGCTTCCTCCTCGGTAGACGGTGTCCCATGCCTTGGAATCACCCGCTGGACATTGTGTTGGACATTGCTATTGTGCAATTGTCCCATTAATTGCAATTCCGGGCCTTCCATACCCATGCTGATGACCCCGTCAAGAACGGTTGCCGCCGGCGCCGCCGCGGCTTTTCTCGCAGTGCTTCTGGGGGCATTCGGCGCCCACGCGCTGCGCACCGCCCTGCCCCCGGAAGCCCTGTCCACCTGGCATACGGCCGTGGAGTATCACTTCTACTCGGCGCTCGGGCTGATCGCCGCGGGCCTGTTCCGTCGCGGAGCGGCGGACCGCGTGACCGAAAAGAGAATGAAATGGGCGGCGCGGCTGATGCTGGCCGGAATAGTCCTGTTTTCGGGCAGCCTCTATGTCCTGGCCTTCACCGGGATACGCGGCATCGGAGCAATAACCCCTATCGGCGGAGTGAGTCTGCTCGCGGCCTGGGCTGTATTTGCCTATGCGGCATGGCAATCAAAGGACGGTGACTCAGGGCGGTAAGAGCTTGGCAGTGTCTTCCTGCTCATGCTCGACGGCCAGTTCGCGCGCGGTGCGCCCGTCCTTGTTGCGCCGCCTGGGGTCGGCCTTGTGCGACAGCAGCAGCTTCACCACCTCGTCATAGCCCCCTGCCGCCGCGCCGTGCAGGGGCGTGTTGCCATGCTCGTCGGGGGCATTCGCCAGCGCGCCGCGTTCAAGCAGCGCCGCCGTGGCGGGGACATTGCCTGCCATGGCCGCCCAGGCGAGCGGCGTTTCGCCATCCAGGTTGAGGGCATTGGGCTCGGCCCCGGCGTCGAGCAACAGCGTTTCCAGGGCGGGATCGCCGCGCAGCGCCGCCGCATGCAAGGCGGTTTCACCGTTGGCGGTGCGCACGCGCGGATCGCCGCCCGAAGACAGCAACAGCGCCAGCACCTGCGCGCTGCCCTTCTCGGCCGCCGTATACAGCGCCGGCTCGCCCTGATCGTTGCGGGCGACGAGGTGGACGCCGCGCTTCACCAGGCCCTCCAGCGCCTTCATGTCGTCGGCTTCGATGGCGTCGAACAGGGCCTTGGTTTCCTCGTCTTTGGACGGGGCCTTGGTGTCGGCCTTGGTGTCGGCCTTGGTGTCGGCCTTGGCGTCGGCGGGAGCAATGCTCCTGCCAAGGGGCCGCGGCGCCGCGTTCTGGGCCCGCGCGCCCGCGCACGCCAGCAGCGCAGCCATGAACAGCAGGGCGGCGACGCCGGTCCGCGCGCGCCGGCGGCGCGGCGGTGTAAGCTGCGCCCCTGACGGACCGGCGTATGCGGTTTCGACGTCGTATGCGGTCTCGATGTACCCGATGTGCATGGCCGTCGAGTGTAGCTCATCGATCACCCTCGGATGCCCACAGCCAGCCCAGCGCAAGACGCGCGCCCCACGCGCAACGACCTGCTGTACAACCCGCGCCTGTCGGTGTCCGGCGTGGCCGAGACTTTCGCGCGCTGGGGCCGCGAGTCCGAGCGCGCCCGTGCGGGCCTCTCGGGCTACCTCGACGTGCCCTATGGTCCGGGGCCGGCCGAGCGGCTGGATATTTTCCGCGCCCATCCACACGCCGGGCGGAGCCGCGCGCACGCCGGGCGGAGCCTGGGCGCGGTGTTGTTCATCCACGGCGGCTACTGGCGGGCCTTCGGCAAGGGCGATTTTTCCTTCGTGGCGCCGGCGCTGGCGTGCGCCGGCGTCACCGTGGCGGTGGCGGACTATGCCTTGTGCCCGGCGGTGAGCGTGCCCGACATCGTCATGCAAATGGTGCAGGCCACGGCTTGGCTGCACCGCAACGCCGGCAACTTCGGCGCCCCGCCCAACCGCCTGTGCCTGGTGGGCCATTCCGCCGGCGGGCAGCTCGCCGCCATGCTGCTGGCCTGCCTGTGGCCGGTCTATGCCGCGGACCTGCCCGTGGACCTGGCCAAGCGCGCCGTGGCGCTGTCCGGCCTGTATGACCTAGCGCCGCTACTCGACGCGCCCAGCCTCAATGCCGGCATCGGCGTGGACACGGCCACAGCCCGCAAGGCCAGCCCGCTATGGCTGCCGCCTGGCCGGGACGCGCGGCTGGTGAGCGTGGTGGGCGAGCGCGAGTTGCAGGGCTTCCACGACCAGGACAAGCTCATTCGAGGCCGCTGGAAGGGCCACGTGGCCGCGCCGGTGGCGGCGCCCTGCGCCGATCACTTCACGGTGCTGGACACCCTGCTGGACCCCGCCAGCGGCGTTTTCAGGGCCATCCTGGAGGCATTGGACTCGTGACACAGAAACTCATGACCCCAAGGGAGATGCTGGAGGGCAGCTTCAGGGCCGCCCTGGCCGCGGTCGACCCGTTGCACATCCTGCCCGCCCACCTGCCCACGCCGCCCAAGGCCGGCCGCACGGTGATGGTGGGCGCGGGCAAGGCGGCGGCGTCCATGGCCCTGGCGCTGGAACAGCACTGGCCGGCCACCGCCCCGCTGGAAGGCCTGGTCATCACGCGCCACCGCCATGGCCTGCTCACCAATCGCATCACGGTGGTGGAATCGGGCCACCCCGTGCCCGAGGAGGCCGGCGCGGCGGCGGCGCGCGAAATCCTGCGCTTGGCGCGCTCCCTGTCCAAGGACGACCTGCTCATCGCCCTGGTGTCAGGCGGCGGTTCGGCGCTCATGACCCTGCCCGCCGAGGGCTTGGGCATGGACGACCTGCGGCAGTTGACCAGCCTGCTGCTGGCCAGCGGCGCACCCATCGAGGACATGAACGTGGTGCGCAAGCACCTGTCGGCCGTGAGCGGCGGGCGCCTGGCCGCGGCCTGCAAGGCGCGGGTATGCGCGCTCATCCTCTCGGACGTGACGGGTGATGACCCCGCAGATATCGCTTCAGGACCTTGTGCGCCTGATCCGTCCACCTTCCAGGACGCATTAGGTGTACTGCGACGGTATCGCATCGATCCCCCAGTATCCGTGCTCCAGCATCTGGAGAAAGGAGCGCGAGGGGAGATTGCCGAGACGCCCAAGCCGGGCGACAAACTGTTCGGGCGCGTGACCAATACAGTCATCGCCGGCTCGCGGCAGGCGCTGACAGGAGCGGCGGCATTCTTCCAGGCCCAAGGGGTAACGCCGGTCATCCTGGGCGACGACATCACCGGAGAAGCATCCGAGGCCGCCAAGGTTTACGCAGCGATCGCGCGACAGGTGGGGCAGACCGGCACGCCGTGGAAAAAGCCCGTCGCGCTGCTTTCCGGGGGCGAGTGCACGGTCACCCTGGCCGCAGGCCAGGACAAAACAGCGCGCGGCGGACGTTGCGCGGAGTTTCTGTTGTCGTTGGGGGTGTCACTTGAGGGCCTGCCGGATGTATGGGCTCTGGCCTGCGATACGGACGGTATCGACGGGACCGAAGAGAACGCGGGAGCAATGCTGACTCCGGACATGATTTCGCGCGCGCGAGCAAAGGGACTGGAACCCAAGGACAAGCTCGCCGAGCACGATTCCTGGGGCGTATTCGATGCGCTGGGAGACCTGGTGGTCACTGGACCCACCAGAACCAACGTCAACGACTACAGAGCCATCCTGATCGTTTAGGGAGCCTGCTTGAAGCAGGCGAAAGCTGTTCATTCGAGCGTCACCGCACAACCCCCGCACCCTGCGAGCCGACTGCGGTCAATGACCAGGGCCATTTTCTGAAATTCGATCAGATCGAATTTTCAGATCTACTCAATGCCAAAACAAAAGGGCCGGTAGAAGCACCGGCCCTTCGCAAATCCATATCTCTTATTTTTATTAAGCTTCAGCTTTCGCGTCAGCTTTTCCCTCGGGGCGATCCAGAAGTTCGACAAGCGCCATCGGTGCATTGTCCCCTTTGCGGAAGCCGAACTTCAGAATCCGCAAATACCCGCCCGGGCGCTTGGCGAAGCGCGGGCCCAGTTCGGCGAACAGCTTGGTCACCATGTCGCGGTCGCGCAGGCGGTTGAACGCCAGGCGGCGGTTGGCCAGCGTGGGCGTCTTGCCCAGGGTGATCATGGGCTCGACCACGCGGCGCAGTTCCTTGGCCTTGGGCAAGGTGGTGGTGATGACCTCGTGCAGCAGCAGCGAATTGGTCATGTTGCGCAGCATGGCCAAACGATGGCTGCTGGTCCGGTTGAGCTTGCGCAGTCCGAGGCGGTGGCGCATGGTTTTATCTTCCTTCCTGTGTCTTTTCGCTTAACCGCTGGCGGTTTCAGTTGATCGCGAGCGGTTTCCAGCCCTAACCGCGGGCGGTTTCCAAACCTGCGGGCGGCCAGTTTTCCAGCTTCATGCCCAGGGTGAGGCCGCGCGAGGCCAGCACTTCCTTGATCTCGTTCAGCGACTTGCGGCCGAGGTTGGGGGTCTTCAGCAGCTCGGTCTCGGTGCGCTGGATGAGGTCGCCGATGTAATAGATGTTCTCGGCCTTGAGGCAATTGGCCGAGCGCACGGTGAGTTCCAGGTCGTCCACGGGGCGCAGCAGGATGGGATCGACCTGCGGGCTCTTCTTTTCCTCGGCCACGGGGGCGGTGCCTTCCAGCGCGGCGAACACCGACAACTGGTCGACCAGGATGCGCGCGGCGTAGCGGATGGCTTCCTCGGGCTCGATGGCGCCGTTGGTCTCGATGTCGATGATGAGCTTGTCGAGGTCGGTGCGCTGCTCGACGCGTGCCGATTCCACCGCGTAGGAGACGCGGCGCACCGGCGAGAACGAGGCGTCGAGGATGATGCGGCCGATGCCCTTGGATTCCTCGGCGATGACGCGCAGGTTGCCCGGCACGTAGCCGCGGCCCTTCTCCACCTTGATCTGCAGCTCCAGCTTGCCGCCGGGCGAGAGGTGGGCGATGACGTGTTCGGGATTGATGATTTCCACGTCATGGCCGGCCTCGATGTCGCCGGCGGTGACGACGCCGTCACCCGACTTGCGCAGCGTGAGCAGCGCTTCGTCGCGGTTGTGCAGGCGCAGCACCACGCCCTTCAGGTTGAGCAGGATTTCGACCACGTCTTCCTGCACGCCCTCGATGGTGGAGTACTCGTGCAGCACGCCGCTGATCTGCACTTCGGTTGCGGCATGGCCGGGCATGGAGGACAGCAGCACGCGGCGCAGCGCGTTGCCGAGCGTATGGCCATAGCCGCGCTCAAACGGCTCCATGACCACGCGGGCGTGGTTGGGGGCGACCGTCTGGACTTCGATGATGCGTGGCTTCAGGAATCCACTGGTTTGCATGTAGTTTTTCCCAAATGAGGAAAAGGAACTCCCCGGGGCGGCGCCGTGCGCGGCCCCGGTTTCTTTGTTACTTCGAATACAGCTCGACGACGAGGCTCTCGTTGATGTTGGAGGGCAGCTCGGCGCGCTGCGGCAGGGCCTTGAACTTGCCCTTCAGCGACTTCACGTCCACCTCGATCCAGTCGGGGAAGCCGCGCGACTCGGCGGCTTCGGCCGAGGCCTTGATGCGCAGGTGGGCGCGGGCCTTCTCGGTGATTTCCACCGTGTCGCCGGGCTT
>Ga0068858_100008042_pt1 | contig 10157 bp, 15 predicted proteins | sample KBSSwiS12_FD_66589 | JGI IMG/M metagenome (GOLD analysis project Ga0068858, IMG submission 66589) | Switchgrass rhizosphere microbial communities from Kellogg Biological Station, Michigan, USA - KBS Switchgrass S1-2 | ecosystem: Host-associated > Plants > Roots > Rhizosphere > Soil ... | reverse complement strand
TTGCTGCGTAAAAAGCGACCGCTGCGGGCGTCTTTCTACGCCGCGAGGTACTCGAGCAGCCCGTCGGCGTTGAGGCGCCGCTGGGCCCGGCCGGTGAGGCGCAGGTGCTCGAGGTGGCCCCAGGTCTCGCTCTCGGCCATGTGGCCCCACGAGCGCTCCTGGAACAGGCGTTGCGAGATGGCCGGGACCGCCGCCCAGTCGAGCTCGTGGCAGATGCCGATCAGCGTCTGGAGGCGCTCGAGGTGGTGCTCCTCGATGGCCTTGACCCGACCGGCGAGGTCCTCGAAGGGGTGGCCGTGGGCCGGCAGGACCGTGGTGATCGGGCCGACCTGGGCGATGGCCTCGAGCGACCGGAAGAAGTCGTCGAGCGGGTCGGTCTCGGTGTCGCCGCCGATGTGGGGCGTGATCGTCGGCAGCACGTGATCGCCCGACAGGAGCACGCCCTCGGCCGGGTCGTGGAAGCAGACGTGGTCGATCGTGTGGCCCGGCGTGTGGTGCACGACCCACTCGCGGCCGGCGAGCTGCAGGACGTCGCCGTGGCGGACGCGCTTGGTCGGGTGCGGGTTGAGCAGCCCGCCGAACTGCTTCAGGTCGTCGGCCGTCGGCAACATGGACTTCGTGCCCCACGGCGTCTTCCCGGTGCGCTCCCGGTTCGGCAGCTCGGCCGGATCGCCGTGATCGTGGGTCGGATCGGTGCAGGCGATGTCGTCGTGGAACGTCGTGAACCGGGCGTGGGTGACGACGGCTGCACCGGTCTCCTCGGCCAGCTGCGCGGCACCACCGAAGTGGTCGAAGTGCGAGTGCGTGATGATCGCCGTGTGCACCCGCTTCAGCGGGATGCCCGCTTCCTTCAGCCGCGCCAGCAGCCAGGTCCACGACGCGTCACCGGGCACCCCGGGGTCGACCAGCGCCGCACCGCGCTCGTCGAGCAGCGCGTAGGTGTTCACGTGCCCGAGGCCCGGCATGTCGATCGGCAGCTGCAGCCGCAGGACGTTCGGCGCCACCTCGGTGACGTCGGTCTTCGCGCGTTCCGCCTCCTGTCGCATCCCGACAGGTTAATGCACCGTTTGGTTAATTCCTCGGTCGGAAGACGGCCTCCCGCCAGTACCGCAGCTCGGCCACGCTCTCCCGGATGTCGTCCATCGCCCGGTGGCCGCCGGCCTTCGAGGGCGCATTGGCGAGCGTCTCGGGGAACCAGCGCCGCGCCAGCTCCTTGATCGTCGACACGTCGATCGACCGGTAGTGGAGGTGCTCCTCGATGTCGGGCAGGTAGGCCGCGAGGAACCGGCGGTCGGTGCCGATGCTGTTGCCGCAGAGCGGGACGGTCCTGGGCTCGGCCACGTTGGCCTGGATGAACGCCAGCGTCTCGCGCCCGGCGTCCTCGAGCGTGACCGCCGACTGCTTGATCTGCTCCAGCAGCCCGCTCCGGGTGTGCATGTCGACCACGACCTGGTCCATGCCGCCGAGCTTGGTCGGGTCGGTCGCGATGACGAGATCGGGCCCCTCGGCGATGATCTCGAGGTCGTCGTCGGTGATGAGGGTGGCGATCTCGACGATGACGTCCTTGGTGGGGTCGAGGCCGGTCATCTCGAGGTCCATCCAGACGAGCATCCGAAGGATCCTACGATTCGCCGTCGTGCTCGACGTCCCGATCTGCCGCCTCGATCCCGACCTTCCCCTGCCCTCCTACGCCCACCTCGGTGACGCCGGCGCGGATCTCGTGGCGCGCGAAGGAGCCGTCCTGGCCGCCGGCGGTGGTCGGGCCCTGGTGCCCACGGGGGTCGCCATCGCGCTGCCGGAAGGGTGGGCCGGGTTCGTGCAGCCGCGCAGCGGACTGGCGTTGAAGCACGGGGTCACATGTCTCAACTCGCCGGGCCTCATCGACTGCGGCTACCGCGACGAGCTGAAGGTCCTGCTCGTCAACACCGATCCGACGCACGACTACGAGGTCCACCGGGGCGACCGCATCGCGCAGCTCGTCGTGCAGCGCGTCGAGAACGTGGCCTTCTCGGTCGTCGACGAGCTTCCCGACACCTCGCGCGGAGGCGGCGGGTTCGGCTCGACGGGTCGTTAGGCCCGGCGGCCGAGCCTGGCGAGCAGCTTCGCCTGCGGCGACGCGTCGGCCGCCACCGGGATCGGCTCGCCGAACACCCCTGACCCGGCGATCAGCTCGGCGTTCTGGTCGACCCACTCGTTGGCCACCGCCACCAGGTCGGGATCGATGGTGTCGTCGGCGCCGATGGCCCGGGCCAGGTCCCAACCGTGGACGCCGAGGTCGATCACGAGCTGGGTGAGGTACTCGCTGCCGGGCGCGTCGGTCCACGACAGGTGGACCGTGCGAGTGAGCGCGTCGGGCACGGCCACCGCGGACAGCGCGGGACCGATCGTGCGGTGCCACGCCGTGACCGGGTCGTCGCCCAACCGATCGCCTTCGAACTGGTCGCCGACCTCCTCGACGGTGGCGCCGTTGAACAGCGGCACCGTCCACTCGGCCTCGTAGACCAGGTGGTTCACCAGCGATCGCACGTCCCAGTCGTTGCACGGCGTCGACCCGTGCCACTGGTCGTCGGCGATCTGCTCGACGTAGGCGCCGAACGACTCGGCGCCTCGGCGGTGCAGCTCGACGAGGTCGCTCATGGTCGCTCCTTCGGGATAGGGGTCTGCCGCGAGTTTCGCCGAGAAGCGCGCGAATCGCCATGGCCGCGGTCGGGTAGGGGGCCACCATGGCGAACAACATGGATGACCTCAAGGGTCGGGCGAAGGAAGCTGCCGGCGACCTCACCGACGACGAGAAGCTGAAGCGGGAAGGGAAGATCGACCGTGCCACCGGCGCGGTGAAGGACAAGGTCGATCAGGCCTCCGACAAGGCGAAGGAAGTGTTCCGGAAGTAGCGCGATCGCGTGCCGGGGCCGGCGGCTCAGTCGCCGGCCTCGGCCGATTCTCGGAGTGCCTGCAGGCTGCGCGAGAGCAACCGCGAGACGTGCATCTGGCTGATGCCGAGGCGCTTGGCGATCTCGGACTGGGTCATGCCCTCGTAGAAGCGGAGGTAGAGCATGACCTGTTCCCGTTCGGGGAGCTCGGCCAGGAGGGGGCTGAGGGCGGCGCGCCGCTCGGCGCGTGACAGCTCGGGATCGATCTCGCCGAGCTGGCCGAGCAGACCCGGGCTCTCCTCGTCATCGCTGCGGCCGGCGTCGAGCGACGCCGAGCGGTAGGCCGAACCGGCGTCGATCGCCTCGATCACCTCGTCCTCGCTCGTGCCGGCGCGCTGCGCGATCTCCTGCACGGTCGGCGACCGCCCGAGCTCGAGGGCAAGATCGTCGATCACGCGCGTGACGCGCAGGTGCAGCTCCTGCACCCGCCGCGGGACGCGCACCGCCCAACCCTTGTCGCGGAAGTGGCGCTTCAGCTCGCCGACGATCGTCGGAGTCGCGAACGTCGTGAACTCGAGACCGCGGGCCGGGTCGAAGCGCTCGACCGCCTTCACCAAGCCGAGCGACGCCACCTGTACCAGGTCGTCGAGCGGCTCGCCGCGGTTGGCGAAGCGCCGGGCGAGGTACTCGGCGAGACCGAGGTGGGCCTCGATGAGGCCGTCGCGCAGGGTGGGATCCCGGGTCTCGGCGAACGTCTCGAACGTCCGCATGAGGGTGGCCTTGTCCGCCCGATCGAGTGCCATCCCTCAGGCACCCACCCGCCGCTTGACCAACCGGAAGCGCATGGTCTCGCCGTCTCGCGTGATGTCGTGCTCGTCGACGACGGCCGCGAGGATCTGGGCCGACAGCTCGCTCGGGGCAGGCGCCGGACCGCTCCCGTTGTCGCTGAAGACGCCTTCGCCGTAGATGCGGAGCTCGCGGTCGGCGAGGCGGTACACGAGAGTGAGGCTGCCGGCGCGGCCCTTGCTGCCGACGAGCGCGAAGCACAGCTCGTCGACGGCGATCTTCACGTCCTCGATCTCGTCGAAGCTGAAGCCGAGCCGGCTGGCGAGTCCGGCAGCCGTGAGGCGCGCGACGCGGAGCAGCTGCGGGGTCGCCGGCATGGTGAGGCGGACCTCTTCGCCGGCCACGTCGGTCACGGGATGGTGCTCCTCCTGGTGCATCGAACGATCGAACCTAACCCGCCGCTTGTGTGCCCAGCGAGGCCAAGTATCACGCTGGGGTAGGTTGACCGCGCGATGACCGAGGAACTCGTGCGCCTGGACTTCCCCGCGCTGCCGGCGTTCGTCGGCGTCGCCCGGTCGGTCGTGGCCACGGTGGCGACCACCGTCGAAGGCATCGACGACGATCGCCTCGAGGATCTGCGCCTGGCGGTGTCGGAGGCCTGCACGAACGCGGTGGAGACGCATCACGACGGCGACCACCGGGTGGTGCTGCGGTGCGTGCTCGAGACCGAGACGCTCGACGTGCACATCCATGACGCCAGCGGCGGCTTCTCGGCGGAGGCCATCGCCGAGCAGGGGTGGGGGCTGCAGCTCATCACCGCCCTCGTCGACGACGTCGCCTTCACGCGGGACAACGGCGCCACCGGGGTCACCCTGCGCATGAACCTCGAGCCCTGACCCCGTAGCCTTTCGCGGGCCCCGGGGGTCTAGCTCAGTTGGTAGAGCAGCGGACTTTTAATCCGTCGGTCGTGGGTTCGAGCCCCACGGCCCCCACCGAAGGTTCCGCCGTACGCACACCTGCCGCGCCGGTGCCCGGCATGGCTGTCAGCCCGCGGTAGCGGGGTTGTATGGCCTGCCGGTGCTGCACGGTCAGGTCATGCACGAACGCCTGGACGATCGCCTTGCGTTCGTTGTCGGGGGCGTCGGTGATGGCGTGGCGCAGGTCCGTGGCGATGGCGACCAGGTCGTCGACGCTGGGCATCTCGCTGACCCGCCTTGTGGCAGCTGCTTGGTCGCGTCGGGCATGGAGGGCGTCGAGTGTGCGGGTGAGGTTGTCGATGCGGCCGGCGAAGCTGCGTTCCGGGAGAGTGCCGTTCTCGAAGGCGAGCATGTAACGCTCGATGGAGGCTTCGGTCTTGCGGATCTCCTGGTCGACCGCGGCGAGTTCGTCTCGTGAACGGTCGGCCTCATCTCGTTGGCGGGCGTCGTGCGTTGCGAGCGCGTCGACGAGCAGGTCGGGGTGGGCGTACAGATCGGTCACAGCGGCGACGACCGCGTCTTCGAGTTCGTCGGCGCGGAGACGTTCGGCGTCACAGCCGGTAGTGCCGTAGCGGCTACGGGTCCAGCAGATGTAGTAGCGGTAGCGGTGGCGCTTGCCGGTGCTGGCGACGCCGACATAGCGGCGTCCGCAGCGAGAGCAGTTGATGAGCCCGGTGAGCAGGTAGTCGGGATGCGCGCTCTTCGACCGTGCGACGAGGCACTCGCTACGGCGATCGAGCAGGGCCTGTGCGTTGTCGAACAGCTCGACGTCGAGGAACGGATCAGCGCTCCGGTGCCACGTGCCGCGGAAGAAGACCTCGCCGAGGTAGGCGCGGTTGCGGAGCATGTCGACGATGCCCTTCCCGCTCCACGGTCGCCCGGCACGCGTGCGCATCCCGTCCGCATTCATCTCGGCGGCGAGCGCGGCGGTGCCATGGCCGCCAGCGACGTAGCGCTCGAAGACAGCGCGCACGACAGCGAGTTCGGAGTCGATCGCGGTGAGCCGCTTGTCATCGTCGACGGCGAGCCCATAGGGAAGGGCGCCACCCGGCCAATGACCGCGGGCTGCCTTTCGTTCCATCCCGGCGATGACCCGATCGATGATCGTGGCCCGCTCGAACTCGGCGAACACGCCGAGAAGCTGCACGAGCATTCGCCCGGTCGGTGTCGCGGTGTCGATCGGCTCGGTCGCCGACCGGAACGCGACGCCGGCCCGTTCGAGTTCGTCGAGCAACCCGACGAGCACCTTCAACGAGCGAGCGAAGCGATCGACCCGGTAGACGAGGAGCACATCGAACCGCCCGGCGCGGGCATCGGCGAGCGCTTGGTCGAGAGCGGGCCTACTGGCCTTGGCGCCGGACGCCTGGTCCTCGTAGACGGCGGTTTGGGTCCAGCCGGGTTGGCTCTCGACAAAGGCGCCGAGCCGATGCCGTTGCGCTTCCAGCGAGAACGGCTGGTGCTCCTCGTCGGTCGAGCTGCGCAGGTACACCGCCACCCGCAGCGTCGTAACCCCGCTGTCACTGATCGGTCTCGTCCGTGTCACGCCTTCCGCTCCTCGTCACCGCCCGGCGGGCCGTCCGTCGGATCGGTCGACAGTCCCTCCGCTTTTGGCGTCGTCTCAAGCCGGTAGCGCCAGGCGATCAGCCGAGCCACCGCCGCCACGGCCACGCGTTGCTCGGCGTCTGTCATGGGCGCCAGGACGGGAGGGAGCAGACGCACCTGCTCGCGGGGTGGCGGTCCACTTGTGGGCATCGCCCAGAAATGGCAACGACGACCTGCCTTCGTAACCGAGTCGGCGGGATTGACCGCCGTCAGGTTCCACGAGACCGGACGTCCGATGCGCCTGAACTGCGACGATACGGCGATGGCGACAGTCGAAGAGGTCCATCAGCAGGCGCTAGACGTGGTTGCTGCCATCGACGGTGCCGCGTCCGCGAAGGTGCCGGTCGAGCGGCACCTGCATGTCGTGATGGCGATGGCGGCACTCGCTAGATGCCGGTCGCTGCTTCTGGGGACCGTAGATCTCGACCGGGCCGGCAGAAGCGACATCATCGGGGTGACCGTCCGGGCGCTCCTCGAGGTTTGGTACGTCGGTGTGATCACGTTGCTCGGCACCAACGACGACTTGGACCTCCTTGAGCAGGACCACCGGTATTGGAAGAACGACTTGGCGAAGAACTTTCCCGGCGTCCTTCCGGAGAAAGGACCTACGAAGAAGTTCTCGGTGTACAAGCGAGCCCAGCGGGTCGAGGAGCTGGTCACTGCGATAGGGCAACCGTCTGGCGTCGCGATTGAGAGCTACAAGATGTTCTACGCGGCCGAGTCGCTAACCCACGCCCATGCAGGGTTCGAGTCGCTGAAGGCGTATGTCGCCGAGGAGCCAGACGGAACGGTCGGCATCGTCCATGAGCCGGAGCCAGACGGCACTAGGTACGGACGGCTCCGCATGGCTGTCGTGTTGACGGTGCTCCTAGCCAAGTGGACCTGGGAACGGGCGGGACTGGACAGCACCGTGTTCGACGAGATCGAAGGACTAGAGGATTCGGACTGATCCGCTGAGGGGAGCCGCTCATTAGGTAGCTCAAGAGCCCGCTCAAGGACCCGCTCAAGGACCCGCTCGGACGAAGCACCTCGGACGTGGGCCGTCACACCACGAACTGGCAGGTCGACGGCCGTGAACCCCGCTCGTGCGCAAAGCCGACTCCAGAGGGACGTATCCGCCCCTCTGTCCCTGTCAGCACTGATTGACGGACCGGATAGTGGTTCAGTCGGCCCGCTGGCGCGTTCGCCGCTCTAGCCTCGTCTCGCAATGGCCTGGCGAGAGAGATCCCTTGTCTGAGGTCGTCTCGGCTACAAGCCCGAGTTTGGTCGTGGGGTTGCAGGTGAGGCTCCTTCGAGGCAGGCGACGTTGCAGCACGTAGCCGCTAGAACCGAGCAACCGGAGACAGAGCGTGACATCGACCTCGTAGTCGTGTCCGGCGCCGGCGCTAGTCGCGAGTTCGGCGTCAACGGCGAGCGATTGCCGCTGATGGGTGACTGGTCGAACTCCTTGGTGAAGAAGCTTGAGAGCCATTGGCCGTACCTGGAGGCGACGGGCCTCAGCCGCGACCTGGACGGCGCCTCGTTCGAGGCGCAGCTCGGGCGGTTCCTTCGGCAGGCAGAGGCCATCCGTAATTCAGCTGAGCTTCTAGAGGCGTCAGCGAAGTTCCACGGGATCCCCCAACAGCTGGGACAACTGCTGCAAGCCCAGGGGGTCTTCCATGATTGGCACAACCAGCTCAAGTTCAACTTTGATCAGATCACGGAGCTGATCCACGAGTCCTTGTACGAGGAGTTCGCTGCCAGGCAGACCAACACGTTCGCGGCGGACGCCTGCTATCGCGCTCTGTTCGCCAAGCTCGGTGTAGGCCCGCGCACGACTCTCGTATACGCGACGACGAACTACGACCAGATCGCCGAACACGCGATCCGATCCTGCGGGCGGATACCGGACTCGGGTTCGCCGTTCGTCGAACAGGGGTCATCCGAAGCGCCGCTGCTGGTGGAGAACCTGCTTGGTGGAATCGGGAGGTTCACACCGGTGCTCCACCTTCACGGTTGCATCGGCTGGTAACGACGCCCAGACGGCCGAGTGTCCTCGCTCCAAGCCACCAAGCATCAGGCCGGGTTTGGCGCTCCCATCGTGATGCTTCCGGACCCCGAGAAGGTCTACGACAAGGACGACGTCATCAACGCGCTGTGGCTGGAGTTCACGCTCGCGCTTCGGAGAGCGAAGAGGGTGTTCGTTCTCGGTCACTCGCTCAACGATGCCTTCCTGTTGCGTGCCCTTACTGAGAACGTCGAGCCGTATGTGCGGATCGCGGTCACCGGCCTCCCTGGGGGGAATGGCCGACTCGCCAGTGCTGGCGAAGAAGTCGAGGCCAAGGTCCGCGCCAGCTTCGGCGACGGGCCGAAACTGGTTCCCTTGGCGTTTGGAGTCGACGAGGATCCCGCGGTTCCGGCTATTGACGACTGGACTGCGCACCTGCAAGAGCGGGGTCTGCTGTAGGCGGGGTCCCTGCGCTCGCTGCCCGGCTCGCTTCTCGTGGCTCGTCGGATCGGCGGGGCGGAGCAACTGCAGGATGGTGACCAGCTGCATCCATCTCAGTCGATTGGCGAATGCGGCGCTACCGTCGGGCCATGTCCCGCCGTCAGGCCGCCCCTTCGCCTCGTCCAGCTGTCACGCCCGGAGAGGTCAAGGGAGGCAAGCAGCCGCCGAAGCCGCCGCCCGCCCCTACCGGCCAGTCGACGCCGCCGCCTGCGCCTTCGAAGGGTAAGTAGCGAACACGTAAGGACCGGCCGTGCCTACGTCCATCGTGGGATTGATTGTGTTTGTCGGCTTTTTGGTGCCCGGCTTCGTGCACTACACGCAGCGACGCTCCCGTGTTCCACAACGTTCGCCGTCGGCACTTGTTGAGACCGCGAACTTGGTCACTGTTTCGGTGGCAACGAATGCGGTGGTGTTCGTTTTGTTCGCGTCCTGGCGAAGCCTGGTCCCGAAGCATTCGCCCGACGTTCGCCGCCTCATCGTCGAGGGTTGGCAGTACTCAGCCGATCGGCTGCCGTACCTCGGCTTCTGGGTCGCAGGACTCCTCCTGGGCTCCTCGGCGCTTGCGTTCGTCCTTGGCATTCGGCCGGTGTGGCTCGAGTCGTTCTCGGCGCGGTTCGCCCCAACGCTGGTCGATGCCTCAACGTGGTACCACGTCTTCGAAGCCGGTCCAGCTGAGAGCTACGTCTGGGTTGGCTGTGACCTGCGCGACGGCGCTTGGGTCGCTGGAGCGCTGGATTGGTACAGCACTGAGATCGACGAAACAGCGGATCGAGAACTCGCGATCGCAGGCCCGATCGAGTTTCGAGCAGCGGATGCCAGCGAGGGCCGGACGATCGACGGATACCAACGGCTCGTGATCTCGGCGCGCGAGATCGTGCGGCTCTACGTGACATACCTCGACAAGTTGCCGCCGGAGAGCGGACTTGGCACCGCCGAGGAGACGATCTCCACGTAGGGCGGGTGGTGGCGCGACTCAGGGTGGAGGATTCTCGCAATCTCCAATCCAGGGCTGTGCTTCCTCTCGCGGGACTTCACGTCCGTCCTCGTGGTACCAAACGAGACCGACCCCGACCCGGTCGAGGAAGCGCTCACCCATGAACCTGTAGTTCTGGTTGTTCTCCGTTGACTGAAAGTCCTCGGGGAGCAGGCGCCTGCTAATTCGCCGCTCGACGCATCCAATGCAGAGGCAACCGCCGTTCGATTCGAGGCCGGTTCGCCGCCACACGTGGTCGTGGAGAGTGAACCACTCCAAGAAGAGATTCATGTCGCAATCGACGCAGTGCCTCGGAAAGTCTGGCTTCATCAGCGTCAGTAGCCGCGATAGAAATCGATCTTCAGGATGCGGTCGAGCTGAGCGAGCCGCACCGCTACCCGCTTCGTCAAGGGTGTTCCATCACCAAGCTGGCCTCCCGACGGCGCGGACATGAAGCGCTC
>Ga0068858_100008040_pt1 | contig 10157 bp, 12 predicted proteins | sample KBSSwiS12_FD_66589 | JGI IMG/M metagenome (GOLD analysis project Ga0068858, IMG submission 66589) | Switchgrass rhizosphere microbial communities from Kellogg Biological Station, Michigan, USA - KBS Switchgrass S1-2 | ecosystem: Host-associated > Plants > Roots > Rhizosphere > Soil ... | reverse complement strand
CCGGCCCGACGCCGAATCTCGAGCCGACCTTCACCAGCATCCAGCGGGACATCCTGACCACCGGCGATTCGTCGGGACGGCCGGCGTGCATCAACTGCCACAACGGCAATCCGTTCGTGCCGGGTAACTATACGGGCTCCAATGCCTATGCGGCGCTCGTCAATGCGCAGAGCCGCGAAAAGCCGAATCTCGTGCGCGTCGCCCCCGGCGACCCGGACAACAGCTACCTGGTTCACAAACTCGAAGGTGGGCCTAACATCGTGGGCGAGCGTATGCCGCGCGGCGGCGGGCCGTTCCTGTCGAGCGGCCAGATGCTCGTGATCCGCCGTTGGATCGCCGAAGGCGCGCAGAACAATTAGCGCGGCGTGGCTCCGCGATGTGTTCTATTCAATTGCCCGCCCGTCGGGCGGGCGTAGGAGAGCTGGTAATGATCTCGCTTCGTATCCTGGGGCTTTTGCTCACTCTTTCGGTTGTCGTGCCGCAGCTCGCCACGGCCCAGGCCACACCGGCCGCGCCGGCGAACAGCGAAGACTCGGCCGCGCAGAAGCCGAAGGACGACGACCCCGATCGGGACTTCAACCGCTCGCAGCCCGACTTCGTGATCGTCAACCTGCCCACCACGCTGCGCCTGCCAAAGTTCAAGAGCGCCTTCCGCGTGACGCACCGCTTTGGCCGGCCGCTCGGCCAGGGCGACTTCGGCGATCTCGCGTCGGACCTCTTCGGCCTCGACTCGGGCGCGCAGATCGGGCTCGAGTACCGCTTCGGCCTGATGCGCGGGTTGCAGGTGGGCATTCACCGCACCAGCGATCGCACGATCGAGTTCTTCACGCAGTACAACGTGATGCAGCAGGCCGACCATGGCATCGGTCTGGGCGTGATCGCGTCGATCGACGGCACCAACAACTTCAAGGACAGCTACACGCCGATGATCGGCGTGGCGGTCTCGCGCGAGCTCGGCCGCTACGGCGCCGTGTACGTCGAGCCGATGTACGTGAACAACTCCAACCTGCTGCCTTCTGATCTCGTGGACGACAACGACACGTTCATGGTGGGTCTCGGCGCCCGCGTGCGCCTGCATGGGACGCTCTATGCCGTGGGCGAGTTCATTCCGCGGTCTGGCAATACGCCGGGCGTGAACCACGGTACGTTCGGTATCGAGAAGGTGGTCGGCGGCCACACGTTCCAGCTGAATTTCTCGGACGGCTTCGGCACGACGATGGGACAGCTGGCACGCGGTGGCACCGCCAAGGACAACTGGTACATGGGATTCAACATCTCGAGAAAGTTCTTCTGAGGGCACGGATCATGATCAGGACGACGACCTTCGCGGCCGCGGCGTTCGCGGCCGCCTGCCTGGCCGCCGGATGCGGCGGCAGCTCCACCGGACCGTCCTCGTCGGGCGGCGGCAACAGCGGCGGCGGCGGTTCCACCAACACCACCACGATCACGCTGACGTCGGCCGGCGCGTCGCCGAAGGACATCACCGTGGCGGTGGGCTCGCGGGTGACGTTCATCAACAACGATTCGCAGCCGCACGACATGGACTCGAACCCGCACCCCGAGCACACCGACTGCCCGCCGCTCAACGTGGGGTTCATCGCGGCCGGCGCGCAGGGCGTCACGCAGAATCTCAACACCGCGCGCACCTGCGGCTTCCACGACCACAATCAGCCGAGCAACACCGCCTTCCAGGGGACGATCCGAATTCAGTAGCGATCGTGGGGGCCGCCTGAAGGCGGCCCCCACGTCTACTCCGCGGTTTCGCCCGGCTTCAGCTCCAGCACGTCGACGCCCGCCGGCACAAGCGACTTCAGCTCGGCCGGCGTGCCCGTCAGCACCGGAAACGTGCCCCAGTGCATCGGCACGACCTGCCTCACACCCAGCAGTGCGCACGCTCGAGCGGCCCCCGCCGGTCCCATCGTGAAGCGGTCGCCGATCGGCAGGAACGCGATCGCGGGCCGATGGATCTCGCCGATCAGACGCATGTCGCCGAACAGATCGGTGTCGCCGGCGAAGTAGATCGAGCGTCCATCCTCGAGACGCACGATGAAGCCGGCGGCCTCACCCATGTAGACCATCCGTCCATCGTCGACGTAGCCGCTGCTGTGGCTCGCCGCGGTCATCGACACGCGAACGCCGGCCACGTCGAGCGAACCGCCCTTGTTCATCGGCAGCAGGTTCTGCAGCCCTTTGCGTTCCAGCCAGTCGCACAGTTCGTAGACGGCCACCACCGGGGCGCCGCTCTCGCGGGCGCAGGCGATCAGGTCGTCGATGTGGTCGCCGTGGCCGTGGGACGCGAGGATGGCGTCCACCCGCGGAGGCTTCTTCAGAGCCTCGGGACAGGCGGGGTTGCCCCGCAGCCAGGGGTCGAAAAGCAGGCGTTTTCCGCCGGGCGTGCGGATCAGGAAGGTGGAATGGCCGTACCAGGTGATGGCCAGGGGCTGCATTGGCTCCGATTGTACGTAGGGGCCGCCTTCAGGCGGTCCATCCGATACACTTGGAAGAGGAAATGCCCGTCGACGCCCCCGTCCAGTTCATCGGCCCCCGCGAACCGAAACCCGAATGGTTGAAGGTGAGAGCCCCTGGCTCGCAGAACTTCGTGCGCCTCAAGGGGATCATGCAGGAGCTGAAGCTCAACACCGTCTGCGAGGACGCGCACTGTCCCAACATCGGTGAGTGCTGGCACCACGGCACCGCCACGTTCATGATCCTCGGCGACGTCTGCACCCGCGCCTGCGCCTACTGCGCGGTGGCGCACGGGCGACCCAACGAGCTCGACACCGCCGAACCGGCGCGCGTGGCCGAGGCGGTGGCTCGCATGGGGCTCTCGTTCGCGGTCATCACCTCGGTGGATCGCGACGACCTCAAGGACGGCGGCGCGTCGATCTTCGCCGAGACCATCCGGCTCACGCGCGAGCGCGTCCCCGGCTGCCGCATCGAGGTGCTGATTCCGGATTTCCAGGGCGTGGAGGCGTCGCTGCGTACGGTGCTCGACGCGAGCCCGGACGTGCTGAACCACAACGTCGAGACGGTCCCGCGCCTCTATCGCATGGCGCGATCGGGCGGCCGCTACGCCCGCACGCTGGAGCTGCTGGACCGGTCGCGCGCCTACCGCCCGGACATCGCCACCAAGACGGGTCTCATGGTCGGCCTGGGCGAAGAGCGTGACGAGATTCTGTCGGTGCTCGACGATCTCCGCCGCGTCGGCGTATCGATCCTGACCATCGGGCAGTACCTGCGCCCGTCGGCCACCCACGCGCCGATGAAGCGCTACTACCACCCCGACGAGTTCGGCGACCTGAAGCAGGAAGCGCTTGCCCGCGGCTTCGTGCACGTGGAGTCGGGCCCGCTCGTGCGCTCGTCGTACCATGCGCACGAACAGGCCGATGCCTTCGACCGATCGCGCAGCTAGACCGCACCGGCTCGTCACGGTGGCGCTCGCCGTCTCGCTGCTGCAAGTATTCCCGTGCGCACAGGCCGAGTTCGGCGTCACCGAGATCGCGGACTATCGCCTCGACGCCGCGGTGTTCGCGCAGTTCACTCGCGCCAGCCACCTGATCGCCGCCGCCACGCGCGCAGATTCACGATTCGACCGCGAACCGCTGTTCACCAGGGACATCCTGTTGTCGGACGACGTCCTGGCGGCGGCAATCACGCTCGAAGCGAGGCTGCGCGCCGAACCGGCGCTGGCCGGCGCGTTCTTCGCAGCCGACATGACGCCTCACGACTACACGAAATTCACGCTGGCGCTGGTGGCGGCGCGGCTGGCGCATGGCTTCGTGAAGTCGGGCGCGCTGCGCCGCGTCCCGGTGGGCGTCCACGCCGACAACGTGATGTTCATCGACGCCCATCTCGCCGATGTCGTGGCCGTCCTCAAAGAGATGGGCGTGGAGTAAGGTCCCGCGCTATCGGGCCGCGGAATTCTTCACGAAGAAGTCCAGCATCTCCTGCGCCTGCTGCCGCTGGGCGTCGCTCTGCGCCAGCGTCACCGTCAGGCGCGCTCGCGTGATGGCGGCATTGCGTTCTCCCACGTTCCACAGCGAGAGCGCCATCGCGCTGTTCGCGAAGAAATCGCGCGGCGCCAGCCGGAGCGCCTGCTGCGCCGCCGGGATGGCCTGTGCGCGCTTCTCGGGCGGCCCGGTGGCGAGCACGTTGGCGAGCATCGCGTGCGTGGCGGGAAACGACGCGTTGAGCTCCAGCGCTCTGCGCAGCCGTTTTTCCGCGAGCGCCGACGCCGCCGCGTCGGGATTCTGCGGCAGTTCCAGCGCCGCGAGCCGGTAGAGCGTGTAGAAGTTCGTGGTGCCCAGCTGCTCCGCCTTGAGGAGCGCCGCCTTCAGCGCGGCGTTGTCGTTGGCCTGACTCGCGAGCACCGCCTCCACGTCGTAGCTGCCGGGCAACTCGTTGCCCTTACGCCCCTCGGCCACGAGCGCCCGCGCCTCCACCGGCCGGCCCATCACTGCGAGCAACGACGCGCGCGCGACCGCTGAATCGCCGTCGGCCAGCACGCGGGCGGAAAACGAGCCGGCGGCAATTTTCGTTTCGCTCTGCAGCCGGCTGTACGGCAGCAGCGGCTTGCGCACGTGCTGCATGTAGGCGCCTTCGATCGGCTCGAAGTCGCCGTACGCCTGGCGCATGGCATCGAGCGACGACGTCCCCTTGGAAATGGCCTGGATGACGACATCCAGTTTGCCGGCCTTCGCCATCTCGGGATCGAAGAGCAGGTAGTGCAGCAGCGCCCAGGTCTGCGCGTCGAACTGCTCGCGCGTCGCCGGGTTCTGGTAGTAGTTGGAGTTGCGGTCGGTCGTGAACAGTTGCGGCAGGCGGAGACGCGACTGCGTGGTGACGGTCTGGACGTACCACGGCGGGGCCATGCCGAAGCGGATCTCGTTCTGTCGAACGATGGTGTTGCTCAGGATGCCGGCCAGGCCGTCGCGCAGCCACAGCGGCAGGTCGCCGTCGAACCCACGATCGAGCATCAAGGCCGAATACGACCAGTACGACGCGTAGTACGGATTGATGGCGTCTGTATCCTCGGCCTTCGCGTCGGCACGCAGCGCGATGTAGTGCCGGTCCGGAGCGGTGATGAAGACGCTGTCCGGGTGAATGCGCCCACCCTTTTCCCAATACTGGGGTGTGAGCAGCTTCATCGTGTTTTCGTCCTTGGCGGCGAGGACCAGGACAGGGCGATCGAGGTCCCCCTTCATCCAGGGCCACAGAGCCGCCATCGCCGCGCGAATCTGCTCGAACTGCCAGGCCACCTCGCGGCAACGCTTGTCGCCGGCGTTCGAGAGCACGGTGAAGTTCGGACTCGTCACCTGCACCCAGCTGTCGGCCGCTCCGGCGACGCCGGCGCCGGCCATCAGCAGCAGACACCCGAGCACACTCACGGCGAATGAACGTGCCTTCATCTGAGAGAGCCTCCCACGAGCACAAACGCCCGTGACCTTCGATCTGTACAGCTGGACCGCGGTAATTCTGGGGGAGAATCAGGCTCGACTCAAGTGTGGACGGCCCTCGCCACGCTGGCGGCCACGCCGCCGCTGGCACTCATCGCGTGGATCCTCTGGCGCAGCCCGCTGCCGTTGAGCGAAACGGTGGCGCTGCTCGAGGACGTGGCCCGGCGGACGCCGGCATCCTTCTTCGTGCCCGACACGCCGTACTACCGGCCGCTCTTCCACGCCACCCTCGGCGCCATCTGGAACAGCGGCCTGTCGCTCGGAACCCGGCTCGACGCGATCCACCTGCTGCAGATCCTCCCGGTGCTGGCGCTCGGGCTGGGATTCATCGCCTGGATCCGCCCACGAGACGCCGCGGCATTCGGTGCCACCGTCGTAGCCATTGCCGTCCTTCTTGGCATCCCCGCTCTGCGCGACAACATGGAGTTGCCACTCAGCTACACCACGGTCGGGATGCCGCTGGCGCTGCTGGTGTGGGCCCTGCTGAACGCCGAACCGCAGCGGCCGTGGCACGCCCCCGCGATCGTGGCGCTCACAATCGTCGCCATCGGCTTCAAAGAGCAGGGGCTGGCAATCGTGGCGCTCGTGGTCGCGGCACTCCTCACCCGCGCGCCAGGCGCCACCCGCACTGTCGGCCTGTGGATCGGCGCGATTGCCGCCGGCTACGTGGCGATGCGGCTGCTCTGGCACGCTCGGTTGCCGGTGTTCGAGCAGGCCGTCGGTCTGGGCTTCCACGAGATCGAGCCGCGAGAGGCGATCGCCCGGTTCGGCGGCTTCCCCTACTTCGTGTACGCCTACAGCGCGCTCGCCACGATCAGCAACGTGCTCTTCTCCGAGCCGTCGCGCGGTGTCTTCACCCTGACCTGGACGATCGTCCACGGCGTCGCCGAGCCATGGGAATACATCCACGTCGTCTCCTCGGTGGCCCTCACGGCGCTCATCCTCTGGTGGGCCGTTGGCGCACGGTCGCGGGTGCGCGTGAACGGCTGGTCGGTGGAAGCCAGGACCGCGGTTGCGCTCGCGCTGGTGCTGCTCGCGTGCGGCGCCCTCAGCTTCAACTACTCGCGTGATCGGCTGGGAGGGATGGCCGTGCCGTTCTATGCGGCGGCGGCCTTCTTTGCAGTCGCCGAGGCGGCGCGTCGAGCGCGCGGTCTGACAGCCGGGCCACGCACCCTCGTCACCGTAGGTCTCGTCGCCATCGGCGTGTTCTGGGGGGTGCGGACCGCCGGCACCCTCGAGACGCTCCGAGCCTTCTCGGAGCGGAATCAGCTCGAATGGATCACGCAGGGGCCACCCCGGCGGGTGGAATTCGGCGATCGGCCGACCTATCTGGCGATCATGCGCGAGCTCCGGGCACAGGGCGTCGCGGCCGGCGTGCCGCGCCCCGCCCGGTATCCTGGCGTGTTTGCCGGCACGTTCATCCCGCGGCCATCCGCGCTGGCGCCCGCTCGCAGCTCGTTGGCGGACGCGATCGAAGCGCACGACGTGCCGCGGGCGTTCGCGCTCGTCGAAGCGGGCCAGGATCCGAATCAGCTCGTGGTCGTCCGCGACCAGACATTGACCGGCGGGCGTGAGCAGTTGATGTCGCCGCTCTGGTGGGCGGTCGCGGTTCGCGACGCCAATGCGGTGCTGATGCTCCTCGACGCCGGGGCGCGCGTGCGGCGATCGGATGAACGGAACGAGGACTGTCTGGCCGAGCGGCTCGGCGCGACCGCGATCGCGGAACTGCTCCGCCGCTACGGGCAGCCGCCGGCCGGCGGATGCCCTGCCGTCAGCGCATCTCCGCGACGCGCGTCTTGAGCAGCCGCGTGATCAACGCCACGGGCAGCGGCCGATCGAGCGAAAACCGCAGCGTGCCCTTCGACACCTGGTACGGAGCGATCGCCTCGGCATGGTCACGCCGCATGGCCGCCGTCACCGGATACATCGAGACGTGCTGCGTGAAGCCGCCACAGTAGACGAACGGGCGCCCGTCGATCTTGTAGCCGAGAATGCCGTAGCTGCGACGCTCCACCGCCGTGGGCGCGGATGCGCGGATCAGCGTTCGGAGCCGCCTCACGGCTTTACGGGCATCGGGGGTCAGCGTGTCGAGGTAGGCGCGGGCGTCGTCGGCCGCGGGCGTCTTCTTGGCCACGGCTACGTCGCCGCCTCGACGACCACCGCGGTGCCGTAGCAGAGCACCTCGGTGACGCCCGCCATGATCTCGTTCGCGTCGTAGCGCACGCCGATGATGGCGTTGGCGCCGAGTGCCTCGGCGTGCTGGACCATCAAGTAGAACGCGTCCTTCCGCGCCCGTTCACACAGCTCGGTGTAGATGCTGATGTTGCCGCCGACGATCGTCTGCAGGCCGCCCACGAACGAGCCGACGATCGATCGGGAGCGGACGGTGATGCCGCGCACGACGCCGAGCGTGTTGACCGTGCGGCAGCCCGGGAGGTCGAACGCCGTGGTGGTGAATGCGTGGTTCATCGGTCTCCTCGTCTATTCGAACTGCAGGCCTATTCGGGAGGCACACCCACGACGACCATCCCACGCGCCAGCGCGTCGGAGGCAATGCCTTTCAGCAACAGGCCGACCTCGTCGCCCGGCTGGGCGCTGTCGACCTGCTTCCGGCCGAGGGCGATGCCCTCGATCTGGGATCGGTAGACGACCCGGTCGGCCTCGTCGAGAATGAGCACCGCCTGCCCTGTCTGGCAGGACTCGCGCACGAGCGTGCCGGTCCCGACCGTGCCCCGGCCGGTGACAGCGAACACGTCGTCGACACGCATGAGAAAGCCCTTCGAGTGGGCCATCTCCGGCGCTGGAGGTGCGGTGGCATCTGCCTGTGGCAACGACGCCACGATCCGGGCGACGTGCGGAGCCAACGGCGCCGGAAACCCGTCGGTCCAGTGCACGCGGGTGAGATAGAACTCGAGCGCGCCGCTCGGCTTCACGTCCTCGAGCCGAAGCGGCAGGATGGCCTTCCCCTTGCCGAAGGCATAGCTGATCTCGTTGGCGACGAACGGCGAAGCGTTGGCATGGCTCGAGAGCAGGAACACGACTGCCGTGGCCGCGTCGATCGCCCGGACGATCGCCTCGTCGTAGTTGGCGCCCGCGACCTGGTCGCGCGTGGCAATCCAGCAGGGCGCGCCGTGCTGCTCGAGCAGCCGGCACACTTCATCGGCGTGCGATTGATCGCCGCTGGCGTAGCTGATGAAGACGTGTGCCGCCATCCGCGCGCGTGACGACTAGCGGATGCGGCCGACGGTCAGGCTCGTGATCTTGCCGAGCGAAAGGACCTCAGCCCCGCACCGCAGTCGCTGCCCCTCGATCTCGACCGGCGGACACGACCGGCGTTCGCCTGTACTCAGCACGACGACGTCGTCGGTCTGATTCGCAGATGCGGCCCGGCGTATCGCCGCCGGCGCCCCGGGTTGCGTCAGCCCTGAGAGGCCGGCGGTGTTGGAGATCCGCGCATTGAACTCGATGCCGACGAGCGCCTCGCGCGGCACGAGAATCTGTCGTTCGCCGTCCTCGAACCGGGCCCTGACGACCGCGCCACGGCTGTCGAGGGTCACGAGCCGGCCGTTGATCGAGCTGCCGTCCCTGGTCGTGACCGAATCAGCCCGAAGCGTGACACCGACCAACGCGAAGGCGACGACGAGACAGACGACGCAGCGGCTGGCCATTGGTCGACTCCCTTCTGGTGCGACGGGGCGTCTTAACCCGTCCTGTGAACCCACAGTAGGTAAGACTAGCGCATCATGAACGCGATGGGCCGTCGAGGCGTCTCATTCGGTGTGTCGCAGGGAAGGTCATCGCCTCGGCTGTTACGGAGCTGTGCGTCCTGGCACGCGCGCCCTCGACGAAGAGGCGTCGTCAGCGGTTTCGAAATGGAAAGGGCCGGCTGAAGCCGGCCCCTACGAAGACTACTTGCCCGTGACCATCCGCAGCAGGCGGCTCACCGGGTCGTAGAACCGATCCACCACGCGCTCCTTGAGCGGGATGATGGCGTTGTCGGTGATGTGGATGTGCTCCGGGCACACCTTGGTGCAGCACTTGGTGATGTTGCAGTAGCCGATGTTGTGCTTGTCCTTCAGCTCCGGCACGCGGTCCGCGGTGTCGAGCGGGTTCATCTCGAGGTTCGCCGCGTAGACGAAGAACCGCGGCCCGATGAACTCCTCGTGCTTGCCGTGATCGCGAAGCACGTGGCAGACGTCCTGGCACAGGAAGCACTCGATGCACTTCCGGAACTCCTGCACCCGGTCCACGTCCTTCTGCGCCATGCGCCACGTGCCGTCCGGCGCGTCGGCCGGCCGCGGCGTGAACTTGGTGATCCCCTTCTTCACCCGGAAGTTCCACGACACGTCGGTGACCAGATCCTTGATCGGCGGGAACGCGCGCATCGGCTCCACGGTGACCGGCTCGTGCAGGTTCACCTGGCTGAGGCGCGTCATGCACATCAGGCGCGGCTTGCCGTTGATCTCGGCGGAACAGGAGCCGCACTTGCCGGCCTTACAGTTCCACCGCACGGCCAGATCCGGCGCCTGCTCGGCCTGGATCTTGTGCACGACGTCGAGCACCACCATGCCGTCCGTCACCTCGGTGTCGAACGTCTGGAAGGTGCCGTCGCCGTCCTGATGCGTGCGCCAGATCTTGAAGGTTGCGTGCGCCATTACGACTTCTGCTCCTCGATGACTTGCTTGAGGTGATCGGGAATCG
>Ga0068858_100008036_pt1 | contig 10158 bp, 9 predicted proteins | sample KBSSwiS12_FD_66589 | JGI IMG/M metagenome (GOLD analysis project Ga0068858, IMG submission 66589) | Switchgrass rhizosphere microbial communities from Kellogg Biological Station, Michigan, USA - KBS Switchgrass S1-2 | ecosystem: Host-associated > Plants > Roots > Rhizosphere > Soil ... | reverse complement strand
GATCCTCGATCGTCACTTCGTAGAGCATCTGATTCCCGGTCCTGGTGAACTTCTCCACGACCCGCATCTTGTCGGAGTGGAAGAAGCCGCCGCGCCCCAGCCAGGTCTCATCGGAGAACCCGATGGAGTCGAGGACCAGCGTGTCGCCTTCCCAGCGGCCGACCGTGTACCCCATGTACGTGTACATGGAGGCTCGCCGGGGATCGTGGGGCTTGCCGTCTGTCGGGATCATGCGGAACTCCGCGTACCCGCCGCCTCCGTCGACGCCGCCCCGATAGAACATCGTGATGTCGTTCTCGGTCTGGAAGATTCGCGCCGGCGCTCCCTGCCGCGGAATCCCGAGCGGGAGGCATGTCATGACCGGGTCGTTCTTGTTCGTCCACTGATCGAGCTCGATGATCTTGTCCCAGTGCTCGGGCTTGTACAGCGGCTGACGCTGATCGAGCCGGGTTGCCGACATGAACACCCAGTCCTCACTCTGATTGGTCCACTCCATGCAGTTCTTCGACTGGAACGGAGTGCATCGGCGGAACATATCGCCGCCGGAGCCTTGCTGACCGCCGCCGGCCCCCTGCCAGGAACCCGAAAGATCAGGCTTTCCGTTGGCCAACCTGGGCGTCGGCGCGTTCGGATCCGCCGGCGGGGGAGGAGGGCCGAATTGCGCGGCCACTGGCGTGGCGAGGAGGCCGAGAACGATTGCAAGCATGGTCGCCTTCATCGCAATCCTCACTTTCCAGCAGCCCTCTGCACGCTGTCCGGGACCGGCACGACGACGTACACCTGGCCGATTTCGGTGACCTTCGTCTTCAGGTCGCGAACGACTGTGCCGTTCCGGCGCTCAACGATGGTGCCTGCGTACAGCGCTTCGATCTTGAACAGGGGATTGTTCCAGTCCTCGAAGTTGCCATAGACGAACTCCGTCGTGTTCGTCCCGTTCTTCACGACAACGCGTTCCGGGAGGAAGCCGCTGTCGAGCGTCGCCGTCGCAATCGCGCCAGGGACTCCCGGGATGGGATACGTCACGACCGCTTTCTCCCCCTGCCATGATAGCGTCGTCGTCGCCTTTGCGCCGGCTGCTGCCTGGCGCTCGATCAGCGTGGCGGGGTTCTGCGCGAAGGACTCGGACGGCGGCATTCCGGCCGCGCCGGCGATGGCGGCCTTTGGCGCACCGTGAGGGCTGGCCCAGAGACGGATCAGCCGCTCCTGAAGTGCGGCGGGCTTTGGTGTCGCCTTGCCCTTGCCGGGAACGATTTCCGCGCCCGGAATGTCTTCGTCCCAGGCGTACTCGCCGCTCATCGTTTCAACGTTCTTGTAGGTCTGGCCACCGGGGCGCGTGCACTCGATTTGCGTCCGATACCCCGGGATCTGGTAATTGGCGCTGATGCGATACTTCGTCAGCGCGCAAGGCTGACCGTCCACCTGGATCGTGCCCCCTTCAGCCTGGTACTCGAGCGTCTTGACGAGCTCGGACTCGTTCCCGCTCCGCAGCATCCCCATGTGCCATGTCCAGTTGTAGAGGACCGACTTCAGGTCTTTGGCTCCAGCTGCGGGTGTAAACGCTGCCCCCCGACCGCCTCGGCCCGGCCCGCCCGGACCCTGCCCCCCTCGGCCCTGCGCGCCGGCAGCCGGAGCCGACGGCCCCTGAGCCGCCGGGGCCTGCCCCCAGGCAGTTACGCTGCTCATCGCGACGAGAACGGCGAGCAGACCTGTCGCGAGCGATCGTCGATCGACCATGGCCAACTCCAAGCGTCCGTCAGTCGCGTGAGTCGCCGAAGAACAGCTTGATGTTGCGGTCGCCGAGCTGGAGATTCCTGATGAATCCCGCCGGATTCCCATTCCTCGCCGGCAGGATCGTGACCTTGAGGATCTCGCCAGGCTTCATGGAGTCCTTGTTGATCCCCTCGCGAGTGAGGTTCGTGACGGAGGCGGTGGTCAGCTTCCACTCGGTGAACGTGCCGTCCTTGTTCGGGACAGTGAGCTCGATGCTCGCGTGCGGATTCGTAAAGTTCAACTTCTTGAGGCGACCCTCCAGGACCACCTCCTTGTTCAGGTCGTACACACCCGCCACTGCGTGATGGGCCTCGAGCCCGACACCGGCCATCAGGAGCCCGGACAGTACGAGCAGTCGAGCCGTTCGTGTCGTCATCGTTGGTACTCCAGTTGCTGTATTCCGTCCGGATGCTATCAGAAGGCGTGGCCGATGAACGGGAGCATCCGGCCCCCATACAGCACGGCGAGCCACGAGAAGAGGGACAAGACGGCCATCGCCTTGTCGGCGGCGCTTGCGTCCCACCCGCCCTCACGATCGCCGGTCCAGGCCTTCGTGAACACCGTCAGATAGAGAAAGTTCGCACCGGCGATCATCAGGAAGACGACCTTCCAGTAGAACGGGGCGCTGTCGATGTACTGCTTCGGCTGTCCGACGAAGAACAGCATCCCGGTGATGAGATTGGTGCCGAAGCCCAGCATGCCCCACGGCAGCAGCCGGTGCACGTTCGCAAACGGCACGTGTCTCATCACCCCGAGTATCCGCAGGTTCACGGCGAGCAGCACACCAAACGACAGCGAGAGACCGAGGAAGTGCACCGTCTCAGAGGCCGGCCACGCCCACGGGCTGTTCACCATGATCGCGCTGATCTTCGACGTCACGAATTGCGCCGTATCGACAGGGGGCGCACCCGCAACCGCGGCGACGGTCCCGATCTCCGGATGGCGAATCTCGCCTCCAAGATTCGCCGCGCGAGTCATGAGCAGGAGCGCCACAACCGTCAGCAACGCCGCTGCCGGGACGAGCCCCGCCGCACGCCCGCGGCGCCTGGACTGCCACAAGGCGATCCACGCGACGAAGCCCGCGAACTCTGCCACCGTGAATCCGGCGAGCGCGGCGTCCTGGTGGACTCTGATGGCCGTGTCGGAGAGTTCCGGCCGGTCCGCCAGTTTCTGCTGGGCGCCGACGCCGCTGATATAGACAGGAAGCGTCAGGACCGCGATCACGAAGAGCACTTCCAACCCCGCTCGTTTCAAGGGCTCGTCACGACGGACGAAGGCCAGGAGCAGGAGGCCCAGTGCGACGACCGAACCGACGGTGGGCACGTGGTTCAGCAGCAGATGCAGATGGGCGATGTTGACGTCTGTGATCGAAGGCATGTGTCCGCTTATGGGACCAGGTACGCCAGCAGACGGCCCGCGGTGATGGCACCGGACCACGCGACGATCGAGGCGATCGCCAGGACACGGGCGCTGCCGCTGACCTCGCACTCGCCCGGGTCGCTGCGCAACACGAGCGAGCGGAGTGGCACCAGCGTGGCGACGCTGGCGACGACCAGGAGCATCTTGATGAGAAACGGTATCGCCAGGCCCAAGCTTGTGGCGCGCTGTGCGAAGAGCAGGGCGCCGGTCACGACATTGACGCTCAGGCTGACGGCGACGGTGCTGAAGACCCAGCGGAAAGCGGACAGCGGAATGTTCCGGCTGATGCCGAGCAGACGCAGGTCGAGCACCCAGCACGCGCCGACCAGCACCCCCATGCCCATGGTATGAAGCGTCAGCACGGTCGGCTGAGCCCACACCGAGGGCGACTCATGCACCCATACCGAAAGCGGAAGCGATTCGAGCCAGGCCAGCACACCCATGGACGCGTCAGTGACGGCGCTTCAGTATACGTCCTGGCGACGCTCGATGCGCATCGAGATCGCGAGACAGCTGTTCGATCAATCGCGAAATGCGGATTTCAACGTTTCTCGAAGACATCCTTTGCGGCTCGAGGCCGGTCAGTCCGTCTTCGTGGCAGCGCTGTCGGAGTGGGAGACAACGATGTATGTCACCGTATCCCAGGCGTTGTGGATGCCGATGAGCAGCAGGCTGAGCGCCGCAGCTCCGATGACGAACAATGCGCGATGGGAATGGCTGCGCAGCAAGGCGGCGGTCACCGTCAGCGCCGCGTAGCTGACGCACGGCAGTACACCGTGCCACAGCCAGTCTTCCCAGACCGGCTCGTAATCGGTCTGACGACGGGCGCGGTAGACCACGATCGCGCCATAGGCGAGCCCGCCCAGGCCGCATATCCCCAGGGCGATCGACAGGGTGACGAACGAAGCCCATGGAGCGCTCATGATCGCGGACACGACCAGGGCGCCAGCCAGGTGCACGACCGTCGGCGTCCCAAACGCGCTGAGCGAGCCCTCCGTGGCGCGGCGCCTGTCAGCGACGAGCGTCATGACGACAAATTGCAGTCCAATCAGCGCTCCACCGGACGATCCCACGATGACATAGAAGCTTTCCCAGGAGGAGAGTGCACGCGCAGATTCAGTCATTCATGGCTCATGCCCATGCGCGGGCGGCTTCACGACCCGGGTCCTCACGGAAAGGCCGGCAGCGGTGCGGGGACCCCGGGCGCCAGCGGCGTCCGCGCGGTGTTGAGCAACATCGCGACCATTGTGTAGTAGCCCGAGATGCTCACGGCGTCGACGACGGCCTGCTCTCCAAACTTCGATACTGCGCGTGCGTAGGTCGAATCGCTGACCGTTCGATTGTGGAGCAGTTCCTGGATCAGGTCGTAAAGGCTCGCCTCGTCTTCTGCCATCTGCGCGGGCCGGCGGCCTTCCGCGATGGCTTTGGCGACCTCGGGATTCAATCCGCCTTTGACCGCGAGCGGTTGATGAGCGTTCCACTCGTAGTTCTGACCCCATTCCCGGGCGGTCATCAGAATGACGAATTCACTCAGTCTGGGCGGCAGCGTGCTGTTGAATCGCAGGTAGTCGCTCAGCATCAGCGTGCGCGACATCAGCTCCGGACTTCGTGTCAGCACGGCCCACGGGCCGCCCGGCTCTCCGCCGCGTGCCTTCTTGTATTCATCAACGGTCTTCTTCTGCGCCGGTGTCAGCTTGTCGGAGGGTATCGGCGGCATTCTGTCCTGGGCGCTCGCAGACGCCCCGAAGAGCAATCCGAACACGAACGTCCCGGCCAACAGGCGCACGATTGTCTTGGTGCTGCCGCATGTCATTGGAACCTCCAGGCACGCGTTCCCGCATCCGGCGGGGACGCCGCGCGGTTGATGATGCTGGAATTCTACACGCCTTGCGCTGACGTCCGACACGAGGCCGCAGAGCACTCCTGGTGCCATGTGCACGCTGATTCGCGACCATACATTGACCGCCGAGCGCGCCGAACACGCCGAGAATTCCAATGAATCAGTGATCTCGGCGAGCTCTGCGAGTTCGGAGGGAGTACGGATTCAGCGAAGACAGCGCCCCCAGTACTCCGGATAAATCCCGAAAACGGCGCACGTAGAGCGTCCGCCCGAGCGTGCACCAAGGCGCTCCAGCGGCGTCACACTTACTGCGGAGGCAGTGAGGCGACGTATGCGGAAATCGCGATGATGTCGTCTTCGGACAGATTGGTGACGACAGCCTTCATCAACGCCGCCGCCTTCCCCGCGCTCGAGCCGTACCGCATATCGAAGAGCTGCCGCGCGACATACAGCGGTTGCAGCCCCGCGAGCCTCGGCACTTCGCCCAGGCCTTTCAACCCCTCGCCGTGACAGATGGCGCATTGCACCGTCTTCCCCGACGGTCCGCCTTTGACCAACGCCGCGCCTCTCGCGATGCTGCCGGGTGGCACGTAAGCGATGAAACCGGAATGCGGATCCCGGATTTCCGTGCGGAACGGGTCCGCGGGGACTTCAAGAATGCGATGTCCGATCGGCTCGGTGCCTCCGTCGGGATGCAGTTGACGATGACGGCCGGCGGTGGCGATGAACGTCCGGGGCGGCGTCGCGGTCTCGATCACCTTCACCCAGACCGTGGGCTTCAAAGCGGCGAAATATTCGGCGGCCTGGCGAACGTCGTCGTCCGACGCAGCTCGTGCGATGGGACCCATGCGCGCTTCGTCCTTGCGCGTGCCCGCCTTGTAATACGCCATCTGCCGGATCAGGTACTCGGCGGGCATGCCGGCGATGTCGGCGGATTCCGGATGGCCCTGGCCGGACATCAGATGGCACGAGCCGCACGCCATGGTGATCCCGGTATCGCCTTTCACCGATCGCGGCGCAGCGGGGTGTTCATCGGGGAACCAGTCCGGCGGGTTCGCGTTTCCGGCGATCCTGGCGGCGTCGTACTCCTTCGCGCTGCCGGGCGCCCTGACGATGCCTTCCGGCCGTACGGCGGTCGGCTGAATCTTGTCGGGGATGTTGAATGCCCAGTCGGGAAGTCCCGCGGGGACGGTGAGCGCTGCCTGCGCGTTGAGCTCCCGTACGAGAAGAGAGAGCAGAGCGAAGGCGCACACGAGAACGGCGATACGGACGAACGTGTTTGCCCGGGGGATTCGGCGGATCACGGCGGATCTCCTCTCCCGTTCGCGATGAAGGTCGACTGTACACTGCCCCGGCGAGGGTGACGAAGTTTATCAGAACTGTGAGGTCAATCGCGGCGCCTGTCCGTACAACGTCGGATCGTTCCTGGCGAACGGCGGATATACTGCGTCACGCGCCAACCGGGCGCGGGAGTTGAAGGCCATGAAAGTCTTTCACCTGTGGCTCATTGTTCCCATGATGGCATGCGCACCGATTGAGGCATGGGCGGCCGACGATCCGTACGCCGCGCAGCTTTTCGCGCAGCGCTGCGCCTCGTGTCACGAGGCCGCGGCCGGGGGCGCCGCGCGCATCCCTTCGGTCTCGCAGCTGAAGGCGATGACGCCGACGGCGATTCTGAAGACGTTGGAGAGCGGCGGCATGCGAGCGCAAGCCGCTGCGCTGTCGACCAACGAACGTCAGGCGGTCGCCAACTTTCTCGGAACGGCGGTGACCACGGAACGGCGCCGGGAGGAGCTGGCGAATCCGTGTCCGGCTGGCGTCGGCGGGAAAGATGTCTGGAAAGACGGCCCAAGCTGGTCCAACTGGGGCGCCGGTCTGACGAACACGCGGTTTCAGACCGCCAGGCAGGCTGGGCTGAGGGCCGAGGATGTGCCGCGGCTCACACTCAAATGGGCGTTCGCCTTCCCGGATTCCGCGGTGCTGCGTTCGCAGCCGGCAGTGTACGGCGGCAGAGTGTTCGCGGGGAGCCAGAACGGCGACGTCTACGCGCTGGACGCCGCCACGGGCTGCAGTCACTGGACCACCACCGTGGAGGCTGAGGTGCGGTCCGGGATCACCATCGGGGAAGTCGCAGGGAAGCCCACACTGTTCTTCGGGGATTCCTCCGGCTACCTTTACGCCCTGGACGGGGCTACCGGGAAGCAATTGTGGAAGCTGCGGCTGGACGAGCACGCCGCTGCGAAGGCCACGTCCACGCCCGTGTTCCACCAGGGACGACTGTATGTGGGTGTCGCTTCGCTCGAAGAAGCGTTGGCGGTGGCGCCCGCCTATGTCTGCTGCACCTTCCGCGGCAGCGTGTCGGCCGTCCAGGCGGCGGACGGGAAGGTTCTGTGGAAGCGATACATGATCGATGAGGTTGCGAAGGAGCGGCCGCAGACGAAACGCGGCGCGGCGGTCTACGGCCCTTCCGGAGTCGGTGTGTGGACCGCTCCGACGCTCGATCCGGGTCGCGACACCATGTACGTGACGACGGGCGACAATTACTCTGATCCGACGACACCCCTCAGCGATGCCGTGGTGGCGTTGCGGATGTCCAACGGGGAAATCCTGTGGTCGAAACAACTCACGGCCGGCGATGCCTGGAACAGCGCCTGTATGCTCGTCGATAAGGTGAACTGCCCCGATTCCGACGGTCCCGACTTCGACTTCGCGGCCTCGGCGATGCTGCTTTCTCCTGGCAACGGACGGCGCGTGCTGGTGCTCGGGCAGAAATCCGGCATGGCGTACGGCATCGATCCCGATCGCCAGGGCCAGATACTGTGGCAGGCGCGAGTGGGAGAAGGCGGCGCGATCGGCGGCATCGAGTGGGGTCCAGCGACTGACGGCCGCAACGTATACATCGCCCTGTCCGATGTGCGCTTTCAGGTGTCGCGTGTCGCCGGCGGCAACGACCGGGTCTACGAACTCGACCCCACCAAGGGCGGCGGGATGTTCGCGTTCACGGTCGACAACGGCGAGCGGGTCTGGCAGACGCCGCCGCCCGGATGCGGCGACCGCCGGCCATGCAGTCCAGCGCAATCGGCAGCAGTGACGGGGATTCCCGGCGCGGTGTTTTCCGGATCGCTCGATGGGCACCTTCGGGCGTATTCGACTGCGAACGGCAAGATCCTGTGGGACTATGACACGATGCGCGAGTTCAAGACGGTCAATGGCCTCCCGGGACACGGCGGCGCGCTGGACGTGGGAGGCCCTGTGGTCGCGGGCGGGATGTTGTTTGCCACATCCGGATCCGCGCAGCGAAACGGCTTGCCTGGCAACGTGCTGTTGGGATTCGCGGTAAGCCGCCAGCAGGAAGTCGAAAAGCTTAAAGTCAAAAGTGAAAAGTGAAAGCAACTTTCGACTTTGAACTTTGAACTTTGAACTTTAGCCGGAGGCATGATGGGATCAGCGACAGTGCTCTTCTTGGCCGCTGCGGCCTTCGCGCAGGCTACCGGATCCATCACCGGCACTGTCGTGGACCTTGGCGGCGACGTGGTCGCGGACGCGCCCATCCAAGCCACCAACATGGCCACAAAGGCGATCTACAAAGCGGCCAGTTCGGAAAAGGGCAGCTACACCATCGCGCAGTTGCCGGCCGGCGTCTACGAGCTGTCGGTCGCCGCGCCCGGGTTCAATGCGTATTCTCAGCAAAACCTGGCCGTTGCGGCAGGACAGACGCTGCGCTTCAATATCCGCCTCATCGACTTTCAGTTGGGCACGTTGGGAGACGGTCGGGAATTCCAGGTTTCGCGGATCATGCCACATGCGACGCCCTCCGGGCCCACTCCCCGCACACGGGAAGGCAAGCCGGACCTGTCGGGAGTGTGGTACGCGCAAAGGATTGTCGATCCAGGTAAACCGGAGCCGCTGCCATGGGCCGACGCGCTTCAGCGCGAGCGTGCCGCGAACAACTCGAAAGACTCGCCCGGCGCGCACTGTCTGCCGCGGGGATTGACCAACGCCGGAGCGTTGTTCCCATATAAGCTGGTTCAAACTCCTTCCCTCCTGGTCATGCTCTTCGAGGACGACACGCCCAGCCATCGTCAGGTGTTTCTGGACGGACGCGGGCATCCCAAGGATCCGAACCCGAATTGGATGGGACACTCGATCGGCCATTGGGAAGGAGATACGCTGGTCGTCGACACGGTGGGCTTCAATGATGAGTCGTGGCTCGACAACATCGGTCATCCGCACACTGAAAAGCTGCACATCATCGAACGCCTGCACCGCGTGGACCTGGGCCACCTGGAAATCGAATTCACGATCGAGGATCCAGACACCTATTCGAAGCCCTGGGTCATCAAGAGAGTCGCCGATCTCAATACCAAAGATGAGATCGGAGAATACGTCTGCATCGATAAGGATGCGGCCCACCTGGTTGGCAAGTAAGAGCGCCTTTCGAAATCATGGCTCACATGTCTTCCACTGAATCGATCTGAAGCGGCAACGAAGACAGGGATCGCGGCGTCATCGCTCTTCAGTCGCAGAAGGCAAATGTAAAATCGGTTCGGAAAGGGACTACCAACGGCGGTAGCACTGACATTGGCGACGTGGCGCCGGCGAGTCGATCGCTCGACGCCATCGGCGGCTACTGAGGAAACGTGTAAATCTCCATCAAGGTATCGGCGTCGCTCGTCCTGTGATCCGAATGGAATGGAAAGACGCTCACGCCGTGAGGTGTGGATGACGAGTAATCGCCCGGTCCGTTCGCGTTGCCGTCGAAATTGGACGGCGCCGTTGTAAGACGGACGTTGGCCGCCCAGGTCAATCCGCCGTCGGTACTCTGGGTCGCGTACACCTCCGACAGGCAGTTCGTCTGATCGTCCCGCCGGTCATAGAAAGACACGGTGACAGTCGCGCCATTTACCGCCAGTGTCGGATGGTACTGGTGTGCGGCGCCGGCATCATCGTTCAATCTCACCGGAGCACTCCATGTCGCGCCGCCATTGGTAGAGCGCACGTAGAGGATGTCGAAACCGCGGTTGCGAATCGAATCGGCGTAAACGAGGTGCAATACGCCGTTGGCGCCGACCTTGAGCGCATGTGCGGGGCCCTGTTCACGTCCGCCGTTGCATCCGATATCCGCGCCG
>Ga0068858_100008029_pt1 | contig 10161 bp, 9 predicted proteins | sample KBSSwiS12_FD_66589 | JGI IMG/M metagenome (GOLD analysis project Ga0068858, IMG submission 66589) | Switchgrass rhizosphere microbial communities from Kellogg Biological Station, Michigan, USA - KBS Switchgrass S1-2 | ecosystem: Host-associated > Plants > Roots > Rhizosphere > Soil ... | reverse complement strand
ATCCGCGTTGACAGGGACCGCAATAGTGGCAGGGGGCGCGGTCTCCCAGTGGTTTCGTGAGATTGGCCACACGTCCGATGGTCACACACCGTTTTGGATAGTGTTGAGTTAGCCGAGATTTGAACGCCTTCTCAACGACGTTGAGCTCCATCGGCGGCAAAAATTCACTATCGGGAAGCTGCGGGAGACCGAGTGATTCACCGCTGACTCCGATGAACCGCTCCACGTGCCCATACCAGCTTGCAATATCGGCGTAGCGAATCGGCCAATCGACTCCATGGCCGTCGAGTTTGTTGGCCTCGAAGTCCAGGTCGCTCCATCGGTAGCTGTGCCGTCCCCACAGCAACGATTTTCCGCCGACCACGTCCGCCCTGAGCCAGTGGTAAGGTTTTTCAGGAGTCTGAACGTAAGGATTCTCGCGATCGTTGTTCCAGTAGCGCAACGTGGTGTAGTCGAAACTGCGTGCATGACGTTGCACGGAGTAGTCCGTTGCATACAACTGCCTGTTCGCCAGATTGCGGTTGGGCATCTGCCAGGAAGGCATGTGCTCGGTTGTGTAATCCCGGGAATGCTCGAGTGGCTTGCCGCGCTCGAGCACGAGCACTCTGAGGCCCTTTTGTGTGAGCTCCTTCGCGGCCCAACCCCCGGTGATTCCCGAGCCCACGACGATTGCATCGAAATCATAACTCTCAGTCATCTGCTCACCATGACCATTGGCGACCGACGGTCTCGAAGTCGAGATCGCCGTCATATTTGCCGGGAACCGGGTCGTAACTCAGCTCCTGAGTGGAGCCGACTTCCGAGGTGTAGTAGCCGAGCACCGTGAGTAACTTCAATTTGTAGAAAAAAGGGGACTGCTCGTCGGGGACATCGCGAATGCGACGTCCTGAGGTTTCCTCGTAGCCGCGGGAACTGTCTTCCGCGGCGCTCAGGGCCTTGGTCTGCTGCTCGGGATCGCATTCAGTGAACGGCCTGCTCCAGGCCTGGCGGCAGAAGACATCCAGACTCGCGAGACCCTCCCGGAAAATCTCCCGCTCCTGCGGTGAGTACCAGTTGCTGACAATCTGATCTATAAAAGCCGGCACTCCCGCGTCGATGGCTCCCGGTGTGTCAGTACGTGGAAGGATCAGTTCGGCCAGTTGCCGCACCAGCTCGCGCTCGAGCGGCTGAAGAGCAGACTGGGCGGGGGGCACATGAAGAGCGGCCCCGCGAAGGGCCGCTTCTGCGACTGCGCTGACCAGCGTTCCCCCCGCCGCGAGTGCGAGTTGAGTCAGTAGTTCGCGTCGATTCATGGCGCGGTACCTCTCCCGAGTTCAGAGTCCCGGAATTGAGCAGCGAAGGCTTTCCGTTCGAGCTGAGCACGCGGGGTACGGTCGGTGATCGAGACGAGTACGGCGATGAGCACCGCGGCGCCGAGCGAGAAAAGTGTTGGATACTCGTAGGGGAAGACTGGATGCCCGTGGCCCAACACCTCCACCCAGACCTTCTTGCTGAGAACGATTAGTCCGACTGACAGAACGAGGCCCGTCATCGCACCGGCGACAGCACCTCGGGTGGTCAGTCCGCGCCAATACATGGTCAGAAGCAGAGTTGGCGAATTGACGCTTGCAGCCATGACGAGTGGTAGCGTCGCGAGAAATCCAACGTTTTGATGCTGAAATAATATGGCGGTGTAAATCGCGGCAGCGCCGAGCAGAACCGTGGAGAGTCGGGATATCCTCAGCTCTTCGGTTTCAGTCGCAACGCCGTGCTGCCAAACATTTTTGTACAGGTCCTGCGACACGGCAGAGGCCGCCGCGAGCGTCAGCCCGGAAACCACCGCAAGGATGGTCGCAAATGTCACCGCTGCGGTCAGTCCCAGCAATGTGTCCCCGCCAAGCGCCTGTGCGAGATGCAGAACCGCCATGTTGGGCCCTCCCACCAGCCCTTCGGGCCTGACCAGGGCGGCGGCGGCGTAGCCCAGTACGATCACCATGAGTTGAAACAATGCGATGATTGCAGTGGCGCTCGACAGTGAACGGCGTGCAGTTTGTGCATCCTTTACGGTGAAGAAGCGCATCAGCACGTGCGGCAGACCAGCCGGGCCGAGCGCAAATGCCAGTCCCAACCCGACCGCGCTGATGCCGTCCGGTAGAAGCCGTCCCGGCTGCAGATATCGATCCGGATCCGCCTGGGTCTTCGATGCGGCGCCGATCAGGCAGTCCGCGCTCAACCCGAAGCGTCCGATCACGAGCAGTGTCATGGCCAGTGCTGTCAACATCAGGAGGCTCGCTTTGATGATCTGAATCCACGTCGTCGCCACCATCCCGCCAAACGTGACGTAGATCACCATCAATGTGCCGACCAACACGATCGCCTGCGTGTAAGGAATGCCAAAAAGGGTTTGTACCAGCGTACCCGCTCCGACCAGTTGGGCGATCAGGTAGGCGCCGGAGAGACACAGTGTACTTACGGCCGCCAGGATCCGAACTGGCCGTGCAGACAAGCGATATCCGAGCGCATCGGAAAAGGTGAAGCGCCCCAGGTTGCGCAAGCGCTCGCCGACCAGAAGTATGGACGGCTCCGAAAGTCCAAGAATCCTGCTGCTGACGGGTCCTGTGTTCGGCAACGCGTTGCGTGATGTGACGGGGCTGCTGAGTCTCTCGGACTACCGCCCGGCTGATTTCGACGCGCTCAGCACGGCGCTCGATCGGCTCGCCGAAACCCGTGCCCAGCCGACGTTACGCGCGCTTGGTGTGGGCGCATCGATCTCATTCCTGGCTGCGGGAGAGATCGATGATGCCAGCCAGGCGGTGCCGGTACTCAGGTTGGCGCCTATCCGTGTAGAGGGACATCCGTGAGCAATGTGCCACCGCCGGTCCTGGCTGCGCGCGGGTTGTGCAAGAGCTTTCCAGGTGTTCGCGCTCTCCAGGACGTGAGTCTGGAGTTGCGTGCTGGGCGGCTGCTGGCATTGCTGGGGGAAAACGGCGCGGGGAAGTCGACACTGTTGGGTATCCTTGCGGGTGTGACCCGGCCGGATAGTGGTGATGTGTTGGTTGCGGGGCAGGCTGTGCACTTCTCGAGCACGCGACAGGCGCGCGAGCGGGGCGTGGTCGCCATTTTTCAGGAGCTCAGTCTCGCCGGTAATTTGACAGTGGCCGAGAATATTTTTCTCGGGCGCGAGCCGCGGACGCGGTTGGGCACCATCGATTACGGAGCGATGAACGCGAGCGCCCGAAGCCTTCTCGAGCGCCTGGGTGTCGAAATCCCCGTCGAGACCCGGGTTTCCGCCTTGCGCGTCAGCCAACAGCAGACTGTTGAGCACAAGTTCGAGGAGTTGACTGAGATAGCGGACGACGTCGTAATCATGAGAGACGGCGAGGTGGTCGCCGCACGAGCGTTTGCCGAGCTCACGCATGCTGAAATCGTACGCCTCATGGTGGGTCGCGAAATGCGCCCATTCGCCTTGCAGCCGAATCGAGCAACTGCCGAGGAAGCGTTGCGGGTCGAGAAGTTGTCTTTGCCCCATCCAACGCGTCCGGGTGACCATGTTGTCAAGGATGTCAGCTTGCGGGTGGCACGCGGTGAGGTGGTTGGCCTTTTTGGTCTGGTCGGCGCCGGCCGCACCGAACTGCTCGAAACGATCTTTGGCGCTCACAGTCAACGGGCTCGCGGCCAAGTGTGGGTTGCGGGCCGGCGCATTACGGGAGACTCGGCCGCGGCTATTTCCGGCGGGCTCGCACTCGCACCCGAAGACCGCAAGCGCGATGGGCTCATTCTGGGGCTCGGCGCACGGGAGAATGCCGGACTCGCCTCGACCCGGGCCTCAGCGCGCTTCGGTTTGCTGAGCCCGCGACAGGAACAGGGCCGGCTCGATCCGCTGTTCGCCCAACTCCAGTTGAATGTGCGCTCTCCCGGGCAGCCGGTGCGCAACTTGAGCGGCGGCAATCAACAGAAAGTGGTGCTCGCGAAGTGGCTGGCGACCCAGCCGGAGGCGCTGCTGCTCGATGAGCCGACCCGCGGCATCGATGTCATGGCCAAAAACGAGATCTACGCGTTGATCCACCTGCTGGCCGGCCGGGGACTCGGCATCCTCCTGGCGTCTTCGGAGTTACCCGAAGTACTGGCTGTCTGCCACCGGGTCATCGTCCTGTGTGAAGGCTGCTGCACCGGCGAGTTTACGCGTGCCGAAGCTACTGCGGAGCTGCTCATGCAGGCGGCGTTGCCCCGTAATCTCGCGAGGCACGCATGAAGTCCGCATCGCTTGCTTCGTTGGCTCGTTTTCAATCGCTGCTCGCGTTGGCGGTACTGATGGTTGCCTTGAGCCTCGCGAGCGATCACTTCCTCACCGCCGAGAACGGCGTGAATATCCTGCGGCAGATCTCCGTCAACCTGTGCCTGTCGATCGGGCTCACGCTGGTTATTCTCTCGGGGGGCATCGACCTGTCGGTCGGCGCTGTGTTGGCTCTTGCCGGTGCCGTGGCTGCCGGGTTGTTGAAGAGCGGACTCGAGCTGCCGATGTGGAACGTACATCTGGAGCTCACGGTCGCCGGCGCCGTCACGGTCTCACGCTGTTGGATGTGTCTCCGTTCTGGCAGCAGATTGTGAAGGGTGCGGTGATTGCTGTCGCCGTGGCTCTGGATCGGCGCAGCAGCCGGCAGGAGCGATTGAGTTGAATCAAAAGGTGGAATCATGAATGTAGGGCGCAGCCTGGTCGGAATGGTCATCTTGTGTGTGTCGGAGCTGGCAGTAGCGCACGACGCTGCTTCCTTCGAGGTGCTCGAGCCTGTGCGGTTGTATCAGGGCGCGGCGCCGGGTGTTACAGAAGGCGGTTGTCCCGAGGTGATGATCGGGCAGGTGCCCGATCGCGTCATCTACAACGTCACTGTGCCGACATATCAACCGTTTCTGCCGTCGAAAGACCGGTCCACGGGCACCGCCGTCATCGTCGCTCCCGGGGGAGGATTCGAGCTGCTGGCGATCGACAATGAAGGAATCGAAGTGGCCAAATGGCTCGCCGAACGCGGCATTGCAGCCTTTGTCCTGAAATATCGGGTGGCCCAGACGGATCCCAACAACCCGCCGAAAGTGGGGCTGGCCCGCCAGCCGCCGCAGGTCGCTCCAGCGGCTTGCGCCGTGTCCCTGCCCGCAGCCGGAACAATAGACATAGTCACGCGCGGCGCTCCCGGCATTGCCGATGGCATTGCAGCGATCCAACAGGTTCGCGAGCACGCCAAGCAGTATCACATCGATCCAAAGCGCATCGTCATGATGGGGTTCTCGGCGAGCGCAATGGTAACGACAGGCACTGTGTTGCAGCAGGACGCGGCGGGTCGTCCTGACTTTGCGGCGCCGATATATGGAGGCCCTTTCGGATCAATGCCGGCCATCCCGACAGGATTGCCGCCGCTGTTTATCGCGGTGGCTCAGAATGACAGGCTGGTGGGTGCGCCGGCGAGATCGTTCTACGAAGCTCTGTTGGCAAACGGTTATCACCCGGAGCTGCATGTGTTCAACGGCGGCAGTCACGGCTTCGGCATGCATACGTTGGGAACAACGAGCGATCACTGGAAGGACTCCTTCTTCTGGTGGCTGGAGTCGCTGGGCTTGACCCAGAAGCCGAGTGATCCTCCGCGACCGCCCACGCCGGCGTTCGCACGGCCGCTGACCCCTTGAGTTGAATTGCGATGACATGCACCGCTGTAGCTGATCGCTTTCCCGGCAAGCGCGCGTTCTGGACAGTGTTGTGTGTGGCTGCGCTGAGCGGGACTGCTCTCTGCCGCGCTGCGCCTGCGGGCCCTGAGCTGAGTTTCGTGCGGGGTCCCGTAAACGCGGAGGATATCGTGGCCATTCCCCACAGCCGCTGGCTCATCGCGAGCAATTTCATGATGGATCGGGGTAAGGAACACCCGGGAGATCTGTATCTCATAGACCGGAGGCGGCGGACATGGTCCACGCTGTTGTCGGATGCCAATCTCTCAGGACCGGCGCGAGCGGAATATTCGACCTGTCCTGGTCCACCGGCACGGAGTAGCTTCGGATCCCACGGCCTGGCGTTGCGCGAAGGGTCTCACAGGCATCATCAGCTTTATGTTGTGAACCACGTGGCGCGAGAGTCCGTGGAGATCCTGGACATTGCCGCGGAGCGAGAGACCGTCCAGTTGCGATGGGTTGGTTGTGTCTTGATGCCGGCTGGAACACTGGCGAATGCAGTTGCCCCGCTGCCCGATGGGGGATTCGTCGTTACGAGCATGTTCGACCGGTCCGATCCCGACCGATGGAAGAAGCTGGCCGAGGGCATCGATACGGGCGTGGTTTATCGTTGGGAGCCGAACGAAGCGCTGACGCGAGTGACTGGCACAGAGGCCTCAGGAAACAACGGGATAGTGGTAGATGCCGCCGGCACGCTCTTCGTAGCGGCCTGGGCGGGAAAAGCAGTTCTACGCTTGAGGTTGAATCACGGTGTTGTCACGCGGGAATCGGTCCCACTGGACTTTCTGCCAGACAACCTGCGATGGGCGCCCGACGGGTCTATTCTGATTGCCGGGCAGAAGCGCGACCTGAGTAAGTTCTTCGAGCCGTGCCAGCCGGCGCCGTGTCGCATCCCTTGGGCCGCGGCACGTCTGAATCCTAGAACGCTGCAAGTCACTGTCATCACTCAGGGGGATGGCACTGACTTCAGCGATGCAACCTCGGCGCTCGAAGTGGACCATGAGATCTGGTTGGGCTCCGCGGAGAGTGACGCCCTGGCGATCTATGAGCGCGATGCTACCGGCAGTCGAGCACTGGACCTGGAGGGTGACCGGTGACGTCCTCAACTCCCGAAACCGCATCCGGGTTGCCGGCTTTCGGGGTACCCAACCGACTGTGCGAACAGAACACGTTGCTCCGTGCGTAACCCCAGTCGACGGGCGAGGTCCGTTCGGTGACAGCCGTGAAACCAGGCTGCCAGGCCTCGGGAAGCCGCAAACAAGTACACGTTGCCCGCAATGATCCCCGTGTCTACGTAGTAATACGACTTCTGAACTTCTATTTCCAACAAGGCAGGTTCGATAGTCTCGGCAGCATGCATCAACCGATCGAGATCGGCGACAAAGATCAATTGGACCGGGGCTGCCGCATTTGCGTCTCGCTGACCCGGGGTCAGGGCCCCGACACGCAGGTCCTGCAGTACAACTGTCTCGAGCCGAAGGTTCAGGGCATCATATAGATATACGCCCGATTCGAGGGCGACGTAGACATCGATCTCTTGTGAGTTGCTGGCAGAAGCGGCGGTGCGACCAGGCAGTCCGTGAGGACCGACGGCTCGATTCACTCCACAGGCGGCCCATAACAGGTTTGAGAGCTCCTGAATGGGTATGGGGGCATTGCTGATCTGTCGAGTTGTCCGGCGCCGGGCGAGAGATGTGAAAACAGATGCACTGCCAGTCTCCCTCGGCGGTGGAAGTTGAATGACACGCAAGTCGCATTGTTCGTGAGGCAACATGGGCGCGCGAAAGGATATCCGGTTTTCAAGGATGATTTCTCGAATGGAATTATCGACCTCGACCGCGCCGCAATTCCATAGTGGCAATTACGGATATGTGTACGCAATTCGCCGTCGGCCAGACCCGGTAACGGATCCCCATGCGGATACCTATTGAATAACCTGCAATCGGCTACGGCGGTCTAGACAACGCCGGACCAACTTCGTTGCCTCGAGAACGCTGAGTGGAAACAACCCAACCAGCAGGCTGAGCGCGCAATCGGCAAGAGACAACTGGCCGATCTGGAAGAGGTTCTCCATAGCGGGAATGTGATGCAGCGCCAGCTGCGCCACCACTGAGAGGAAGACAACCGCGAGCAGCGCCACGTTCGTAAATGCGCCAACCTCCCAAAACAGTCGGGTGGTGCTCCGAGAGGCGAAGGAGCGGAAGAGCTCTCCAAAGACGATGACCGAGAAGGCGAGATTACGCGCCTCGACGAGGTCTCGCGTTTTGAGCGCCCAGGCAAAGATGCCCAAGGTGGCAACGGTTTGAAGTACCGCAGTGAAGGCGATGGCGCTCCACTCAGGCCGGCCCAAGATGGGCTCATCCGAGCGCCGAGGCGGTCGCTTCATGACATCCTGCTCGGGAGGATCGACGACCAACGCAAGTGCCGGCGCGCCGTCGGTAACGAGGTTGATCCACAAGAGCTGTAATGGGAGAAGTGGCAACGGCAGCCCCATGACAGATGCCAGGAGCATGACGGCGAGCTCGGCAGCGTTACCGGAAAGAAGGTATACGAGTGCTTTACGAATGTTCTCAAAGATGCCGCGCCCCTCGCGTACGGCGGCCACAATGCTTGCGAAATTGTCGTCCGTCAGCACCATATCGGCGGCTTCACGGGTGACTTCTGTTCCTGTCTTGCCCATGCAAATGCCGATATGCGCCTCACGCAGCGCGGGCGCATCGTTGACACCGTCTCCCGTCATGGCGACCACGGCGGAACGCGACTTGTAGAGCCGAACGATTTTGAGCTTATCCTCCGGTGACGCTCGTGCGTACACCGACTCCTCCGGCGCCTCGGATGTACGCACGATGCCGAGCTCACGGGCGATGACCAACGCGGTCGTAGGATGATCCCCCGTAATCATCACTGTCTTGATTCCTGCCTCACTGGCAGCCGCAATAGCCTCGATAGCTTCGGTACGGGGCGGATCGGCAATTCCTACCAGGCCGAGCAGTTGGAGATTCTCCTCCCGTGGGCTGTTGCCAACCGCCACCGCGAGGACGCGAAGCCCCCGGGTTGCCAGCTGCGCATGGGCTTCGCTCGCGCCCTCAGTGCCCGTGCTGCAACGGGGAAGCACCGTCTCGAGTGCACCCTTCACATAGAGCACGCCATCCGCGCGGAAAATGGACATACGTTTGCGTTCTGAGTCAAACGGATTAACCGCTTGCCGTGCGCGCGATCGTTCAATCGCGTCGCGGCGGATTCCACGCTCGGCCGCAGCCATCAGAATCGCCACTTCGGTGGTATCACCGATGCCGCTTCGCTCATCAGCTGACAGCTCGGCATCACTACAGGCCGCCGCCGCATCGATCAGCCGATTGTGGTCGGGGCCCCACATTTCCCTGACGGTCATAACTCCAGTCGTGAGCGTCCCCGTCTTGTCAGTACAGATGACGCTGGCACAGCCAAGCGTTTCGACAGCATGCAGTTTTCGCACGAGCACATGTCGCGACACCATGCGCTGTACTCCCACAGCCAGTGCGATGGTGACAATGGCGGGCAAGCCCTCAGGCACGGCAGCGACCGCCAACGAAACTGCGGAAAGGAACACCGAGAAAATACCCGCCCCTCGTAGTAAGCCCAGTGCCGCAACGATCAGGACGATCCCAATACAGAGATAGAGCAACAGTCGGCTGACGCTGGCCAATCGCTGTTGCAGTGGTGTCTCGGTTTCCTCGGCTGTGGACAGGAGGTGTGCGACTTTGCCCAGCTCCGTCCGCATTCCCGTCGCGGTCACAATCGCGCGTCCAGTGCCGTTTGCGATCGACGTGCCCATAAAGACCGTGTTATGTCTTTCGGCCAGCGGCGCATCTGATGCAACCGGCACCGTCGATTTCTCTACCGGAGCACTTTCACCCGTGAGGGAGGCCTCGTTGGCCGTGAGGACGTACGCCTCTACGATCTGCCCGTCGGCTGCAACAATGTCACCTGGCTCCAGCAGCAGGAGATCGCCAACGACAACCTCAGCGGATGGAACCATGACGGGGTGACCGTCCCGCATGACGCGAGCACGCGGAGCGGTCATGGCGCGAAGGGCAAGGACGGATCGCTCGGCTTTGTATTCCTGGGCGAAGCCGACCAGTGCATTGATCACGACAATGGTGCCTATCGCAATCGCATCCGCAAGCTCTCCGAGCAGGCCAGAGATGATGCAGGCGCCCAACAAAAGCCAGATCACAGGACTGTTGAACTGGCGGGCAAAGATGAGCCATCGCGGTGTTGGCTTCTCGCGCTCAATCTCATTCGGACCCTGCTCGGCGAGCCGCTCGCGGGCTTCTTCGCGCGCAAGACCCTGGGAGGAGTCGAAAGGCTGATCCGCCCGTTCAAATGTGGGAATTGCATTCATGAGGCCACCTCTGCCGGGACCGGCTCAGCCAAGTGCCGGAGTTGAAAGCTGCGCCATACGACATACACAGCCGGAATGACCAGCAG
>Ga0068858_100008028_pt1 | contig 10165 bp, 7 predicted proteins | sample KBSSwiS12_FD_66589 | JGI IMG/M metagenome (GOLD analysis project Ga0068858, IMG submission 66589) | Switchgrass rhizosphere microbial communities from Kellogg Biological Station, Michigan, USA - KBS Switchgrass S1-2 | ecosystem: Host-associated > Plants > Roots > Rhizosphere > Soil ... | reverse complement strand
CGGCCGAGCATGGGCTCGTGGCTGCTCTACGGGCTCGGTGCGGAGACCCAGGAATTGCCCGGCTTCATCGTCCTCATGTCGGCGGGCAAGACCGGCCTTCAGCCCGTTTCGGCGCGGCAATGGTCCAGCGGCGTGCTGCCCAGCCGTTTCCAAGGCATCCAATTCCAATCGCGCGGCGACGCAGTGCATTACATCGGCAATCCCGAGGGCGTCTGCCAGAGCACGCAGCGCCAGGTAATCGACGAGATCGCGCATATGAACGGCATCCTCGCCGACGAGCAGCACGACCCGGAAATCGCCACCCGCATCGCGCAGTACGAGCTGGCGTTCAAGATGCAGAGCAGCGTGCCGGAGCTCATGGATTTCAAGAACGAGCCGAAGGAAATGCTCGACCTCTACGGCGTGACCCGCCCCGGAGACGGCAGCTTTGCCTCCAATTGCCTGCTCGCCCGCCGGCTCGCCGAACGCGGTGTGCGCATGATCCAGCTCTACCATCGTGCCTGGGACCACCATGGCGACCTCAAAGGCGGCATGGAAGCTGGCGCGAAGGACGTGGACCAGGCCACCGCCGCACTGATCACCGATCTCAAGCAGCGTGGTCTGCTCGACGACACGCTCATCCTCTGGGGCGGCGAATTCGGCCGCACGCCGATGGGCCAGGGTACCGGCCGCGACCATCACATCCTCGGCTTCAGCGTCTTCATGGCCGGCGGCGGCGTGAAGGCCGGCACCACCTACGGCGCCACCGATGAACTCGGCTACCGTGCCGTGGAAAACGTCGTCAACGTGCACGATCTCCACGCCACCATGCTCGCCCTCATGGGCATCGACCACAAGCGGCTCTCGACCAAGTTCCAGGGCCTCGACGTGCGCCTGACCAATGTCGCCGGAAACATCGTCAAGCCGATCATGGCGTGATCCCGGTGCGCGGGGCATCACGCCCTTCGCACGCTCGCTCCCACCTTACACACGGAGGTGCGCGGCGAGGTGAGTCAGTCGGCCGCAGTTCGCAGACGCCCCGTTCGCGTGAAGTGTAACTTCAAAACGGGGGAGCGGTGAAAGGCGGCAGCGCTTGACCCTTCACGGTCTGCAGAGATCGAGATCAAGCGAGAGGGACGCGCCCCCGTTCTGCAAACTCCGCAGGTTGCGAACCGGGAAACCATTCCGTGTGTTGATCGCCTTGACGGCCAAAGTAGGTCACTCGCTTCCCGCGAAGAAAGGCAAAATAGCCCTGCACCCCAGCTTCCATGGCCCGGCGCGTGAAGTCCCGGTATTTTTGCCCGTTTTGCTGGCTGTCCAGGATATCAGCACGTATCCCTTCCAACGAAAATTCCCGTGCGACGGACGGTAATTCTTCGTAGTTGATGGGCGTGACAACGGCGTCGCCGTCCGCGCTGTAGAAGGTCTTTTTCATCCCGATGTAGTCCACATGGTAGTACTCGACGCCAGCCGCCAGCAATTGGCCAACGACCTTCGGGAATGGAAGGGTGCCAGCCAGCGTCTGGCGAGCCGTTTCGACGATAATGTTGGTGTTCATAGGATGGTCCCTTTGGTGGTTTTGTTACTCCATTCGATCACGACCGCGGGTAGTCACGTCCCACCCGTTGGCTGCGAGCAGACGTTTGATTGTCTTTAAGAATTCCTCTCGCTGCCGGGGGGAAAGCGTTTGAAAAAACGCCTGGTCGTTTTTGTCAGCGAGTGCGGCCAACTGCGGGACGATTTTTTTACCGCTGGCCGTGAGACTGAGCCCAACCGAGCGGCGGTCGTCGCCTTCGAACCGATCGACCAGGCGCTTATTCACCAACCTCTCCACCATGCGCGACAGCGAGCTCTTATCGACCCCTACCTGCCTGGCCGCTTGATTCAGCGTGAGACCGCGGCTCTCATAAAGCGTTCGCAGCACCACCCATTGCGCGACGGATACATCGTGCGCCTCCAGCCTTTCCGCAAAGCTGTGCGAGACGAAATTGGAAAGGCAGCGCAGCCAGTAACCAAGATGCTCTTCCAGATTACTGGGAACCGATTTGTTCATGCCTCACTATTGTTGCATATACAACCGTTGTCAAAGCATCCGTTCCGAAATTATGCGGACGTTGACTTACCCGCAGGAGGGCGGAAGGGGGCTGCGCCCTACTTCGCGGCCGGCGTCTCTACTTTCACGGCCGTCTTTTGCCCGAGCAGAAAGGACACCAAATCCCGCAACTCAGCCGGATTCTGAATCAGCCCCTCCGGCATGGGCGACCGATCCTGAAGTTCCCGCGAAACGATGTCCGCCTTCTTCACCGTGCGCCGCACTCCAGCCGGCAGGAGAAACTCCACTTCCGCTCCGGTTTCGCTGGTGATCAGCCCGGTCACGATGTCCCCATTTTTCAACTTGGCGAGCGTCCACCGAAAGAGCGGCGCAACGACTTTGTTCGGCGTGATGATCGACTCCACGATGTATTGCGCGCTAAAGCGGCTGCCCGCTCCCGCCAGGCTCGGGGCACCGCCGCCCGCTTCACCCTCTTTGATACCGTGGCATACGGTGCAACCCCGCGTGTTGAACAGCTCCTGCCCCTTTTGGGGATCGCCAGCCGCCGCTTCCTTCACCCAATCCAGCTTCGCATATGCCTCGGGCAATTCCATGAGACCGGTCGTGGTGGCATTGGCGATGGGTTTCGCCTTTTGGGGTGGCGCCGGGAAGCCGAGCAACGCATTCACCTGCGACTCGGTTTGGGCGTCCGCGAGCAGCCGCAAATAGAGCGCGGCTTGCTTGCCGAGGTTGGCGTCGGCGTCCGTGAGGCGGTCGCGGAGAAGATCCAGCAGTGCCAGATCATCGCTCGTCTTGTTCCGGCTCGCCCACGCTTCGCTCGCCGTGAAATTTCCCATCCTGGCGCGCTCCGTGAGCACCTCTTCCCCACCACCCGCGTAGGTGATCCGGTAAGCGTCCTTCTTGCTCGCGTCGAGCGAGGTCGTGGGATCCAGCGGCTGATCCCATGGCGGCAGCGACAGACGAAACCCGAGCGCTACCACCCCGGCGCGACGGCGCGGCAACTCCGGCGAACTGCAAAGCGCCCGGAGTTGCGCCACTGTGGCCCGCTGCGCCAGCAGGAAATTCGCCGCCTGGCGAATGTGGCTGAAGTCCTCCCCAGCCGCGGTAACGACCGCATCAAATGGCAATTCGGTCGTCTGATCTTGAAGCCCGGCCAGCGCCGCCTGCCGCACCCGCGGATCGTTGTCTTTCAACGACGCCATGAAGAACTCGCTCGCTCCCGTCACCCCAAATCGCGCCAGCGCGCTCACCGCTTCCGCGCGAATCCCGGCATCCGCATGTCCGGCAAGTTTCTGCACCTCACCACGAGCTGCCGGATTGGAAGCTGCCAGCCAGATGAGATGCGGCGCCGTGGGCGATTCCGCGTCCAGATTCGCGAGCCTGGCCGAAGAGTCGCCACGGCGCGTTAGTTCCGTGTGCGCGCGAAACCGATTGCTCCAATTCGGATTCCCCAGTTCGGCCAAAAGCTGTTCGCGTGAAGCGGCCACTTCATCGAATGCCATGAACGGCGCGTTTGCCGGGTCATTCGCGCGGGTGACCATCACCAGATCGCTCCGATACATCGGCGATCCTTCGTTGTGCACCATAAAGCACACCACGGCGAACAGCCGCCCTCCGCGACCGACAGCGACGCTCACGGGCCGCGCATCGCCATCGCCTGTCAGCAGGACTTCCTCCTTAGTCTTGAAGGAATCGCCCGCCGCCTGGAGCGGATACCGCGCGATCTTGCGCGAACCCCATTCGGGCACCAAAAGCGCGTGCCGGTACTTCTCCCCAAGAAACGCATCACCATAATAAGCCATCCCGATGGGCACGTAGCGCCCGAGATCGGGGCTCATCGTATCGAGCAGGTCGCTCCGCCACGGCTGCTTCTCGATCATCCACCCGCGCGGCCAGTTGAAATAGGAGTGGGGCGTGATGTGCAACAGGCGCCCGGGCACGTAATCGTTGGGCATCCCCTCGTGATCGTTGTCGTTGCCGAAGAGATTCCACTGTTCATCGAAGGCCAGCCCACAATCGTTGCGCGTGCCATTGGCGATCACGCTCAATTTCCGGCCATCGGGGCTCAGCCGCAGCACGCCTCCCTCGCCGGTGTAGGGTGTCGCCGCGTTGTCCGGCCCGTGATAGATCGGCCAGTGCCCGAAGTGGTCGGGGCGGCGGCGATAATCCCCGTAGTAAACGAGTTCGTCTCCCAGCGACAGGTAGAGATCGCCGTCCGGGCCGAAGGTCATCCCGTGCAACCCCTGGTGAACGTGAAACACCGGCCAGCCCCACATCAAACGCTCGGCGGCGAGTCCCTCGCGTTTGACCACGCCGTCACGCAGCAGGTAGAGCGCGGTCGTCGTGGCCACATAAAGGTCATGACCGCGGATCGCGATGTCGTAGACCCACGCGTCCTTGGGAAAGCGGAACAATTCCTGCCGCGGCTGGTAGAGCCCGCCGGCCGCCGGCTCATAGACAAACAGTGCCTCGCGTGATCCAGCAAACAGGCGCCCCACTCCATCCGCTGCCAACCCCAGAAACGACACTTGCGGATCGCTATCCACCGTCACCAGCTTCAGGTCCGGATCCGTCAGCCGATACTCGCCTTTGGCGCTCGCCGTGGCGTCAGACGGCACGGCGGAAAATCCTTCGGTCACGAGTAGCAAAGAGAACAACCCGGAGAGGCACTTTCGGATCATTGGAGCAGAGATGTTCATGGATCGAAAAAGGGCGGAAGATGTCAGCAATTCCAAACCAACCGCGTCACGGAAACTTGGTTTCCGTGACTTCGCCGCCGACGACTACTGCCTACTTCTGCTCTTCGCGGTACGGCTTGTTCTGCTTGTAGAGCTCGATGCGCGACTTGAGGTCCGCCTGCACTTCCGGCGTTTCCTGGCTCGACGCCTTCACCGCTTCCTCCTGCCACTTGATCGCATCGGAAAACTGCCCCTTCTCCGCGAAGGCCGCTGCCAGCGTGTCGAGATAGCCGGCGTTCTGGTAGCTGGTCAGTTCGCAGGCCTGGCTGGCCAGTTCCACCGCGCGCTGCCCGTTGCGCACGCCATCCTTCACGCCCGTGGCCAGCAGCCACGCGCAATCGTTGAAAGGCTGCGCCTCCGTGGGAAAGCGCTGCATCAGCGCGGTATAAGTGCCCAGGGCGTTTTCGAGATCGCCCGACCCATACTGCGCCGATGCCTTCCCGAGCAGCGCCCGGAAATCACCCGGCACCCCGGTGAGGATCGCCTGGTAATCGTTGATCGCGTCACTCCACGCCTTCTTGCTCCGGTGAATCTCTGCGCGCCCGAGCAGCGCCGGCACATCCTTGGGATTGAGGTTCAGTGCCGCGTTGAAATCGGCCAGCGCCTTGTCCATGTCCCCCAGTCCGGCGTAAGCATAGCCGCGCTGCGCCAGCGGCTGCGGATCCTTCGGCAGCAGATCGACCGCCTGCGAGTAATCTTCGACCGCTTCCTTGAAATCACCTTTCAGGTAGTTTACGCCGCCACGCCCGGTGTGACCCGTCGCGTCCTTCGGGTCGAGCTGGATGCAACGCTCGAAATCAGCCAGCGCCTCGTCCAGTTCCTTGCGTAATACATGCACCTGTCCGCGCGCCTGCAGCGCCTCGCGGCTATCGGGCTGCAGCGCCAGCGCCGCATTGAGATCGTTGAGTGAAGACTTGGTATTGCCGGCATCCCCCGAGACCAACCCGCGGAGAAACAGCGCCAGGTAATGTTGCGGATCGAGCCGGAGCGCCTCGTTGAAGTCGGCCAGCGCGTCGTCAAACTGCCGCTGTTTCTGGAAAACGTAGCCTCGATGGGCATAGGCCTCCGCCGTGGGCTTGAGCCGGATCGCCGCGTTCAGGTCGGGCAACGCCTTGTCATACTCTCCCTTGCCCGCCCGCAGCCGCCCCCGCCAGAAATGCGCGGCCGCATTGTCCGGGTCGTCGGTCAGCGCGGCATCGAGTGCCGCCAGGGCGTCGTCGACCTTGTTCTCCCGCAGCGCGTCCTCGGCCTCCTGCAGATGGTTCTTTTGCACCGTCTTGATCGCCCCGGGGCTCAGCACCGGCAGCAGGAGCAAAATAGCGAGGGGGAGAACGTGGCGAAGTTTGGCAAGGTGAAGCACGCGGCGACGGTCACGCGGAGTGGCCCGCAGGTCAAGTCCGACGCTACAAGCTTCTCCCTGTAAATTCTTCTCCACCTCCGCGCGAATCCGGCTACATTCCGCGCCCCTGCCATGTATCGTACCCATTCCTGTCAACAGCTTCGCCCCGCCGACATCGGCCAATCCGTCACACTCGCCGGATGGGTAAATACCAACCGCGACCAAGGGGGCGTCATCTTTATCGATCTGCGCGATCGCGAAGGCATCACCCAGATCGTCTTTCGCTCAGAGGAAAATGCGGACGCCACCACCTTGGCGCACAAGTTGCGCAGTGAAGACGTCATCCAGATCACCGGCAAAGTCTCCGCCCGCCTCGCCGGCACCGAGAACTCCAAGCTGGCCACCGGCGCCATCGAGATCATCGCCACCGCGCTAACCGTCCTCAACAAGGCCGACGTCCCGCCCTTCCCGCTCGATGACCCGAAGGTCAACGAAGACCTGCGCCTCGAGTACCGCTACCTCGACCTGCGCACTGAGCACATGCAGCGCAACCTCAAGCTGCGCCATCGCATCGTCAAAGCCACGCGCGATTACCTCGACGAGAAGGGCTTCCTCGAGATCGAGACCCCCGTGCTTTCCAACCCCACCCCCGAGGGCGCCCGCGACTTCCTTGTGCCGTCGCGGCTCAACCCCGGCACCTTTTACGCGCTCCCGCAGGCCCCGCAGCAGTACAAGCAGCTTCTCCAAGTCGCCGGCCTGGAGAAGTATTTCCAGATCGCCCGCTGCTTCCGCGATGAAGACTTGCGCGCCGACCGCCAGCCGGAGTTCACCCAGATCGACGTCGAGGCCTCTTTCATCACCGATGTGGAGATCCAGACGCTGATCGAGGGCCTCCTTGTCCGCATTTTCAAGGAAGCCCGCGGCGTCGATGTCCCCACCCCCTTCCCGCGCATCACTTACGCCGACGCCATGAACCGCTTCGGCTCCGACAAGCCCGACATGCGCTTTGGCCTGGAGCTGGTCGAACTCGCCGATATCTTCCGCGAGTCCCAGTTCAAGGTCTTCCGCTCCGTCGCCGATGGTGGCGGCGTGATCAAGGGCCTTAACGCCAAGGGCGCCGCCGCGCTGCTCAGCAAGGAGCAGCTCAAAAAATGGGAGGAATGGGTCAAAACCGAATTCGGCGCCAAGGGCCTCGCCTATATCAAGTGGAGCGAAGGCGGCGAATGGGAATCCCCCATCGTGAAATTTTTCAGCGACACCGAAAAGGCCGCGCTCGCCGAGCGCCTCGGTTTCGCCCCCGGTGACGTCCTCTTCTTCGGCGCCGATCTCAAGCTCGAGCCAGTCGTCGAGGTCCTCGGCCGTGTCCGCCTGCGCTGCGCCGATATCCTCGGCATCCTTGCGGCCAAGAAGGATGAGCTCAATTTCCACTGGGTCGTCGATTTCCCGCTGCTCGCCTTTTCGCCCGAGGACAACCACTGGGTCGCCGTGCACCATCCCTTCACCCGCCCGAAAGCCGAGGACGTCCCCGCCCTCGAAGCCGGCGAATACGCCAGGGTCCGCGCCATCGCCTACGACGTCGTCCTGAACGGCGTCGAGCTCGGCGGCGGCTCCATCCGTATCCACGAGAAGGATTTGCAGGCGAAGATGTTCGAAGTGCTCGGCGTCGGCCCCGAGGAGCAGCAGGTCAAGTTCGGCCATCTGCTCCGCGCGTTCAGCTTCGGCGCCCCGCCCCACGGCGGGATCGCGCTCGGGCTCGACCGCCTCGTCATGCTTGCGGTCGGCGCGGAATCCATCCGCGAAGTCATCGCCTTCCCGAAGAACAACCGCGGTTGCGATCTCATGACGCACTCGCCCGTGGAAGTCGATTTCAAGCAGCTCCGCGAGGTCTACATCGCGAGCACGGCGAAAAAGAATTGAACCGTTTGGCGCGCCCCGCGCTCTAAGCGATCGCTCGCGCGGCTGGCCGGGGAAAATGCCCTCGCTCGCCCGCGGCGCCGCGCCTACTTTCGATGACTATCATGTTGAAACTCCTCGTCCGGCTTACCGCCGTGCTCCTGTTCCTGGGAGCCAGCGCCCTGCGCGCCGAGGAAATCAACCCGCCCTTCGGCCTCCGCTGGGGTGAAACCGCCCAGCGCCTCGAAAAACTCCTCGGCGGCGCCAAGGCCACCATCGTCGACAAGCGTTTCGCCGACGGCAAGGAAGCGTGGGATGTCGAGGGTCTGCTCCAGACCGGCCTCAAGCGCACCGTCTTCTACTTCCACCGCGGCGAATTGGTCGAAGTCGAACTCCAGTACCAGCAGGACGGCTGGGACGACGCCCACTACACCACCCTCATGAACGACGTGCGCAAACGCCTCGAGCAGCGTTATGGCGAGGGCCAACTCGTTGCCCGCCGCACCGAGCAGGCGCCCGATACGGACGTCACACAAAAGATCATCGGCTACAAGTGGAACCAGAACAATACCGCCATCGAGCTGGTCTATTTCGCGGCCGTGAATACCTCGCAGTCGTACCGGACCCTCAGCGTCCACTATAAGACCTACTAGCCGGTCGCTGAAATCTGGAGGGCAGCGCTTCGTCGCTGCCGGGAGGTTGGCCGGCCAAAGGAAGCGACGGCGCGGTTGCCAGCGCCCGCCGGCGCTGCCCTTCGGGCTGGCTACGCCAGGCTATCTCGCTCCGCTTGGTTCCCTCCAAACCCGCTTCGAAAACCTCTCTCAGTTCGCCGCCAGCCGCTTCGTCGAATGAGTCACCACCACGGCCACTGCCGTTTCCCGCGTTGCGCGCTCCATGGGCAGCACCCGCGCCATCTTTACGCTGCAATTGATCCCGCTGAATTGTTGCGCCATCTGCACCGGGGCCGCGTTGTGCACCCATTGCGGCGTCCAGGATTGATTGTCCATGGCGTAGATCCGCCCGCCATCGTCATACATCACCACGGCGTGCGACCCACGCCCGGCGGCCGTGCCAAAGGCCGGTTGCGCCGCAACATCTCCCGCGGCATCCGTCGCCGGAACGCCACCCGCTTCATAACCATAAACAACCACCCGCGCGGCGATACCTGCCGCTTCGAGTTTCTTTTGCAACGCCGTGGCAAAAGGCAGGCACTGGCCCTCTTTCCCTTTCCCGGGGATGCTCGAATCCTTGGCGATCCTCGCCGCCGGCGTATCACCGATCCGAATCCCACCGGCCATACAGGGAGCGCCACCGGTGACCAACATGGCCACCGCCGCTATCGCTATCTGTCTCATTGTTTTCATACCTCCTATAGAGCACCGGGCATACGCCACCCCGCGCGGCGTCTCTGTATATCCCTTCAGGGAATCCCCTGAACCCGTGCGGTTTATCCCCCATGCAATCCGCGATTCTCCCGCCAGAAAGTCCCTATCCACTCCCCACCAGAGTGAACTCTCCGTGGTTACACGCAATGGTTTCCCCGGATTCACAAGCCGCACTTGCGTCCCCGGCCCTGCTGCCGTGAAATACCGCCCTTGATCTCATCCCGTTCCCTACTCGCCACCCTGAAGCAAACCTTCGGCTACGACTCCTTTCGCCCTCTTCAGGAAGAGATCATCACCGACGCCCTGGCCGGCCGCGACGTCTTCGCCCTGCTCCCCACCGGTGGCGGCAAATCCCTCTGTTTCCAGCTCCCCGCCCTCCTTCGAGAAGGCCTCACCGTGGTCGTCTCCCCCCTCATCGCGCTGATGAAGGATCAGGTCGACGCCCTCATCGCGAGCGGTGTCCCCGCTACTTTCCTCAATTCCACCCTCGATGGCGACGAAGCCCGCGCCCGCTTTCGCGGCCTGCACCGCGGCGAGTACCGCCTCCTCTACGCGGCGCCCGAGCGCCTCATGCTCCCCGGCTTCGTCGACAATCTCCGCGCCTGGAACGTCACCCAGCTCGCCATCGACGAAGCGCACTGCATCAGCGAATGGGGCCACGACTTCCGACCCGAGTATCGCCAGCTCGCCGACCTCCGCGCTAGCCTGCCCGACGTCCCCGTCATGGCCCTCACCGCCACCGCCACCGAGCGCGTGCGCGACGACATTGTCGAGAAGC
>Ga0068858_100008026_pt1 | contig 10166 bp, 11 predicted proteins | sample KBSSwiS12_FD_66589 | JGI IMG/M metagenome (GOLD analysis project Ga0068858, IMG submission 66589) | Switchgrass rhizosphere microbial communities from Kellogg Biological Station, Michigan, USA - KBS Switchgrass S1-2 | ecosystem: Host-associated > Plants > Roots > Rhizosphere > Soil ... | reverse complement strand
GTAGGATCGGACGACATAAAACGGCGGAGAATAGGGCGCATGCAGGGGCACGGCAAGTCCGGGGTGCATTGATTGACGCGATGCCGGCACTTGGAAATGAAAGTGCGCCCGTTAAACTGAGGCAGACATGCCCGCTTTCACCCTCGACCAAGCCCTGCAATACGGGGCGCAGCGGCATGCCGCGGGCTATGTCGCCGAGGCGGAAGCCATTTACCGGCAGGTTCTCGCGCAGCAGCCGGGAAACATCGAGGCGATGAACCTCCTTGGCCGCGCGGCACTGGATCTCGGCCGGCTGCCGGAAGCCGCACAACTCATCGGAGACGTCATCACCGCCGCGCCCCACGAGGCGCGTTATCAACTCTCGTGGAGCATGGTCCATAAGGCGCAGGGAAATCTCACGGAAGCTGTGGCTGCCGCACGACGCGCCACATTCCTGGCGCCCGGATACGCCCCGGCTTTCCTTGATTTTGGCAGCTTGCTCGAGGAGCAAAACGACCTCGCCGGTGCTGAGGCTGCCTACCGCACTGCGACCCAGCTCGTCCCGCAGTTGGCGCAAGCGCACAACGATCTCGGCATCGTGCTGGACCGTATGGGACGCCGGGACGAAGCACTCACCGAGTTGCGCACGGCCGTGGCGCTTCAGCCGGGATATGTCGATGGGCAATGCAATCTCGGAACGCTGCTCACCAACCGGGGTGATAACCAAGCGGCGGCCGCAATCTTCGAGGGCGTCATCCGCTCCCAACCCAGCTTTGTCCGCGCTTACCGCCTGCTCGGCACCTCGCTGCGCAACCTCGGTCGCCTGCCGGAGGCAATCCACACCCTGCAAACCGCCGCCCGCCTGAACCCGAACGACGCCCTCGTCCAAAACGCCCTGGGCGTAGCACTCTGGCAGAATCAACAGCCCGAACCGGCAATCACGGCGCTGCGCCACGCCGTGCAGCTCGATCCCGCGCTGGCCGCAGCCCACCACCATCTGGGAGTTGTGTACCTGTCTCTGAACAAGGTGGACGAGGCCACCGCCTACTTTCGCACGCTCCTCGATCTCGAACCGGCCAATTCCTCGCATCACCAAAACCTCGCCGCCGCGCTCCAAGCCATGGGCGACCTGGACAGCGCGATCGCGCACCTGCGAAACGCGATGGAGCTGAATCCCACGGACTCCCACCTCCACAGCGCTCTGATCTGCGTGATGCTCTTCCACGCCGGCTCCGATGCGAAAGCCATTTTCGCCGAATGCCGGAATTGGAACCAGCGGCACGGCGAGCCATGGAAAAGCTCAGCGCGTCCTCACGCCAATTCGCGCGACCCTTCCCGCCGATTGCGCGTGGGCTACGTCTCACCAAGCTTCTGGGCGCACATCACCGGACGCAATTTGCTCCCGCTCTTTCGTCATCACGATCACGAACGCTTCGAGGTTTTCTGCTACGCCGATGTTCAGTTGCCCGATGCCGTCACCGCGGAATTCAAACGCTGCGCAGATCACTGGCGAAACACCTGCGGCATGCCCGATGAAGCGCTCGCCGAGTTGATCCGCGCCGATGGTGTGGACATCCTCGTCGATCTCACCCAGCACCTGGCGGGCGATCGACTCCCGGTCTTCGCCCGCCGGCCTGCTCCCCTGCAGGTCGCCTTCGCGGGCTACCCCGGCACCACCGGCCTTTGGTCGATGGATTACCGCCTCACCGATCCTCATCTCGATCCGCCGGGGGTCGCCGACGCCTTCTATTCCGAGGAATCCCTCCACCTTCCCCACAGCTATTGGTGCTACGCGCCCTTGGAACAAGTGCCGATAAACACCTTGCCCGCCGACCACACCGGAGCGGTCACCTTTGGCTGCCTTAGCAACGCCTTTAAGCTCAACGAGCCAACACTCCAGCTTTGGGCTCGCGTCCTCCAATCTGTCGAAGGTTCACGCTTGGTGGTGCAGCTGCCCGAAGGCACTGCGCAAAATTGGGCGCTCCACATCCTCCACCGGCAAGGCATCGCAGCGGAAAGGTGCATCTTCGTTCCCAAGGCGCCGCACGCCGAGTACCTCACCTACTACCACCGCGTCGACATCGTGCTGGATACCTTTCCCTACAACGGCCACACCACCAGTCTCGACGCTCTCTGGATGGGCATCCCCGTCGTCAGTCTCGCCGGCGACCACGCCCTCGCCCGCGCTGGCGTCAGCCAGATGGCCAATCTCGGCCTGCCCGAACTGGTCGCCTCTTCGCCAGACACCTTCGTCGAAGTCGCCACGCGCCTCGCCACCGACCGCGACCACTTGCGCACCCTGCGCCGCACCTTGCGCCCCCGCATGGAAGCCTCTCCCTTGATGGACGCCGCCGGCTTCACCCGCGACATCGAAGCCGCCTATCGCATCCAATGGCAGCGCTGGTGCGCGAAACCGGAGACACGGTGAAACCGAGTCGCATCCGGTGAGAATGGATTGTTCTCCTACGCCACCGCAACAGTGACCAGCCGGCGAATGAGGTCCTCCCACGTCACAATGCCGATCTGCTTGCCGGTGGGGTCGAGGGCAACTGCCATGGTCACGCGGGCGGCGCGGAGGCGGCGGACAATGCTGTAGGCCGGTTCGTCGGAATTCACCTTCACGATGCGACGCTGGTACGATTCGGCAAGGGCGCGTTGTTTGCCGTCGAGCGCCACGTCGAGCACGTTGACCAGGCCCACGATTTCGCCGGCTTCATCCGTCAGCGGCCACCGGTCGATGTTCGCATGGCGGCTGCGCTCGACCAGTTCCTCGATCGATGCACTGGCCGGGATGGTTTGCACATTGCCCAGGGGCAGCATCACGTCGGCCGCCTTGATCGCGCGGAAATCAACGACGTTGTGGATCATCTGGCGTTCGTCCTTCCCCAGCGTCCCCTGGCGTTCGCTCTCGATGGTCAGGTACTTGAAGTCCTCGCGGGCTACGAAGAGCTTCTGCTGTTCACCCGAACGGTCGCCGAGGAGCAATTTCGACACGCGGGAGCCGACGAAATGGAATGGCGACAACAGCAGATCGGCGAGCCGCAATGGGCCAGTAATGGAAGCGAGCGCGCGATAGGGAAAGCGCCGGAACAGGGACTTCGGCAGCAGTTCCAGGCCGATCAGGTAGACGGGCAGAAACACCGCCAGCGCGGCGAAGTAGCCGCCGTTGCCGAGGTGCGCCACGAACTGCTGTGTCGCCAGTGTCATGGCGAAGATGTTCATCAGGTTCGTGACGAGCAACACCGTGACGAGCAGACGCTCGGGGTGCTCGAGCAGCCGGTTGAGCGTGATGGCGGCTTTGTCGCGATGCTTCAAGCGGTGCTTGAGACGCACCCGATTGACGGAAAGCAGCCCCGCCTCGATGCCGGAAAACATGAAGGAGATGACGAAGCAGGCGAGCACGGCGAACCAGATCATTGGCCTTCGTCCTCCTCTGCTTCCTCATCGTCCTCGGGCGGCGTCTCACGCACGATGAGCACTTCCTCCACGCGCTTGCGCGAAGTGCGGCGCACCGTCAACTTGAGGCCGTCCATGTCCACGGTAGTGCCGGGACGCGGAACGGCGCCCAAGCGGTTGAAGATGAGACCGGCGATGGTGTCGATGCCTTCCTCGCGAAGTTCCGATCCCAGCATCTCGTTGATGTCGTCGAGACGGGCGTTGCCGTTGACGATGAGCTGGCAGTCCGCGATGGACTCGATGTAAAGGCCGTGCTCGGCGAGCGGCACGGCATCGCTGATGATTTCCTCGACGATGTCCGCCAGCGTGACGATGCCCTCGGTGCCGCCGTGTTCGTCGACGACGATGGCGATGCCTTGGGGGTGGTTCAGAAAGCTGCGGAGCAGGTCGATGGCTTTCATCGTCTCCGGCACGAAGGAGGGCGCAATCAGCCGCTCGGTGTAGTGCGTCGAGGGATCGAGCAGAAAATCGCGCACGTCGAGGATGCCGAGGATTTCATCCGGGGTCTCGCCATAGACGGGCACGCGACGATAGCGCTTGGCCCGCAGGCGCGGGATGGCTTCCTCGTTGGTCAGATCGTCGGGCAGGGTAAAACTATCGACCCGGGGCGTCATGCAATCGCGCGCCGTCTTGTCCCCGAGCTTGATGATCTCGTGGATCATTTCGCTTTCCGTCTCGTGCAGCGCGCCTTCCTCCGTGCTCAGGTCTACCAGGGTGCCGAGTTCCTCTTCACTCAGGAAGTGGGCGGTCTTGAGCGGCGCGGGCGTGATCGCCTCGGCAATGTTCTCGCTGATCCGCTGGAGCACACGGGAAATAGGGTCGAGAATGGGCATCAAAGGCTGCAACACCCGCACGCCGATGCGCGTGAAACGGTAGGGATTGACCAGCGCGGCGACCTTGGGCACCAGGTCGCAAACGAAGACAACGAGGGCGAAAATGAGCAGCGCAGCAGCCCAGAATGGGATGATTGCACCCTCCAACCCGCGCAACAGGTAGAGACAGAGGAGAATGAGCGGAAAATTGCTCAAGGCATCGCAGAGCAGGATGACGCTCAGCAAGCGGCGGGGATTTTCCAGCAGTTCGGCAAGGGCGGCAGCGAAATCGGCCCGGCGCTTTTTCAGCCGTTCGACATGGAATGGCTGGAGGGAGAAGAGCGCGGTCTCAATCGCCGAGAACACCGCGGAAGCGGTAACCAGGATCAGCAGGACGATGGCGATGGTGACAAGGGTGCCGGTGCTCATCGTGGAGCGACCGGAAAGGACACCGCTGGGATCAATCGCATCTTGCACACAAGACCGTGCAGAATAGTTTCGGCCTTCCCGTCGCGCGATGAAAAAAAACGACCGCATTTCCGCCTTAGTCCAGCAGCTCGGCGCCGACCCGGCGCTGGCGCTGGATCCGCGCTATCAGGGCTTTTTTACGTGCTTCAACGGGCAACAGTACTACGAAGCCCACGACGTGCTGGAAAACCTGTGGCTCGAGCGGCGGGACGAGCACTACCTCTTTTTCAAGGGGCTCATCCAGGTCGCCGGGGCCTACGTGCACTTGCAGAAGCAGTTCCTGCATCCAACGCACCCGAAGCATGGCCGGCGGCTGCGCCCCGCCGTCCGACTCTTTCACCTTGCGGCGAAGAACCTGGCTGCTTTCGCCCCCCGGCATCTGCAACTGGACGTGGCCGCTCTCCTGCGACAGTGCGAACAGCAGGCGGCCGAGATCATCGCCGGGGATTACGAGCGCAACCCGTGGGAGCCGAAACAGGCTCCGAAGCTGCACCTTCTCCCGACGTGAGCGCTGAACCGGAATTTCGCGATGTGATCGTGCTCGGGGCGGGCGCCGCGGGGTTGATGTGTGCCATCGAGGCGGGGAAGCGCGGGCGGCGCGTCACGGTCATCGAGCACAACGACCGGGTCGGCAAGAAGATCGCCATCTCTGGGGGCGGCCGGTGCAACTTCACCAACCTGAACGCCGGGCCGGAGAACTATCTCTCGCGGCAGCCGGACTTCTGCAAATCCGCGCTGGCCCGCTACACGCCGTGGGATTTCGTTGCGCTCGTGGAGAAGCACAAGATTCGTTACCACGAAAAGAAGCTGGGGCAGCAATTCTGCGATACGAGCTCGCGGGAAATCATCAACCTGCTGCTCAGGGAATGCGAGGAAGCCGGCGTGGACATCCGCGTGAATTGCCGGGTCAGCGAAGTGCGCAAGGCCGACCGCTTTTCGCTGACGACGAATACGGGGCAGGTGGAGTGCCATTCGCTGGTCGTCGCCACGGGCGGGCTGTCATTCCCAAAGCTGGGCGCCACGGATTTTGGCTATCGCCTGGCGAAACAGTTTGGATTGCCGCTCACAGAAATCCGCCCCGGGCTGGTTCCTCTCACCTTCGTGTCGGCCGATGGCAAGATGGGAGAGTTGAGCGGTGTCTCGTTGCCGGTCACGGCGCGATGCAATGGAGTGATGTTCGAGGAAAACCTGCTCTTCACGCATCGCGGATTGAGCGGCCCGGCGGTGCTCCAGATTTCTTCGTTCTGGCGCGAAGGCCAGTCGGTCGCTTTCGACCTCCTGCCCGGGCATCGTGCGGAGAGCCTGCTCGCCGAGGCGCGGCGGGAGGCGCTGGATCCTTTGGCGCTGGTAGGTCGCTTCTGGCCGCGGCGATTTGCCGAGGCCTGGTGCGCCAAGTACACTCCGGCAAAAACGCTGCCGCATTTCACTTCGGCGGAGATGAAGGACCTGGCAGAGGCGCTGAATGGATGGGCACTGCGCTTCTCCGGCACGGAGGGCTACCCGAAGGCCGAGGTGACGCTGGGCGGCGTGGACACTGCGGCCTTGTCATCGAAGACCATGGAGGCGCGGGCGGTGCAGGGACTGTTCTTCATCGGCGAAGTGGTCGACGTCACCGGTTGGCTGGGCGGGTATAACTTCCAATGGGCTTGGGCCTCGGGAAATGCTGCAGGAAGTGCGGTTTGAAGCCGTTAAAATGTGAAAAAGCGCTTACCCAAGTCATCCAGTCGTCCGCAGCCCATGGAGCCCACCCAGGCCGTGCAGGCCATCTACCGGGAATTAGCGGAGCGGCCGATCGAGCGTAATTGCATCCAGCGCACCGATTGCTGCCGTTTCCGCCTCACCGGCCGCACGCCATTCCTTACTAAGGGCGAAGCCTTGGTGGCAGCCAAGGCCGTTCGCGCCTCGGGAAGGAAACAACTGCCGGAAAGCGTCGATGGTGCGTGTCCGCTGCTCAATCACACGACAGGGCGGTGTTTGATCTACGATGGACGCCCCTTTGGGTGCCGCACGCATTTTTGCGCTGCGGCGGGCGGGCCGTATGCACGGAGCGAAGTCGTGGACCTCATCCACCGATTGGAAGACATCGACCGCACTTTGGGAGGCGATGGCGCGATGGCGCTGCCGATCGCAGTGGAGCGGGCCTTGCGTGAAATCTAGCCGCGGCTACTGGCTGGCGATTTTCTTCGCGCGGCGGAAGGCGTCGATGGCCTTCTTGTTGTCGCCCTTCTTCTCGTAGAGGGCGGCGAGATTCTGCCAGGCCTCCGTAAAGGTGGGGTCGGCTTTCACCACTTCCTGAAAGGCGGCGATTGCCTCGTCATCCTTGCCCGCATTCATGCAAAATTGACCACGGGAAAAAGCCTCGGCCAGACGGGCCAGTTTATCCCCTTCGGCCATGCCCGTTTTCAAACGCGCGTCTTGTCCAGGTTGCTGGGTCACGGCGCCGGGAGGCGGTCCCGGGAGCCGCACCAGTTCCGGCTTTTTGGCCAGGGCGACGCCGAGGGACTGCCCGGGCGGCACATGCGTCATTTCGACATGACTACAAGCCCCCAAGGCCAGTGCGGCACTGGCCACGGCGGCTGCTCGGAGGAATAGAACTTGAAAAGCCATAATCGTTATTAAAGTGAGATAGCACGAAGTCTGCCCACCCGCAGAGATTTTTTGGTCTGGTTTCTCGACAGGCCGGGATTCACAGAGTCTATTGCGCCCCCATGCCGGGCCGCAACCTCGCCAAACCCTTCGCCATCGCCGGATTCATCCTCGCGGAAATCTACATGCTTTTCACCGTGCTCGGACACTACGGGCACGAAACGCAGCCCCTCCCCGCGCCCCCTTTGGCCGAGGGTGTGGCGATCCCGGCAGGGACGCCGCCGCCACTCAGCGCCAAGATCACGCGGGTGGTCGTTTGTGCGGTCTTTTTCGGTCCGTTTGGAGCGCTCGTCGGGACGGGAGTCGGTCTGCTGGCCAGTGGATTGCGGGGCGATTTTCGCCAAAAAACCGAAAGCTCCCCCACCCCGCAGGCGCCGGGCACAAACTCGCCGCCGCGTTAGGATTGTGCGCTGCCGGAGGAGGCAGCGGTATTGCGCAGCGCGGTCACGGCGGCTTCGAGTTGGGCGGCAATTTCCTGCCAGCCGGCCCGCTCATTTTTCATGGCCGAAAATTGCAACGGTGCGCCGATGCGGAGGTGCAACGGGAGCGGGAGCGGCAGCTTGCGATTGGCCGGGCAAGCCGCGTGGGCGCCGTGGAGATAGCACGGAACCACCGGCACCTCGGATCCGGCGACGATCATGCCGAGCCCGGGCTTGAACTTGCCCAGGTTCCCGTCGCGGCTGCGCGTTCCTTCCGGAAAAAGCACATAGATCGTGGGCTCGGAAATGAGCCGCTCGCGGAGCTGTTGCATGGCGTGCGGGCCGCAGCTCTTTCGCCACATGGGCAGCGCGTTGAGCATCATCGCGGAGAAAAGTGCGACAGCAGGTGTCTCAAAAAACACATCGCCCGCGGCAATGGGAAACGCATACCGGCGCAGCGTCCAGGGCAGTGCGGCGGCAAGGGTGATGGCGTCGAGATGGCTGGTGTGATTGGCCACCATGACAAACGAGGGGCGCGCGGGCAGATGTTCCGTGCCCTCCACCCGCAAACGATGATAGCCGCGCAGGTAAGCGCGCACCGCGAGACGCCAGGCGCCCTGCGTGATCGTGGCGGCGAGACCAGCCTCGCGGCGGAGGCTTCGGAGGCTCTCCTCCGGCTTCAGGCCGAGGTCGCCAGCGGGTTTGTATTGCCAGTCTTCCATCAATGTCCAGTGATGCCGCGGACCGGTTGATCGAGGCCGAGCCCGAGGAAGTAATTGACGTAGTGGAACATGGCGGGACCGACGAAGATGAGGCTGTCGAAGCGATCAAGCAGGCCGCCATGGCCTGGGATGGTCACGCCGAGATCCTTGACTCCCAGATCGCGCTTGATACTCGACATGACCAGGTCGCCCCACTGCCCGGTGAGCGAGAGCAAGAGGCCGAGCACGATCAGATGCACGGGTTGATCGAGCACGCTGCCGCGGACGATCGCGTGGACCAGCGAAGCAAAGAGGGCCGTGGTCAGGATGGCCGCGCCGATCGCGCCGCCGATGGTCTTGTTTGGGCTCGTCTGCGGGGCGAGCTTGCGCCGGCCGAAGAGTTTGCCCGTGCAATAGGCGAAGACGTCGTTAAGTTCGACGCAGAGGAGGATGGCGACGAGGAACGCCTGCCCCGCTTTATCATTCGCGAAGTAGCCGAAATGCCCGAGGCACACGCCAAAAAGCGAAAAGGCAAAGATGCCCAGGGCCACGCGCTGAATGTAGCCTTTTGGCTGGTCGGCAAAGAGCGCGATGATAACGAGCAGCGAGATGGTCAGCGAACTGAGCGCGACGAAGAAGCCGTACCATTGGTCCGCCGCGGCAAAGGTGAGCAACAGGATGCCGAGCGCCACGACCGCGCTGATCGCGCGATAGCGAAACATCCCCGTCGCCCGGGCAAATTCCCGGTAGCAGGCCAGCGAAAGCACCCCGACACCGAGAATGGCAGGGAGGCGCCCGGCGAGGAGCGGGCCAACCATAAGCGGGGCCAGCACCAGCCAGGATTTGTAGCGCGTCCACAAATCCGTACTCAGCGCCGGCGTGAGCTTGCCGGCCTTGCCAAGCAGCAGGAAAATGAGCGGCGTGATAGCCAGCGTCGCGGCGATGCCGGCGGCGATCCAAAAGGCAACGGGGTGCAGTCCAAACATAAATCAGGAAGCTTTTTCGCGGAGCAGCGCGGCAATGCGGGCCAGCCGGCGCCACGCGGTAAACACACCTCCGACAATGATGATCACGAGAGCGGCTTCGATGATCGTGAACAGAGGTCCACCGACCATCATCCCCCACGCGCCCCATGGAAACACGGCAGAGAGCACGCACGCGCCAGTGGTCACGGCCATGCGTTGTTGTTTGGCTTGAGGACCCAGGAAGATTTGTCCAACGCCCACGCTCGCGCCAAGGGCGCGGATGTACGCGACAAAGACCGCGACCAGAGCGGCGCCATAGCCCAGCACCGCGTCACTGCCGAGTGCATAACCCGCACCGATGAAAATGGCCGCGTCAGAAACACGATCCGGCGCTTCATTCCAAAGGTCCCCCACCGGCCCGCCCTTGCGGCCTTCGACGGCGACCATGCCGTCGAGCAAGTTGGCGACGAGGCGCAACTGGATGCAAACTGCCGCACCGAACCAGCAGGCGCGGACGGCCCAACCCTCGAAATGGGCGGTGGCCGCGAGCGAGGCCCCGGCCAGGCAGCCGAAGACGATGCTCATGAAGGAGATGCCATTCGGCGTCGCACCGCTGCGGGCCAGCCGGGCGGCGAGATTTTTGAAGAACGGCCAGTCGCGGGTCTTGAGGGGTCGACGTCCCGAGGTTTCGATGGGCATCGCTTATAGGAAGTTCATGGG
>Ga0068858_100008023_pt1 | contig 10167 bp, 10 predicted proteins | sample KBSSwiS12_FD_66589 | JGI IMG/M metagenome (GOLD analysis project Ga0068858, IMG submission 66589) | Switchgrass rhizosphere microbial communities from Kellogg Biological Station, Michigan, USA - KBS Switchgrass S1-2 | ecosystem: Host-associated > Plants > Roots > Rhizosphere > Soil ... | reverse complement strand
TCTGCTCGAAGAAATTGTGAGGGTGGATGACGACCGCGGACCCAGACACCTTCCGATATTACGGATTATCATTCCGTTCCGCCGTCATATGAGTCCGCTAACTGCTCCAATGTCTAAAAACTCGGGCCTCCCCTCATACACCAGACTCCCAACCGAGACCTGCCCACAAAAGGAAAAGGCCCCTCCTACTTAGAGGAATCCGGGGCCCTAAAGTGACCGGCCTGAGAGGATTTGAATCTCTGACCTGTTGTTCCGGAGGCAAACGGTTACCTAGTGAAAACAGCGATTTTATTGGCATTTGGTGCGATTTTACAACACGAAATCGACGCTTCGTTCCGCTTGTTGGGTGGAATATTGGGTGGAAGCTTTCAAGAGTTTCACATCCGAAAGCCCGCGCCCCAGGACGCGTTAGGCACAGGTGAGGTGGGATTGGGCCGGCGGTAGGGCGGCGGTGCTGTGGGGCGCGGAATGCGGTCCGGCGCACCTTCGGCGATGGCCTTCGCGGGTCCGTGGATCCGCTCCCTGCTGGATAATTGTTGTTCTGATTTCCGAACAAATCAGGTATGGGCGTAAACCCCAACCGGAATAAGGTGATGCTTACGCCGGAGGCGGAGGCGGTATATTCCATGTGGCTATGGCTGGTGGCTAAAATATTTGAGCGTGACGCCGGACGATCCTGAATCTCCCCCACCCAGCAGCGAAGATCCTAAACCAAAGAAAATCCTTTACATCCCCTGCCCTAAGTGCGGGGAGAGCCAGAAGCGGGTGCCTTGCGACTACTGCGGGGGTAGCGGATTCGTGGAAATTTTGCGGGATTTTTAGCTGACACTTTTACTTGTGCAAGATCGGCGCGCTACCCTGTAGGCGAGCGCACCACCGGCACCCTTCCCCCGCGGCCGGTTCCTATCGGCCGGATCTACTTCGATCCTGAGACGTGTTGCTACGGATTCGCCTTCAACTTTCCAGGGTTGCGCGTGCACCATGCCATCGAAACCATGGAATCAGTAGAAGACGCGATGCGGTGGGCTGATCCGTGGGGCGAGCGGATCTGGGAAGAAGCATCTGACGCGGATGAGAGCGCGGTGCTGGTTTCTACGCGGAAGAGGGCGGGGGCGTTATGATCTTTTAAGGGGCGAGTACAGGTTGTAGGATTTCCGACCAGTCCTGAATCGACCGATCCCACACCCAATACAGAAGGTAGCCCTCACTTTCGTAGGCGATGGTGTTCGCGACAACGTAATAATTGACTTTTTCTAGCTTCGGAAACTCCGCTTCAAGTTGGGTCAGTATGTCGATAACATTCGACGGTGTCTCGTTGATGATAGGCAGCTCCAATAACAGCGCCCGAAGGTCAGCGTCGCTCTTCGTGAGTTTCTCCAGTTTGTCCTCTAGAGCTTTTCGAACAATCGGAACAAAACGCTCCGGTTCGGTCGGAAGATATCCTCCGACGCGTACCGATCTAATCCCTCCAATCGGTTCTGAAACATCAACGTGCACTTGAATCTTGGGCTTCTTGTGAGCAGACACCAAAATCGGTACCTCGAACGCGTACGTGCGATCACTTTCCTTCAGCGTCGGGAGTGTCTCTATAGCCCACTTGTGGAGTTGACTTGTCACGATGTTCTGGGATCGTCGGAGCAACTTACCTAAAAAATGACCCTGAAAGCGAATATCAAAGTGTCGGCCAAGATTCTGCAACTGGGGTTCGGCCTCTAATATTTCTGCTACAGGTCGCAGCGCTATCTCTTGATCCTTGTGATCCTCGTAAGCGTAAAGACGAGTGTGCTCAATGGCAATGCGAACCCCCTGCGCATCCGTGGCGATCACTTCAACATTCGGAAGGTCTTGCCGGAGCCATTCGAGATTGTGAGCGTATCTACCGTCCTCCCAGACCTTCAGGAAGAGGTCGACAATTTGGTCATCCGGACGAGGCCGGTCGGAACGTTCGCACGGAACCCTCTTAGTCCGTTCGCCAAAAGATCGGACGACTTCAATCATTGCAGTATGTGTTTTTAGTTTAGATCGTATAGCAGATAGTTACGCGCTCTCTACGCGCGTAACGGCCCATGGTCTTCGGTCTGTGGGCCGTTCTGCTTTGTGGTCCGTCAGTGCGGGCAGCCGACAGTAACGCGGGGCGCCGGAGCGATGGGGCACATGTACGGTTTCAGCGTTTTTCATCCAAGTGCACGCTAAACTTTCCAGAAGCGCGTTTCTCGTTATTAATCGAAACTTTCAAGAACCGGACTTATGGATTACGGCGACCATATCTATGGGTGGCGGGTTATAGTACCAAGTGACAGCATGTCGGACCGGTCGGCATTACCTCGGCACGCATCTTTGAGGCGCTAGCGGGTCTCATCCCCTTGGTCTACCCAGAGCTCTGCCGGATTGCCCGGCAACACCCTGGCCCGTCAGACACGCTTAAACAGGCTGTACTGAAACGATTGCCGTCCACCCCACGGAGTCAAGTGCAGTTCCGGCACGCTCCTTAAAAGATCGAACCGTGGCCCCAACTCCGAGGAGAGCTTCTGGCCGTCGTAACGCCGGACTTCCAGTCCGCTGCATTTTTCCGGCCCATCGAGCGCAAACGTCGCGATGATCAGGTGTCCGCCCACTGGAACCGTCCGGGCCAACAGGGCTGTGTAGGCAGCCCGGTCGGCTGAGGCCGTAAGAAAGTGGAATACGGCCCGGTCGTGCCACACATCGAAGGAGCCCAACTGGGGATTTTCTGCCACGTCGGCCACGATCCATTGAATCTGGCTCGCTCTGTCTCCCAGGCGGTTTCTGGCGCGATCGATTGCTGTCTTCGAGATGTCGAGCACCGTAACCGAATAACCGCGCTCTAACAGTCTCTCGGCCAGGAGAGAGGCCCCGCCTCCCACGTCGATCACGCGACCGGTGGGGCACACCTCTCCGATAAGCGACAAGGACATGAGGGGTTCAGGCTGGGTCCAGCTCAGGTCCTGGTCGCCCTTGGATGCATATACCGATTCCCAGTATTCTTGGGCTCTCATATTCAAGTCACTGCTTCAAGGTACCGGCGACCCGCGCGAAGTATGGCCCGCAAGAGCAAGAGGCTATCTTCCTCAGTACCTTTATCGAACTGCTCGTCCTGGTGATCGACGGCGTTGGTTACGTGGGCAACGATCCCAACGTTCGCCTTGCGTGCAATCGCAAAAGCGAACAGTGACGCCGCTTGCATTTCGACCGCAAGCACTCCGGCCGCAGCATACTCCTGAAGTTGCGCTGCCGTTTCCCGATAAGGGGCGTCGGTTGTCCACACAGATCCCTTGACGGCTGGGGAAGCTAGCCGACTCATCTCGTCTAATAACAGATCGACAACCGGCGTTGGGCAATCGACCTTCTTGGCAGGTGGAAGATAGTGGAACGACGTGCCTTCATCTCGAACGGCACTGGTCACTATAACGAAACTCGGAAGAGGTAAGGAGGGCGAGATACGGCCAGCCGATGTAAGCCCCAGGATCAAGCGGGCGCCGGATACGCGGAGTTGCTCGGCGATCAAGACCGCGTAGGGTCCTCCGATTGTCCGAGGAATGATGCCACAGCAGGCCTCGTCCGTTTCCAACAAATACATCTTGGTGTGGAAACAAGCCCAGGGCTCAAAATCCGTAGCGCTGCCCTGGCGGAGGAGCCAATCTGTCAAGTCGCCATCAAAGTCGAGTACGCAGATCTCGGGAACAGCAACATCCGGTAAGCCCCTGGCCGCGCGGACAGCGCTCACGAGTTCGTCTGGCGTGAACTTCGACGGCGAGTCAAGCTCGTGCTCAAGCAAAGGACATTCTCGTTGCGATTCCATGAATCCGAGGCTAGCGAAAATTCAAGACGTAAGTAGGAGCCCGCAAAGCGTGCGTCGTTCGCTCAGAATTGATACTCAACCGGCGTAATACCCCTCGCCCGGAGATACATCTCTGCCGAAGCACGATGGTGGGTTGTGTGATCGAGCATGGCCATTAACAATTCCAAACCGCTCATCGTTCCCTCATCGCTGTTGTACGTCTTCGAAAGCTGCGCGGGCGTTAGTTTCGAGACTCTTTCTATCGAGCTATCAAAGGACTTCCGCACAAACGCGTTCACGTCCTTTTTGCTCATGGAGGCTGGCTTCGCCGGATTCGGCTTCCCTCCGAAGAAAGGAGAGAGATACTCGTCGAATGCTTGCGGCAGGTGGACCAACTGCCCCGCAAAGCTCATTTGCGGCGGAGTGAGCTTGAAATCATAAGCCGACTCCGGCATTTGATCGGCTACTTTCAATGTGAAGTCGCGCGATGTCTTCAGGTGCTTCACTACAACCGCCTGGACATCACTTTGCCCAAAGACCGGGAGTGCCAAAGCCGCCATCAGGGTGATGATCACACCCCGGACAATGCGGCCAGCGAAATGGTGGCGTTCGGAGTGCATAAATCGAGTATCCCACGACGGTCAGCCGAACCTGTCCAGTAACCGTGTGCGAGGGGCGCGCCGTCCGCCGACACAACGTTCTGGCCTTCTATTCGGATCGAGTCGGTTTCATGCTGCCCCTTCCGATCGGACTCATCTCCCGCAACAGCCAAACCTTGGCCATTTTCCAGTCACGCATCACCGTTTCCGGGGCAATGCCCAAGACCTCAGCGGATTCTTCGATAGTGAGACCGCCGAAGTATCGCAGTTCCACAACCCGGCCTTTGCGGGGGTCGATCTTAGAGAGGGCGGCCAGAGCGTCATCGAGAGCCACCAAGTCCACACTACGCGCCCGAGCACCCAACAATGCCTCATCTAACGGGATCTTGTCGAATCCTCCGCCCCGTTTGGCATAGCGATGATTGCGCGCGTGGTCTACGAGGATGCGGCGGATCATTTGCGCACACAATGCGTAGAAGTGCGCCCGGTTATGGCATTGAATCCCTCGCGACCGAATTAGTTTCAAATACGCCTCATTGACCAACGCGGCGGATTGGAGCGTGTGATCGGGGGCGCGCCCCAAGTGTTGCCTGGCTATGCGTCGCAAGTCTGGGTAAACCGCAGATATTAGGCTCTTTAGCGCCTCTTCATCGCCGTTGCTCCAGGCGACGAGTAGGCCGCTAATGTCCTGTGGGCACTCGGAGGTCATGCCGGTTTCCGGATTCTATCACAAAGAAATTTCATCATCGGTGACAGTATTTGGGAGCCAGTTCCCGGTAATAAGAGTGATCGTACCGAAATCAAATGTTGTCTAGGAGGCTCAAATTTATGTCACAAAGCAGATTCATTGCAATCTTCATGGGCGCCGTGCTTTCGTTCGGGATAGCCGCCGGAGCACCACCCACCTTTACATATACTTCCATTGATCACCCTGACGCCAAGTCGACCAGCGTGTCCGGCATCAATGCGCGTGGGGAGATGGTTGGTTCCTACACCGGCCAGACGGAACCGGCCACCGTAACCCACGGGTTTCTGCTGAGTGGTAAGGACTTTACAACGATCGATTATCCTGGTGCCGTAGCCACCCAGGCCAGGGGCATCAATTCTCGGGGCGATATCGTGGGCACCCATCAGGGTCCAAACCTGGCTAAGGCGGGATCTGGCGGCGATATCCACGGCTTTTTACTTCACGCAGGAGACTCCTTGCCGGAGGCCGTGGACTATCCCGGACATATGAACACGATCGCGCAGCGGATCACCGCCAGCGGGCAAATCTTGGGTTGCTATCACGACCACGACACCATGGGCAGCATGCACGGCATTCTAGTGAGCGAGGGGAACTACAGCGCCTTGGATGGAACCGAGAACGGTATAGACATGGAGGCATCCATGAATAATGGTGGGACACCGGATTCTGGTCTTATCACGGGCCTCTACACCGACATGGTGACTGGCAAAGTCCGCAGCTACCTCCTCAGCGGAGGCACCTTCACGCCCTTCGATGTACCGGGCAGTGTTGCGACTTCAGCCTGGGACATGAACCCCTCTGGAGAGATCGTAGGAACCTATATTGACGCCAACGTCAAAACCCATGGCTTCCTGATGACTGGCGGAGAATTCTTTTCCGTCGATTTTCCAGCGCAAGGGGTCAAGAGGACGCAGGCGTTCGGAATCAATCCCCAGGGCGACGTGGTGGGGTTGTACGTAGATGCCGCAGGTGTCACGCATGGATTCCTGCTCACTCGCACGCGCCATCCTGGGGAGTGAATATTTGCAGGAGGAAGGTGGCGATGGGTCGCTGAACCCCTTGCCTAGGACCCAACTGCGACGTAAACTAAAAAACCCTGACCCGAAAGCGCCACGAGCGGCGCGGAGGTAGCATATGTTGATCGGTCGGTGGCGAGAGATCGAGAGCTTATATCATGCCGCCCGCGAACGAGTTCCCGTCGAGCGCGCGCGGTTTCTTGAAGAAGCCTGTGGCAGCGACGAAGACCTGCATCACGAAGTGGAATCGCTGCTCGCAAATGAAGACCTCGCAGCCAGCTTCCTGGAGTCAGCCGCGACTGAAACGCTAGAGGCGCTGGCGGCAGAGCCAGTTGCCTCAGGCGAACGAGTGGGCCCCTACGTAGTCATGGAAGTGGTGGGAGCGGGTGGCATGGGGGAGGTACATAAGGCCCACGACACGCGCCTGGGTCGCAATGTGGCAATCAAGTTTCTTCCCCGCGTTTTTGCCGATGATCCGACGGCCCTGGAGCGATTCCAGCGCGAAGCTCGCGCTGCCTCGGCGCTGAATCACCCGCACATCTGCACGGTCCACGACGTGGGCGAATATCAAGGGCGGCCGTTTCTCGTCTTGGAGCTCCTCGAAGGACAGTCGTTGCGGGACCGAATCGGCCGCAAGCCCTTACCACTGGCGACCATCATCGAAGTGACGCGGCAAATCTGCGACGCACTACAAGCCGCACACGCCAAAGGCATCGTTCATCGGGACATCAAGCCAGCCAACATCTTCGTCAGCGCGAGGGGCCAGGTAAAAGTCCTGGATTTCGGTTTGGCGAAGCTTGGCGCGGAGCCCACCACCGCTATCTCGACGCTCACGCTTCCTCTCACCCAGCGACGGAGCCGCTCGGGCAACCTCACCTGGCCCGGTAGCGTCATGGGAACGTTGGCGTACATGTCTCCCGAGCAGTCGCGTGGCGAGGAAGTGGACGCGCGAACGGATGTTTACTCTTTGGGTGTGGTCCTCTATGAAATGGCGACAGGGGCACCCCCTTTCCGTGGCGAGTCCGCCGAGGAAGTCGTCAACGCAATCCTCAACACCCCACCGCCAAGGCCTTCGGCAATGAACCCGGCGATTCCCGCCAGGCTGGAAGGTCTGATTCTGCGTGCGCTCGAAAAAGACCGGAGTTTACGCTGGCAATCTGTGGCGGATCTGCATGCCGATCTGGAAGCGTGGCAACAGTCCGAGGCGAAAGCCGCGACGCTAAAGACCCGCCGCTGGATGCTGGCGACGGCTGGAACGGGGGCAGCAGCCCTCGCCGGTGGAGTATTTCTCTCACGCGGGACCTTGTTTCCACCTGAACGGAGGATCCTAGTCGCAGTACTGCCGTTCGAAAACATCGGCGCAAATCCGCAGGAGGCCTTTTTTGCGGACGGCCTGCATCAGGACATGATTTCGATTCTGAACCGGCTTTACCCGGATCGCCTGGGTGTCATCGCGCGCACCTCGGTCAAGCGTTACCAGGCGGGAACTGCAAGCATCGATCAGATCGGGCGGGATCTAAGAGTCGACTATATCGTTGAAGGAGGGGTTCAGCGAACTCGCGGTCAGGCTCACATCACTGCTCGATTGATTCGAGTAAAAGATCAGACGCCGATTTGGAATGCAACGTATGACCGCGATCTAGCCGATGTCCTGGTCGTGCAGACCGAAATCGCCCAAACGCTCGCTCGTGGGATAGAGCGCGGTTTGCAGCCCGATGCGCAAGTCTCGGCGGCGCTGGCACGGCCCTTGAATGCAGACGCCCATGAAGCCTACCTTCGGGGGGACTATGCCAAGGCCGTGCAACTCGATCCTGGTTATGCCGCAGCCTACGCTGGTTTGGCGAACAAAATGTATCTTCCGGGCCTGTTTGGTTTCCTGCCGCCGCGTCAGGCGTTCACAGGAATGATGAATGCCGCTTCGAAGGCGGTGGAACTCGATGCGACCCAAGCCGACGCCTACGAGGCTCTTGCATTGAGCAAGCTCCACCAGCAATGGAATTGGTCGGAGGCTGAGCAAAGTTTCCGCCATGCGCTCCGGCTAGACCCCGGAAACGCCGAGGTGCGCCACTATTTCGCACACTTCCTTTTATGGGTAAACCGTGCCGAAGAATCCGCGCGTGAATGCAATCGCGCCGTGGAACTTGACCCGTTCAACCCGGATCTGATCTCCTGCCTGGGTTGGCACGACATACACGTCGGCAATTACGACGGCGCCGTGGAGTGGACGCGCCGCGCGCTCACATTTCAACGCGATCATGGGTGGGCCCTGATGGTGATGGGTTGGGCGTACGAGCAGAAGGGTATGTTCCAGGAGGCCTTATCCGCCTTGCAAAAATCTTTCCCAAGCACGCTGCAGGCGGCATCCATCGCCCATGCGTTTGCGATCTCGGGGAATCGTACCGCAGCGGGAAAGATTCTGGAAGATCTGCTAGCAGAATCGAAGACGAAATATGTTTCGCCCTACGACATTGCCGTAACATATGCGGGACTTGAAGACAAAGATCGGGTATTCGAATGGCTGAATAAGGCCTACGATGAACATTCGGCGTTTATGGTTTACATGACCTCAGACCCGCGATTCAGGCCGCTGCGGCCGGACCCGCGCTTCCGGGAATTACTGCGCCGCATGGGGTACCCAAACGAAAGGGCATAGACAGGTATGCTCAGTTCGGATGAGCTCCGATAAAGAACTATCCGGTATCCAAAACGCTCGCGCCAATCCACATCGCGGAAGTTACGCACCAACTTGGACGTATTGTCGGCAAACCACCGAAGTGAACCTCAATATCCGTCAGGAGCGAGCAATCCCTTCAGCCTATCCTTCATGATTTTGTCGCTCGGGCTCTTGGCGGACGACGCGAGCCAAGCCTGCACCTTGGCCACGCCCACGGTGTGAGTCACAACCGGAGTCCTGGCCTCCACGTCCAATTGGCTCGCCGCGCCCGGCGCACGATCATGTTCGCGGAAGGTCCAACCGCCCTTGTTCAGGCTTTTTCCAGCTTGGCCGAGAAAGATTTTTTTAGCATGAGGTCATGTTATCGCCATTCGACTCCCGGCATGCTGAGAAGTAACAGATTGGAAACGTAGCTGGCAACCTGGGGAACTTTCATGGGGATTCAGCGTTCGGCATTCCCCGGAAAATTCTCGCGGTTCAGTTCAGTCAAGATACAACTTTGGGAATTAAATACATATGTCCATCGCAATGGTGACGCCCGGCTGGCTCGTGGCGTCACCCACCTGAACTACCACTTTCGTGTCACAGTCTTGGCCGGTCGGGATCGGCACCTTGATCTGCATCACGCCCGGGACAGTTCCCTTGTCGACGGATAGTGGGGTCACCGGTAAATTGTCGCCGTGGATCGTGACGCCGGACGGCGCCTGACCTAAGCCCGTCACGTATAGAGTCATGACATCACCCCAGTGAGCAGCGGTGTTGATTAAACCATCTTGATTGAGAGTGGCTGCGTGTCCCTGCCCCGTCCCATCCACGGTGAAAATCCCCGGCGCAGCAGCAGCAACGGGAACTGCGAACGACGCAGAGGTGTGGCCCTGATAGGCGACCGTGACCTGCGCCGTGCCGCCGGCAATGGAGTCCGGGACCACAGCGGTCAATTGAGTCGCCGAGGTGGTGATCAGTGGCACCGGCGTACCGTTGACCAGCAACGTGGTACCCGCCAGCTGGACTGCATAGGAACCATCGCTGTTCGGACCGGCCGAGACGACTTGCGCGGGGCCAAGTCCCGACCCGGCGACGACAACAAGTTCTCCCGGCGCGATCGCCCCGGCAAGATGACTGGCTGCGTTCACGACGCTGCTGACCACGGTCGTGGAACTGCGGTAATACTGCACCCATTGTTCCGCCGAAATCATGCGAAACCCGTCGCCGCCGCCCGCCACGATGGTCTGTTCCATAACAGCAGGGCTAATGGAGCCCGCCACGCCGAAGCCGCTGGGCGCGCCCTGGAATGTGGGCAGATATTGCCAATACCAGGCCCACTGCCAGAAGTT
>Ga0068858_100008021_pt1 | contig 10169 bp, 9 predicted proteins | sample KBSSwiS12_FD_66589 | JGI IMG/M metagenome (GOLD analysis project Ga0068858, IMG submission 66589) | Switchgrass rhizosphere microbial communities from Kellogg Biological Station, Michigan, USA - KBS Switchgrass S1-2 | ecosystem: Host-associated > Plants > Roots > Rhizosphere > Soil ... | reverse complement strand
CGCCGTTGCCCTGGATGTTGTCGCAGCTCATGATGGTGAACGGCGGCAGGCCGCGCTCGCGGCGCCGCTCGAGAGCGGCGGTGATCAGCCCGAAACTGGTCCGGGGCCGGGCGCCCGGTTGCAGGTCGTGCCGCACGTCCGGGTTGTCGGCCATGAACTCCCCGGTGACCGCGTTGAAGTTGTAGCCGCCCTCGGTCACGGTCAGCGAGACGATCCGGATCGCGGGGGAGGCCATCTTCTCGATCACCGCCTCCGGGTCGTCCGGCGCGTAGAGGTACTCGACGATCGAGCCGATCACCCGCCCGTCGAGCCCGCCGTCCGGCGCCTTGACCACCAGCGTGTAGAGCCCGTCCTGCGCCCGCAGGACGTCGCGCATGCGCTGGTCGGCGGGCATCACCCCGACCCCGCAGACGGCCCAGTCGTGGGCCTTGCCCTCGCTCATCAGCCGGTCCAGATACATCGCTTCGTGGGCGCGATGGAAACCACCCACCCCGAAGTGCACGATGCCGGCCGTGAGCTTGGACCGGTCGTAGGACGGCACGGCGACGTCCTTCAGGTCGGACAGGGCGGCGTTGCTCAGGGGCAGCATCTTCGGTGACCTCCCGGCGGCGGATCGGGGTTGCCCTCAGCATCCCACCGCGGGCGTGAGGTCACCGGTGACCGAGTCCTCGGATCTGGTGACCGCCCCGGTCACCGGCGGCCTCAGCGCAGCGGGAGGTCCAGCGGGTTGTCGGCCATCTGCTGCAGCTGCGAGGCCACTCGCCACGCGTCGGCCTGCGACACCGGCCGGCTCGCGGTGACGGCGTCGGCCAACGCCCGCAGTTCCGCCGGGGGAAGGCGGTCCAGGCCGCCCCCGCTCAGTGCCAGCCGCACCGGCCGGCCGCCCGCCGGGTCGCGCGCCACCAGCGTGGGCACCCGCCGGACCCGCCGGATCCCGTCGTCGTCGCTGGTGTGCGTGACCGTGCCGAGCGTGACCTCCGCGGTGGCCAGGTCGACCCGGCGGGATCGGACCGCGCCCCGGACCCGCAGCACGGTCCCGTCGAGCCAGGCCGCCGCGCGCAGCCACCGCACCGCGACGAACAGGCCGAGCACTGCCAGGCCGCCGCCCAGCACCAGCCCGGCCACTCCGATCACGCCGAGGTGCTCCGACGCCGGCCCGGAGCAGACGACCATGTCCGGTGGCAGCGCGCTCCGCGGCAGCCCGCCGAGATCGCCCGGGTCCGTACAGTCGCCGGTGCCGGTGAGGCCGTCCACGAACCGATCGCCGATCGACGCCATCACGGCGAACAATGACCCGCCCACCACGAACACGGCACCGGCGGCGACGCCGATGACCCGCCCCGCCACACCGGGCCCGTTCGACAACCTCAACGATCGTTCGATCATGTCCGGAGGGTAGGGCAGACCGGCAATCGCCCGCATGCGAACGGCCCGGCCGCCGGAAGGTGCCCGCCGGCCGGGAACTCGTTCGTCACCGGCGGACTCCTAGGAGATGGTCACCGAGTCGATGTTGGCGGCGCCGCCCGCGGTGGTCCCGGCGACCCGGATGGTGTTGGCACCGGCGGTCAGCGGCGCCGAGATGGACGCGGTGGACCAGGTGTCCCAGTTCGCGGTGGTGGGGAAGTTCAGCGTGCCGCGCGAGGTGCCGTTGACCGAGATGGTCGCGGGCCGCGCCGCGCTGGTGCCGTCGGAGTACCGGAAGGTCAGGGTCTTGGTGCCGGCGGCGGCCACGGTGACCGGGATGTCGACGTACGCGCCGGCCGCGTTGGCGGTGTTGGCGAATCCGGTACCGGTGAAGCCGGTGTGGTTGGAGTCGAACGTGCCACCGGCGGACAGCGTGCCGGTCTCCGCCTCGAACGTGCTACCCGTCGGCGGGGTGGTGGGCGGGGTCGTGGGCGGCGTGCCACCCATGCTCGCGCCGAGGGTGTCCAGGGCGTTCTGGACCATCCCCTGGGCGTTGGCGTTCAGGTTGGAGTTGCTGCCGTTCACCACCCAGGACGAGCCGGAGAAGATCACCACGGTCACGCCGTTGTCGACGCCGCCGGTGGTGCCGCTGCTGGGAATGCCGAGCAGCGAGGCGGCCTTCACCGATGCCTCGCCCAGCTCCCGGGAGTCGTTGTCCGAGGTGGTCTGGTCGTTGGCGGTCTGCGTGTCGCCGAAGATCGACCCGATGCATTTGCCGTTGTAGAACATCAGGGCGAACTGCCGCCCCTTGACGTTGTGTTCCTTGTAGAAGAAGTGCGGGCAGGGGGACTTGCGGTCCCAGCAGTCGTCGCCGAGCACGTAGAACGGCACGTGGTGAGCGGCCAGCGCCTTGCCGTTGCTGTCCTGGAAGGTGGTCTCGCCCTGGTGGTCGGGGTCGGGGTCCGGGTCGCTGCCGTCGGTGTCGATGGCCATGCTGGAGGTGTACGCGTAGACGCCCGTCGCCACCTGGTACACGTTCACGTTCTGGGCCCGCGTCATGGTGTTGATGTGCGGCTTGGAGTTCACCTTGTTCGCCGTGGTCATGTTCGCCTGGACGCCGGCCAGCACCTCGGCGGGCGTGTACGACGTGGCGGCCGGCACCGCAGCGGCGTCCGCGTCCCTGATGGCGAACGGCGTGGCGAGCGCGAGGGCCGCGGCGGTTGCCACAGCGAGGCGCGTGCGGGTGGATGACATGGCCGGGACCTCTCCGTCAACTGTTAGTAAGACTGACTAACGGATCGAAGCACTCCCGGCCGCCCGATGTATTGAGGCTTGGGAAAATTTAAGACTCTCGATAAATACGACCGCGGCCCTCTTGACACGGCGATCGATGCAGCGATCGCCCGGCCGTTCCGGCCAAGGCGCTACCGGCCCGCCTCACCGCTCGGCAGTGCGGCCCCGGTCGGCGATCCGGTCCACCGCCTGCTTGGCCTCGACCAGGCTCGCCCCGGTGAGCTTGCGGTAGGCCCGGACGGCTTCGACCGTCCGCCCGTCCGCCAGGTGCCGGACCACTTCGGACTCCTCCGGCGCGGCGATGCCGAGGTGGTCCATCACCAGATCGAGCTTCCGCTGAACGGCCGCCAGTTGGGCCGCCGAGCTGCGCCGCTCCTGAAACCAGGCCCCAGCCGCGGCCGCGAGCGACCCGATCGTGGCGATGACGAGCAAAGTCACTTCGAACGGGCTCATCGCCCCATCGAATCAGCCCTGCGCCACCTGGTGCACCGCGAGCACGGAGATGCGCCGGCCTGCCGGGCCGTCGGTCACCAGGTAGGAGACGGTCGGGCGGTTGATCTCGGTGCGGTCCGCCCGCTGCCAGGAGAAGCTTCCCCGGAGGAGGGCCGAGGTCGCGTTCAGCACGGTCACCTCGGTGCCGAGCACCTCGCTGCGGTCGAAGCCGGCCTGGCGCATCGCCGCGATCTGCGGCCGTACGCCCGCGACGACCTGCTCCGCGCCGGCCAGCGGGAAGAACCCGCCGTCGGTGGTGATCAGCAGCGGCACCCCGTAGTACGCCAGCAGCGACTCCGTCTCGCGCTCGCCGCGCCCGCAGGCCGCGTAGGCGGCGAGGTACTCCCCGAACCAGCGCTCGACATCCTGGTGGTCCACGGGCGTGACGCTACCCGTTGGCGCGGCGCTCCAGGAACTCGTACACGTCCTGGTTGTCGACGCCCGGGAAGGTGCCCGGCGGCAGCGCCGCCAGCAGGTGCGAGTGCACCCGGGCGCTCGGCCACGCGCTCCCGGCCCAGCGCCGCACCAGGGCCGCCGGCGGGCGACGGCAGCAGTCCGGGTCGGGGCAGCGGGACACCGTGCGCCGGGTCGTGTCGCCGCCGCGGAACCAGCGGGCGTGCTCGTACGGCGTCCCGACGGTCACCGAGAACTCGCCGGACCGGGTCGACTCGATGTGGACGGTGCACCAGTACGTCCCCGCCGACGTGTCGGTGAACTGGTAGAACGACGAATACGGATCCTCCGACTGGAAGATGGTCCGGGACGCCCACTTGCGGCAGATCGGCTGCCCCTCGATCGCCCCGGTCACGTCCGACGGGAAGCGCACCCCGTCGTTCTCGTACGCCTTGTAGACGATCCCGTTCTCGTGCACCCGGGTGAAGTGCACCGGGATGCCGAAGTGGTGGGTCGCCAGGTTGGTGAACCGGTGCGCCGCCGTCTCGTAGGAGACCCCGAACGCGTCCCGGAAGTCGTCGATCGCCAGCGCCCGGTCGGCCTTCGCCTCGCGCAGGAACCCGACCGCGAACTTCTCCGGCATCAGCAGCGCCGCCGCGAAGTAGTTGGCCTCGACCCGCTGGCGCAGGAAGTCCCCGTAGTCGGCCGGGTCGTTGTGCCCGAGCACGAAGTGCCCCAGCGTCTGCAGCACCACCGCCCGCGGGTCGTGCCCCTTGCCGCTGGCCACCTGCGGCAGGTAGATCAGCCGGTTCTTCAGGTCGGTCACCGAGCGGGTCGAGCCGGGCAGGTCGTTCACGTAGTGCAGCGAGAAGCCGAGCGACGCCGCGATGTCGAGGATGCCGCGCTGCGACAGCGGCCCGGTCGTGTACCGCACCGACTGCAGCACCTTCGCGGCGGCCGCCTCGATCTCGGCGAAGTAGTTGTTCCGCTCGCGCATGTTGACCCGCAGCTGCGCGTTCGCCTTGCGGGCCACCTCGGGGGTCGCGCTCTGCTCGGCGAGCACCCGGGAGAGCTCCCGGTGCAGGCCGACGAGCGCCTCGAGGGCATCCGCCGGCAGCCGGTTGCCGCCGCGGACGAAGGGCAGACCCAAGGCCGCGTACGCCGTTTCCTGCTGGAAGTGGGCCAGCTCGATCTCGAGCCCGGCCCGCCGGCTCGGCGCCTCGGGCCGCAACAGATCCTGCAACGAGACCCCGAGGGCCGCCGCGACGGCCTGCAGCACCGAGAGCTTGGGCTCGCGCTTCCCGTTCTCGATGACGGAGAGCTGGGACGGCGCCCGGCCGACCGCCTCGCTGAGTTGTTCCAGGGTCATGCCCTTCGACTTGCGCAGATGCCGGAGGCGCTGGCCCAGGGTCACCAGGTCGACGGAGCCGTCGGAAAGTGAAGCGGTCACGGGTTTCACGCTAGCAGAAATTCTGCGTTTCTTCTGATCACATATGCCTCCCAGACCCCTTGCGTGATGCGCGACAGTCGAATTCTTCCGCCGAGAAGGAACGCGACAGGGTAGGAAAGGGATAAACCGATGACTGATCAGCTGACCGAAGTCAGGGGCGGTACCGCTGCGGACCTCACTTTGGCGTGGGCCGGCGATCCCCGGTGGCTCGGCATCAAGCGCAGCTACACCGCGCAGGACGTCGTCAAGCTCCGTGGCACCGTCCAGGAGCGGCACACGCTCGCCGAGCGGGGCGCGCAGCGGCTGTGGGAGCTGCTGAACAGCGAGGACTACATCAACGCGCTCGGCGCGCTGACCGGTGGCCAGGCGGTCCAGCAGGTGCGGGCCGGCCTCAAGGCCATCTACCTCTCCGGCTGGCAGGTCGCCGCGGACGCCAACCTCTCCGGGAACACCTACCCGGACCAGTCCCTCTACCCGGCCAACTCGGTGCCCGCCGTGGTCCGCCGGATCAACAACGCGCTGATGCGCGCCGACCAGATCGACACCGCGGCCGGCCGGTACGACCGCGACTGGTTCGCCCCGATCGTCGCCGACGCGGAGGCCGGGTTCGGTGGCCCGCTCAACGCGTTCGAGCTGATGAAGGCCATGATCGCGGCGGGTGCCGCGGGCGTGCACTGGGAGGACCAGCTGGCCAGCGAGAAGAAGTGCGGCCACCTGGGCGGCAAGGTGCTCATCCCGACCGGCCAGCACATCCGCACCCTGAACGCGGCGCGGCTCGCGGCCGACGTGCTCGGCGTGCCCAGCCTGGTCATCGCCCGGACCGACGCGCTCGCGGCCGACCTGCTCACCACCGACGTGGACGAGCGGGACAAGCCGTTCCTCACCGGCGACCGCACCGCCGAGGGTTTCTTCCGGGTCAAGAGCGGCCCGGCGCCGGCGATCGCCCGCGGTGTCGCCTACGCCGACTACGCCGACCTGCTCTGGGTCGAGACCGGCAAGCCCGACCTGGAGTTCGCCCGCGACTTCGCCGAGGCGGTGCACTCCGAGCACCCCGGCAAGATGCTGGCCTACAACTGCTCGCCCTCGTTCAACTGGAAGAAGAACCTGGACGACGCCGACATCGCCCGCTTCCAGAAGGAGCTGGGCGCGATGGGGTACAAGTTCCAGTTCGTCACCCTGGCCGGCTTCCACGCGCTCAACCACTCGATGTTCGAGCTGGCCCGGGGCTACGCCGAGACCGGCATGACGGCGTACGTGAAGCTCCAGGAGGCCGAGTTCGCCGCCGAGGCGGACGGCTACACCGCGACCAAGCACCAGGCCGAGGTCGGCACCGGTTACTTCGACGCCGTGTCGACGGCCCTCAACCCGGACAGCTCGACCACCGCCCTCAAGGGCTCGACGGAGACGGAGCAGTTCTGATGGGCAACGAAGAGATCACCATCACGGGTACGACCGAGGGCCGGTACGGCGAGATCCTGACCCCCGAGGCGGTTGCCTTCGTCGTGGCGCTGGACCGGGAGTTCGGCGCCCAGCGGGTCCAGCTCCTGGAGCGCCGCCGGCGTCGCCGGACGACCCGTACCGAGGAATTGGATTTCCTGCCGTCGACCGCCTCGATCCGCGCCGACGCGTCCTGGACCGTGGCGCCGCCGGCCCCCGACCTGCTGGACCGCCGCGTGGAGATCACCGGCCCGCCCGAGCGCAAGATGACCATCAACGCGCTCAACTCCGGCGCCAAGGTCTGGATGGCCGACTTCGAGGACGCCACGGCGCCCACCTGGGAGAACGTGGTCCTCGGGCAGCTCAACCTGCGGGACGCGCTGGACGGCACGCTCGACTTCACCGCGCCGGACGGCAAGGAGTACAAGGTCAACGGCTGGACGCCGACGATCATGGTGCGCCCGCGGGGCTGGCACCTGCCGGAGTGCCACCTGCGGATCGGCGGGCGCCCGGTGTCGGCCGCGCTGTTCGACTTCGGGCTCTACATGTACCACTGCGCGCAGCGCCAGATCGACCACGGCAGCGGGCCGTACTTCTACCTGCCGAAGCTGGAGTCGCACCTGGAGGCCCGCCTCTGGAACGACGTCTTCGTCTTCGCCCAGGAGCAGCTCGGCATCCCGCGCGGCACCATCCGGGCGACGGTGCTGATCGAGACCATCACCGCGGCGTTCGAGATGGACGAGATCCTGTACGAGCTGCGCGAGCACTCGGCCGGCCTGAACGCGGGCCGCTGGGACTACCTGTTCAGCATGATCAAGAACCGGCCGGACGCGGTGCTGCCCGAGCGGTCCCAGGTCACCATGACGGCGCCGTTCATGCGGGCGTACACGGAACTGCTCGTCCGCACCTGTCACCGGCGCGGCGCGCACGCGATCGGCGGCATGGCCGCGGTCGTCCCGAGCCGCGACCCGGTCGCCGCCAAGCGCGCCCTCAACCAGGTGCGCCAGGACAAGCGCCGCGAGGTCGGCGACGGGTTCGACGGCTCCTGGGTGGCCCACCCGGGCCTGGTGGAGACCTGCCGGGACGTCTTCGACCAGTGGCTGGGCGACGAGCCGCACCAGATCGTGCGCAAGCGCGATGACGTGCGGGTCACCGCCGAGGACCTGCTCGACCTGAAGGTGGTCGGCGTCCAGGTCACCGAGGTCGCGCTGCGCAACAACGTCAGCGTCGCCCTCCGCTACATCGCCGCCTGGCTGGCCGGCAGCGGCGCGGTCGCGCTCAACGGGCTGATGGAGGACGCGGCCACCGCCGAGATCTGCCGGGCGCAGCTCTGGCAGTGGATCCACGCGAGCACCCCGACCGACTACGGCGTGCCGGTCTCGGCCGCCCTGGTCACCCGGATGCTCCGCGAGGAGCTGGACGTGCTCAGCGAGACCGGCGCCCTCGACGAGGAGGCGGCCCGCCGGTTCGGCCAGGCCCGCACCCTGCTGACCGTGCTCCTGACCGAGCGCACCTGCCCCGAGTTCCTGACCCTGCCGGCGTACCTGCGGCACATGTCGGGCGGCTCGGCGGCTCCCGCAACGACCGAGCAGGCTCCTGTCGCGGCCTGACCGGACGGAAGGAACGGCGCGGTCCCGGCACTGGGCCGCGCCGTTCCCACTCATAGCTTTTCGCTATGACCCTGCCCGGCACTCGGCCGGTACCGGGCGGCCTCCGCCGGGCAGAACCTGGACAGGTGCTGCCGCTCCTGCTCGTCCTGGGCCTCGCCGCGTGCACGGCGGGTGCCTTCGTGCCGTCCGTCGGCGCGCCGGTCTTCGCGGTCGCCGGCGGCGTGCTGCTGAGCCGGGCGGCCCGCCGCCTGCCCGACCGGGCGGCCGGTCGCGAACCCGTGCTCGACGTGGCCCGCGGGCCGGTGCTGCGCCTGTCGATCGTGCTGCTCGGGGCTCAGTTGTCGCTCGGCGAGGTGGTCTCCGTCGGCGTCGGCTCGGTGCCGGTCATGCTCGGGACGCTCGCCGTCTGCCTGCTGCTCGCCGCGCTGGTCGGGCGCCGGCTGGGGATCCCGTCCGATCTGCGGACCCTCATCGGCGTCGGCACCGGGATCTGTGGGGCCTCGGCGATCGCCGCGGTGACTCCCGCGCTGCGCGCGAAAAGCGGCGATGTCGCGTACGCAATCTCGACGATTTTCTTCTTCAATGTGGCCGCGGTGCTGGTCTTTCCGCCGCTGGGCCACCTTCTCGGGCTCGATCAGCGGGCCTTCGGGCTCTTCGCCGGCACCGCGATCAACGACACCAGCGCCGTCGTCGCGGCGGCCACCGCCTACGGGCCGGTCGCCGCGCAGCACGCCGTGGTGGTCAAGCTGGTGCGGACGCTGATGATCATTCCGGTGACCCTGGTGCTGTCGAAGGGTGCGAGGGCGCCCAAGCCCTGGTTCCTCGGGGCGTTCCTGCTGGTGGCGGCGGCGCACACGCTCGGGCTCGTACCCGGGGAGCTGCAACCGCTGCTGCACCGGCTCGCCCTGTTCTGCATCGCGGTCGCGCTCGCCGCGGTCGGCCTCTCGACCGACGTGGCGGCGCTGCGCCGGGCCGGGCCGCGACCGCTGCTGCTCGGGCTGATCCTGTGGATCGCGGTCGGCGCCACCAGCCTCGGCCTGCAACGCCTGACCGGCCTGTGACAGACTGCGCGCGATGCCCCTGCCGCCCTGGATCAGCGACCTGCCGGCCCTTGACCTGCTGCTCTCGGTCGCCGAGACGGGCAGCGTCGGCCGCGCCGCGCAGGCGCACGGGATCAGCCAGCCCAGCGCCAGCGCCCGCCTCGCCCGGCTCGAACGGCGCCTCGGCGTGCCGCTGCTGGTCCGCTCCCGGCGCGGCAGCCTGCTCACCCCGGCCGGCCAGGCCGTCGCCGTCTGGACGCAAGCGGTGGTCGGGGCCGCGCACACCCTCGCCGACGGGGTGCTGAGCCTGCGCGCCGACCGGGCCGCGCGGCTGCGCGTCGCCGCCAGCCTCACGGTGGCCGAGTACATGCTGCCGGCTTGGCTGCTCGGCCTGCGCCGCACCCACCCGGAGACCGAGATCTCCGCCGAGGTCGCGAACAGCCAGGGAGTGTTCGAGATGGTCCGCTCGGGCGCGGCCGACCTGGGTTTCGTCGAGTCCCCGGACATCCCGGCCGAGCTGAGCCGCCACCGCGTCGGCGAGGACCGGGTCGCGCTCGTCGTGTCGGCCGGCTACCCGCTCGCCGCGCGGGCCGGTCAGGATCTGCCGATCGCCGACCTGCTGGAACAGCCGCTGCTGCTGCGCGAGCCGGGCTCGGGCACCCGCGACACGTTCCTCGGGGCGCTGGAGAGGGCCCTGGGCGTGATGCCACCGCTGCCGCACGCCACCAGCCTCGGCTCGACGACGACGATCCTGGCCACGGCCCGGGCCGGCGGCGGGATCGGGGTGGTGAGCGCGCGAGCGGCGGGGGAGCTGGTCGAACTGCGGGTGCCCGGCCTCGACCTGCGCCGGCCGCTGCACGCGGTCTGGCTCGGCCGGGCGCCGTCGGCCCTGGCCGAGGACCTGATGCGGCAGGTCAGCGACCCGACGTCACCCGCTTGACGAAGCCGTTGAGGTTGGTCAGCGCCCGGTCCACCCGCTCGTCGAGGGTGAGCGTCTCCTCGTGGCGGACCAGCCGGCCGCGCGGCTGCCGCTTGCCCCGCAGGTAGAGC
>Ga0068858_100008020_pt1 | contig 10170 bp, 11 predicted proteins | sample KBSSwiS12_FD_66589 | JGI IMG/M metagenome (GOLD analysis project Ga0068858, IMG submission 66589) | Switchgrass rhizosphere microbial communities from Kellogg Biological Station, Michigan, USA - KBS Switchgrass S1-2 | ecosystem: Host-associated > Plants > Roots > Rhizosphere > Soil ... | reverse complement strand
GATCCACCAGAAGGGAATCGGACCGCCTCCGAACGGCGGGTGGGCCGGGAAATAGGCGGCCGCCGCCGCATAGGCCGCCGTGAACACGACGGCGGTCGCGGCACCGGTGATCGCGTACGGCAGCACGCGGGCACCCAGCCCCCGCGCCCGCGCGGCCCGGACGTAGCTGACGGCGATCGCCGCGTAGGCGAGCAATAGCGTGGGCGGCCAGTAGTAGAGCATCCCCCGGCGCGCGAACGCGCAACCGCTGCCGTCGCAATGCACCCTCATGAAGAGCCAGTCGAACGGAATCGCCACGAAGGTCACCGCGGCCAGGACCAGTAGCGCCACGTAGGTCAGGCGCTGGTCGCGGCGCACCCGGCCGGCCACGGCGCGGACGTCGGAAAGGAGACGCCGGGGGTCATCCTCGGCAAACATCGATCCAGTGGTCATGGCAATAGGTTTCCACAGCAAACCTATTTGCGCTAGCCCCTAAATGACTTTCCCCGGAGCCGGCGCCGGCGGAAGATCATGGGCATGGTGAGCTACGGGCCGGACGGTCGCGCCGGTATCGACGCGGCCTTGGTGGAGCGGCTGATCGAGGCACAGTTCCCGCAGTGGGCCGGCTTGCCGGTGACTCCGGTCGAGGTCGACGGCTGGGACAATCGCACCTATCGGCTGGGTCCGGCCATGACGGTGCGGTTGCCCACCGCGGCCGGCTACGTTCCCGCGGTCGCCAAGGAGAACGAATGGCTCCCGCGACTGGCCCCGGCGCTGCCGGTCGCCGTGCCGCGCGTCCTCGGCCGGGGACAACCCGGCGAGGGGTATCCGTACCCGTGGTCGGTCCGCGGCTGGCTGCCGGGCGAGACGGCGAACCGGGCGCACATCGCCGATCTGCCGCGGTTCGCGGCCTCGGTGGCCGGGTTCCTCCGGGCTCTCCAACGGTGTGACATCGCCGGAGCGCCGCTCGCCGGGGCGCACAGCTGGTACCGCGGCGCGTCACCGGAGCACTACGACGACGAGACACGCCGATGTCTCGCGGCCTTGACCGGTGTCGTCGACACCGAGCGTGCAACCCGGGTGTGGGAGGCGGCCTTGGCCGCCGAGTGGCGCGGCTCGCCCGTGTGGTTCCACGGTGACATCGCCGCCGGCAATCTTCTGGTGTCCGGCGGTGAACTGGCGGCCGTCATCGACTTCGGGACCTCAGGGGTCGGCGACCCGGCCTGCGATCTGGTGATCGCTTGGACCGATTTCACCGGCGAGAGTCGCCGCGTCTTCCGCGCCGCGATGGAGCAGGACGAGGGAACCTGGGCGAGGGCTCGCGGCTGGCTCCTGTGGAAGTCGCTGCTCGTGCTCTCGCAGAGTATCGGCTCCGCCCGGGAGCGGGCGGACGCCCAGCACCAGTTGATCAATGAGGTCCTGACCGATCACGATCACGTCGTCCGCCGGGGCTGATCGAGTGGGCATAGCTCGTCGGCGGAGCACCCCGACGGGCTGATCGAGTACTGGCCCGTTCGCCACAGGGTGTGGAATACGCGTGGATCGAGACCGAGCCGTCCACCGCGCCGGACATCCGGTGGACGTGGTCGGGGCCCAATCCGGACCGCACCACTCTCGCCGGCGTGTCCAGCTCGGTGGAATTCCTTCGGGTCGTGGCGTTCACGCCGGACGGCAGCACCCTCATCGCCAGTTCGCGGGCCGGCATGCAGCTGTGGGATGTGGCCGCACGCCGGGTCACCGCAACGCTCCCGATCCTCGGCGACGCGTCACTGAGCCGGGACGGCAAGACACTGGCCGTGGCGTCGGTGGCACCCGACAAGGGCACCATCCAGCTCTGGAGCCGGTAAGACCTGTTCGTCCCTGGCCGGCTCAGGTGGTGATCAGGAAGCCGCCGTCGATGTGCAGGTCGATGGCGTTGACCCCGCCGTTGGTGAGGAGGAAATCGGTGGCGTGGACGATCTCGCTCTTGGTGACCAGGCGGCCGATCGGGGTCCGCAGGGCGCCGGGCTGATTCTCGACCGGCACCGGTGCCCACTTCGGACTGTCGCCGACGATGCCCGGGTGGATCGCGTTGACGCGGTGCGGGGCGATCTCCCGGGCCAGGGTCTTGGCGAGACCGCTGACGCCGCCGTTGAACGTGGTCACCATGGTGGAGCCGGGGTAGGGGCGTTCCTTCGCCAGGCCGCCGAAGAGCACCACGGCCGCCGCAGGGGTGAAGCGGGTGTGCAGGACCCGGACCGTCTCGGCGTAGCCGACGAGTTTGACAGTGACCGACTTGATCGCCTGTGCGGTGCTGAAGTCGGCGATGCTGTTGGGTGTCGGGTCGCTGGCGGTGATCACCAGGTGATCCACCCGGGTGACGCCGGAGAAGGCCGCCTCGATGGTGTCCGGCTCGGACAGGTCGACGGCCAGGCCGTGCACGCCGGCGCCGATCGACGCGGCCACCGACTCCGCATTGGCCTTGTCGCGCCCGGTGATCAGCACGGTGTCGCCGCGCTGCGCGAAGTGCTCGGCGATCGTGCGCCCCAGGAAGCCGCTGCCGCCGACGACGATAGATGTGGTCATGGCGGCAAACGTACCGCCCCGCCGGGGGCGGTCCGCGGGCCGGCGACGGACCACGAATCCGAAATGGCTCTAGTCCAGCGGGCGGAGTTCGTCGGCGTAGCTGACCGCTCGCCGGCGGAGGACCCCCGACGGGCTGATCGAGTACTGGCCCATCCGCCACAGCGGCGGCGAGTACGCGTGGATCGAGACCGAGCCGTCCACCGCGCCGGACATCCGGTGGATGTGGTCGGGGCCGAAGGCGAACGCCCGGCCCGTGCGGACCACCCGCGTGGCCGGCTCGCCGCCCATCCGGGGAGTCGCCTCGGCGACCGCGCCGCGGGTCACCGCGACCGCGCCCGAGGACGTGTCGTGGTCGTGCCAGCCGGTGTCGTCGGTGAGGTTCCAGCAGAGCACCCAGACGTCGATGTCGCCGTCGCGGTAGAGCTGTGCGAAGTGCCGGCCGCCGGTGTCGTGCCGGACCAGCGGCTCCCACAGCTCCCGCCGCGACGCCACCGACCTCACCCACGCCTTCAGTTCCCGCGGGGTGAGGACCCGGCCGGGCAGGGTGGGCAGGGTGTCGGCGACGGTCATCGCAAACCTCCGATCAGGACGCTCGGGTTGACAATGCGCATGGCGTGCGTGAAGGCCGCGCCCAGGCCCGGGTCGGCCGGTTCCGCGTACGGCCGGTCGGAGCCGTGCACGATCGGGTCGACGCCGACGACCCGGACCATGGCGTCGATCGCGCGCGTGCCGTACGACGAGGTCTCGTAGAACACGTGCGGGTCGACCGGGCCCAACGCGCCGCCGCGCGCGCCCAGCCGCTCGTGGTGCAGCGGCGCGAGGCCGGCCAGCGCGACGAAGGCGATCCGCAGTCCTGGGTGCCGCGCGCGGCCGGCCACGTGCCAGGCCAGCCAGGACAAATGCAATTGCGACACGTACGGGCCGAGGGCCGGCCACCAGGCGGGCAGACCGGCGTCGCCGGCGGGGGCCGGACCGGGATGCACCAGCACCGGCTTGCCGGCCCGCTCCGCCTCGCCGAGCAGCGGGCCGGCCCGCTCGACGGCCGCCGGCGAGGCCAGCGCGGTGGCCGGCAGTTGCAGGCCCACCACCCGATCCGAGCGCAGCACCTTGGCCACGCCGTCCGGGTCGGGCTCGGCCACCGACGCCGCGGCCCACACCCGGAACGGCTCGGGTAGCCGCAGCGCGCTCTCGTGCCAGACGCCGATCAGCTCGGCGCCCTCGGGGCCGGCGAGGTGCTCGATGCCCAGCGGGCTGGAGAGCGAGACCAGCACCCGGTCGGTGCCGGCCTCCCGGGCGCGGCGGGCCTCGATGTCGTGGGCGGCCGGGTCGACCCGGTAGGGCGGCTCGCCGGGCAGGTGCAGGGTCCAGCCGCGCAGGTAGGGGAACGAGCGGCGGCGGCGGAGCGCGTCGACCAGCCGCGGCGGCCACAGGTGCTGGTGGCAGTCGGTCACCATGGGCGGTCTCCAAGGAGGGAAGCGCTTCACAAGATGCATTGAGTGAAGCGCTTCCCTCCTGATCGGCGCAAGCGAATCTCACCTGTTAGTCTCGGCGGGTGTCCGGACAGCGCCGCACATTGCAGGACCTGGCGGATGCCGTCGGACTTTCTCTCGCCGCCACCTCGTACGCGTTGCGCGGCGTCCGCGGCTCCGCCGAGACCATCCACCGGGTGCAGCAGAAGGCCGACGAGCTCGGCTACACGGTCGACCCGATCGCCCGGGCGCTGGCCAGCGGGCGTACCGGATCGGTCGGGGTGAGCGGCTCCCTGCGCGACCTGTGGCAGCAGGATTTCTCCGTGCTGCTCACCCGCGCCCTGCGCAGCCAGGGCCGGTACGCGACGATCGCCGACGCGGACGCCGACCCCGAGCAGGAACGCCTGATCGTCGAGCAGTTCGTGGCCCAGCGGGTGGACGGCGCCCTGGTCTCGCCGGTCGACCCCACGGCGACCTACTGGCGGCTGCTCGGCCCCGAGGTGGCCGTGGTCGCGATCGGCGACGCACTGACCACCCGGCCGGGCACCGGCAGCGTGCTGTTCGACAACCGGTACGGTGTCGAGGCCGCCCTCGCGCACCTGGCCGGGCTGGGTCACCGCCGGGTCGGCCTGCTCGCGCCCGCCCTGCCGTCGACGCCCGGCCGCCCGGCCCAGGTGCTGGCGGCCGAGGTGGCGACCCGGCTCGGCGTCGACCTGATCGAGATCTCCGCCCCGGCGGCCACCGCCGACGCGGTCCAGGTGGCGGCCGAGCTGCTGGCCGGCGACGACCGGCCGACCGGGGTGTTCTGCCTGAGCGACTCGCTGGCGTTCGCGGTGTACCGGGCCGCCCGCGAGGTCGGGCTGCGCCTGCCCGACGACCTGTCCGTGGTCGGGTACGACGACCACCAGCTGGCCGCCCTGGTCGACCCGGCCCTGACCACGATGGCCTGGGACGAGGATGCGATGGCGGAGGCCGCGATCGGGCAGCTGGCCGGCCCGGCCGAGCCGGCGCCGCTGTTCCGCCCGGAGCTCATCGTCCGGGGGTCGACCAGCCGTCCGCCGGACCACCCGCCGAGGTGAGGCCGGGGTCTGCCGGCCGTCCGCTGGGCCGCTCGCCGGGGTGAGGCCCGGGGTCTACCGGCCGTTTGCTGGGCCGCTCGCCGGGGTGAGGCCCGGGGTCTACCGGCCGTTTTGCTGGGCCGCTCGCCGGGGTGAGGCCGGGGTCTACCGGCCGTCCGCCGGGCCGGTCGCCGGGGTGCGGCCGGGGGCCGGCCAGCCGCCCGCCAGCAGGCCGATGAGCCGGTCCAGGTCGCGGCCGAACGGCCGGTCCCCGGTCCCCGGGGGAAGCACCGCGGCGATCTCCTCGACCGCGCCGCCGACCGGCGCGCCGAGCAGCCGCGCCTGGTGAACGGCGAGCAGCTCGCACGCCACCACGTCGCGCAGCCCGGCGATCGCCTCGTGCAGGCACTCGGCCGCCTCGAAGCCGAAGCTCTGCACGTCCTCCTGGCCCAGTGACGTCTCCATCGCCCCGATCAGCGCCGGCGCGGCGAATCGCCGGAGCCGGTGCACGACGCCGGCCGCCCGCTTGTGCACCGTCACCATCCCCGCGTGCAGGCCGGGTGTGTCGGACAGCTGCCGCGGCAACCCGGTGATCTCCGGGTCGAGCAGCCGGTGCAGCCGCGCCGCCCCCAGCTCGGCGAGGTGCCCGAGCGCGGTGGTGAGCGCCCCGGCCGCCGCGGCGAGGTCGGTGCCGGCGAAGCCGAACGTGCCGGCGAAGCGCCCGTCCAGGTGGGCGGGGGAGTCGGTGACCGCGGCGAGGGCCCGCTCGGCGGCCGCCGCCAGCCCGTCGACGGCTCGCCGCGCGACCGCCAGCGCGGGCGCGGTGACCCGGAACGACACCGGGGCCTGCAACCGCCGGGCCGGCCCGCCGGCCAGCAGGTCGCGCAGGGTGGCCAGCACGGACTCCAACTCCGGGCTGTCGGCCAGCGCCGGGTGCAGCGGGTCGTGGCTGGCGCCGATCACCGTGTGCGACGCCGCGGCGGTGACCAGCACCTGGGTGAGCAGCCGGCGGGCGTCGTCCGCGGCGAGCACGGCGAGCCCGGTCAGGCCGGGGACGCCCTCGAGGAAGGCGACGCCCTCCTTCGCCTCGAACGGGCGCGGGGCCAGGCCGGCGGCGGCCAGCACGGGGGCGGCGTCGATGGCCTCGCCGTCGGGGCCGAGCACCTGCCCGGCGCCGATCAGGACAGCGCCGGCGTGCGCCAACGGGATGATCTCGCCGGCCGCGCCGCCGCCCCGGGGGATGGCCGGCACCACGTCGGCGTCGAGCAGGGCGGCCAGGAACCCGCACAGCCCGGGGGAGACGCCGGCGGCCGGGTGCAGCAGCGTGCGGAGCCGGGCCGCGAGCACGGCCCGGGCCTCGCGCCGGGACAGCCACGGCGCCGAACCGACCGCTCGCCCGATCATCAGGGTGTTCTGCTGACGGGCCTGCGCGGCGGCGTCCAGGCGGACGCCGGCCATCGCGCCCATGCCGGTGTTCACGCCGTAGACCGGGCGGTCACCGGCCAGGTCGGCGAGGGTGTCCCGACGGTTCGCGGCCAGGGCGTCGAGCAGTTCGGGGGCGAGCGTGACCGGCCGCTCGGCCCGGGCCGCCGCGACGATCACGGCAGGGGAGAGGTCTGCCGCGGCGGCGATCACAGCGGGAGAGGCGCGAGAGATCATCGGTAGCGCAGCATCGTGCCGGCGCCGGCGGCCTCGGCGCGGGTCAGGATCAGGTGGGCGAGCGCCACGTCGAGGATGGACAGGCCGCGGTGCCAGAAGAGGATCCGTTCGTCCGCGTTCTCCCGGCCCGGCTTTTGCCCGGCGACGATCTCGCCGATCTCCGCGTACAGGGTCTGCTCGCTCAGGCGGCCGGTGTCGACCTGCGAGCGCAGCGCGCCGAACCGGCCGGACCGGGACTCGCGCCAGTCGTCGACGACCACCTTGTCCATCACGTCGAGAAGGTTCGGCTCGACCGCGCTCACGGTTCCGTACGGCACGACGAAGGCGCCTCGCTTGACGGCAGCCGTACGCAACAAGGGTGTCGGTTTTTCCAAGCGCGAAGCCTCGACCAGGATGTCGGCCTGGTCGAAGACCTCGTCGGCGGTCGCCACCACCCGCACCGGGGTAGCGGTGACCGCGCGCAGCCGCTCGGCGAACGCCTCCCGCGACTCGGGCCGGCGGCTGGTCACCCGGATCTCCTCGAGCGGGAAGAGGCTGTCCAGCATGGTCACGTTGGCGAAGGCGGTGCCCCGCGCGCCGACGTGACCGAGCACTCGCGAGTCGGGCCTGGCCAGGTATTTCGCGCCGACCGCGGTCATCGCGCCGGTGCGCGCCTCGGTGATCAGCGTGGCGTCCAGGATGGCGAGCGGGACGCCGGTGGTGGGGTCGTAGAGGGTCATCAGCGCGAGCTCGCTGGGCAGCCCGCGCCGGTAGTTGGGCACGAAGTCGCCGACCACCTTGACGCCGCTCAGGCCGTGCTCGCCGAGCGTGCCGACGTGCCCGCGCAGGATGTTGAAATGGCCGGCGCCGCCGTTGTCGGGCACCAGATGGGTGCGCGGCTCGAAGACCGTGCGGCCCCGGCCGTGCGCGTCGACGACCGCCTCGACGGCGGCGATGACCTCGTCGTTCGTGAGGCCCAGCCGATCGACATCCGGGCCGGAGAGGAACCGCAACCAGAGCTCCGGACTCGCGTGAATCATGTAATGCACCCTATAGCCTTGGCGTTTCAAGCTATTCAGTACGCGGGGAGGCGACGATGGACCGGGTTCATGCCGAGGACTGGCTCCTCTCCCTGGCGCAGCAGCACCGGCTCTCGCCCGCCCAGCGGCAGATCGTGCAGCGGATGCTCGGCATGTTCCCGGATGTCGCCTTCCTGTCGACCATCGAGATCGCCGAACGGACCGGGGTCAGCCAGCCGACCGTCACCCGGCTGGCCACGGCGCTCGGCTTCGCCGGTTTTCCCGAGTTCCGTGCCGCGCTGCGGGACGTCGTGGTGGGCTCGGCCCCGGCGGCGCGGAGCCGGCCGAGCGTCCCGGCGGTGGACCAGGAGATGGCGAACCTGGCGAGCCTGAAGCGGGTGCTCGACGGGGATCGGCTGGGCGCGGCAGTCGCCCTGCTGGCCGGTTCGACCCCGCTCGGCGTGATCGGCCTGCGGGCCTCGGCCGCCTTAGCGCAATATTTCGGTTATTTCGCTAGAAGGGTTCTTCCGGCCGTGGTGGTCTGCACGGACGCCGGAACCGTCGACGACGCCGTGCTCGAGCTGCACCAGCAGGGCGCCGGTGCCGTGCTGATCTTCGCTATGCCGCGCTACCCGGCGGCCACCGTCGGCGCGATCCGGCTCGCCCGGCAGCTCGGGCTCAGGACCGTGGTGGTCGCCGACAGCGCGCTGGCGCCCTTCGCCCCGGAGGCGGACGTGCTGCTGGTCGCGCCGGTCGGCACCGGCCTGGTCTTCGACTCGCACGCCGCCGTCGTGGTGCTGGCGATCAGCCTGCTCGACGCGCTCGCCGGCACCGACCCGGCGCGCACCCAGTCCCGCCTGGAGGCCCACGAGGCGCTCATCGACCGCTGGGCCCTCCCGGAGTAGCCGCCTCACCCGAGCGAGCGGGCCACCCCGAGCGCCTCGTCCAAGGTGGCGATGCCTTCGAGCCGATACGTCACCACACTGTGCGACCAGATCAGCGTGGGGCCGGCCAGCCGCGCGGTGACGGAGCGTTCCACCCCGTTACGGTCTATATAGGTCACTTCGTGGGGCGCGGGCAGCCAGAGACCGAGGTCGGCGCCCACGTCGACCCACCGGGCGTCCGGCGCCTGCTTCAGGAAGATCGGGTCGATCGTGCCGTCGCACTGGTCGAGACGCACCCGCCCGTCGCGGTAGGCGAAGGTGACCACCCGCGCCCCGTCGGCGATCGTCACCTCCCGCGGCTCGCCGAGCGCGGCCGGCACCCGGAGCGGGAACCTGACCGCCCGGCGCGCCGCGTCGAGCGTGGTCGCCCCTTCGAAGGGGAGCGGGCTCGGGCTGGGGCTCGACGGCAGCGTGACCGGCCCGGTGCGCACCTCGATGCCGGCCACCCGCAGCAGGTTGCCGACGGCCGAGACCACGGTGGCGCGGGCGGGCTCGACCGCGCCGATCGCCGCGGCCACCGACACCAGGACCCCGATCAACCACAACCGCCAGCGCCGCGTTTTCTTGCGCCGGGCGATGCCGGCCCGCACGGCGGCCCGTTGATCCCTTGCCGGCGGTACGTCGAGGTGGTCGCCGAGCGCACGCAGCTCCGCGATCAGGTCGTCGGGCCGGTCAGCCATCGGTGCCCTCCTCCCCGGCCAGGTGGTCCCGGAGCCGGCCCAGCGCCCGCGCGGTCCGCGACTTGACCGTGCCCTTCGGCCAGCCCAGCGCGACCGCGGTCTCCGCCTCGGAGAGATCGAGCAGGTAACGGCAGACCAGCACCTCACGGTCCCGCCGGTCGAGTCGCCGCAGCCGGTCGACGAGCCGTTGCCGGCGCTCGTTCGCCTCGGCCGTGTCGGCCGGGTCCGGCGCGAGCGCGGGCAGTTCCTGCCGCGCCGCGCGCTGCAGCACGCCGGCCCGCCGGCCGCGGGTGCGGTGCAGGTTGCGGGTCTCGTTCGCCACGATCGCCAGCAGCCAGGGCCGGAAACCCGACTCCCCCCGATGTCGCGACAGCTGTCGATACGCCTTGACCAGCGCCTCCTGCACCACGTCATCCGCGTCGGCGCCGGCCCCGAGCAGCACCGCGGCCCGATGCGCGGCCGCGGTGTAGTGCGCGACCAGCACCTCGTACGCGTCCAGGTCGCCCGCCCGCGCCCGCGCCACCGCGGTCGCGTCATCGAGCTCGGTGGCTCTTTCCAGCCTCGACACCTCCGCCGACCATCATCGACTTCCTGACGAGAAGACACCGCCCGGCCCGAACAGGTTCCCGGGAACCTTTCCATCGGCGGCGGTGTCCACAGGGCATGACCACGCGGCGAACATTTCTCGTGCTGACGGGCGGCGCCACCGCGGCGCTGATCGGCGGCTGCTCCGAAACAGCGAAAAAAACGGAAAAGTCGAACATCACGCTCCCGGACGTCGTGCTCGCCGACAGCGAGCAGGGCCTGGTCGTCCTGGG